>Ga0207646_10000659_pt1 | contig 44733 bp, 40 predicted proteins | sample KBSK5502metaG_FD_184343 | JGI IMG/M metagenome (GOLD analysis project Ga0207646, IMG submission 184343) | Corn, switchgrass and miscanthus rhizosphere microbial communities from Kellogg Biological Station, Michigan, USA - KBS K5-50-2 metaG... | ecosystem: Host-associated > Plants > Roots >...
TCCAGCACCCGGTGGCGTGCTTGCGCAACCCGTTCCGCTCGAACGGACGAGCCGTACAGGCTCAACAGGCCCGCCATCAGGAGGAGAGCTGGGTCGAGCCGCAGGGCCGCGGCCGCATACCAGGCGGCGTCGAAGGGCGCCTTCGACAGATCCTGGGCAATCGCCTCAAACCCCAAAAGGATGAGAGCGCCGGTGAGCGCGGCGGCGAATCGGGGATCGCCTCGCCGGCCCAACGCAAAGAGGCAGCCCGCCGTCGCAACGGCGATGGTTTCGACGCTGAGCAAGGCCGTGTTGACGTCGGTGAAGTGCCCGGCCAGGCTCAGCGAGCGGAGAATCGGATCGAGCGCCATGGTCACCCCCACGACCGCCCCCACGGCCGTGAGGGCGACCGCGACGACCATCGTCACCGCGCGACGTGGATTCGACAGAGAACCGGGGGGCTGCACGAGGGCCCAAACGAGGAGAGCTGGCATGGCGATCCGTGCGAAATGGAACAGCAGGCCGTCATCGCGAGCCCCGATCAGGGTTGGTAACAGCAACCCGGTAAAACTGAACAGGTGGGCCAGCCACAGCGTCGCGACCGTGGCACCGATGCCAACATAAGGGAGGGCGCTTCGCTCCTGCCGGACGATTACGTCGATCCCGGCCATCGCGCCGGCCACCAGGACGCTCAGCACGGTGGCGCCCTCGACGAGTGGGATGAACCAGGCGAGCGCCGTTCCGCCCGGTGGTAAGAAGAGGCCGACGGCTACCCCGGTGACGCCGACGGCCGATGCCAGGACCACCGTGAGGTGTGCGCCCAGGAGCGCCACGACCTTACGCGGCAGGCCTCGGAATCCGAGACGGATCCAGTCCCCCATAAAACGTCCCGTTATCGAATATCGGACCGGTCGATTACGGTACCGGCCGCAAACGAGTCACGACCAGGAAAGAAAGCTGATACACGCAGAAGGCGGTTAGCTGATTGGATGGGTAACAGGTCCTAACGCCGTTCGTAAGGCTGGTATTCAGCGCCGGGCACCCGCAAACATGTCAGCGTCACGCTTGTGCAACGACCGCCGATACAACCTTGAGGTCCCGGCTTCGTCGCGGGCGGACACCGCGCTAATGCTATGGCCCCTCGCATTTGGCGTTAAGGTGCAAGGATCGAAGAAGTCGGTTCAGGAGAGGTGAAGCAGCATGGTAAGCAGCTACCCGGTCCAGTTCGACATCGACGTTCCGGCCCGACCGCTTAATCGGCTCACCACGGCCTTCCGCATCATCGTGGCCATCCCGATTCTCATCGTGCTCGGCACGCTGTCGGGCGAGACCCTTCACGCCAACAATCAGACAACGACATATACCTTGGCGAGCGGCGGCGGCGTGCTCTTCCTCCCGCTCGTCCTCATGATTCTGTTCCGGCAGAAGTATCCCCGCTGGTGGTTCGACTGGAACCTCAACATCCTTCGCTTGTCAGCCCGCGTCACGGCCTATCTCGCCTTGCTCGATGATCACTACCCATCAACCGATGAGGAGCAGGCTGTCCATCTCAACTTCGCGTATCCGGATGCGAGTCAGATGAACCGCTGGCTGCCCCTGGTCAAGTGGCTCCTTGCAATCCCGCACTACGTCGTTCTATTCTTTCTCGCAATCGGCGCCGTGGTCGCGGTCATCGTGGCCTGGTTTGCCATCCTCTTCACGGGCACCTATCCACGCGGTCTGTTCGACTTCGTCGTCGGCGTGCTTCGCTGGAGCAACCGCGTAACGGGGTATGCCTTCGTGCTGGTGACCGATCAGTATCCACCCTTCAGCCTCACTTAATGAGAGCGGTTGTCTACGACCGGTACGGCCCGCCCGAGGTTCTGCGACTCGACGAGGTCGAGCGGCCTACCCCCAGGGAGGACGAGGTCCTCGTCAGGATCCACGCCACCACGGTCAACCGATTGGACACCGCAACACGTGAGGCCAACCGCCGGAGCGGTCTGGCAATCTCGTTCCTCAGCCGCCTGGTCTCAGGCGTCCGCCGGCCGAGGCGCCGGATCCTCGGCACCGAATTTGCGGGAGAGGTCGAAGCGGTCGGCGCCGCCGTCAGCGAGGTGGCTGTCGGTGACCGGCTCTTCGGCACCAGCGGGCTCAGGTTCGGAGCCCACGCGGAGTACATAACGATGCCGGTGAGCGCGCGAATCGCGCAGATACCTGCCGGGATGAGCTTCGAGGAGGCCGCGCCAATCTGCGACGGGGCACTCAATGCCCTTACCTGCCTGAAACAGGCGGATCTCAAAAAGGACCGCAGGATCCTTATCTACGGCGCGTCGGGGGCCATCGGCACCGCGGGAGTCCAGCTGGCCAGGTACTTCGGCGCCGACGTAACCGCAGTGTGCAACACGAAGAACCTCGCGCTCGTGAAATCGCTCGGAGCGGACAGGGTGATCGACTACACGCACGAAGACTTCTTAAGGAACGGCCAGATGTACGACGTCATCTTCGATGCGGTCGGCAAGCAGTCGTTCAGGCGCTGCCGTGGCTCGCTGGAGCCGCGAGGGATCTTCCTGCCAACAGACGGGTTCGCGAATCTCATGTGGGCGCTGTTCACCCCGCGACTCGGAGGCAAGAAAGTGCTGTTCCAGATACCACCTCGACAGACAAAGCAGGACGTCCTCTTCCTCAAGGGGCTCATCGAGGCCGGGAAGTACCGGCCGGTCATCGATCGGCGTTACCCGTTGGAGGACGTGGTCGAGGCGACGAAGTACGTCGAGACCGAGCAGAAGACTGGAAATGTCGTCCTGACCGTCAGCCAGCGTTAGCAAGTCGAGGCCGCCGCCGAGGCTTCCGTCGAGTACCGGCTTATTGCCGGACGATCGCCGGGGCGCGCCCTCGCAGGACGAACTTCTGGATCTTCCCGGTGGCGGTCTTGGGAAGCTCTTCCACGAAGTGGAACCACTGCGGCACTTTGAAGTGGGCGAGCCGCGCGCGCGCGAACTCTCGAAGCTCATCCTCGGTCGTCGTCTCACCGGTCTTTAGCACCACGAACGCACAGGGCGCCTCGCCCCAGCGCTCGTGCGGAAGGCCAACGACGGCAACTTCCTGGATCGCGGGATGACGTAGCAAGCAGCCCTCGACCTCGACCGATGAAATATTCTCGCCGCCGCTGATGATGACGTCTTTGAGCCGGTCGCGGATCTCCGCATAGCCGTCAGGGTGAACAACGGCGGCGTCGCCGGTGTGGAACCAGCCGTTGCGGATCGCCTTGTCGGTGGCGTCGGGATCCCGGTAGTAACCCTTGAGCACCACGTTGCCGCGGACCACGATCTCGCCGATCGTGCTCGCGTCGTGGGGCACCTCCTCACCGGTTTCCGTGTCGACGACGCGCAGGTCGCCGGAGGTGATCAGCTCCACGCCCTGACGCGCCTTGATCGTGGCACGCTCGGTCGCCGTCAGCATCGCATGCTCCGGCAGCGGATCGCAGACCGAGATGAATGGTGAGGTCTCGGTAAGGCCGTAGACCTGGGTGACCTCCCAGCCCAGCTCGCCCTCGAGCCGCTCGATGGTGGCCGCGGCCGGCGCGGCGCCGGCCGTCGCGATGTGTACCCCGCGTGGAACATCGCCGCGGAGATTGGCGGGGGCGTTGGCGAGACCGATCAGCACGGTTGGCGCGGCGCACAGCCAGGTCACCCGCTCCTCGCGGATCAGCCGGAAGACCTCGACGGGATCGGGCTTCGGGAGACAGATGTGGGTGGCGGCGGCGGCGGTCACGGTCCATACGAACGTCCACCCATTGGCGTGGAACATCGGCAGGGTCCACAGGTACCGGTCGCCGATTCCCAACCGCAGGTGAAGCAGCGTTCCGACACTGTTGAGGTAGGCATTGCGGTGCGTGATCATGACACCCTTGGGTCGCGCCGTCGTGCCACTCGTGTAGTTGATGGTAAGGAGGTCGCCCTCGGCGATGTCGGGCCGGCTCGGGTCGGGCGATTCGGTCGCGACGATCGACTGGTAGTCCTGCCACCCCGCTCCTGAACCCGTTAGCGCGACGAAATGCTTGACACCGCCGAGGCGGTCACGAACGCGAGCCACGCTGTCGAGGTAGTCGTGGGCGGCGCACACCACGGTTGCTCCCGAGTGGTCGATGATGTAGGCGAAGTCATCGGCGGTGAGCCGGTAATTGACCGGGACCAGGACGGCGCCGATCTGCGGCACGGCGTAAAAGGACTCGAGCTGCTGGTGGAGATTTGGCGCGATATAGGCGACCCGATCACCCTGACGGACCCCAAGGTGCTGGAGCGCGGTCGACCAGCGGTCGCACCGGTCGAAGAACTGCTCGTAGCTGAGCCGGAGGTCGCCGTCGACCACCGCCTCGCGTTGCGGGTGCAACCGTCGAGTCCGTCGCATGAACTCGAGGGGCGTGAGCGGCGTCTCCAACGAGCTCTACCTCCTCCCGCTGCCGACTTTGCCCGAGTTTAGCCCGGGTGAAGCCCGATCGCAAGGCGGAGTCGGGCACCTTCTCGAGAAACCAAACGGGGGCAAACCGCGTTTGAGCCTCGAGTCGGCCGGCTGCGCTTCGCTAGACTCGAACAGCGGACATGGACGAAGTTTCACCGACACCAATCCTTGACCGGATCGGCACGCCGGCCAATCTTCGCTCCCTGAGCGAGGTCGAACTGCACAGCCTTGCCGAGGAGATCCGCCAGTTCCTGGTTACGACGGTCTCCAAGACGGGCGGCCACCTTGGCCCCAACCTGGGCGTCGTCGAGCTGACCCTGGCGTTGCACCGTGTCTTTGACAGCCCGAAGGATCGAATCCTCTGGGACACCGGGCACCAGGCCTACGTGCACAAGCTCCTCACCCGCCCCCGCGAGGGGTTTGCGCGGCTCCGCAAGCTGGGCGGGATGAGCGGGTACCCGAACCGCACCGAGAGCGAGCACGACTTCATCGAGAACAGCCACGCATCCACGGGCCTGAGCTACGCATCGGGGATGGCGGAGGCCGCGCGCCGGCAACCCGACGCCGGACGCGTGATCGTGGTCGTCGGCGACGGTGCCTTGACCGGCGGCATGGCCTACGAAGCGCTGAACAACATCGGTCACCGAAAGACGCCGGTGATCATCGTCGTCAACGACAACGGCCGCTCCTACGCCCCGACCATTGGCGGGCTGGCGCAGCACCTGGCGCAGCAGCTGACCGTCCTCAACCCCAGCTATCACCGGACCAAGAGTCGCGTCGACCGACTGCTGCGCGGCGTGCCCGCCGGCGACAAGGCGATCGAAGCCGGGCGCCGCATCAAGGAAGGGCTGAAAGAGCTGGTCTCGCCGCGCACCTTTTTCGAATATCTCGGCATCAAGTACTCCGGGCCGATCAACGGTCACCATATCGAGGACATCGAGCGCACGCTGCGCCAGGTGAGCCGCCTGGGCGAGCCGGCCGTGGTGCATGTGATCACGACCAAGGGCCGCGGCTACGGTCCGGCGGAAGAGGACGAGATCGACCACCTGCACGGGGTCAGTGCCTTCGACGTGTTGACCGCCAGGCCGTTGAGCCGCCGCGTCAGCTACACCGACATCTTCGGCGAGGCCTTGGTCGAGGAGGCTGAGCGCGAGCCCCGGCTGGTCGCGATCACCGCCGCCATGGGGAGCAGCGCCGGGCTGGGTCCGTTTGCGGAACGTTTTGCCGATCGCTTCTACGACGTCGGGATCGCGGAGCAGCACGCGGTCACCTTCGCGGCCGGGCTCGCCATGGCCGGGCTCCGTCCGGTCGTCGCCATCTACTCGACCTTCCTCCAGCGCGCGCTCGACCAGGTGATGATGGATGTTTGCTTGCACAAGCTGCCGGTGACATTCGTCCTCGACCGGGCCGGGATCACCGGTGACGATGGCCCGTCCCACCACGGCATCTTCGACCTGACCTTCCTGCGGGCGATGCCGGGGCTCACCCTGGCCGCCGCGAGTGACGCGCAGGAGCTGCGCGACCTGCTGCACACCGCGCTCGCGCGCGACGGCGCCGGCCCGTTCGCGATCCGCTTCCCCAAAGGCCCGGCCGGGGAGACGGAAGCGCAAAAGGCGCGGATCCTGCCCGTCGGCGAATGGGACGTGCTCAGGCAGGGAAGCGCCGCGTTGCTGCTCGCGACCGGCAAAATGGTCTCGGTGGCGATGGAAGCCGCCGCCATCCTCGACGCGGAGGGCCTGCCCATGACGGTCATCAATAGTCGCTACATCAAGCCGCTCGATCCGCGCCTTACGAGTTGGGCCCGCCGGCATCCGGCCGTGCTGACGCTCGAAGACAACGTCGCGACTGGTGGGTTCGGGTCGGCCGTGTCCGAGGTGCTGGCGCCGCTCGGCATCCCGGTCACCGTCATGGCCGTCCCCGATACCTTCATCGAGCAGGGCGGGCAATCCGAGTTGCTCAAGCAGCTTGGCCTCGACGCGCAGGGTGTCGCGGCCCGCGTGCGCCGCGCGTTGGGCGAGCTCGAGTCCGCGCCCAAACAGGCGAGCCAGCCGGGTAGCTAGTCCACCGGGTAATGGCAACGACCTCACCAGACTCGCTCGCCGCTGGCCGCGCCTACCAGCAACAGCTGCTCGCGCTGCTTGGCCAGGATGACCCGGCCGAGGTCGCGCAGGCCACGGCGTCGGCGGTGCAATCACTCCTCAAAGAGGCGGGCTCAGACCTCACCAGGCGACCAGCGGCGGGTGAATGGTCAATGCTCGAGCTGGTCGGTCACCTGGTCGACGCCGAGATCGTGATGTCCGGACGCTATCGCTGGGCCATCAGCCAGGACGAACCGCCCTTGCTCGGTTATGACCAGGACTTATGGGTCGCGCGGCTGGGGCACAACGAGGCGCAACCCGACGAGTTGCTGGCGGTGTTCTCCGCGCTGCGCGCGGCGAACCTCCGACTCTGGCGCCGGTCGACCGCGGAAGATCGTGAACGGGTCGCGATGCACGCTGAGCGTGGGCCCGAGAGCTACGGCATGATGTTTCGCATGCTGGCCGGCCACGATCGCTTCCATCTGAACCAGATGCGCGAAACGCTTCGCCTCTTGCGCGAGCCACGATAAGCCGCCTCCGCTTCGGTTGACGGCTATCATCGGGTTGCCCGCTGGGCAGGAGGTGAGCCGGGTGGACGACGCCCTTCGGATCGCGATCGTCGCGCCCGCCTGGTACCCGTTGCCACCGCGAGGGTATGGAGGCACCGAGCTCGTCGTCCATCTGCTCCATACGGAGCTGCGCCGGCTGGGCCATGACGTCACCGTATTTGGAGCGGAGGGGTCGGCGCAGGGGGTGACGATGTTGGCCGACGCGGCGTGGAGTCAGGACCTGGGTGGACCGGCGGAAACGGCTCGACAAGCTACCTACCTGGCGCGGGTCTACGCCGCCATGGCCGGACACCGGTTCGACGTCATCCACGATCACACTGGTTTCGAGGGCCTGCTGCTCGGGCTCGAGGGTGGGTTGGCGCCGGTGGTGGTTCACACCATTCACGGCGAGCTGACCGAACCGATGATCACCTTCTACAAAGAGGTAGACGAGCGCGCCCGACTGTGTGCCATCAGCCTGAGCCAGGCGGCGAGCGCACCGGACATCAAGCTGGCCGGCATCGTCCACAATGCGGTCGAGCTTCCGACGTCACCGCCGAGCGTTGCGCACGAGCGCTACTTGATCGAAGTGGCACGGATCACTCCCGATAAGGGCCAGCACCTCGCGGTCCAGGTGGCGCGACGGGCCGGCCGCAAGCTGATCCTGGCCGGTAAGGTGGAGCGCTCCGGGGAAGGCATGCGCTACTTCGAAGAGCAGGTCGAGCCCTTCCTCAGCCCGACCGTCGAGTACTACCCCAACGTGGCCGGAGCGCAGAAGACGCGGCTCATCTCGCGAGCCGCCGCCGGGATCTTCCCTTTACAGTGGGCGGAGCCCTTTGGGTTGGCGATGGTCGAGTGCATGGTGGCCGGCACTCCGGTCCTTGCGCTGCGCAGCGGCTCCACGCCCGAGCTGATCGAGGAGGGGGTCACCGGCTTCCTGGCAGAGGACGAGGACGGCCTGGTGCAGGGTGCCAATCGCCTCGATGAGATCGACCGGGTGCGCTGCGCCGCCGTCGCCCGCGAGCGATTCAGCCCGCGACACATGGCGGAGCGGTACGTCAGCGTCTACCAGCGGGGGTCGGTCGAGGCCGAGGTATTCAGTTCTGCCAACGACACGGAGGCCGCTCCGGTCACTGGCCGGCGAGCCGTGTCGACGCCTTAGCGACCCGGTCGATGATCGCCTTCCCCTCGCCGGTGGTCTCGTCCAGCCAGCGTGGCTGCGCGTAGTTGTCGATCACCAACGGCTTGTAGTCGACGCGAACCAACCGCGTCCCGTAAAAGGTGTAGCGGCCGACCATTCCCTCGCGGGTCTCCTGCGACCACATCTGGTCAAAGATGAAGTTGCCGTGCGCGTAGGTGATCAGGTGGCCGTTGTAGATCTCCACCGGCTGCACCCAGTGCGGGTGGTTGCCGATGACCAGGTCGGCGCCGTCGTCGATCGCCAGATGACCGATCTCGCGTGGGTTGTCCGGCGCGATTCCGGGGCCGGCGACCGGCAGTAACTCGTACTCCTTGCCCCAGTGGAAGGCGACCACGACGACATCAGCCTTCGGCCGCACCAGGTCGATCTCGCGCTTCATCTCGGCCCGATCGATGTGGGTGCCGACGCCGTTGAAGCCGAGGAAGGCGAACTTGACGCCACGGATGTCGCGGATCTCGTCGAGGCCGAGGCCCGACATGCCGATGCCGTGCTTTGCCAGCAGGATCTGGGTCGCGTTGGTGCCCGAGGGGCCGAAGTTCGTCAAGTGGTTGTTGGCGAGATTGGCCACGTTGACGCCCGCGTAGTCGAGGCCGGCGATCGCCCGCTCATCGCCGCAGAACTTGAAGCCGCCGCGGATGATGGGGCAGTTCTTGATCAGCGGAGATTCGAGGTTGATGAAGAGCAAGTCGCCGGTCTTCAGATAGTCGGCCGTCTGGCGCCACGGATAAAGCCAGTCTTTGTGGAGGATGGTCTGGTAGTTGACCTCGCGCGCCGGAATCACGTCACCGGTGGCGATGATCACCCGAAGCTGTGACTGGTCGTACTGGCTCAGGTCGGGCTTGTCGGTGCCGAAGATGCTCGTGAGCGCCAACGGCGGCGGCGTGGGCGTGGGCGTGGGGGTTGGCGTGGGGCTGGGGGTGGCGGCGTGCGCCGCCACGGGCGAACCGCCGGTCGGGCCACTGGTTGGCGCCGAGCATGCCGCGATCAGCGGCAGCATCAGCAACGGGACCAGGGCGCGACGCTTCAAGCGCGCGTAGGATACACCAGCTCTTCCCGAGCTACCAGCCCAACCGTTGCCCGGTTGTCTCGTTAGTACCTTGCGCAGCAAGGAAGCTTGTGCTACATCGCAGTTGTGCCCGCGGACGGACTCGTCAGCCAGATGCGCCGCGGGGCACTGGAGTACTGCGTGATGGCCCTGATCCGGCAGACACCCCGATACGGGTACGAGCTGATCGAGGCGCTGGGCAAAACTGGTCTGCTCACGACGGAGGGCACGCTCTATCCGCTGCTCAGCCGGCTTCGACGCGACGGCCTCGTGAAAACCGAGTGGCGCGAGTCGACCGACGGGCCGCCGCGGCGCTACTACGAGTTGACGGCCGAAGGCCGGCGGGCCCTGACCGCCTTCAAGAACGAATGGACGAGCTTTCGCGGCGCCGTCGACGGAATTCTCTAGGAGGGCACCAAATCATGACCGCACCTCACGCCGACCAGCTGATCGAAGGCTACCTCGCCCGGCTCAGCGCCGCCGCGGGCGATCTGCCGAAGAACGCACGACAGGAGCTCATCGACGACATGCGCTCGCACATCGCAGAGGCGCGGGCTCGCGAGCAGGAAGAAACCGATGCCGCCGTGATGAACATCCTCGACCGGCTGGGGGAGCCGGCCATTGTCGTGGCTGACGCTCGGGAGCGGCTCGGTATGCGGCCATCGCAGCCGTACCGACCCGGCTTCCTCGAAATCGCTGCCGTGATTCTCGTCCCCTTCTTCTGGCCGATCGGGGTGATCCTCTTGTGGATCTCGCCGGCGTAGAAGGTGCGCGACAAGATCATCGGGACCCTCGTGCCGCCGGGCGGCTACATCGGCGTGGGCATCGTCGGCCTGATGGCGACGACGGGGCATGGCAATGGCTGTGTAATTGCGACCGACGCCGCTGGCCAGGTCATTCGCAACACGTGCCCAGCGGCTGGCCCTGGGTGGGTGGAGGCGCTCGCCAGCGCGGTCCTTACCTTCGTGATCTTTGTGCTGCCGCTGGTGACCGCTGGATATCTCGCGCTGAGGCTGCGCTGGGGCCGGGGGCGGCGGGCGACCGCCATGGCATAGCCGGAGCCGACCGACCGATTAACGCGTCAACTAAAAACGCCAGCGGGTAGCCCCGTACGGCTTTACCGTGGCCACTCCGAAGGCGACAAGCGCTGTCACCACATAAAGGTCCCATGGCGGAGGCCCAGCGCTGGGGGCGCTGTATTCGGCGGTGAGGGCCCCGTCCGTCGCCCGCGCGGGCCATCCCTGGGCCGCATACCGTTGCGCGAGTCGCTCGAGCGTTGCCTGGTCGGTCACCTGCGTCACGCGACCCTCGACGACGAGGTCGAGGCCAGGGAGTGCCGTGGAGAGCGCGCAGTTCGGATTCGCGGCCAGGTTGCGGCTCTTGCGGGTCCCGGGGCCGCTCGTGAAATAGAACTTACCCGTCAACCCAAAGTGCGCCCACGCCGGCCAGGTGCGGACGCCCATCGGGACCGACAGTGCTCAGCCATGTCGTCCGCGGGGCTTGCGTGTCCAGGGGTGCCTCGAGTGCTTCGAGCGCGCGCGACCAGGGAAGTGGCGCGTCACCATAGATGTCGAGATTCTTCTCTTCCATATCGAAAATGCAGACCCCCAGGTGATGCGAAATTCATCGGTCCACGATGGTCCGCCGTTCGATATTAATGGTTGCCGTTGCTCGACTTCGCCGACTTGCTGGCGTCTTGCGACTTTGCCGCACCCGCCTGGGAAAGCTCGAGCTGGAGCTTCGCCTGAGCTGCGCCAACGAGATTGTCCATGGCCGCGATCGTGCTCGCCACATCCGGCCGGCTGGTCGCCAGTGCCGTCCGCTCCAACTCGGTCAGGGCGGCTTCCTGCTCGGAGATGTACTGATTGAATGCCGGGTGCGCGCTGCCCTTCAGCTGCGACGCCTGTTGCCGGAGGTGTTCCAGCGCGACATGGTCACGCTCGTAAGCGGCCCGGATGGCGCCGGTGGGATCAATCGCACCGGTCGCGGTCTCGGCAACGTGGCTGGCCGCCGTCTGCAGTGCGACGGGCAGGGCGCTGGCCGAGGTGAAAGTGATCGGAGCCAGGGGGCGCTGCGGCGCCTCGGCGGCGTGGGCGACGATGCCGCTGGACAGCGCGAAGGCGATGACCACGCCCAGCAGCCGGTTCGTCATGCTGATGCCCATCTGAATTGCCTCGTCATCAGCCTATTGCGTCGCCGTCGCCGCAACATTTCTGCGAACGTTACGTCACCGTTCCCCCGCAGTTCGTAGCGGGGCATCAAGCAACGCGAACAACCTCTTCGCAGGGCATACGTTGCCAACCGTATTTTCTTGAACGTCGCGCTGCGGACGGCGTGTCAGCCGAGCCGGGGGTCCCATGGATCGGTGCTGAGGACGATCGTCACCGGGCCGTCGTTCACCAATCGCACCGCCATTTGGGCGCCGAAGGAACCAGTCTGCACCGGCAGCCCGCTTTCGCGTAACCGGGCGGTGAAGCGGTCGAGCAGCGCGATGCCAAGCTCCGGCCGCGCCGCGTGCAAGAAGCTCGGCCGGTTCTGTCCGCGCGCATCCGCGAAGAGCGTGAACTGGGAGACAACCAGGAATGCCGCCTTGACTTGGATAGCGCTGAGGTTGAACTTACCCGCCTCATCGCTGAAGACGCGCAGCTTGAGAATCTTGTCCGCCAGGTAATCGGCGTCGCGCTCCGCGTCGGTGTCGGCCACGCCAAGCAGGATGCAGTAGCCCGGACCGATCGACGACTCGCCGCCGTCCCAGCGAACCGATGCCTCGTTGACGCGCTGAATCACCGCCCGCATCAGGGCTTCAGGGCGGGGGGTTCCAGCCGGTGAGGTGAGCCTCGGTGCGCTGCGTCAGCCAGCTATGCATGTCCTGGAAGACCTTCTCCCGCTCCACCTCGTTGAAGATCTCGTGGTAGAGGCCGGGGTAGAGGCAGAAGGCCCGGCCCCGCGCGGTGGCGCGAGCGAAGAAGCGCTGGCTCCCGATCGGATCGACGATCTCGTCATCGCGGCCGTGCATCAGCAGAAAGGGCACCCGCAGCTCGGCGGCCCGGTCGATGAAAGCCTCGCCGCGCGCCACGCTCTCGGAATAAAGCCGGCCGGTGACGCGGTCGTGCACCAGTGGGTCGCTCCGATATGCTCGCGCGTTCGCCGGGTCGTGGCTGAGCAGATCGGGATCGACCTCATTGGAAACACTCAACCGCGGGGCGACCCTCGGAAGCAGCCTCGTGAGCGGCTGTTTCCAAGCCGGCAGCTTGAGCTTCAGCACCAGCATCGGTGCCGAGAAGATGGCCTTATCGATGTGATCGGGCCGGTCCAGCGCATAGGCGATCGCCACCAGCCCACCGAAGGAATGGCCGATCAGCACCAGCGGCGCGCCACTCTCGTTGCGTGCCTGCGTCACGACGGTGTCGAGATCGTCGAGCAGCGCCCGCATGCTGGGCGCGTGGCCGCGCTGGCCACCGCTGCGCCCATGGCCGCGAAGGTCCATCGCGTAGATCGTGGCGCCGTACTGGCTGAACCATTCCGCGAGGTGCTGGTAGCGGCCGCCATGCTCGCCCAACCCGTGCACGATGACGAAGGTCCACTGGTGCGGCACCCCCTCCGTCTCCCAGCGACGAACGAAAAGGTCGAGCCCGTCCGCCGTCTTGAGGGTGGCGGTCGTCTCCTTCACGGGTTGAGGCGGCGGAAGCCTCGATAGATGCGCATCGCCTCCGCCTCCGCTTCGAGGAACGAGGGGGCGAAATCCCGGATGCCCTTGAGGCTGAAGCCCCACATGCCGGGCTTGTCGCGGCGGAAGTAGGAGTTCGGGCGGTAGGTCGGCGGGTAGAACGTGATCGGCTCGCCCTCCATCTTCTTGATCACCGGCCGCGCCGCGAGCACGTCCTCAATCGGCATGCCCGACGGCAGCCGGCCCTGGCGGATCTCGATGTGGCGGAGCTTGGCGATCGGGTTCTCCTCGTCCTGCAAGGCGGCCCGGGCGTGGAATCGCTGCGAGATGTCGTTCAGGAAATAGAGCGTGGCGATGGCGTCGGTCTCATCGCCCAGGAGGCGCAAAAAACCGGCCGCGGACAAGGTCGGGCCTTCTTCGTTGCGCAGATGGCGGAAGTACTCCATCGCGAACAGGTCGGTGGTGTTCTCCGTCGCAAGCCAGAAGGCGTCGCCCCGCCAGGCGCGGCTCCGCGCAAACGCGCGTGCCTCCTCGTCCAACTCGGCCAGCCGAGCGGGGACGACATCGTAGAGCCGGTAGAAAAGCACTCGGCGCATGGTGGTAGTTGTGCCGTCGATTAAGGCCGCGCGGCAGCGGCTTTCATTCTAAGTAGTCGCACGCTGTGCGGCGGCAACGTCAGACGAAGGCCATCGCGCTTGATGCCCAGCGCACGGCCGCCCCGCCGCGGCGACCAGAGATCGAACACTGAGAAGGTCCCGTCGGCGCCGATCGCTTCGCTGAAATGCAGGCGGTACGGCTTGGCCGAGTCGCTCCAGTTGTACACGGCGACAATGGCGCTGCCGTCGGGGTCGCGGCGCACCCAGAGCGGGGGAAGTTCCTGCGGAAAGGCAAACCAGTGGTCCTGCGCCTCGCGCTCCGGTGCGCTGAACAGATGTACCGGCTCGGCCGCGGGTCCGCCGACCAGACCGAGCAGATTGGGATTACGCAAGAGGGCCAGCCGTTCCGGTGGGAGGGTCTCCAGGTCGTCGCTCAACATGAAGATCCCGCCCGAGAGCGCCCCGACGGTGATCATGACCCGCGCCTCGTCGGGCGTGAGTTGCGGCGTCGGGGCCATCACGACGTCGGCATCGACGGCGAAGAGCGACCGGTCGAAGAAGAGCCGAGCGGCCTGGTTACGCGCCATCGAGAGAATCAGAGGAAAGCCGACGTGTGGTGGTCCGGCCTTGCCGTCTTCCATCTGGGGCACGCCGACATCGCCGCCCGTCCTGGCGCCGTGGACCAGGCCGACGATCGGCATCAGCGGCGCGCCGCAGGCGAGGATGAACGCCTTCTCCGGCTTGCCCGGTGGATTGACGGCATCGGCGATTTGCTTGAGCCCGAGGCGCAGGGCCTGGGTCCCGGTCACTTCCGGGTCGTGGCGAACGGCCTCGTAGGCGGCGCCATAGAGAAAGTCGAGCTTGAAGTAACTGAAGCCATCCTTGCGCAGCCCTTGGAAGAGATCGCCGAGGAATCGCGCGACATCGGGATGGGTGGGGTCGAGCACGTGGTAGGCGCGGTCAAGACGCGGATCGACAAGCGAGGATCCGTCGCTGGCCTTGAGGAGCCACTCCGGATGCGCCGCGGCTAGCTGCGAATCGCCGGCCACGTGAAACGGCGCCAGCCAGATGCCCATCTCAAGCCGGTGGCGATGGACCTGGGTCGCCAGCGCGTGCAGCCCGCCGGCGAAGAACTCGTTCGCGATCCAGTCGCCCCAGCGCTGCCAGCGGGGCATCCAGCCGTCGTCGAGCTGGATCACCGGCCGGTAGCCGTTCGAGGCGCTCTTCGCGAGCTCCGGCATTCGTTTGGCGAGGAACGCCGCGTTGCGTGCGATGTCGTCTTCGGTTACCGCCAGACCAAGGTGATACCAGCTGCACCATCCACGCGGGACGGTAGGAAAGGCCCGCGCCCCGGCGGCGTGGCCGGCGGCGCTCAGCGCCTTGCGCAACGTCGCCGTGCCGTCATCGCCGTAGAGCAGCAGGATGGGGTCTGACACCAGGCCGGTGGCTGGCGGCACTTCGAGACGGAGTTCCTCCGGCAGCCCAGAGCGCTGCTCGGGCTGTGACAGGGGCGAGCCGGTTTGTTCGGCGACGAAGCTCGCGATGGTGGTGGGCAGCGAATCGCCCTCGTGCTCGTCGCGGTGATAGTGCCAGCTGAAGTTGGTGGCGAAGCGGCTCGCCTTGAGCACCTGGGCGACGAATATCGCCTCGCCGTCGCAGATGGCCGCGGTCCACCAGGAGGAGGCGGCCGGCTTGTGGTCGCCCTCGGTGATCGCCGCATCGAGCGGATGGATGCCGGCGTAATCCCAGGACTGGTAGCCGTTGATGAGCGCGCTGGCGCGCCATGGCTCGTCCCCGACGTGGAGCGTGGCGCCGTCCCCATCGACGACTACCGGTCGCCAGCCATTGAATGTCATCGGCAGACTGCCGTTATTGTCGAGCTCGCACTCGACGACGACCCCACCCTCGTGGGGGATGAGCCGGGCAGTCGCCAGCGCCGCGCCGGCCTGCCAGTGTAGGGCGAAGGCATCCTGATGTGGGAGCGGGCTGCTGGTGCTCGGGTACCACTCACCGTTCAGCTTGACGGCGCAGCTGGCGTGCGCAAGCAGCGGGCGATCGCCGGCGAAGATAGAGAACGTACCGGCCTGCTGGTCGGCGAGCGGCTTTAAGTCCAGATCGCCGTCAGTCTAGCGTCAAGTTCGGGGCGCGCTGCCGCCGGACGCGTCCGAAGGGCTTGCGGCCCTCGAGCGCCTGGATGAAGAGATAGATGTGCCGAGCCGCCTGGGTATCGAGGCCGCCCAACCAGATCGGGTGCATCTTGAGCTTGGCCGCCAGCAAATCGCGGACTTCGCGGGCCTCCTCATTGCGACGCTCGGTGAGGTCCTGCACCGTATTTACCCCTTTGCGTGGCGTCCCCAGCCACGCGCGCCTCGTCTCCCACGCTATGGTGACGGTCAGCGCAAAGTCAGCCGCTAATGTACTGCCTGCCCAAGCAAAAATCAATGAGGCGGCATCAATGTCCTCGGGACGTCACGATCAGCTCGTCCATCCAGGGCGGCGCCATCACGTGGACCGGGACGCGGTTAGGTCCCGCCATCAGCAAAAAGTCGCCGCGTTGAGCGGTTTCGAGGTAGTTGACCTGCGGCTCCGTCAGGTTGAAGGCCCGCTGCAGCTTGACGGCCTCGGAATGTTTGAGCGAACCGAGCAAAAGGATACTCGGGTTGGTTGCCAGGACGGCCCCATCCTTGGTTTCGAAGAAGTCGCCGGGATTCTGGCTCACCAGGATTAAACTGCCGCCGTACTTGCGGATGCGGCGAGCCAGCCGGATCAGAAATCGCCGAATTGGCTCGTGCTCGAGCAGGAGCCCAGCCTCGTCGATCAGCAGGTGTCGGGGTCGACGGTCTCGCCGTAGGGACGCCCACAACCAATTAGCCAGCAGGAAGTAAGAAGGGGGAATCAGTTCCTCGCTCAGGTCCCGAAGATTGAACCCAACGATGGCGGCTCCCAGGTCGACATTCGTCGGTGCGCTGAATAGCTGTCCGAGCTCGCCGGTGACCCAACGATGCAAGATGGTGCCGGCTCGCGATCCTGGATGGATGAGTTCAAGCTCGCGCCAAATGTCAGCGAGCAGCGGGGGGCGCGTACTCTTCGAGATTACTGATCGGGTGATTGCGGCGATCTGCGCGCGCTCGACCTCGTCGAGCTTGCCGCACATTAGACCGATCAAGTCGAGCACATCGCTGAGTTGATCTGTCGGCTCGTCGGCGTCAACGCCGAAAAGCAGAGGATCCAAGGCGTTGATCGCGTGACCGGCCCCGGCGGCCAGGTGAAGGTAACTCCCGCCCAGCGCACGAATCATGCCGCCGTACTCGGCTTCAGGGTCGAGGACGATCGCGCCAATGCCCCGCGTGTAGCCGCTAAGCACGATCGATGCAGCCGCATAACTTTTGCCAGCACCGGAGTGCGCCATCACCGCGATGTTGGCGTTGCTAAATCGCTCTTCGTCAAAGGGATCGAACACGCAGAGGCCCTGGGTTTCCTTGTTATAGCCCCAGTAATGGCCGTCGGCATCCGCCAGGTCCTCCTGGAGCCAGGGCATCATCGTGGCAACTGCACTCGTGTGCAGGATATGCTCGCGCCCGAGCACATCTATCCCGAGTGGCCAGGATGAAATGAGGCCCTGACGCATTTCAAAGAAAGGCTGGACTGTTTCCAGCATCATGCGGCGGCAGCTAGCGCGTAAGGCTTCGGCCTGACTTCGGAGCTCAGCGGGGTCATTGGCGCCAATCGTCAGGTAGAAGCTGACCGCGAACGCTCTCTCCTCATTACGCGCCAGCGCCTGGTGAACCGCAAGTGCCTCTGGAAGCGTTCGCATGCTCGTCCGATCGACGGCGCCTGATTCGAGATTTGCCATGTCGTCAGCCCGCAGATCTCGAATCCGATGGTGCAGCAGGGCCAGCATCCGATCGGTGTCGAGCGGCAAGATGTGTAGGCTGGCGTGCAGCTCTCCCTTGAAGCTCAGTAATGGGAGGAGCCAGCCCGGCTCCACCTCCTCCCCCGGGTAACGATTGACGACGAATGACATGTACTGCCGACCGTTGATCTCAAAGTTGTCGGCGCGGTGAGCAAATGCCTGACGCTGGGATCCGGGCTCGCGATCAGCTCGTTTGTGTTCGTAGAGCTCGGCCAGCAAGCTGGAAAGCGCGTGGTCGCCAAGCAGTTGACCCTTGATGCCGATTCGACGTAGCTGTTCGATTAACGCCTGCGCTCGCAGGCGGAGCGGCGTTCCAAGATCACTTGCGACGATAGATGGCTGGTCGCGCGATCGATCGAAGCGGAACAGCCAGGACCGCAGCAGTTGGCGGCCGGCGTCGGCTGGTCCAAGGACGATGAAGATCTCGCGCTGGTAAACCGGCGTGTCCTGCAGATGGGCGTTGATGAAACTCCGGGTCAGTGCCCCGAAATAGGCCGACTCAACGGTAAATCCTGCACGGTCTGGTTCGCGGACATCCCCGGCGGGTACCCGTCGGATGCGAAGGTACAGTTGCAGCGGCCCACTCTGCGCATGCAAGAGGTCACGGAAGGCCTGAACTGACCGCAATTGTTGGTCGGGCGCGAGGCCCTGGAAGTTCAGCGAGCTGGTCGCGATTATGGCCCGGGGTGCCCCGCCTCGGACTCGAACGAGCCCGTCCCGAACGTCCAAGACCTCCTCGCCAAAGGCCTCCCGTCGGAACAGCTTGACCATGTTCGCCTCAGTCGGTGCTCAAAGCCAGCACGAATGACCCGGCGACAATTGCAGCGGAATAGGTGGCCTCCTCCGTCTGAGGGATGGCAAGAAGGACGCTCGCAGGCTTGCTACCGACATTCAGTCCATGGTCAGTCTGGCTGACGTCCGTGCCCTGGTCCGTCCTCACGCCAATCACCAGAATGTTCTTGCCGATCAGCGCTGGCATCGGCGCCGATTGATCCACGGGGCTGGTCTGCCTCGAGACATTGGGGACTGTCATCACGTCCACCCGGTCGCCTGGTTTGAGCACGCCGCCGACCGCCGCGGCCGGCGAGATCGGTACACCGATGATGCGATATCCCGGCGGAATGTCAAGACCGGACCCGAGGAGGGTGGCGTTCTTGGTCGGAGCCACCTCCCGGGCATCCACAAATTGCCCCTCGAGAATTGGAAACGAGACGATCTGCCCGATGGCTTGATCCGCCGATCTCAAGACGTCGCCGGCGATCGACGCTGGATTGACCTGCCGGACGGCGACGTCGGAATCCTGGATACGCGTTCCGACCGTTAAGTCGTGGCTCGCGACCAATGCGGTTGCCTGTCGAGTGTGCGAGTAGTAGAACAGGCCAGCGATTGCCGAGAGGACGACGAAGACCGCGAGGTAGATACTCCGACGCATAGCCCCTCCTATCCGCTCTCAGCGGCAAAGTTGACGGAAACGGAAAAGCTTGAACCGATCGCATATGAGGCGACGTGGCCATCGGGAAAGCGCGTCGCAATGAAGAGCGTGACCGGGACCACGTAATCGCGAGGTTGGCCGCCGAGGATGTGATCTGGAGCGTTCCATTGCAACCGCAGCGGCTCACCAGCAGCATGCGTGCCACCCGGGGCCGTTCCCACCCCCGGTGGCGCATCTGAGGGTGGACCGTCGAATCGCCAGCCCGCCAACCATGAGTGCCCGAAGCCGCGAGGTACGCCATTAACAACCAACTCACCTTCACGAACGATCAGCAGTTGGACCGACAAACTCGTTAGGGCTCCGCGTAGACCATCGATATGGCGAAATGCCGCGGTTGTGGGTGCCCCGATCGATATTCCGATGTAGGGGACGACCCCCACAAGCGCTTGCGGTGAACGGTAACTGCGGGATGGCCGCGTGCTGGCGGTGGCTATGGCCTGATTCCCAACCTCCACCGAAAATGGACGGCGCAGCAGATGAACCGTGCCATATCGGTCGTAGACCGCGGCCTGGGCATGCCCTGAAATGAACGCCACGACACGTGCGTCGTAGGTTCCGGCAGCTTGATAGACATGAGGGACCCGAATCGAGGTGCCAACCGCGGCGTCCAAGGTGGTCATCTGTCCATCACCGAAATCGACCGACCAGCTGGTTACCGACCAGCTCTCGATGGCCATGCTCAGAAAGAGATTGAGATCCTCAGTGAGGGCGTTGCTGAGCACAGCCGACACGAGGCTGGTCGAGCCAGCAGACGCGACCGCCGGAGACACGGTGACCTGAAGGTCGAGATCGAGTCGGGCAGCCGCGTCTGCTTGGGGCGGCTCTGCGACCGGGGTCGCGGTCGGGCTAGCGCAAAGAACGGTTGTCGTCCCGAAATTTGGTGGCGGCGTGTCGGGAGGAGGCGTGTTGATCTGTCTGCTGGTCGCTCGATTGAACACGTACACGGCCCAAACCCACGGGCAGGAGGGGCTGGCGATCGGCTGGGCGACCCACTCCGAGTAGAACGGCGACTGATGACCGGTACCGGTGGGGGCGGGAAACGCGAAAGTCGAATCGCTGACCTGCGCATAGACAAACGCGTGTCCCGCGTATCCGGAGACCGAGGTTATGGATACCGTCGTACCCCCACCGCCCACGCCCTGGCTGTCGGTCGCTCCGCTCGCCGCCAGTGCAAGGCCTAGGCCGAGCGAGACGGCGGCCTTAGCCGCGGTGACCCCAGGCTTCATGTCCGGATCTCGGCGTTAGCGGCCACCGTCACGTCGACGACGCGCAGTCCGATCCATCCGAGCAAAAGGAATCGATACGGGACGCGGATGCGTGCGCAGACCGCAGGCCGGTCGAGGTACGCCCGTGTGTATGGATCCGCAGCGGGTGTCTCGTTGACGATAGTGATGTCTGCAGCGGCCGCTACCTGTGCCGGCTCCGGGACCCCCGGCATTCCGGACAAGTTGCGAATCAGGAAATCGCGGGTTGTCGTTGTAGCGAGGCCTGGATCCAGCCGAAGCCGACCCGTCTGGCTGTAGTAACGTTCGTCGACCGCGGTCGCTGCGGTGACGGTTGCGAGATCGACGGCATATCGAAGGCGCAGCTTCTGCATCTGGAGGCTCGTTATATCGACCGCTAGCGCGAAAACGAGGATGAGGGTTGGCATGAGCAAGACGGCATAGAGAACACTCTGTCCACGGGAGCGAATCAATGGTTAACCTCGCCTCGACCAACGTAGCGCGATGCGAGGGTCAGGTCCCGACTGAAAAGGAAGGGGATGGCCAGGTGGCGCTGGCTGATTACCTGAACGGTGATCGGCTGTCCCCAGCGAACATATCCGGGCGTGACAGTGACTTGCACGTATCTCGGATCGAGGCCGGCCGCCACGAGCTCCGTGCGAATGCGGTCTCTCACGACGGGGTCATCTTCACCGCGTTCCCCTGCAACCCGCGCTCCGATCGCAGCCGCCGCCTGCTCCCCGATCCAGATGTGAATCAGGCCTCCGAGTTCAACGATGCCGAAGAGAACCGGCAGCAAAATGAAGGCAACCGCCAGCACCGCTTGAAGCGTTTCCTGCCCCCGCTTCCATGGCATGCGGCTCCCCGTCATGAGGTCTGGGTCAGTCGCTGAACCATCTGACCGATCTTGGCGACCAAACCGTTATTCCAGGCCATGATGCCGACGACCAGGGTTCCGAGGATGATCGCTGCTCCGATGACCCATTCCAGGGTCGACTGTCCGCGCTTCAACGTCTTCACCTTTTCCCTCCAATCCCTAAATCGTTTTGACCGATCAAATCGCGCCGCCTCATCCAAACGCCCGCCGCATGATGCCCCAGAAAAGCGGAATCACAATCAAGATCACGAACTCCGGCAGGTAGATACCTCCAAGAACCGCGAGCAGTTTCGTGCCCACTGCCGCCGCCTGGGCGGTGCTTCGGTTGCGCTGATTCATACGCACCATCAGCTCTTGGTCGCGAAGCGTCGCGTCCAGGTCACCACCGATCCGCTTGCTCTGGGAAATGGCTCCAACGAACATGGCGACGTCGTCTACGCCGGTCCTCAGGCCGACCTCTTCGAGGGCCTGCTCGATGCTCAACCCCAGCCCGTAGCGCCCTAGGGCTCGTTGAATTTCGCCGCGTAGCAGGCTGTCCGAGTGACTATTGGCGGAAAGAATGTGGAGAGTGCGTTCCAGTGGCATACCGGCCAGCGTGAAAGCACGGAGGATGCTGATGAGTTGTGGGAGCTCGCGCTGCAAGGCATCCTGCCGCTTGCGTCGGCGACTCGCTAGGTACCGGGCGGGAGTCACATAACCAGCCCACGCGAAAAGGGGAACCAGCAAGAAGGCACCCGACAGCAGGATCGCCAGTAGACCGGCGAGCAGGGCGGCGGCCGCGCCGCTCATCAGCCGAAGGACGCGGAATTCGACCCCGTCAAGTTGATCCGGCTCGAGGCCCGCTTGAACCAAGTAGAGGGGATCGATGCGGGCTGGGCGAAGTCGAAGTCGGGTTCCCCAGAGCATTGCCATCGGACGGACCCAGCGCTGGTACCATCCCAGGTGTTCCCGCTGGTGCAGGCGCCACTCGACGGGGGACAGCGTTGTGGCTCGAATCACCTCGTTGGCGGACGGTTGGGCCGGTTGCATCGCGGCAAAAATCGCTTGCAATCCTGCGAAGCAGGCCACCGCCGCGCACAGAGCCCCGAGCGTCATGCCTCGAAACGGGCGATCCGGAAGCTCAAGGCGATCCCCGCGACCTCGAGCACGGCCGCCAGCGGGAAGAGGACGAAGCGGCCGAGCATGGTTTCATCGAGCACGCTCAAGAGCTGCGGGTTGATCAGCCGGAGGTAGATGTACATAGCTGGGACGATGACCGCGAGCAGCCAGATCTGCGCTCGCTGGCCTGCCGAGCGTGCCCGCACCTCGTTCGCCAGCTGAACGTTGAAATGAACGGCGGACGAAAGCTCGACGAGGAGTGTTCGGGCCGCCTGCGTCGGGAGGTGGTTTGCGTCGCAAATGCTCAAGGTCTCCCAGATCAGCCCGAGGTTTCGCGTCGTGATTCGGGCACGCACTTCGCGAAGGCTGTCGGAAAGCGGTACGTTGAGGATGAAACGCTGAATGACGAAATCGAGGTCTTCAGCGATCCATGGGTCATGGGATGCCCGTCGCGCATGTCGAAGCGCTTCGAGATACGTATTGCCCGCGGACAACCCAGCTACGACCGCTTGCAAGAGACCTGGCGCCGCGGCCTCGCTTCGGCGGGCTTGTAAATGGACGAGCCAGGCGAGGTAGACCCGGGGCAGGATCAGGCCAGCCCCGGCGCCGAAGACTCCGAGGACCGGCGACTGTTGCCAACCGACGGCAAACAACCCGACCGGCGCGATGATGCCCATAGCGACGTATGAACCTGCATTGCCCACGATGCGGGCGGCGGCCAGCCGGTGCTGGTAATGGCCGATCAGGCGGCCGAGCATCCGGCTGGACCTGCCGGGTGCCGGGCGGTGCCCGATCGCCAGTCCGAAACTGAGGATGGCGATGGACACGCAACCGGCTGCTACGAAATCCAACGCATACCCTGGAGTTCGAGCTTGCGAAGCAGTCTGGGCCCAGGTCGATAATCCGCAACGCCCGCGAACTCGACGTGCATCCCCCCGTGCCGGACGACAAGCTCGCTCTTGAACACCGGGCACAACTCGTACCGTCCGTTTTCATCGGCCTCGCGCAACTCGGCGATCTCCTGGACGCAGCGGCGTCCGTCGCGAAGCCGGCTGACGAAGACGACCAGATCGAAAACACGCCCAATGTAGCGGCGAATCTCAACCGGGCTGAGCTGGGCGAAATCGCGACTGATCAACAGCTCGAGCCGAGCAAGGGCGTCGACGCAGCTGCTGGCATGGATCGTGGTTGCCGAGCCATCGTGTCCCGTATTCAGTGCCTCGAGGACGTAGTACGCCTCTTTGCTATGTCGGATCTCGCCGATGATCAGCCGGTCTGGTCGCATGCGAAGCGCGTTCTGCACCAGGTCGGCGACGTCGAGTCGGCGGTCTTGCGCTGTCTTGCCCGCAAGCTCCCTTGAATGGACGCATTCCAACTTGACCCAATGTGGGTTATCGAGCTCGAGTTCGGCGGTGTCCTCGATGGTGATCACCCGTTCGTCGTCCGGAAAAGCACTGACGACTGAACGGAGCAGGGTGCTCTTCCCTGAACCGGTGGCCCCGGCGATCAGAATATTGGCCTTTGCGACCGCCATGGCCTCAAGAAAGGCCCCCATCTGAGCCGACATCCCGCCACCGGTGACCCAGCTCGGCTGGTTGGGAGCGTGCTCGTCGGGCAGCAGCGCGAGGCGAACCCGATTGAACTTTCGAATGCACAGGGTAGGACCTCCAACAGGCGCAAACACGGCGTTGGCGCGGCTGCCGTCGACCATCCGAGCGTCCACAAGCGGCTTGTCGATGTTGATCTCACGGCCAACCAGGGCAACAATCTTGTGGATCGTCTGTTCCAATTGGGCTTCATCACGGAAGGTTGCATCACTGAACTCCAGCCGGCCTCGCCGCTCGATGTAGATCTCGTCAAAGCGATTCACGAGGATGTCGGTAATCTCCGGGTCAGCCATCAGTGCCTGCAATGGTCCAAGCCCCACCAGTTGGTCGAAGAGATCGTCGACCAGGACCGGCGTCGCGGCAAGATGTCGCTGGGCTACGGCGTCACGAATTCGGTCTCTGAGGATCGTCTCCCGCTGAGGATTAACGGAGAACGGGTCGAGTATTTCGGGGTCGACCTGGAGCGCAAGCTGTGCTCGCACGAAATGACGGAGTTCTTCGGGCGTGAGCGCCTCGGTAGTCGAGACGTTTTCAGCCAGCACGGCGGCGCTTCGAGAACCAGCCGAACGGTGACAGGGCGGATCGCGATTGCGCCGGCAGTTTAAGGGCCGGGTAAATCGACGCGGCAAGTACCGAGAGCGCTTCGATTGACGCGCCGCTGCCCCGGACTACCAGCGGCTCGTGCCGGTTCTCTGCGGTGTCAAAAGACGGGTCGTACGGAATGCGCGCAACGAGTGAGCCGTTCAGGTCTCCCATGGGCTCGGCCAGGTTGAACCCGTCGCGCATCTTGTTCGCGACGTAACCAAGCTTCGCGCCGAGTCCGATTCGTCGGAGGGCCTCGACCCCGCGATAGAGCGACTGCACCGATCCCGCGGTGGGCGTTACCACACAGTAAATGCGCGTCGCGGTCTCCAGCAGATAGGTCTCGAGGTCGCCGAGGGTGGCTGAGATGTCTAGGATCAAGAACTGGTAGCCCGCCGACTTGAAGGTCGTCAGGATATGGGCTGCTTGTGCGACGCCCAAGAGTTCGGCTCGATCGCCGGATAAACACTTGGATGGACCGAGCATGACGTCGAGGTGCGTGGCCGGATGTCGAATTACGAAGTCGCGCGGGTCCGGGCATGGCAAGGTCAGATCGCAGAGATAGTCGAGCATCGTTGGTTGGGCAATGCCAAGACGAGCGGAGACATTTGCCGAGCCCAGGTCAAAATCGATGAGGGCGACGTGCAGAGGTTGCGATGGGCTTGTCGGAGATTCTCGATAGCGACCCTTCATGGCCAGGAGCGCGGCCACCTCGGTCGCGAGCGTGGTACGGCCCGTGCCGCCCTTTGTCGAGAAGAACGCGATAACCTGCGGCCCACCGAGGTAGACCGGCACCGCCACCGCGCTCTCGCCGTCGCCATTCGCGCTCGCGTCGTCAGCATTGTCAAAGCCAGGATCAGGCAGCTCGATGACCTCGTCCTCGATCGACCCAATGTCGACCGGTCTAGGCCCCTCGCTCGAAACGGAATGCGCGTTTTCGGCTACCAGACTCAAGCGGGGCCTGAGAGATTCGCCCTTTTTTGATGGTGCACTCGGAGGCCGACTCACTGCAGATTCATCGGCAAGATGTTGGGTGAGTTTGAATTCGATCGCCGCCAATGCCCAATGGATGAGAGATCGTCCTTCGGGTCTGATCCAGGCGATCGCGGCACCCAACAACGCGGCGCCCAAAGCCAAGATAAGCTGAAGAGGGCCAGGTAACGAAAGATGGAGGATCGTGTAGGCGGCGAGCAGCCCTAGTGCCAGGGCGGCTAACCGAGTGACCGACAGACCAAGGATGAACTGGTCTTCGCCGTTGAGTTCGTGAGGAATCCGCACTCCGCGCATTGGCCCCCTCCAAGGTGGCATCGTGAATCAGCGCGAAGGTAGGCCCGGAGTGAATGAGTGCTGCGTTCGGTGCTAGGACTGCGCTGTTTTGTTGCCTACGCGCAGCGACTCTATTCGCGGCCTTGGGTTTTGGTGCCTGCACCAGGATTCGAACCCGGGACCAACTGATTAAGAGTCAGCTGCTCTACCAACTGAGCTATGCAGGCGCACCGGCTATTCTAGCCAGCCTCGATTTGGGCCTGCGTCGCTCAACTAATTCGTCGAATCACCCCCTCGCGTTTGTCAACCCGCTCGACGTTCGTGTCTCGGCTCTAGTACCTGTTCGATGGAACTCTCCGGGTTAACCATGACCACCTCGAAGAGGTCCTCGAAATTCACGTTGAAGAATTTGATTAGCGCCTGGCGCAACTTGGGACCCGGCCGGCGGGCGCCCGACTCGAGAGCGGGAATATAGTTCTGGCTGATGCCGAGGTTGTGCGCCAGTTCGCGTTGCGTTAGACCCTTCTTCTCGCGCATCGCTCGGAGCCCGGTCGCCCGAACTTCAACGTTCATTTCGGCATCATTACACCATCCCGTATATTTGTCAAGGCATGCCTACAAAAAAGACTAAGGCGACCGGCCGCCTCATCCTGTCAGGGGTGACCGCCTTCGGCTATCACGGCAACAACCCAGCGGAGCGGAAGCTCGGCCAGACCTTTACTGCTGACCTCGAGGTGGTGCTCGACACCGAGCGGGCGGCGGCCAGCGACAGTATCCACGACACCGTGAGTTATCCACGGCTGGAGGAGGCCGTCCGCAAGATCCTCGAGGGCGCGCCCGCCAACCTGCTCGAGACGGTGGCCGAGCGGATCGCCGATGCCATCCTGAAGCAGCCCGTCGTGCTCCAAGTAACGGTCCGGGTTAGCAAGCGGCCGCCCCTTCCCAACCTCGAGGAGTTCGCGGTCGAGATCACGCGTCCCGTCGAGATCGGCGATCTGCCTCAGTAGACTCAGCCGGTGCCCGCCCGCCTGATCGACGGCCGCGCCCACGCACGTGCCATTCGTGAGGAGCTGAAACTCGCCGTCGAGCGCCATCCCAACCAGCGCCCACCCGGAATCACCGTCCTCCAGGTTGGGGACGACCCGGCGTCCACGACGTACGTCGGCGGAAAGCATCGAGCCGCCGAGGAGGTTGGCTTTAACTCGGCGATCGAGCGCTTCCACGAGATCACCCAGTCCGGGCTGCACCAGCGGATCGCGAAGCTGGCGAATGATCCAGCCATCGACGGCATCCTGCTTCAGCTGCCGCTGCCGGATGGTCTCGATCCGGATCAGGCGCTCGAGCAGATCCCGCCACATAAAGATGTCGACGGGCTCCACCCCTACAACGCCGGCCGGCTGGCCCAGGGCAACCCCACCTTCATTCCGGCGACGCCACTTGGGGTGCTCGAGCTGTTGCGCCGTGAGCACATCGACCCCACCGGCCAGCGCGCCGTCGTCGTGGGGCGCTCGCGCCTGGTCGGCCGCCCTGTGGCGCTGCTGCTTCTCCAGAACCACGCCACCGTCACGATCACGCACTCGCACAGCCTCGACCTGCCCGCCATCACCAGAACGGCGGATATCCTGATCGCTGCCACCGGCAAGCGCGGCCTGATCACGGGCGAGCACGTCAAGCCCGGCGCCGTCGTCGTCGACGTCGGGATCACCCGGGATCCGCAAACCGGCAAGCTTACGGGGGATGTCGATCGGGCCAGCGTCGATCCGGTGGCCGGCGCGCTGACGCCCGTCCCGGGTGGAGTTGGGCCGATGACGGTCGCGATGTTACTCGTCAACACCTACCGCGCCTACCGACAGCACCTCGGCGAGGGATGACCTACCAGGAGTCGCTCGACTACCTGACCTCGCTTGGCCGCTTCGGCATCAAGCTCGGCCTCGAGCGGACGGAGGCCCTCCTCCACGAGCTCGGCGATCCCCAGGAGCTCTTCCAGGGGGTCCTCGTGGCCGGCACCAACGGCAAGGGCTCTGTCTGCGCGATGGTGGCCAGCATTTTGCAGGCCGCCGGCTACCGGGTCGGCCTGATGCCGAAGCCGCACCTGATCTCCTATACCGAGCGCATCCAGGTCGACCAGCGGCCGATCGCGGAGGATGACTTCGCCGCGCTCCTCACCGAGCTGCAGCCCACCATTAATAAGGTTGCGGCGGAGCTGGGGCCGCCGACCGAATTCGAGATCCTCACCAGCGCCGCCCTCTATTACTTCGCGCGCGCCGGCATCGACCTGCTAGTTTGCGAGGTGGGCCTCGGCGGGCGCCTCGACTCGACCAACGTGCTCGATCTCGGGGTCAGCGTCATCACCAACATCGCGCTCGACCACACGCAGTATCTCGGCTCGACGCTCGAGGCGATCGCCGCGGAAAAGGCGGGCATCTTGAAACCCGACAGCATCGCGATCACGGGCGCACAGCCGCCCGCGCTCGCGGTCATCGAAGCCGCTGCCCGAACAAAGCAAATTCCACTGCTGCGCCTCGGCCAGGAGATCGAGCTGACCGCCATCGACAAGGAATGGGCGGGCGTCCAGGCGACGGTCACAACGCCCACCGGGATCTATCGCGACCTCCGCATCCCGCTGCTCGGCCTCCACCAGGCGGACAATGCCGCGCTCGCGGTCGCCGCGATCGACTCCCTGCGGTCCCGTGGCTGGGAGATCTCCGACGGCGCACTGCGCGACGGACTGGCCCGCCCGCGCTGGCCCGGTCGTCTCGAGGTTGTCGATCGCAATCCGATCGTGCTCGTCGACGGCGCGCATAACCCGGCCGGTCTGGAGCGCTCCCTGGCAACGGTGCAGAAACTCGCCAGAGAGCGCCAGCTCGTCATCGTTTTCGGGGCAATGAAGGATAAAGACCTGCCCGCGATGCTGGCGCAACTGCGCGCGATGGATGCCCCCGTTATCTTCACTGCCATCGATTGGCATCGGGCCGCGGCGCCGCGAGACCTGGCCAAACAATTTGGCGTGGCGGCCGAAACTGCCGAGTCGTCCAGCGAAGCGCTCGATCTCGCTCGTCAGCGGGCATCGTCCACCGGAATCGTCCTGGTCTGTGGCTCGCTCTACCTTGTCGGCGAGGTTATCGTTGCGACGCGAGCGCGACCGGCGAAAGGCTCACCGGTGCCGGCCCGCTAACTGCGGGTTTGTGGAGAAAGCGCCAGCTTGCGATGCGGGGATCCGGCCTGCCGTTTCCAGGCCTCAGGTGCGGCTTCGAGCGGCAGGACTTCCACCTCGACCGTCAGGTTTCCGGCCGCGGCGTAGTCGATGAGCGCTCGGTAGGCCGCAGCCTGATCCTCCCATGGGAGGACGAAGTTGCTGTGTCCGAGAACTGATAGGTAGCGACCGCGCACGATGGCTGACTTGACCACTGCCTCTGGGCCGGCGGCCTGCCCGAGCTGGATGAATCGACCGAACGGGCTGATCGCTTCCAGTGCGGCGACGCCCGGCACCCCCCAGACTGGGTCAATCACCACATGGAGCTGGCCGCCGCTTGCGTCGCGGATTCGCTCGGTCAACCCCTCGGTATTTTTCAGATCGACCGTTGCGTCCGCGCCGAGTTCTCGCGACCGTGCGAGCGCGTGCTCGTCGCGCGCGCCGGCAACGATCCGCCCCGCCCCCAGCAACCTGGCCACCTGGACGGCGATCCCACCAAGGACGCCGCTGGCAGCCAGGATGAGGACCGTCTCACCCGCTTTCAGCTGGGCTCGTCGGGTCAGGCCGAGATATGCCGCGATGCCCGGCGTCCCCAACGCCGCTGCCATGCCATCGGGAACGCTGTCCGGAAGCGCCACCGTCTGGCCTCCGCTGACCATGGCGCGCTCGGCTAACGAGCCATTCGGCATCGCTGCCCGGAAGAAGACGCGTGGACCCGCCGTTCCGTTCTGCAGGAGCCGTCCGACACCCTCCCCGCCCGGTACGTAGGGGAGTGGCGGCGGTCCCGTATAAAACTTTCCGCTGGCGATCGACAGGTCCGCAGGATTCAGCGCCGCCGCGATCACCTCGACAAGGGTGGAGCCTTCGGCATTCGGTTCCGCCACCTCGCGGAGTACGGGTGGCTCGCCGTAGCGCTCGATCACTGCGGCACGCATGGTGCCTTCAGCTTAGCGGCGGCGAGCCAATGGCGGGACGAAACCCTGGGCTGAACACGCGTACATTCGGCCGTCTCACATCAGTGATAGTCGGCGCACCCCAACGCCGTTCAAAGCGAACTCAGCCATTTGACAAGCCCCTCAGGGTGTGATACACACCGGTGCACTCTAAGGGGTTCGACGTCGAGGAGGGGATATTAGCGGGGTTTCCGGCGGACGTCGCTTGTTCCGCAGCAGGCTACTGAAGCTCGCCGTCAGCGCCGAGCTGCCCCTTCCGCTGCTCCACCAGGCCGCCCGTGAGGAGGGAACCCGGTCTCATGGGGCGTAGCCGCCGTCGCATAACGATCGCCAGCATGCTGGCGATTACCGGCTTGCTCGTGATGCAGACGGTGGACCAGGCGCTTGCGGGTGTCGTCCTCCCATCCGGTGCCGGCACACTCACGATCGGCCCGCAGGCGATGGAGGGTAACCTCCAGATCCATCCCGGCGACACCATCAAGGCTGGCTACGACTTTACGATGCCCGGCGCGCATGCGCCGGCGCAGGTAACGGTCGAGAACGCCTCGATCACGATGGCCGTTACCTGCTCGAACGGAGCAACCCCGCCGGCGATCACCTTTGCCCTTCCGGTTCAGACCTACAACGATCCGGCGGGAAGTCCCAGTTGGTACCCATCAGGCGATCAGTCCAACGCCGCGGTCTACCAGGGCAGTATCAGCGCGCCCGATCTGTGCTCGGGTGGCGTCATGTCAGACGCTAACGGTGCGACCTTCAAGGCGACCGTCTTCACGACCGATACCGCTGACAGGGTCAACTTCCGCTTCCATTACAGCGACAACACCGCCGGCTCGTGGAGCGCGACGGCCACGGCGCCACTGACGGCGACCGCGAAGACTGTGCTGAGTGCGACGCTGATCCCATCGCTCGGGTTGACATTCGCGGTCGATCCCACCAGCGCCATCCCTGGCGACACGCTGACCTACAGCGGCACGGTGACCAATACCGGGGCGACCCTGACGCTGACCGGTGACTTCATCGCCAGCGCCAGCGGCACCTCGAGCGCAACCGTCACGTCGTACTGGGACGCTGTCGCGACCAGCCTGGACTCGACGACCTGGACAGCACTGGCGGGGAAGGCGGCTGCATCCGGAAACACAGCGGCGGTGGCAGCGCCCATCACGTCCGGCATGACGCTGACGTCGACGCCGGTGGCGGCCAATGGGGTTACCTACCCGGCGACCGGCGATCCGCTGCTGGGGACCACCATGGCCTCGGGCTCGTCGGCGCTCTGGCACTACACGGCGAGCGTGCCCCTGACGCCGTCGCAGGTCGCGACGCTCCTCGACCCAACGAAGGTCAAGGCCATCCGCAACAGCTTCCATCTCGAGGTGGCGCCAACCAACCCGAATACCACCCAGCCGAGCGTCGTCAACGTCGACTTCAGCGACATCTTCTTCGCCGCCAGCCCGGCCCCCTGGGGGGCCGTGACCAACATCACGGTGACGGTGCAGCCGCCGACCGGCGCGGCTGTCACGATCAACTCGGGGACCGTCGCTGGCCTCGCCTCACTCGCGCCTGGAGGGTCGGCGACCTATTCGACAACCTACAAGGTGCCGGTCCCGGCGGTCAAGGGGACGGGCGAGAGCGATGCCGCCTACCAGGCGCGGTTGACCGCTGTCGAAGGATCGAAGCTCAGTGCCAGCGCATCGGCGTCCGGCGGCTCGAGCGGCGGAGCGGTGAGCGCTGTAGCTCCGGCGGTGTCAACCACCGAGCACCTGCCCATCATTTCAATCACGAAGTTCGGCCCGACGACACCCGTCGCGGCCGGGACCTCAGCGAGCTATCCGCTGACCCTCAAGAACACCGGTGGGGCGACGGCGAGCGGATTCGCGCTCACCGACAGCGTTCCGAGCGGCGACACCGGGACGGTTTCGGGACCGCTCACAAGCCTCACGGCCGGGTCGTCGTCCAGCGGGGTCCAGGCAACCTACGTGGTGCCCGCAACGCAAACACCGGGCAACCTGACGGACACCGCGTCCGTGTCATGGCAGGACGCGAGGGGTAACGTCTACGGACCCGTGTCGAGCTCGTTCACGACAGTGATCCAGAACACATTGCTAGGCGCACGGCTGACATTGGCGCTGGCCGCCGGCGATGCCGGGCTCAACGCGATCAATGCCTCGCAGACTCTGCAGCTGACATTGCTGAACAGCGCCGGCGCGCCGATTCCCGACCAGGCGGTCACCGTCAACGTCACCGGCAGCAATCCGACCACGCTGGGCGCGGTCACCGACTCGAATGGCCAGGCGAGCGTGAGCTACGGCGGAAAGACGCCGGGTGTTGATCAGGTACAGGCGACCGCGTCCAGCGGCACCACGACCGTGTCGTCGAACACGGTGAGCGTGACCTGGATCAATCCGATCCAACCGATTGCGACCACGCCGGCCCAGGGCAGCTTCTACAGTGAAAGCTCAACCCAGGCAACGTTCGTTGCCAAACCAGGCGACACGGCCGCGTTCCAACAGTCCTTCCCCACGATCAACTTCAATCCGCCGGCCAACACCGTCCCACACAACGTCTCCGGAGTCGGACCGCAGACCGTGCCCTTCACTGACGTCACCACTGACGCCGTCGGCAACTTCGCGGGCACCATCGTGGCGCAGGGTCATGGCGTACAGGCCGGGGTCGGCCCCCTGACCAGCTTCGACGCTGTCTTCACCGCCAACTTCGTCATGGCCCAGCCGGGCGACGTCACGTTCAACATCATGGCTGATGACGGGTTCATGTTGGGTGTCGGCGGCGGTGCGTCGCGCATCGCCGGCACGATGGTGGGTGCGCCCGCGTCGGGCATCACACCCTTTAATGGCTTTCCGATCGTCGGCGCCTATAACCAGGCGGGCGGCAGCGGACCGGCGACCTACTCGGTAACGGTCCATTTCCCATCGGCCGGCCCCTACCCCTACGAGTTGGATTACTTCGAATGTTGCGGCGCGCAGATGTCGCTGACCATGACGGTCGCATCCGTCAATAGCGCGCCCTACAACCTCTCGACCGGTTATGCCGACAGCGTGCGCCCCGCCGGCACGAGCAGCTTCCCATTCCCGTGGAATGGCGCGGCGAACACGAATTTCGTCGGCAGTGGAGCGCCCTATGACACGGGCGGCCTGCGCTTCGACAACAACAGCAACCAGCCGATCACGCTCAACCACGTGACGGTGGATATCGGGTCACGCCACTACGATCCGTGGAATCTAAACCAGACGATTCCAGCAAATGGGACGTTGATCCTCGCGAATCCAACGGGGTCGGCATTCGATACCTCGGAAGCCGGCGGAACCGCGACGAGCGGGGGCTCGGGAGGTGGATCGGGCGGATTCGTCGCGACGCCGTTCGCCACAGGCTTTAACACGATGGGTACCAGCATCGGGCCAATCGGCGTCGCCTTTGACAACGCCGGCAGCCTCTTCGTGATGAACTACCAGACCGGCATCCTGTACAAATTCGGGCCGGGCGGCGGCGTGGCGGGCCCTGCCACACAAGTGAGTGCCAATGGGATCTTTGGCTGCCCAACATCTACGTCCGCTAGTTCAGGGCTGGCCTTCAGCAAAGATGGGAAGCACCTTTATCTCGCGCAGCAATGCAGCGGCCAGGTCCTCGAGGTGGACCAAACAACGGGCGTCGTTATCCGGACCGTGGCGAGCGGGATCCCCTATGCGACTGGGATTGCGACCGACCCGATCAGCGGCGACCTCTTCGTCACCGAGCCCAGCTTTGGGCATGACGACATTATTCGGGTGTCAAACCCAACGAGTGCAAACCCGACGGTGGGCCCCTACGCTCATCCCGGCAGCAAGTCGGACGGAATCGCGTTCGGGCCCGATGGCACGCTCTACGCCTCCATCTGCTGTTCGGCGGTCATCATCATTTCTGCCACCAACTCGAGCGTGCCGGGGACCATCCTGGGCTACATCTCGAACTCCGCGCTCTCGGGCAATGACGGCATAGCCTTGCTGCCACCACCGCCAGGTGCTGTTGGCGAATCGATCGTCGTGAACTCGAACTTCGGGTTCATTGTCGAGATCGACAATCCCCTGACCGCCAACCCAACCTTCCACAACATCGTGACGGGTGGCTCGCGCGGTGACTTCGTCACGGTCGGCCCCGATCACTGTCTTTACGCGACGCAAACCGACAGCGTGGAAAAGGTCACCTCGGCCGACGGCTCGTGCCCGTTTGTTCCGTCGATCTGCCTTACCAGCCCAACTGTGCCCGTGGTCCACGTTGCGATCAACGGATTCACCTTCGACTACAACGACAGCGGGCTGGCGCTGACCGGCGGCGGCAGCGACGGCGAGTGCACGGGCAACAACGAGTCGCGGGCCTGGCAGCAAATCGGAGGCAAAGGCGGACCGGTCAACATACCATTACCTCCGGCGATGACGCTTGCCTTACAGGCGGCGCCGTCGAGCGGCCACGTCGTCGGCCAGTCGCAGGCCTTCACGGTCGCGGCCATGGACGGTGCCGGTCATACCGTGCCGAACGTGGCCGTGCAGCTTGGCGTGTTCGGTGCCAATCCCCAGCAACCCTCGGGAACCACTGATGCCAGCGGCACGGCGACCTTCGCGTACACCGGGGTAAATGCCGGGACCGACACGGTCACCGCCACCGCGTTTATCAGTGGGCTGCAGGCCGTCTCGAATTCCGTGCCGATTCAATGGACGATTCCAGCGCCGGGAGGACCGACGGGAAGCACGACCGGCCTGGCGCCGCCGTCCGTGGTGGTCACGGCGCCCACCGACGGGAGTGCGGTGAGTCAGCCGGTACCGATCACGGCCACGATTAGGGCGCCGCCATCGTCGCCCATCAGTTCCTGGAACGTTCTGTACCAGAACGTCAGCGGCGGTAGCGTCGTGACCCTCGCGTCGGGGACCGGCAACCCGCCCGCGACGCTGGCGACATTCGACCCGACCGGCCTTACCGCCGGAACCTATGCCATCACCGTCAACGCCACCACCGCTGACGGCGGCTTCGCCTCCGCGGTCGTCCGCGTCATCGTCGGAGGCGGCGGCGGGACCACGGCGCAAATGCCGCCCACTATCAGCGCTCCTTCACCGGCGGACGGGACGATCGTCACCAAGCCAGTCCCGATCACGGCGACCATCACGCCACCGGCGGGGCAAACGATCGCCTCATGGAGCGTCTCCTATCAGTCGCAGAGCCAGGGCGCCATCGTCCCCATCAAGAGCGATGTGGGGTCGCCGCCGAGTCCGCTCGCCACATTTGACCCGACCCTCCTACCGAATGACACGTACGCCATCATCGTGTCGGCAACGGCCAGTGGTGGCGGGACGCAGACTGCGACCACAACGGTAGCGGTCTCCGGCAATCTCAAGCTAGGTCGATATGTGACGAGCTACCAGGACCTTAGCGTGCCGGTCGATGGATTCCAGATGCAGGTTCAACGTACGTATGACAGCATCGACAAGGGGGCGGGTGACTTCGGCATCGGTTGGCATGTCGATCTGGTCAACTTCCGGGTCAGCGCCAACCGACAGCTGGGTGCGGGTGGCTGGACCGAATATCCGACCTCATGCATTTTCGGATTGTGCTTCTACGCCTTCAAGGCTTCGGCCCCGCACTATGTCACGGTTACGTTCCCTAACCAGCATCAGGAGATCTTCGACTTCACCCCCAAGGGCGGCGCCGGACTTCTCTACTGGCAGGGTAGTGCCGCCTTCACGGCGCGCCCCGGTATAGGGACTGCCTCGACGCTCGAGGTCTCGGGGGACAGCAGTCTGAGCTACGACTTTGCGGGCAACCTCGTCGCCGGATCCGGCTACTTCAGCCCGACGCGATTCAAGCTCACGACGCGTGACGGAGGCGTTCTAATCCTTGATACCGCATCCGGGCTGGTTTCGGAGACGGACCGGAGTGGCAATTCATTAACGGTTGATTCGACCGGGGTGCATGCCTCGTCCGGCACAGGTATCACATTCGCTCGCGACGCCAGCAATGGAAACCGAATCACTGCGGTAACGGGTCCGATGGGCGAACGCGTGGGCTACCGTTATTCGGGAAGCGACCTTAGCAGCTCTATCGACGTCGTCGGCAACCTTACGACCTATTCCTACGACGGCAATCACAACATGTTGTCGGCGTCGGGCCCGAGCGGTCCGCTCCGAACCCTGCAATACGACGCAAACAATCGGCTCGTGGCCATCACAGACCCGAATGGCAACATCACCAGGCTGAGCAACGATGTGGGCGTTCAGCAGCAGGTAGTCAGTGACCCGAACGGTCAGCTAAGCACCATCTACACATACGACAACCTGGGTGATACGTTGGTGCGCCAGCAAGTATATGGCGGAACAACGGCCAAGACGACTACGACTTACGACACCGCTGGCCGGCCGACGAGCATAACTGACCCACTTAATCGGACCCAGCGCATGTTTTACGACTCCTCGGGGAACATGGTTGAGGCGGACGATGAGGCTGGGAATCCGATCAAGTTCACCTACAACGCGCAGGGTCAACCGCTCACCCAGCTCGATCCCTTCGGGACTGTCGTGGCTCAGATGACCTACGACGCCCAAGGCCGGATCACTCAGGAGCAGCATGGCACATCAAATCGGACCTACGCATACGATATCGTCGGCCATCTGTTGACGGCGACCAACACGGCGGGCGCTATCGAGAGGTTTGGTTACGACTCGGCCGGGCACATCTCCAGCTACATAGATGGGTCCAATGTGTCCGTCGGCATCGTTTCCGATGCCGAGGGCCGCGTAACCACTGTGTCCACAGCCAATGGCGCCGTTGCCAGAATCAGCTACGACGCTGCTGGACACATACTATCCCTCACCGATCCAGCTGGCCATCCGCAAAACTTCACGTACGACGCGTTCGGCAACGTCAAGATCATGACTGACATGAGCGGCCGGACAACAACGTTCAGCTACGACCCCGCAGGGCGACTCTTGTCGCGGCAGAACCGCGATGGCTCGACCATCGCATACCAGCGAGATGCCGCTGGGCGCGTAACGCGGAAGTCACTCTCAGACGGCTCGGTCACGACTTATACGTACGACGTCCTTGGTCGCATCGTCTCGGCGACGAGTGCGGATGCGGTATTGACCTATGGATACGACGTTGCCAACCAGGTCACGGCGGTAACGACTGCCGGAACGGCAACCTGGCCACAGCCAACGGTAACCCTGACCTACAGTTACGACCCAACCGGCAACGTCGCGTCTCTTTCGGGACCGGATGGGATCACGAGGTACGTCTATGACGCCAATCACCATGAGAGCAGCTTGACCGATCCTGCCGGCGGGGTCTTCCGCATGACCTACGACAGCCTGGGTCGTATCGCAACGCTCGCTCGCCCAAATGGGGTTGTCGATTCTTTTAGCTACGACGCACTGGGCCAGCTCACCGGGCGCGACGCGGCGCTGGGGCCGACCGTCGTCGCCAGGGCGGACTACACATATGGACCGACTGGTACCAGATCTTCAATGACTGATTTAAGCGGTACGACGACCTACGCTCACGACGTGGTCGGCCAGCTTACGGGTGCGACCCATCCAGGCAGCAGCGGTTTGCCGAATGAGGCTTACTCGTACGATCCTGCAGGGAACCGCACATCTTCAAACGGAGCGAACGGCTCGGCCACCTACGATACCGCTGACCACCTTACGCAGGATGCCCTGTACACGTATGCGTACGATCTCGACGGCAACCTCCTCTCGAGAACGAACCGAAGCACCGGAGCGGTCACGAGCTTTACCTGGAATGCCGAGAACCAGTTGCGAGCGATCCTCTTCCCCGACGGCACAACGACGCAGTACCGCTATGATCCTGCCGGCCGACGGATCGAGGTTAACGCGGGCGGATCGATTTCCCGGTTTGTCTACGATCGCGCGAACGCGCATCTGCAATACGACGGCGCCAACCAGCAGGTGCTCGCGCACGTAGCTAGCCAGAGCACCGACGATATCCTCGAGACAACACAGTCGGGCACGCGCACGTTCTATCTACGCGATGCGCTTGGCAGCACCACAGCGCTGACGGACGGTGCTGGAGCGGTCATTGGCACCAACGCCTTCGACAGTTACGGGAACCCCACCACTCCTGGGCTCGCACCGTGGAGTTCATACGCCGGGCGTGAGTATGACAGTAAGAGTGGGCTCTACTTCAATCGGCTGCGGACTTATGATCCGGGGACTGGCCGCTTCCTTGGCGAAGACCCCGTCGGGGCTGCGAACCCGTACCCATATGCTGGCGGCGATCCGGTCGACTATAAGGACCCGACCGGTGGCACTTTCATCGAGACGGCGCTCCAGAATGCCTTCGCAGGCGCGCTCGTGGGGGCAATCTCTAACCTCCTTATTCAGGTCTTTTTCTCCGCGCTACTATGCCAGGGGCACGTAGTTATTCACTGGGGTGATGTCGCTCTATCAGGTCTTTGGGGCGCCATTGCAGGATTCGGTTTCACGCCGTGGGCCTTGGCAGCGAGCGTATGGACCCGCGCCTTCGCGGGCGGGTTGGTTGGAGGAGCGGCCAGCGGGGGCGCTTATCTTAACCAGTCGTTCGGCAAGTACGGGGACTTCAATCATCTCAACGGCGACGACCTTCTTCGTGCCATAGGTGCCGGGTTCGCCTTCGGCGTAGTTGGCGGCGTCTACTCGGGACCTGGCGCCATTGCGGTAAGCGGCTCCAAGGTCATTCAGACCATCTCAGACAATGCCGGTCAGGCTGTCGTGTCAGGCGTTCCCGGATCAGCAGCGACCGTTGGGCTACCCTATAACTGCGACGCCAGCCAACTCTTCAGTTGATCCCGCCAACTTCCTCTTAAGATCGCGCGCCCGATTCCTGCTTTCACAAGCGGGGCAGCGGCTATTCGTCGCGGCGGTTTTTAGCGGCGGTGCCGCTCTGGTCTATCCGCCCCGTGACGGCGGTTGGATCTTTTTTGGCCCTTTCGCGGCCCTGGCGGTTCTTGCGAGCATCTACGCCTTGGCGGTTGCAGTCATGGCGCGCCGAATGCGGCTGAGCCTAACGAATGGCCGGATTCTCTATCTCGAATATTTCAAGCCGCGGAGCGTGCCCGTCCTCCAGGCGAGTGCCATCCAACTCATCCAGCGTCGCGGCCGATACGGTCCAGGTGTTTTAGAGGGCCGCGTCCTGGGCGCGAATGGATCGCCAATCCTCCAGGGCATGGCGATCGGCGCGTTCGATCCGATCGGACTCGTCAGACTAGCCTCATCGATCCACAAACCGATCCAAGGAGACGCTCACATCGTCGTCGAATACTGGCTCAGGCCACAGCTCCGAAAGCGGCTCGGTAGCCCTGACCCGGAGCAACCGTTTCGCTTTCGCGAGGTGTCCAAGCGCGTCGACGTTCTGCGATCACAGCGCGCGAGCGGTCAGTTGGAGATCAAATGTCCGCCGCGAACAATTCGCATCGACTTCATCAACGGTCGCACCTTACGTACCCGCGGATACAACGATCAAATTCGGGAATGTCCGCAGGGGACTTCTCGCTTTAAACCCTTGGCGTTGGAGCCCGATCTCCTGACCGCCCTGGCCGAAACACTCTCTGATCCGTCGTACTACAAGGAGGTTTAGCCCTTGAGGTAACGGTCGAAGTAAGCGACTGACCGCGCCATCGCTAGGGTGAATGTCTGCGAGATGTTGTGATCGGCTCCGGCGTAGGTGTAAAGCTCGACCGGCTTGCCGGCGGCGTTAAGATCGTTCGCTAGCGTTTGCGAAAACTGCACCGGCACCTCGGTGTCACCGGTGCCGTGGTGCAGCTGGATCGGCGCGGTGATGTCGGCGAGGTATGCCATCGGCGAGATCGAGTCCCAGAACCCTGGGTTCTGCTCCGGCGTGCCGAACGTCGCCGTGAAGGTCTGTCGGCCCCCTCCTCCGAACGACGGCGGCGGGCGCTCGCCGCCCGTCGGATGCCAGTTTTCCATGAGGTCCTTGTATGTTGCGTTGACCCCGGCCCAGATCACGGCCGCCTTGATACGCGGATCGATCACGAGCGCCCGCAACGTGATGTTGCCGCCCATCGAATGGCCCCACATGCCGATCCGGTTGGGATCAGCCTGCGGGTAGCGCTGCATCGTCGTGACCGCGTTCAGGACGTCGACGGTGTCGTCCGGTGCGTAGTACGCGCTCACCGCTTTGCCTTGCGAGCTGCCAAAACCGCGGTAGTCGGGCTTGAACACGATGTACCCGTTGCGCGCGAAGGCATCGACGTAGGCGACGTAGCGCTCGGTAGTGCGATAGACGGTGGGAGGAATGTAGCCGTGGTTGAAAATGATCACCGGCCAGCCAGTCGCCGGCCTGGGCCCGTTGGGGACCGTCAACAGGCCGAAGATCTTGAGGCCGTCCGACTGATACGAGGCGACGTACCGGCGGTAGTTGCTCCCCGGCGTCAGCGTCTGCTCGATCGCCAGGTCGCTGCCAGGATACTCGCGCTGCCGCATCGCGTCGATCGCCAGGGAAACGAGGGTTGGCTGCACCGCGACAGGCTGATGAGACGGTGAACTGCGGACCGCGGCCCCTGGGGTCGAGGTCGCAGGCGGCGGGCCGCTACAGGCGACTAAGACTACCGCGATCGCGGTAACAGTTCCCCAGCGGGTCGACATCGGCCGAAATGTGGTGGCTGACGTTTTCATAAATAGGGACACCATGAAGCTGCCGCATCCCCTCCAGCGGCTGCTCGACGCCTTCACCCACGAGATCATCCTGGGCGACCGGCTGCAGAACGTCTTCTGCAACATCAGCGGCGGCCTGGGTATGTAGCTCAGCGGGTCACCGCAAAGCTAATTGCAATCACCAGCAACGCGATCGCGGGACCGATTGCGATCGGATCGAGCCCAGCCGGCACGCTAACGCTGGCACGTTTTTGGTCGGCGACGGCTTTGAACTCGTCGTAGGTCGGTTGTCGCATCGGGCCAGCCGCGCCGCCCCAGGTGGGCCCCAGTCCTGGCCCATACCAGCTCGCGGGAACCAGGATGAAAAACAGTTCGACGAGGAAGATCGCCGCGAGCAGGATTCGATCGTTGGCCAGCGGCCAGTTATTGAAGGCGAGGATCGCCGCGATCATGAGTGCGACACCAACCAGGAAAAGATCCCAGACCGCGACCGCCACCCAGCCGCGTCTCATCCGTGCTCCTGATCGTCGACGGGCTCGACGTGGACGACGGCGTCCGTTACAACCGGCAGCTCGCGGCGGATCCGCCCCGACACCGCATGGCCGACTTCGTGTGCCTGGGCCAGGGATAAGTTCCCGTCGACATGCACCGATACGTCCAGCAGCACATGCTTGCCGGCCTGGCGCGCGCGCAGCGCGTGGTATCCGTGGAGTCGCGGATCGCTCCTGAGGATGCCCTCGATGGCGTCGAGCGTCGGCCGGTCGGGCATCGCGTCGAGCAAGACCTGGGTGGTGCGGCGACCCTGTTCGATGGCGGTGGTGCCGATGATGATGGCGACGGCGATCCCGGCTAGCGGATCCGCGAGCTTGAAATCAAAGACGGCGACGAGCGTGATGCCGATCAGTACGGCGAGCGAAGCCCAGAGGTCCGATGCGAAGTGGAGCGCATCCGAGTCGAGTGCGGCGCTTCCGCCATGAGCCCTCGAGACACTCTGTAAATAACGGCTGACCACGATGTCGACGACCATGGCGGCGAGAACGACGACGAAGGAGTACCAGGCGACCCGCACCGAGCCCGCGACGACCAAGCGGCGCACCGACTCGATCACGATGGCGATGCAGGTGGCCCCCAGGAGGAACATCTGGACCAGGCTGGAGATGTTTTCCGCTTTCGCATGGCCCCACGCGTGGTCCTCATCGGCAGGCTTGGACGCCGCCCGGATGCCGGCGTAGGCGAAGATGCTCGCCGAAAGATCGAGGAACGAGTGGGCGGCATCGGCGAGGATCGCGACGCTGCCCGTTAACAGCCCCACGACCAGCTTGGCGCCGATCAATACCACATTGACCGCCACGGAATACAGGGCCGCCATGGCCTTGCGGTCCACTCGGGTGGTTGGCGCTACCTGTGCCTCGTCCATGGTGACCTCACCTTATTCTTATGCCCACCACGGTGAAGATTCCACCAGAGCCCCGCGCCGCGATCAGCCGGATGCATCCTTATGAATGGGAACCGCCCAGCGCGAGCATCGCCCGAAAGTCCGGCGTGCCGGAAGACCAGGTCGTCCGCTTCGATACCAATACCTTTCCCTGGCCGGGTGCGCGCCTCGACGCTTTGCCCCCGGAGGCACTCAATGAGTATCCCGACACTAGCTATGCCTCGCTGACCGAGGCGATCGCGCAGTACGCCGACGTGCCGACCGATCGCATCACAGTCGGCGCCGGGGCGGACGAGATCCTCGACCTGATTGCCAAGGCCTATATCGACGCCGCAACTCGGGTCGTCCTCTCGCACCCCACCTATCCGATGTTTCGGATCCTGACCGAGATGGCGGGCGGTTCGATCGACGAGGTCCGGGCGATCGACCTGCATCTCGACCGGGCGGCATGCCTTGAGCACGCGCGAAGCGCCCGCCTGACGTGGCTCTGCAATCCGAACAACCCCACCGGGGAGTTGCTGCCGCTGGACTACGTCGAAGAGGTCGCTGTCGCGACCGACGGCGTGCTGGTGGTCGACGAAGCCTATTTCGAGACGTCCGGCGTCACAGCGCTCCCGCTAATCGACCGCCTGCCGAACCTGGTCATCGTTCGCACTCTGAGCAAGGGCTTCGGTCTGGCGGGCGTCCGGGTCGGTTACGCATTGGCCGGGGCCGCCATCAGCGGGACCCTCCGTCGGGTGCGGCCACCCGGCAGTATCAGCGTGGTATCAGCGGCGTTGGGAGTTCAGGCGCTCAGTGATCTCGATGGCATGCGCCAGCGCGTGCAGCAGGTCAAAGATGAGAGGGCGCGATTGCGTCGCGGCTTGCAAGCGCTCGATCTCGCGGTCCGCGACTCGGCCGCCAACTTCCTGTTGGTGCAGACTGGTCGTTCGGCTGCTCCGGCCCTCCTCAAGAAGGGCCTCGTCGTCCGCACCTTCCCGGCGACCTCGCTGCTGGCGGAGTACATCCGCGTCACGGTCCGCCGGCCGGAGGAGAATGACCGACTGGTCGCGGCGCTCGCAGCGGCGCCGAGCAGCTAGGGGTAACTTCTCGGCGAGCAGGTCCCCTGACTGCTGGTAATCTGCCAGCCCTCGAAGAATCCATTCCAGGTGAGCGTGATGACGCCAGCGCATGACTGCCCGGTTTGAGCGATCTGATCCCTGATCGGATAGGTCACGGTCCCGGTTCCCCAGCGTGGCGAGCCGAGCGCGTAGCTGCCGATGCCCTGACCGAAGAGGCTCGCGCCCGTATTCTTTGCGCCCTCGATGACGAGCGGGGGACGGCCGAAGTAGTTGAACCAGGCGCAGAACGCGAGGAACACCGCGACCACGGCCGTCAGCGCGAGAGCTCGCCGCCGCCTGATGCCGGGCGGGTACAGAGCGTGGACGGCGAGCTCAGCCGGAACGACGATCGTCCCGGCGAACCGATCGCCCAGGCGCTGGTGCAGCCGTGAGTTGAGCGTCAGGATGCCACCCAATAGATAAAGGAAGGGCAGCGCGTCGAGCAGACGGCCCAGGTTGCGCAGAATGGCGGCTTGCCAGCCGATGCGTCGACCCTCCTGGTCCGTGACGCGCACGCCGGCGAGGCGCTTTCCGACGGTCGCGCCGAACAGGCCCTCGAGCACGGCATAGTAGGCCACCCACAGCAGAGTCAGCCAGAACCAGTCGACCGTCGTTTGCGTCGTGAACGAGGCAAAACTGCCGGTGGTCATCGATGGCACGACACCACTTGTGACCCGGGTGACGCCAAATGTGCCGTTTACGATCGCCTCCAGCAGCGAGATGACCAGGGCGTCGACGATGAGCGCGCCGAGGCGGCGAGGCAGCGCCTGTCCGGTCGCTGCCGCCAGATCGATCGAGACCGCCGTCGGAGCTCCCGGCAGGCTCATGTCGAGCCCATTGTGACGCGCCCAAGGCGCCTGTGCTCGGGTCGGGGCTAGGTCCGGCGGCGGATTACCGTACCCTTTCTATTGCTCAGCCCGTTCGCCTGTGGCCGCGGGTTTGTGTCACTGTGCGTAGCCTCTTATCAATCTCCAATTTGAAAAGCGCATGATTCGTACCGTCTGATGGAAGGTCGGGGGCCTGCAAGGCGGCGTCGTGCCTCGCGTTTGCACCCTGTGCGTCTGGTTGTCCTCACCCTCTTTTGCCTGCTGCTCTCCGGGACCGCCGGAGCGGCCGCCTACTTTTTCCCAGTGGTGGTGGCGGGGGTCAGTCAGACCAGCCAGACTGTCGTGGTACCGCCAAACGATAGTCCAGGTGTGAAGGCCACCCCCACGCCGGCTGCCGTCCCGGGCGCGCCGTTTACAGTGCTGCTGCTCGGTTCCGACGATGACGGGAAGAACAAATCCCCCTTGACCCAGTCGATGATCCTGGTGCGGGTCGATCCCGCCGGGAAGCACGTCACGATGGAATCCATCCCCCGGGACCTCTGGGTCCCGCTTTCCACTGGCGGCAGCGGGAAGATCGATGGCGCGTACGCATACGGTGGTCCGGCAGCCGCCATCGCCACCGTCGAGCGCAACTTCCATGTCCACGTCGACGAATACGCCTGGGTCGGGCTCACGGGTTTGATCAAGCTGATCGACCTGCTTGGAGGCATCGACGTGTTCGTGACCAATCCGGTGCTCGATGATGCCTACCCGGACGATATCAACGGCGGGTTCCTCTACGGTTACAAAACAGTCGCGGTGCTCCCCGGCGCGCAGCACCTCGACGGCGCGCACGCGCTGCAGTACGTCCGGTCGCGGCACAACGACATCAACGGCGACTTCGGACGCTCGGCCCGGCAGCAGGAAGTCCTGCTCGCGATGAAGGTCAAGGCGAGCACGCTGAACGCAGCTGACCTGCCCGACATCG
>Ga0207646_10000660_pt1 | contig 44732 bp, 32 predicted proteins | sample KBSK5502metaG_FD_184343 | JGI IMG/M metagenome (GOLD analysis project Ga0207646, IMG submission 184343) | Corn, switchgrass and miscanthus rhizosphere microbial communities from Kellogg Biological Station, Michigan, USA - KBS K5-50-2 metaG... | ecosystem: Host-associated > Plants > Roots >...
CACTCACGATCCGTGGTTAAGTCAGAGATTTGCAGTTTCATCCCGCTATCTTAACGATCTGAGCCAGAATCTGCAAATCGCTGTGCGGCCAAAAGTTGAGGCGATCTGCCCTGTCGCAACAAGTCTAATGCTGAGGTGGTTCGCTCAGCCTGCGAAGCAGGCGGCAGCATAAAGCCCAGGGTGGAGCGTCAGCGGAACCCTGGGTGGCGAGCGCCGCATCCCCCACGAGCCCGTGAAACGGGCGGCAGCGCTGTCGCTCGCTGCGCGAGCTTGAACTCTAATCCACCGGCCATCCCAGGGCTGACGCCCTGGGCTTTATGCTGCCGCCTGCTTCGCAGGCTGACCACATTACATTGTCACCCGGTTTATGGGCTAGAATTCCTGCTTCACCGACTGAATGAGTGCAGGCAATTCACCGCACCACAGCTGAAAACATCGGTCTGATCCGCAATCATCCCACCACAACTTCGCTGCGCCAGCCCGACGCGCCGACGCAGGTCTAAGATCAGCAAGGCCAAAGTTGCGGACCGACTACTCAAATGAAAGCGGCGGGCGAGACACGGAAATATGCGCCGAGTCGTTTAGCCTGTTCCTTGCTGATGGTGCGCTTGCCATTGACGGCATCCGAGACGCGGCTGCGTGAACCGAAGATCGGGACGAGATCGGCCTGACGCTTGCCCGATTCGGTCAGCAGCACTTGCAGCAGTTCGTGGGCGGGGAGGTCAGGGATGATGGTGTGTCGCTCCTGGTAATCGTCAATCAGTTTGAGCAGCAGTTCGCACAGGGCGTGCTCCTCCGGCGTGCGCGCTTCACCCTTCTTCAGGAGCGGCTCCGCCAACCGCGAGACACGCTCCAATTCCTCGCCGCTGGTGATGAGGCGCGGCGCGGCCTCAGCCAGCAGCGCCGCGTAACGACGGCGATTGAAGCGGCGCTCAACAGTCGCAATCCTTTTTCCACTTCCCGCGGTCGTACTCCTTGTGCTTGAGGAAGTAGTAGAGCGTGACGGTTTGGTCTGCATAGTAAAGCCTCGTAATCAAGCGATAGTTATTGCCCAGGATATTGAAGACCGTGCACTCACAAACCTGATCGGCGGAGCGAAAGCTGTTGCGGGCATCCACCGGATTCCGCCATTGGCTGACCTTCATCACCGCTGCCCAACGCAGCAATGCGCTCTTCGCTTCCGGGTGATCCCGCACAAATCCACTCAGCCTCTCTTCATTGATGATGCGCACGGTGGATAAGCTCCCTGACGGTCAGGCTACCAAAACGGTAACACACGGTCAAACGATATTTTCTGCTTGCTACGGCGCAATCATCTCGCCCCCAAGCCACGCCATCGTCGCGCCTCAACCAGAAAGTGATTGGCGGATCAGGCGGCGGCAAGCCAGTCGCCGATGAGGTCGATTGCGGTCAGGACGCGGGCGCAATGTCGCCGCAGGAAATCATCGCTCAACTCCTGATCGTCAGCGATCTCAGCCGCCGCCTCAAGACACCGGCCACCATCGAAATCGACATAGGCCAGGCGACAGGTGAACTCTTCCGGCGGGCGGCCAAAATCCGCGCCCGGCAACAACGCGACGCCGGTCTCCATCAACAATCGTTCACAAAGCTGCGGGGAAGTGAGCATCCCTCGCGCGCGCAAAGCTGCGGCGTGAGGCGTGAAGTCGAGGAACAGGTAAAAGCCGCCTTCCGGCGCTGGTGTCTCAAGGCCGAAGCTCTGCAAGCGACGGCTGACGAGCCGCCCCAGCGCACGCAGGATGCGCCGCGATTGAAACAGGTATCGTTCGATCTGGCTGTCTCGCTCGTAAGCCGTGATCGCGGCGTACTGAATCGGCGCCGCGACGGTTGAGAAGGTTTCGCTGGCCACCGCTGCCACGGCGTCGAGCAGCCACCGCAGGCTGCGCGGAAAACAGCAAGTCCCCAGCCGCCAGCCGCCGGCCCCGCACCATTTGCTCAAGCCGCTGCTGACGATGGTTCCTTCAGGGTAAAACCGCGCCAGCGAGACGTGCCGGCCTGCGTGGTGTAACTCGCCGTAAATTTCGTCGGAGATGATGAGCAACCGATGGCGGCGGGCGACGTGCGCTAAGGCTTGCAGTTCGTCTTCACGGTAGCTCAACCCGGTCGGATTGTTCGGATAGTTGAGGATCAACAACCGCGGGCGCTCCGGTTCATCGCGGCAGAGCTTGTCCAGGTCCTCGGGCCGCAAGCGCCAGCCGTCTTCCCTGCGCGTCGGGATCCGCTGCGCAGGCTGACCGAGCAATCGGGCTTGTGGCTCGTAAGACACCCAGCTCGGCGCAGGAATGATCAGGTCGCCGTGATAGACGAACTGCGCGAGAAAGATCAGCTCCTTCGAGCCTGGGCCGATCAAAATATCCTCGCTCTCGGCCGGTAGATCGTAGTAACGCTGATGAAACTGGGCGACCGCCGTGCGCAACTCCGCCAGCCCTTTGACCGGCAGATAGCTTCTTTGCGCGGCCTGCTCCCGGAGCGCGGCGACCGCCGATGGCGGCACGGGAAAAGGCGACTGGCCGAAACCTAGCCGGTAGATTTGCCGCCCTTGCTTGACCAACTGAGCGCACCGCTCATTGATGGCGAGCGTGGCCGAAGGCCGCCGCCCGCGCAGGGCCGGATTCAGATGAACCGGCAACGCCTGATTGCTGGGAATGGTGACTGCCATCCTGATCTCCAATGAATGCTGGTTGGCAACCAGCAGAGTTTCGGCGTGGTGATTTTCAGCGTGGGATCAATAGATCGAGATGCCATCAATGAGGATTGGCGGAACCACTGCCCGCACCCGCTTTATAGCTGAAGCCCGACGCGCTGCCCTTCGCCTCTGTTGCACGACCGCTCACGAAATCTCGTCGCGCACCTCCTGCAACCACTCCGGCACATCTTCGCCCGTGGCCGCCCGCCACGCCGCATCGAACGCCTGCTCGCCCCATCGCGCCCGCAGCGTTTTGAGCGAATTCTCCGCAATCCTCGCATTCGGTGATTGCAGTTGTCGGAAAGTCGCCAGCGCAGAGAGCAGTAGCTGAAACGCCTCAGTGTAATTACCGGTTTCAGAGAACAACAGCCCGATCAGTCCCTGTGTGCGCGCGACGCTCGCCACGTCGCCGAGTTCTTCTGTAATCTTGAGCGAGCGCTGGTAATGATCGAGTGCCTCCTCATAGTTGCCACGAGCGTGATGCAGCCTCCCGATCTGGTGCAGCGAGCCGGCGACGCCCGTCACGTTGCCGAGTCCTTCTGCAATCTTGAGCGAGTGCTGGTAGTGATCAAGTGCCGCCTCGTAGTTGCCGCGAATAAAGTGAAGGTTCCCGATCTGGTGCAGCGAACTGGCGACGCCCGCCATGTCGCTGAGTTCTTCTGCAATCTTGAGCGAGCGCTGGTAGTGATCAAGTGCCGCCTCGTAGTTGCCGCGAGCTTGATGCAGCGCGCCGATGTTATGCAGCGAGCTGGCAACGCCCGCCATGTCGCTGAGTTCTTCTAGAGTCTTGAGCGAGCGCTGGTAGTGATCGAGCGCCTCCTCATAGTTGCCGCGAACTTGATGCAGCATCCCGATCTGATGCAGCGAGCTTGCAACGCCTGCTACGTCGCCGAGTTCTTCAGCCAACTTGAGTGCGCGTTGAAACTGATGAAGCGCCTCCGGGTAATTCCCTTGCGCATAAAGCAGCACGCCTAAGCGATCAAACAACCTCAATTCCGCCCGGCGGTCACGCTGACCAATAGGTAGTGTTTCGTATTCCGCCAGGAGCCGCTCAATCGCAGCGGTGCGATCCCGCTTTTCCGCCAGCGGCAGACTGTGGGTTTGCCAATGCTCTCCGGCAGAAAGGGTATGCGCGAATCCGGCAAGCTCGTCAGGTGAGGCCGCAAAGGCGTAGACGCCCGAACGAATCGAGAAGAGATCCGGCGCCCCCTGTGCCATCGCCGCCAGCACATATTCCGGCACCCACAGCACCAGCGGGCGCGGCACGGCTTGCGGAAACGAGTTGCGAGAAGCATTGAGGTTGGCGATGAAGGATGTGGTTGACGCGCTGGCGAGAGCTGGCAGCGAATGCTCCAACCCGCTGACGAAGACCGCATCCGGTAAAGGAGAAGTCAAGCGCTCGCGCAGCGCATCGAGCAGATGGTTGACGGGTTCGCTGAAGTGAATTTCCTGAATGGTGAACTGCGGCAGCCGCGCGCGCACCTCGGCCATCAGACGGCGACGTTGCGGCGCTTGGTTACAGAGCACGAACAGCAGGCTGAAGCCGCTGGCAAATTCCAGCGCGTGTGTGAGCGCGGCAAGTTCGGTCTCCTGGTCGAGGGTTCCTGGCGCAAACGGATCAATTTCGGTGGCGTGGTCGATCATGATTGTTTCGCGTCAGTGGGCTTTTGGCGCGCCTCAGTGAATTTCTTCAGTTCGCGGACGATGGGATTGACGGCGTACCACGGCTCGGCTTTGGCAAAGATGTCATCATCGCCGCCGTTGACGTATTCGAGGAGGCTGAGGTTTTCCAGCATCTTCAGATAGTCTTCATCGCCGTTGGGGACGCGCTGATCAGGGGACAGATCGAGCTTGGCCAGCTTTCCCCAATGGTTCTCTGGAATGCTTGAGCTGTAGGTGTTGACCGTTTGTTTGATTGCTTTTTGCGCGGCGCTGAGCGGGATTGGCAGCGTCGTGGTGTAAGTGCAAGCATTCTGCACGAAGATCATCAGGTTGCGCACGTGGCCGCCGCTGTAGATGAGCAGAAAATCGAGCGCTTCGGCGTGAAAGACCTCTTCCAGTTCCAACCCGCCCAGCCGTTTTCGCAGAATCTCCATCATCGAGGTGACGCCGGCAGAGAAAGGTTCGCGCGTGCCGCGCTCGATCACTTTGATCATGGGCAGCACAAAGAGCGGCCCGTAGCGCTGTTCCAATTGTGGCCCATCGGCAGAGCGCACCAGCCGCAACGGCACGGTGTAAATGAAATGAGCGCGCATGCCGGTGAGTTGCGTGTAACGTTCCAGAAAGAGTTCGCGCTGTGAAGCAAGTCCCTCTTCCACCGCGCCGATTTTGCGAATCTTTTCGAGGTTGTCGAGGATGATGACGAGATCGCGGCACGGCTGTTTCAATAACCCAGGCTGCGGCTGCTTTTTGAGCGCCAGCCGCGCTTCCTCGAAGACCAAATTGATCTCTTCGAGCATCGTGGACATCTTCGGCTCAAGTAACTCACGCACTTTCTGACGTGCGGTCGGGTCTTTTTTGAGTCGCTGAATTTTGGCCTTGGCGGAACCGAGGCTTAATTCCCCTTCCTTGATTTCGACCTCGCTCAGGAAGAACTCTTTGATCTCGTTGAGTCGCTTGGTGAAGTAACTGTCCTTCAACTCGACATTGAGTTTGGCACGCAAGGTATCGGCCAACTCCGTCACGATGGCCAGTAAAATATCCGTCACCGAAACATCGTAATCATCCAGGTATTCGCTGACATCAATCAGCACCGGAAAGTAGCAGTCTTCTGTCGGCGCAACATCGGTGAGCGCGCGTTCCAGTCTTTTTAGTTCCGACGATTTGCCACAGCCGATGTGACCGGAGAGCAGGAAACAAAGATGGTCGTTAGCAAGCGTCAAATGACTGCGTACGACTTTGACAAACGCCTCCTCTCCGCGTGCCTCAGCACAATCAAAGTAATACTGTGCGACGCGGGCAGATATGGGTCACAGGCATTGTAAATATTCTTCAGTGGCTCAGCCATGGCTTCGCTTTCTCCCAGTTGGTGGATTGACCGCGATTGTAACACTTCAACCAGCAACCCAACAGCGGAAATTGGTTTGAGCTTGTAAGGTGATGACCAGCGGCAGACGGCGTCACTCAGTCAGCCCGACGCGCCGCAGCAGGTCGGCAAAACGCGGATCGGCACGCAAGCCGTCCACCCTCGGATCAACTTTCAGCAGCGGCAGGTTCTCGTCACGCGCCGCCACCGCCTTGTCCATCCAGGCAAACGCCTGATCGGTCTCACCCAAGGCGGCGCAGATCAGCGCGAGGTAATACGGCGGCACAAAATGCGGTGACCCCGGCTGCTGCAATTCAGCCAACAACTGCTCCGCCTTTCGTTTCTTTCCCGCTCCAGCATAGCAGGTGGCCAGCGTCGCCTTGATGATCGGAGAGTCATTGAGCGCCCGCGCCCGCTCGCAAGCAGCCATCGCCTCCGGCCATCTCCCCAAACGTTCGTCACAGTTGCCCACCATCCAATGCGCCATCCAGTAATGCGGCTCGACTTCCACGGCACGCTCAGCGTGGGCCAGCGATTCGTCAAAGCGACGCGCGAAGTACCAGGCCGAGCCGAGGAAACCGTAGGCCAGCGGTGAGAGCGGATCGAGCTGGATGGCCTGCTGTAACTCGGCGATGGACTGATCGTGCCGCCCCATCAAGATCAGATACCAGCCGAACCAGAGATGCGCGATCGCCTGCCCCGGATCGAGTTTGAGCGCGTCTTGGTAGGCGCTCTCCGCGCCTGCCCAATCCCAGTCCAGATTCATCTTCGCCACGGCGAGCATGGTGTGCGCTTCGGCCAGGGTGTCGTCCATCGCGGCGGCTTTGGCGGCGGCTTCCTTCATGCGCGGCAGTGCTTCTTTGGGCGCGAAGTAAAACGTCGTGCCGTGAAAGTAGACTTCGGCCAGTCCGACATACGCCAGCGCGAAGTGTGGATCGAGCGCGATGGCCTGGTTGAAACACTCGATCGCTTTCATGAGGCCTGCGTAAGTGAGCTTCGCGTCGTAGTAGCGCCCCTGCAAATAGAGTTGATACGCCCCGGTGTTGGCGGTGTGATGCCTGGTCAGTCGTTGCTGTTCGGCGTCGTTCAGCTTGAGCGCGAGCGCCCGCGCCACCTGCTCGGAGATCGTATCCTGCACCTCGAAGATGTCGGTCAGCTCGGCGTCGAATTTGCCGGCCCAGAGCGGGGCGCCGTCCTCGACGCTGACCAATTGCACGGTCAGCCGCAAACGATCCTGCGCTTTCTGGACGTGACCCTCGAGCAGCGCCTCCACCCCCAATTCGCGTCCGGCGGCCACAGGATCGGCCGCCGTCGCCGCGTACTTGAGGACGGAACTGGTCGGGCGGGTGATGAGCTGCCGCAGGTTGCTGAGCTGGGTAATCAAAGCATCCGCTAACCCGAGTCCGAGATATTCGTCTTCGCTCTGCGGGTTGAGTTGTTTGAAGGGCAAGACGGCGAGGCTGCGCACGGCGCTGACTTCGATGACGGCGCGCGCGCGATATGGCGAGGGCGCGGCGGCGGAGGTGTCCGCTGCCCGCACCTCTGTCACCTCGGCCACAAACCGGTAGCCGCGGCGGGGTACGGTGACGATGTATCGATGATCGTGGGGCGCTTCGCCGAGCGCTTTGCGGAGCACGAAGACGTTCTGGGTGAGGTTGCTCTCTTCGACGATGCTCTCCGGCCAGAGGCGCTGCATCAACTCATCCTTCTCCAGCACCCGGTCGCGGTGCTCGATGAGCACGAGCAACAAGTCGAAGGCTTTGGCGATCAGCGCCACCGGCTCACCCGCCCGCAGCAAGCGCCGTTTCGCCACGTCGATCCGAAAGTCATCGAAGGCGTACTCACGTGGCTTCATCCCGTTCATCTCCGTCTGAGAGTTTCTGAGAAAAACTGAGCGTTTCTCTGAGGACTTTGATGAGCCCTTGCGCGCAAGATGCGGCGTGTACCGGGGCCAGCAAGTTGGCACTCAGGAACGCTGAAGTGCGAACGAGTCTAGCACCGGTCAGCAAGCCGGACAATGAGACTGTCAGGAAGGAACCGCAGATGAAGCAACCGAGAGCAAGCCGCCACCAGATCGTCCTCGAATTGACCGCCGAGCAAAGTCGGCAAATCGAACGCGCGACCGGCAGGTTTGTCACCGAGTTGCAAGTCGAAATCGTCGAGGTGACCGCAACCCCAGGAGCACCGCTCACCCCAAACCACAACCACTCAACTGAAGAAGGAGAAACGCCATGAACACCACCGCATCTTTCACCAATCACCGGAACCATGTTCACCATCCATCAAACCAAGGAGAGAAAACCATGAACGCGAAAAAAATTCTATTGCCCCTGATCGCTATCGCCCTGTTGGCCGTTTCGTTCACTTCCGTCTCCGCGCAGACGAGCGCCGCGGGCACCGGCAGCGAGCAACAAACTGAAGCGCAGGCGCAGGGCGGCTTGCTTGATCTGTTTGGGCGAGCCAACATCTTGAAAGGAACCTATATCGGCAAGGCAACCGTGCCTACTCCGCAAGGGCCCCTGCCTTACATCTTCACCCAGACCTTCCACGAAGACGGCACCACTGAATCCAACGCCTCGCTCGATCTGGTTCCCCCGGCCGCCAGCACAGCGCGGGGTCAATACCAACACCTCGGCGGCAACCAGTTCGCCGTGACCACGGTCGGGACGCTCGTCAACAGCGTGACCGATCCCACCTTGTTCGGCACCTTCAAAATCCGCGAGCTGCTGACTTTCAATGACCGGCGCGACCAAATCATTGATGGGCGCGTCCAGGTGGACGTCTTCGATGCTCATGGAAACCGGTTGTTCTCTTTCGGCGCCACGGTGACTGAACCGGCCAAGCTCGTCATGGTGGAAGTGCTTCAGTGATCATCTAGGCAGAGAGCCAGTGACGGCTCCTAGTATTATCTGGGGCAACTAAGCGAGCTGTGGAAGGTGGGGCAGTGCCAGGCGGCCGGCCAACTGCCCTTCACCTCCACCGACACATCGAGCGAGCCGCGACGATCGTTGGCGGCCAAGCTCACGCCCGGCTAAGCTATCGATCAACCTTCATTGCCTTTTGGCTCCGAGCGGCTTAAAATCCGAACCCTCAGCTCAAATTTCGATCAAGCAATTCCTTATGATACTGAGTCAGTCGCAAACATGGCGCCATCTCTCCCAGGGTTGTTCTAGAATTCTATGGCCGGGGCTCTTGTTATCTGCTCTCGTCCTCGCTCAGAGCGGCCCTTCGGCACCGGGCGCTCCGGGCGAGCCGGCGACCTGGACCAATGGGAACAAAGAAGGCGTGGGCACCAGCGCGACGCTGGCCTCAAAGGTCTGGTTCACGCTCCGCGAAGGGGTGATGAGCGAGACCTACTACCCGGCGGTGGATGTGGCCAACACGCGGTCGCTGATGTTCGCGGTGAGCGACGGCCGCACCTTCGCCATGGCCGAAGACGACCCGAGTTTCGTTCGACAGCTTGTGGTCACCAATCCCCGCGCGCTCAGCTTCCGCCAAATCAACCGCGACGGGCGCGGGCGATTCACCATCACCAAGAGCTACACCATCAACCCGGAGTTCAGCACCATTCTGATCGACGTTGATTTCCAGTCGCACACCGGACGGGACTATCAGCTCTATGTGATCTACGATCCGGCGATGGCCAACAGCGGGTTGCACGACACGGCCGCGGCCTACGGCGGGCAAGGAGCGTTCGTCGCATACGAAGGCGACCAGGTCGCGGCGCTCATCTCGAACACGGGTTTTGCAGAGATGAGCGCCGGCTTCCTCGGCACAAGCGACGGGTGGACCGACTTGAAGAAGAACTTCAAGCTCACCCAGGCCTACGCGCGGGCGGAGGATGGCAATGTCGTCTGCGTGGCGCGGATCAAGCGGCCTGCCAATCAAGCGGCCGGGCGCCGGGCACTGCACTTCACTCTCGCCCTCGCCTTCGCCGACGAGGTCGACAAGGCGCTCGGTGAAGCGGAGCACTGTCTGGAGACGGATTTCGCCGAGACCCAGGCGGCGTACGAAAAAGGCTGGATGGACTGGCTCGCGACGCTGCGCCACGCGAGCCCGCGCTACGAGCGGCAATTCAACCTGGCGGCGATGACCCTCAAGGCGCACGAGGATAAGACTCACCGCGGCGCGATGATCGCCAGCCTGACCATCCCGTGGGGCGATACGACTGACGCCAATGAGCCGAACATCGGCGGCTACCACCTCGTCTGGTCGCGCGACCTGTACCAAGTGGCGACCGCCTTCATGGCCCTGGGCGATCAAGAGGCGGCGAAGCGGGCCCTGGACTACCTGTTCACGGTGCAGCAGAAGCCTGACGGCTCGTTCCCGCAAAACTCGTGGCTCGACGGGCGGCCCTATTGGCCCTCATTGCAAATGGACGAGGTGGCTTTCCCCCTCATCCTTGCCTACCAACTCGGGCGCACGGATCAAGCCACCTACGCGCAGCACGTCAAGCAGGCGGCCGACTTCATCGTCGCCAAAGGGCCGGCGACGCCGCAGGAGCGGTGGGAGGAGGAAGAGGGCTATTCGCCTTCGACCATCGCGGCCGAGATCGCCGGGCTTGTCTGCGCGGCGGAGATCGCCAAGCTGAACGGCGATCAGGCGAGCGCACAAAAGTATCTCTCAGTGGCTGACGACTGGGCGAAGAACGTCGAGCGGTGGACCGCGACGACGACCGGGAAGTATGGCGACGGGAGCTACTACCTCCGCATCAACGACAACCAGGATCCGAACGACGGCCACAAGCTGGAGATCAACAACGGCGGCGGCACCTGGGACGAGCGTGAGGTCGTGGACGCCGGATTCCTCGAACTGGTGAGGCTGGGCATCAAGCGCCCGGACGACCCGCTGGTGGTGAAGTCGCTCCGCGTCGTCGATCGCGTGATCAAGGTAATGACGCCCAAAGGCCCGGCCTGGTATCGCTACAACCACGACGCGTATGGCGAGAAGGCTGATGGAACTGGCTGGCGGGGAACTGGGGTCGGACGGCTGTGGCCGATCCTGACGGGTGAGCGCGGCGAGTATGAGATCGCGAATGGGCGCAGCGCCGCCCTCTCCCTTGAGGCGATGACGAGGTTCGCCAATGCCGGCGGGATGATTCCTGAGCAGGTGTGGGACCGGCCCGCGTCGCCGAGGGTGCGCTGGCGATTCGGCGAGGGCACCGGGTCGGCGACGCCGCTGGCCTGGAGCCTGGCGCAGTTCATCAGGCTGGTGGTCAGCGCGGAGCAGCGGCGCGTGATCGAGATGCCAGAGGTCGTGGCGGCACGTTATGCGCGAAGGAATCAGTCAATCCTCCCTCACGCGCCATCGAAAGGGGTGGCCAAACGCCGGCCGCATCGGTAAAATGCTTACCTAGTCAGTTGTCCGTGGTCAGTGGTCCGTTGCTGATGGCTTAAGTTGTGGACCAACTTTATCAACCACTGACCACTGACCACGGGCAACTGACAACCGACCACTGACCACTGACGAAATAATCATAGGACACGCAATGATCATGCTCCCCGAAGGTTTCACTGCCGAGCGTCACAGGCGCCGAACGAAGATAAGTGCGAGTGCGATTTTCGTTTGTGCCCTGGCTCTCCTCACCGCCTCCTGTTCGCGCAGCACAGCGGGCAAGACGGCTAACGGCCAAGCGCGCCCGGCCCCGGTCAAGGTCAAGGTGGCGCCGGTCGAGCGCCGGGAGCAGCGGCGGACGGTCGAGGCCGTCGGCTCGCTCTTCGCCTACGACGAGGTCGTCGTCAGCTCGGAGGTCGAGGGCCGCGTCGAGGAGGTCATGGCCGATGTCGGCGACCGCATCGCCAAAGGGCAAGTGCTCGCGCGCATCGCCCCGACCGAGCTGGAGTTGACCGTCGAGCAACAACGTGCGGCGCTTCAGCAGGCGCGGGCGCGGCTCGGGCTGCGCGACGGCGAGGCCGACGCCAAAGACGTCCGCCAATCGGCCGAGGTCAAGAAAGCCGCGGCCGACCTCGCCGATGCCGAGCAGCGCTTCCGTCGGGCGGAGTCGCTGCTGGAGACGGGAGTCATTGCGCGCCAGGTCTACGATGAGGCCGAGTCGCGCTACAAAGCGGCCAAGGCCGCTTATGACCTCGCCGTGCAGCAGGTCGAGAACCTGCGCGCCTCGATGCAGCAATCGCAGGCCACCCTCAACCTGGCCGCGAAAAAACTGCGCGACGCCCAGGTCCGCGCCCCCTTCGCCGGCCAGATCAAAACCCGCCTGGTCACCGTCGGCCAATACCTGAAAGTGCAGACGCCGGTTATGGCCATCGTCAACGTTGACCCGTTGCGCGTCCGCCTCAACGTTCCGGAGAAGATGGCGCCGTGGGTGCGGGTCGGCCGCGAGGTGAAGATCAATCTCGAAGCCTTCCCTGGCCGCGACTTCACGGGCCGCATCTCGCGCATCAACCCGGCGGTGGACGAGAAGACGCGCACGTTTGAGATCGAAGCGCTCGTCTCGAACCCCGCAGGCGAGCTCAAGCCCGGCTCGTTCGTCAAAGCCGCGATCCCTTCGGATAAAGTTGACCCGATCCTGACCATCCCGCAATCGGCCGCGCTTTACCTGTTCGGCGCTTACAAGGTCTTCGTCGTCCAGGGCCACACCTTGAAAGAGCGCGAGGTGAGGCTGGGCGACCACTTCGGCGACCGGCTGGAGGTGATCGAAGGCTTGCAGCCGGATGAGAAGGTGGCGGTGAGCGAGGGCGGGCAAGTGCTCAAGGATGGGATGGAAGTTGAGGTGGCACCATTTCTATGAAATTTAGGTATAGCAAGTTTCAGGGATCTCCCTTGACACACAGCCATTTGGGAGTCTATAAACCACCAGCGGATGGAATCCAGAAAATTAGATCATCCATCGAGGTAAATCGCATCCATGCCTGACTATATTCTCCCGACCGAGGCGCACTTCGTGATAGATAAGGTGTTTAGCCTGATTTCGCATCACGAATCGCTGAAAGCGCGCTCCATATGTCTTCTACCAACGGAGAATCAGCTTTCGCCACTTGCAACCAAAGCACTTGGATCTGATCTCGTCAATCGCTATTTTCTGCTTGATAACACTATCTGGGAGTATCCGCAGATCGATGACCTGCTTGAGCTTCACAATGTCGCTACTGCACTCTTCCAAAAGTTATACGGGGTTACCCATGTCAACCTCAGACCGATTTCCGGTTTGAACTGCATGACCGTATTGCTTGCTGCCTTAACCGCTCCTGGCGATACGGTTTGGTCTGTTGATCCTGCTGCCGGAGGTCATGGTGCGACCGCTGTAGTTGCACGACGATTGGGCCTTGAAGTTAATTACTTGCCGTTTGACACAACCAAGCTAGACTTTGACCTCGAGCGAATAGAGACCTACATTGCTCGAAAAAGACCCCAGTTGATCTACATTGATATGCCAAATATCTTGTTTATGCCTTCACTCAAATCCCTCCGAGCGACCCTTGACGCAGACATCTTTGTTCACTTCGACTGTTCTCACGTCTTGGGACTCTTACTCGCTCCGGAGTTCATGAATCCGATGAACTGTGGTTTCCCACTAATCGCTGGAAGCACCCACAAGACGTTTCCAGGCCCACAAAAGGGCTTCATTGGTACAAATGACAACAATCTCGCCCAGATAATTGAAGGCGTCACAAACTCCTTCATCTCAAGCCACCATGTGAATAGCATCGCTGCTCTCTGTATTACTGCAGCCGAAATGCTTAGTTTCGGCAAAGAGTATGCGACCCAGATACTCCGAAACGCCAAAGCTCTTGCTAAAGCCCTTCTCGATGAAGGCCTACCTGTACAGGGGCGATCCGCTACAGCGCTAACGAGTACGCACCAAGTCTGGATTGCATCCCCTAATCCCTACTTGGAGCCAAGTGATGCAGTTCGAGTTCTAAAAGACGCTGGAATTGTTGTGAATTGCGCCAGGATACCTACCTTAGGCAGCAAGGGGCTACGATTGGGAACAACGGAAGTGACGCGCCTGGGCATGAAAGAGCCCGAGATGGAATTCATTGCTAAGCTCATTGCACGTGTGTTGGTCCATGGCGATCCGCCGGCTGTCATAGCGTCGTCGGTTCAGTCATTGCGAGCTGGATTCCTAACACCACAGTACTGTTATCCTCTGAACAGTTCGAACGTGAAGTTGATATGATGCCAGTTTTTGGCCACGAGCTCTGGCAGCGGCCCACGAGCGAGGTGGCTTCATTTTGGGATACGACGGCCGACTGGCGAGTCCGATACTTTGAGGACTTGAAAGCCACTCAACCCGAACTTTTGTCAGACGCGCTCCAGGCTGAGCGAGAGTTTGTTCTCATGGAAGAGCGGATCACGATGAGCGAGGTGACAGCCGCACAGATCATCGTCGAACTAGGTTGTGGAGTGGGACGCTCTCTCTGGCGTCCGGCTCGTACCTATGTGGGTAGCCGGTTTGTCGGGATTGATTTTGCGATGGGCCAGCTACGCCGTCTGAAGCATATCCAAGTGTCGGAGCAACTACACAACCTATCGGCCATTGCCGCCAACGTCGCATTGTTACCACTAGTTGCTGAGTCGGCCGATGCAATTCTGATCCTCAATCAAACATTTGGAACCTTCTTGGGCAATGTTCGCACGGCCGTTCTACGCGAAATTGGACGAACCTTACGACGCGATGGATTCATCCTGATTGGTGGCTTTGATGCGGTAGGCCTCGCTCAGGGATGTTACTCGGAGTGGAATGTTCCCCTTTTGCACAGCGACAAGGAATCGGGCTTTTTCCAGCTTGCCCATTACAATAGTTTCTGGCAAAAGGAAGAGTGGTTGGTCAGCGAGTTGGGCGAGAATGGGTTTATCGTGGCTCGCCGTGAAAGATCCAGCCTGGGTTACGTGTTGATCTTTCGGAGGCAATCAGATGCGTCAGTTCATCGCTGAACACTCAAACTTGTTCTGGGCGATCATCGGTGCAATTATGGGGGTTCTTGCCGACCGCTTTGCTCGCTTTGGCTCTACACTGTTTTCAGCGATCTTTTTTCCAAATCGGCAGTTAGACACACTATTAGGAAACTGGTGGGTCTGCCACTATTCGATCAGAAACGGGGAAGAAATTCTGAGAACTGAACAGTGGACGGTCAAAAAACGCCTTAGCAAAGGCCCGTCGATAGTCACCTCAGATCCTGCCATGAAAGACCTGATTTACAAGGGAGAGTTAATGAGCATATCTGGCTCAGACGTGACTTGTACGATGCACGGCGACCGACACACCGAAGAATTCTACGTTAGGATTCTGTATCCCATACCATCGGATCAGACCATAACGTATGGTCTCAAGGTAGGTGTCAACTTTGATCGCCAAGTATTCTCAACGATATATCTATTTTCTCGTAAGAAGCTTTTAGAAACAGATGTCAAGAGAAGACTTGACGCATCATTGAATAGTGCACTGTCAAACAGCAAGTTTCTGAGGATCTAATTGCGTAGCCATTCCACAGGCTGCTAGGCTTTCACGCAGTAGCTGATCATCTTCCATATTGAGATCCGCGCATCCTAGGAACCTTAGAAGCAAACCATTGACGCATAAAAGTACGGCCTCTCGCGCACACCGTGATAACGCCCCTTTGACTCAAGAATCGAGACCATTATTGATGATGTTGACCACTTGAGTAACCACCGCAACATCCAGAAGAAGTAGGTAATCCCGTGAACGATACCGTTCCAGACTTGTAAAGCTCTTGTCCAAGGTAAAGCCGAAGCAGAAAGGCGCCAGGAATTTCGACAGTTCCGGCAGTGGCTCACTCGGAGCATGCGGCAATCTTTTGGTCTTAACCATGTCGCTGCTTTATTGATTTCTCATGCTGTAACCAAGTGAGGCTACAAATATTGAGCGGAAATCTATAGCGTCATAACCTGTGAGTTACATAAAAACGGTGAATCGAACTGAGTTTTTTCACCGGGTGATTTACCTACGATAGGTAACACCCGAGCAAACAAAGGCTTGTTTAGTTTGATAGCCATAGTGCCAACGTCAAGCATTAAATTTTTAAGCTGATGCGACTGCGCACTTCCCGAAATAGGAATCGTATCTACACCTACTCCACACACACTCGAGTAGGCTATAAGATCTGTAATTCTGTATCTTCCTTCTTCAGCAGCTTGGGCTAACCCAGCATCCTCTAGCACTGGCAGCATTATTCCACAGTAGCCAACCTGCTTAACGGGTAGACTTTTCACAACATCAGTTACAGCACCACAAGCAGCTAAAGTACCTGGCGAGCCAAATTCAATATTCACGGCTCGAAAGGCTCTTACTATACTGTCTTCAGGCAGCAATGAAGGAGCAATAGATGTATCTAGTCCCCCAAAACGAACATCAATACTCTCAGATAGCTTGATCGCTGCCTCTTCTATCAGTTTGAACTGTTCCAAAAGAATTTTAAATAAAATCTCCCGCACCATTTCGAGACTTTTTGAGATGGTGAATGCCTTTACTAGAAGATCACTGTTTTCAAGGCCAATTACGAAGACAGGCTGGTCCCCCGCATGATAGGATCCTGGAAAGAATGGCCCTCCAGGGCTAAGACAGAACCCTGCTCCAAACCGAAAGTTTCCGAGACCTGCTTCCGTATTAGAGGCTAAATAATAAATAGCTGCTACCGCCGCATTGATCGCTCCTCTATCGATTCCTCGTTGTAAACTCCCGGCATCAACGCTGGCACACAACCTTGCAGTATTCACAAGAATATTTGCCACATGTTCAATTTGAGAAGGCTCCCGGATCATTCCTACACTACAAAAGTTAATATTACTCTCGGCGCTAACAGAATCAATTGTCCGTAATAACTCTTCTCTCTTGGTTACAGGCACCAGTCCCAATCCAGAATCCCAATGCCTCAGTGCAATACGACGGGTTTGGACTGAATACCCTAGAGATGAAAAATAATCGGTCGCGCGTTCTAACTGCTCACCCGCCCATCTAATGCCGTTGATGGTTGGATTCCCAGGTATGCCTAGTGTGATAGTTCTTATCTTCATAAAAGGTTATGGCAATTATAGGTGGGGCTTACTTTGCCTCGCCTTATAAAGGAGTACGTTCTTAGGAGAAATAGCATCCGGTTATTCAGATGGTGCAGCTTCATCATCATTAGAGAAAAACTTAACGAGAAACTCGGCATCTATCTCAGGATAGACTGGGTATTGAGAAATCAAATCTTTAGCCCTCTTTCTTGCCTCATGCTTTGCCTCACTACCAATAACGAATTTTGCTTTGCTGTTGCTGGGCTCTGGAGATGTATTGGTAAGAACCAACTTTAAGACTGATGCAAGTTCCTTCATTTCTGATGAGGACATACCTAGAGTTGTGACCGCTGGTGTCCCTATGCGTAGCCCACTGGTATACCATGGGCCGTTAGGGTCAAACGGGATCGTATTTCGATTTAACGTAATTCTGCACTCGCGGGCTGCTGACTCTGCCTGGCGCCCAGTTAAGCCGAGTGGAGTGACATCAAGGAGGAGGAGGTGGTTGTCGGTCCCGCCAGTTACAACTTTCAGCCCCAACTCAATTAAAGTTGCGCTCAATGCCTTGGCATTCTCTACTGTTTGGTGAGCAAATGATTCAAACTCTGGGCGAAGTGCTTCGGTGAAACTTACTGCTTTAGCCGCGATGACATGCGCGAGAGGGCCACCAAGTATTAGTGGGCATCCTTTATCTACCTGCTCTGCAAATTCTGACTTGCAAAGCACAAGGCCCCCGCGCGGGCCACGAAGCGTTTTATGTGTGGTCGTGGTTACTACATCAGCGTATGGAACGGGATTATATTCGCCTTGAAATACTTTGCCAGCAACAAGACCCGCAAAATGTGCCATGTCCACCATTAACACAGCACCAGCCTCATCCGCAATTTCACGCATTCGCTGAAAGTTGATAAGTCGCGGGTATGCGCTATAACCTGCTAGGAGAATAAAGGGCTTGATTTTAAGAGCAAGCCGTCTAATCTCATTATAATCTAAAAAGCCGGTTGAGCGATCCACAGTGTAGGTATATACATCGAACATCTTGGCTGATACATTTTTGCGATAGCCATGAGTAAGGTGCCCCCCAGAGCTTAGATCCATGCCTAGAAGAGACTGATTACCAAGACGTCGGCGCAACTCCTGCCATTCCTTATCAGACACTTTGAGGGAGTCCTTCTGGCCAAGTTCCTCAAGAGCTGGCAACTCTATTTTGGTGCTGAGAATGGCCCAAAAAGCTACCAGGTTAGCATCGGCACCACTATGTGGTTGCACATAAGCATGCTCGGCGCCGAAAAGTTCGCATGCCATTTTACAAGCATATTCTTCAACCACATCAACATTATCGCATCCAGCATAGAACCGATGATAAGGGAGCCCCTCAGCATATTTGTCGGTAAGCAAGTTAGCCATCGCACATTGAGTGGGTAACGATGAGTAGTTTTCGCTGGCGATCAGCTTAACATTTTCTCTTTGATCAACTAACTCCTGCACTATGATTTTTGCAACAAGAGGCGATGCTTGCCTAACGGCATCAAGGTTCGCTAAATATGCCAGAAAGCCAGGGGGAATATCGGAAAGTGACTTTCTGCTGCTATGGAGGTATGCTTCAATTAATGAGGAATACATATTGTCAAAAAGGCGGTAACCCCATAAGAAGGCAGCCGGAAATCTTCGTGTGACCCATAACCAATCTCCCGAAGGCGGGAGCGATTATCGTAGACTCAACTATGGTAGGTTTGCAGTCCCATCTATGTGGGGATACCTTCTAGATAACGAAGCGCCACCTGCTCGCCGTTAATCGCTTTATTGACGGCATGAAAGGGGCTTCGGTAAAGTTCATCGACGATAGTTTTCGCTTCTTCGCTGTCTCGCACTACAAAAATAGGGACCTCATCGGTAGCTTCAGCAAACTCTCTCACTACCTGACTGGACTCGGTGGTAAAAATACTAAACACTTTACCCCTTTTACATAAAGTCTCCAATTGATCGCGCAATGTCCGGAAATCGGAAAGCACCGCTAAGTGTATAGGAGCGGAATTATCTGGTAAGGTATCAAGATATGATAGGTCCGTCTGATCACGAATCTCTAATAATTTCACTTCCCCAGCAGGATTCTTCAACATTGCCATTGGAGCATCTGTTATTTCAAGCCCCCAATCGTGAGCAATTCCACGCATCACTGTCATTAGCACTTCTCTATAGCCATCTGAGGGAACTCGTTCTTTGTAAATGGAAAGTTTTTGCTCAGCTATTAAACGGATTTCCTCCACTTCTTCTTTTGTTGCCAATCTCATTTTAGTACCTCCATTAGCCAGAAGTCTTTGGCACACTATTTGTTTTTAAGGTGAGCATTGGACAGTAGAACTTATGCTCTGCCACTCTGTTGAAGTGTCCCGCACTTCAATGGATGGACTGATCATGAATTCCATCCCGGAAATTATACATGATTCTTTAGACAGCGATCCATCGATCTTCGTACTTTTCCAGTTCTGTGATAAAGGCCAATTCTTTATCACCCAACTTTTCTTCCATCATATGCTCTCCCTTGCAACGGGAGCAGACAGGCCACCTGAAGCGGGCCAAAATTTATGTTCAAAGCGCATGGCTGCGCTCTTCAGCTATCCTTTGATCAACTACTCTTGAGCTACTTCAATTGCACCGTGCTGCGCTTGGCCCGTGCCCGTTCGGCGAGGTTGGCCGCGTTCGGCAACTCGGCCACGGCCCGCTGCACCTGCGAGTCGAGGTCGGCCAGCGCCCGCTGCGCGGTGTCGGAGCCGTAGGCGGCCTCCAATACCTCTTTGCGAATCTGCAGGCGCGCCCACGGGAGGTTGTCATCCACCTGGGCCGGCGTCAGGCGGAACTCCGGGTGCTCGCGGACGAACCGGTGCATGAACTCGCGGTAGGCCTTGAGAATCTCGTCGGTGATCAAGAACTCATTCGGCTTCAGCTTGTGGTCGAACTCGATGCCTTTGAGCTTGAAACTTGGCGGCGCCGCCGCGACTTGGCCGGCGGTGAGTTCGCGCACGAAGTAGAAGAGGCCGTGGTAGAGCGCATTCTGCGTCCCCGTTGTCGCGAAGGAACTCTCGACTTTGATGTCCGGGTCGATCCCGCCGCCGCCGAAGACCGGGCGGCCGAGGTCGGTGAATTTCTCGTCCGTGCGCGGCTTGGAAGCCGCCGCCTCATCCCCCGGCGCGCTGCGCTTGACGATGTACTCGTAGAAGGAGCCGTTGGAGTAGTCGCGTTGGATCAGCCGCCCGCTCGGCGTGTAGTAGCGGGCGATGGTGAGCGTCAGGCCGGCGCCGCCCGAGAGGTTGAAGATGTGCTGGACCAGGCCCTTGCCGAAGCTATTCTCCCCGACGATCAGTCCGCGGTCGTGGTCCTGGATCGCGCCCGCCACGATCTCGGAGGCCGAGGCGGTGCCGCCGTTGATCAGCACGACCAGCGGGACGGTCTCGGGCGATCCGGCCTCCGCCCTCAACTCGCGGTCGAAGTAGCGGCCTTCGCGCCCGTGGACGGAGACGACGATCTGGCCGCGCTGGATGAACTTTTCAGAGACCTTGATCGCCTGGTCGAGGAACCCGCCCGGGTTGCCGCGCATGTCGAGCACGAACGAGTTTGCGCCCTGCTCCTTCAACTCCGCCATGACCATCATCAACTCGTCGCTCGTCGTCGAGTGAAAGCCGCGCGTGAGGCCGATGTAGCCGACGCCGGGCCGCAGCAGGTAGTAACTCGGGATCGCGGGCAGGGCGACGGCGTCGCGTTCGATGGAGACGGTGATGGGTTCGGCGACCCCGGCTCGCTCGACCGTGACTCTGACTCTGGTGCCGCGCTCGCCGCGCAGTGCGTTGGCCACCTGGGGCACGGTCCAGTTGTCGGCGTTCTTCGTGTCGACCATCACGATCTGGTCGCCGTAGCGCAGGCCGGCCCGCGCGGCGGGCGTCCCTTTGTAAGGCTCGACGATGAAGACATGGCGATTGCGCGAGCCGACCAGGGCGCCGATGCCGAAATACTGGCTGCGGTGCTCCGAGTTCATTTCGGCGAAGCTCTTCGGGTCGAAATAGTTCGAGTGCGGGTCGAGCGTGCGGAGCATGCCGTAGATGGCCGCCTTCGCGAGCGGCTCGTAATCGACCGGCACGACGTACTTGCTGCGGATGACCTCCATCGCATTGAAGGTGTCTTTGGAGAGTCTCTCTTGAGCTGCCTTATCATCTGCCGCCGTGGACGGGCGCACCAGGGCGCCGCTGGCGAGCATCAGGGCGACCAGACCGAAGACTAAACATCTCTGCCACGCTTTTTTCACGACTGCTCCTTGATCGTTCTGACCACTGTCACGCCTCACTAACATCGGGCTCAGGTAAATGATTGACTAGGGGAAGGGACGTGCCTCGGGCGCGCCCCTATAGTTGATAGTAGCCACCGCCGGCCGATAGTCAAGCGAAATCCGCGGAGGAGCGAACATTCGTTGCCCGGCCGCCGGTTGTGGCCGGGCAGCAAGACCATTGACTTGCCGCCAGAATTATCGTAGAAGCAGCTTGCCTTCAATATTCATTGAGCCGCCACTCGGGCGGGCGATAATTCTGCTCGGCGATCTCGGGTTAGGGGCCAGGCTGAACATGATGCTTTCAATCAGCTTGATCGAAGAACTAAAGCAGGTGGGCCTGAAGGCCTTGGAACTGGCCAGAAAAACGCATCTCCATCGTCACTTCACTATCGAGTCTAAGGGTTCATTGGCGAATCTCGTCACTGACATTGACCGGGAGAGTGAAAACATCCTGAGGGAGTCAATCTTGGAAGATAGGCCCGATGATTCGATCTTGGGGGAGGAGGCAACGAGTATCAGCGGCAGTAGTGACGTCTGCTGGTATCTAGATCCGTTGGACGGCACCACCAATTTTGTGCATGGCTACTGGGGTCATGCGATCTCGATCGGAGTGACGATCGATGCGAAACCCACTCTCGGATTGATCCTCGATACCAGCCGTGGCACGCTCTATGTCGGAGGGAAAGGGTTACCTGCAACTCGGGATGATGAACTCATACGGGTGAGTTCAAGGTCCACTCTAGGTGAGTGTCTACTCGCGACAGGATTCTTGCCTGACCCCGAGACGCGAAGAAAACAAGCTTCGCTCTTGGGAGAAATATTACCCTTGGTGCGTGACGTTCGGCGCACCGGGAGCCCGGCCTTGGATCTATGTTCGGTCGCCTTTGGAGCCGTGGATATTTATTACGAAAGCGGCATTGGTCTCATCGATGTCTGCGCCGGAGCGGCGATTGTCGAGTCCGCGGGTGGTGTCGTCCGCAAACTTGACATTAGTGGTTTGCCTACCCCGGTCTGGGTAGTTGGCAACCAGGCCTCAACGAATAACTTCATCAAAGCGGTCAGAGAGACAGGCCAATGGAGTGCTGATGAGCTGACCTAACAACAGATCGCGGCCGACCGCCTGGCAGGTGAACGTGGGCGTTGGGCCGCTCTGCACTGACCATAGGCGCTCGGAGCCTTAACATAGGAGGTGCCACGATGGCAGACCAGAAAGTACTACTCACCGGCGAAGCTCCTGCCGGCACATTGCATCACCAGTCGCGACGATCCACCACCGACTGTGTTCGCCTGCTGACCTTTCTAGTCTCGATGCTCGGCGCTCTGTTGTTCGCCGAACCGGCGGCGGCCCAGACCCCCTTGCCGAGCGAAACGCCGACCAAGTTCGAGCCCGTCACCGAGAGCTTCGATTACATCAAGCGCGACGTGATGATCCCCATGCGTGATGGGGTGAAGCTGCACGCCGTCATCCTGGTGCCGAAGGGCGCCAAGGGCGCACCGATCCTTCTGACGCGCACGCCCTACAACGCCACGGAACTCACGAGCCACGCCCAGAGCGCCCACCTCGGCCCCGTCCTGACCGGCTACGACAACGCCACCGACGTGATCGTCGAGGGCGGCTACATCCGTGTGATCCAGGATGTGCGCGGCAAGTACGGCTCCGAGGGCGATTACGTCATGAACCGCCCCTTGCACGGGCCGCAGAACCCGACGCCGGTCGATCACGCTACCGACACCTACGACACCATCGACTGGCTGGTGAAGAACCTCCCGGAAAGCAACGGCAAGGTCGGCATCCTCGGCATTTCCTACAATGGCTTCCTGCCCCTGATGGCGCTGGTCAATCCCCACCCGGCGCTCAAGGTCTCGGTGCCGATGAACCCCATGGTTGACGGCTGGATGGGCGACGACTGGTTCCACAACGGCGCCTTCCGCCAGCAGAACATGCCCTACATCTACCAACAGGAAGCGACTCGCGCATCGGAGGCCAAGTGGTGGACGAGTCACTTCGACGACTACGATATGTTCATGCAAGCGGGGTCGGCGGGCGAACTCGGGCGTCGCCGCGGGCTCGAACAGGTCGGCTTCTGGCGGAAGCTGCTCGAGCATCCGAGCTATGATGCCTTCTGGCGCGACCAGGCGGTGGACAAGGTGCTGGCTGCCCAGCCGCTGAAAGTCCCGGTCATGCTGGTCCACAGCCTCTGGGACCAGGAGGACATTTACGGCGCCATTGCCGTCTACCAGGCGATCAAACCGAAAGACAGCCGCAACGACAAGGTCTTTCTGGTGATGGGCCCCTGGCATCACGGGCAGGAGATTGAGGACGGCAGCCGGCTCGGCGCTTTGAAATTCAACAGCGATACGGCCCTATACTTCCGCCGCGAGGTCCTGCGCCCGTTCCTGGACCAGTACCTCAAGGACGGCGCGCCCAAAGCGGACGTGCCGCCCGTGGTAGCGTTCGAGACCGGGACGAACGCGTGGCGACGACTCCCTGCCTGGCCGGCCGGCTGCGCGAGCGGCTGCACGGTCCAGGCCACACCGCTCTATCTTGCTGCTGGGCTGAAGCTGGGCTTCGACGCGCCCAGGCCCGGCAACGCGGCGTTCGAGGAGTACGTCTCCGATCCTGCCAAGCCCGTGCCCTTCCGGTCTCGCCCGATTCAACCCGTCGGCTACGACAATGGCCTGACCTGGCCCCAATGGCTGGTGGACGACCAGCGTGAGGCCTCCGGCCGCCCGGATGTCGTCGCGTTCGTCTCCGAAGTCCTGACCGCGCCGGTGAAGATCAGCGGGCAGCCGATGGCCAATCTGGTCGCCTCCACCAGCGGCACCGACTCCGACTGGGTCGTCAAGCTGATCGACGTCTACCCCGACGAAGTGGCCGGCCAGCCGCAACTAGGCGGCTATCAACTGATGGTCTCGGCCGACATCTTTCGCGGTCGCTATCGCGGGAGCCTGGAGACGGCCAAACCCATCGAAGCCGACAAGCCCCTGCTCTACCGCTTCGCGCTGCCGACGGCGAACCACGTCTTTCTACGGGGCCATCGGATCATGGTGCAGGTCCAGTCGAGCTGGTTCCCGCTCTACGACCGTAATCCGCAGACCTTCGTCCCGAACATCTTCTGGGCCAAACCGGGGGATTACCGCAAGGCCGTGCAGCGGGTCTACCACGCGCCCGGCCAGGCGAGTTTCATTGAGCTGCCTCTGGTCACGGCGCCTTGACCCTGTGATAGAGTTCAAGAGAAAGAATGTCCCGCGACCTGTCAGGTTGCGGAGGCTGTCAGTGAGAGGGCGAATAGATTCCAAAGGACCGATTGCGTACCCAGCCGCAACCTGACAGGTCGCGGGACATTATACGGACGACCTTCATTTTCTTGAATTCTATAGCGGGATGATCAAAGTGGAGTAGAATATGAGCGAATCAGTCGAGGCGATTTACGAAAACGGCGTTTTTCGCCCGCTCAGCCACGTCGATTTACCTGAAGGCGAGCGGGTGCGTCTGACAGTGATGACCTCACGCGAGGGCGTCCAAGATCCAGCCTATAATTTAGCCGAGATTGCTGAAGAGACCGGGATTGTAGACCTCGCGACGAACATCGATCATTACCTCTACGGGCTGCCCAAGCAGGGTGATGAATAAAATTTTTGTAGACACCTCGGGTTGGATTGCGCTCACTCATTGGTCTGATGCGCTGCGCGATTGAAGCCTTATTCTTTGCGCCTTTGCGCCTTTGCGAGAGGCCGAGTCTCTCGCAAAGGCGCAAAGGCGCAAAGGACGCGCGCAAGTGAAAACCGCTATCAGGTTGCTGTAGTCATTTCGAATGCCAACTGCAAAGCACATACCCTACGTCTTATGACTCTAGCTGAAGTTTGCGTCAAACGCCCGGTCTTCTCCGTCATGCTCATCGGCTTTCTGGTGGTGCTCGGCGTCTTCTCCTTCCGCGACCTCGGGGTGGACCTCTTCCCGAAGGCCGACCCGGCGACGGTGGTCGTCAACATCCGCCTGCCCGGCGCCTCGCCCGAAGAGGTGATCACGCAGGTCGTGCTGCCCATCGAGGAGGCGGTCTCGACCATCAGCGGGATCGATGAGCTGCGGGCGAGAACCAGAGGGGATCTCGCGCAGGTCACCATCCAGTTCGTGCTCGAACGCAGCATCGAAGACGCCGCCCAGGACGTGCGCGAGAAGGTCTCCGGAGCGATGCGCAACCTCCCGCCGAGCGTCCAGCCGCCGGTGATCCAGAAGGAGGACCCGGACTCCGAGCCGGTTATGACCATCGCCGTCGCCAGCGACCGCAGCCTGCGTGAGACGACCGAGATCATTGATAAGAAGATGCGCCGCGTCCTCGAAACCGTGGACGGTGTGGGCGAGGTGTCGCTCAGTGGCGGACGGGCGCGCCAGATTCACATCTACTGCGACGCCGAAAAACTGAGCGCCTACGGCATCACTATCAACGACGTCGAGCGGGCGATCCGGGATGAGAATGTGGAGGCGCCGGGGGGCCGCATCGTCCGCGCCGACAGCGAACTCGGCGTCCGCACGATGGGCCGCATCGACGCGACCGCGCAGTTCCGCGACGTGATCATCAAGAACGTGGCCGGCGCCCCCGTCCGCGTCCGCGACATCGGCCGGGTCGAGGACGGCGTGGAGGAGGCGCGGACCTTCGCTGCGTTCGAAGGCAAGCCGGCCGTGACCCTGGACGTGCGCCGCCAGTCGGGGACCAACACCGTGAAGATCATCGACGCGGTCAAAGAAAAACTCGCGGAGATTCAGAAGGAACTGCCCGCGGGCTTCAGCGTGCGCGCCACGCGCGACCAGTCGGTCTTCATCAAGGCCTCGGTCAGCTCACTCGAAGAACACTTGCTCCTGGGCAGCTTGCTCGCGAGCCTCATCGTCTGGGTCTTCATCCGCAACCTGCGCTCAGTCATCATCGCCTCCATCGCCATCCCGACTTCGGTCATCGCCACCTTCACGCTGATGAAAGCGCTCGACTTCACGCTCAACAACATGACCTTGCTGGCCCTCACGCTCGCGGTCGGCATCGTCATCGACGACGCGATCGTCGTCTTGGAAAACATCTACCGCTACATCGAGGAGAAGCGCTACACCCCGTTCAGCGCGGCGATTGACGGGACGAAGGAGATCGCGCTCGCGGTCATGGCGACGACCCTCTCGCTCGTCATCATCTTCGTGCCGATTGCGTTTATGACCGGCTACGCGCGGCGCTACGTCTACCAGTTCGGCTGGACGATGGCCTTCTCGATCATGGTCTCGCTGCTCGTCTCTTTCACGCTCACCCCGATGCTCAGCGCGCGGCTGCTCAAGGCGGCGAAGGATGATGAGAAGGATCACGGCCGGTCGAAGCCGGGCGAGGCCGGCTACGACCCGCACCGCGCCCATCACACCTCGAAGGAGTCGCGCTTCTTCCTGTGGATGGATCATGGTTACGGGCGCTTGCTCGACTGGTCGCTCAATCACCGGCTGCTGTTCGTGGTGTTGTGCGTGGCGGTGTTTGCGACGACCTTCCCGCTCAACGCCTGGGTCGGGCGCGACTGGATCCCGCCGGACGATCAGAGCGAGCTGATGGTCTCGCTTGACCTGCCCGAAGGGACCTCGCTGCAATCGACGGCCGAGACGATTCAAGAGCTGGCGGCGCGAATGAAGGAAGTCCGCGGGGTCAACTTCGTCGTCCCGCAGGTGCCACCCGAAGGGCGCACCAATCACTCCCACATCTACATCAAGCTCGTCGACGCGAAGCTGCGCAAGTACACCCAACTCGACGTCGCCGCCGATCTGCGCAAGCTGATGGCGCAGTATCGGAACATGCGCGTCCGCGTCAACATCCCTTCGGCCTTGGGCGGCGGCGGCGAGGCCAACTTCTACCCGATCCGCGGGAGCCTGCTCGGGCAGGACTTCAATCAGGTGGCGGAACTGGCCAAGCGGGCCTCGGACGAGATGAAGAAGGTGCCGAGCCTGGTGGATGTCGAGCCCGGCCTCAACCTCAACAACCCCGAACTCCAGGTCCGTGTCGACCGGCAGAAGGCTTCGGACCTCGGCGTGCGCATCGCCGACGTGGCGAAGGCCGTGCGGCTGATGTTTTCGGGCGAGGACGAGATCTCGACTTATAAAGAAGGCGATGAGCAGTACCGGGTGACGATGCAACTGCTGCCTGAGCAGCGCAACAACCCGGAGATGCTGGCCCGGCTCATGGTGCCCTCGTCGAAGCTCGGCCAGACGCGGCTGGATAACCTCGCCATCGTCGAGCGCGGCGCCGGCCCGTCGCGCATCGAGCGCCTCAACCGCCAATTTCAGGTCGGGCTCAACGCCAACCTCATGCCCGGCGTCTCGCTCGACGAAGGCGCCCGGCTCGCCGAACAGGCCATCCGTCACGTGCCGTTCCCCGAAGGCTACAAGTTCAAATTCTTCGGCCAGGTGAAAGTGCTCGAAGAGACCACCGGCAACCTGATCCTCACCTTCCTGCTCGCTTCGATCTTCATGTACATGGTGCTGGCCGCGCAGTTCGAGAGCCTGCTCCACCCGTTCATCATCATGCTCTCGTTGCCGCTCTCGATCCCGTTCGCGCTCTTCTCGCTCTGGGCCACGGGCCGCTCGCTCAATTTGTGGAGCGCGCTCGGCATGCTGCTGCTGCTCGGCATCGTCAAGAAGAACGCGATCCTCCAGATCGACTACACCAACAAGCTGCGCGCCGACGGGATGCCGCTGCGCGATGCGATCATCCAGGCCAATCACGTGCGGCTGCGGCCGATCCTGATGACGACCTTCTCGATCATCGCCGGCTTGATCCCGACGGCCATCGGCATCGGCGCCGGAGCCGCGCAGCGCTCGGCCATCGCCGTCACGATCATTGGCGGCCAGACGCTCTGCCTGCTGCTCACGCTGCTGGTCACGCCGGTAACGTATTCGCTGTTTGCCGGGCTCGAGGGGGCGCGCTTTTTCACCCGGGCACGCGCCGGATTGGCCGCGGTGAAGGTCAGCGTCCTGAAGTTATTTGTGTGAGTTGGCAGACAGACGGGGCACTCTAAATCGAGACACGCGCCATTGGATCAGTACCGCGAGCGGTAGCGAGCGTGGCTCCCGCCGTCGGCGCTTTTGCCGTAAGCCACGCTCGCTACCGCTCGCGGTACTGACTCGGCATCGTGTCCCAATCTGGTATGGTTTGATTTAGTAGACGAAATAATTGGCCGGGCCGGAATATAATTCGGTCCTCGATGGATTTATCTACCGGAGGAAATTCAATGCATCATCTAAAACTGTCCGTCTGGTTATTCGCCCTCGTCGCGCTGGCCGGCTTCAGTTCGGCCAAAGCGCAAACCGCGCTCGGCCCGAAAGATTCAACCCCAATGCCCGCGGCCGACCTCAACCGCATCAAGGTCGGTGACCAAGCGCCCGACTTCACGCTCGAAGATCAAGACGCGAAGCCGGTCACGCTCTCAAGCTATCGCGGCAAGAAATCGGTCGTCCTCGTCTTCTACCGCGGCTACTGGTGACCCTACTGCGCCGCTCAGCTCGGGAAGCTGAAATCACTGCTCACCGATCAGTACCAAGATCAAGTTGAGATTCTCGCCGTCAGCGTGGACCCCCACGACAAAGCGCACTTCCTGCAAGATAAGCTCAAGGACAATCCGGGCTTCAACTTTCCCCTCCTCTCTGACGCGGACCATCGCGTGATCGACCGCTACGGCCTGCTCAACGATCAAGCCAAGCGTCCGATGCCGCACCCGACCACACTCGTGATTGATCGACAAGGCATCGTGCGCTGGCGGTTCACTGAGGTTGACTACAAGATCCGTCCGTCAAATGAAGACGTCTTGAAGGAAGTGGCGAAAGTTGAATCGGCCAAGCCGACGGCCAAGGCTAAATCGCGATAGGGGTAATCTTTCATGAAATACAAGCGTCACGAGGTGCCGGCGATCCTGACCGCTTCAATGTAGGCGTCCATATAGGCTTCGGCGTTATGATGCGCTGGCGATATCGAGAATGCTCAGGCGATTGCAGCTCAGGGGTCGCCACGGACGACGAAGCTCTATGATCGCACGGGTGACGAGATCACGTTCTATGAAGTCGAGCGGATTTTGATTTAAAGTGTTTCCAAGCGAGGCAATCACCTCTTTCACTGCGGATAACGTCCCTCGGCAATCAGCACTTCACGCTCCAGCAAACGGGTCTCATGATTCAAGTGGAGCAACTCGACGGTGACTTGGCCGATGGACGTCAATCCAACAATGCGTGCTCCGTCCAGGACAAAATGATCGTGCCATTGCTGCGTGCGTGGATTGAAGAGCCTCACCACGGCCCCAGTCGCCGGATCAATCGTCCCCAAATCAGTTCCTTTAGAGTGATTGCACTCGGCGCAAGCATAGGCCAGATTCTCGCTCACTGTTTGCCCGCCGTGCCTGAGGGCAATAATGTGATCAAGCTGGTGTGCATCGGGCGAGTCGTCCTGATGGATCAGACAATACTCACAACGGTCACTAGCTCATTCACTCACCAGACGGCGCAGCGCGATGGGAATGCGGGGGCGTGGCATCAGAATCTCTCGGCGGCTTCATGATGGGCGTTGGCTGAGCACGCGCCGGGCGCTGGCTTTGAGCAAAACCATGATGTGCCGATATTGAAGATATTTCTCCAACTCGTCTTTCTCCTCCGCCGTCGCTTCTGCTTCCCGTTGCTTGTCGAGGAGTTCTTCCAGGCGCTCCTGTGCAGAAGCCGAGATTGTGAAATCAGCTATCTGTTCCAGCGTCGGAGTGGCAGCCAGGAAATCAACCACTTCCCGAGACAGCGAAGGCGACAGCCCGCTACCGCCTGGCTTCAATGCCGCCAGTTTCGCTTGCACGGCTTCCCGGAGCATCACGGGAAGCTCAGCCGGATCGAGTTTAAATTGCGCCGCCAGTTCATCTGGCACTTCGAGAGTGATCGTGGTCATAATCAATCGCGCTCCTTGAACTACCTCCGCCCATTCTACCCCAGCCGTAAGCCAAGCCGCTAGCCTTCATCAACCCGATTGCGATTGCTGCGATCATCGGGCTGCGCGACAAGGCGCTGCTCGGCGTCATGGTCTACACCTTCGGCCGTCACAGCCCGATGCGATCCGGATGATCAAGCGGCGGGATTTGGCGGCGGGACTTCCCTACTCCACCTGCTGTCACACCTTCAGGGCGACGGGGATCACCGCGTATCTGGAGAACGGCGGCACGATTGAGAATACGCAGGCGATTGCCACTCACTTTCCCTTTCGGCAAGCTCCATATCGGCGGCGTATTGTTCATCAATCGCCGCCTTCTCGCGCGCCATTCGTCCCAGCACCGAACGAGGCAACGAACCTGCCAGCCGGGTGGTGATAAAAAACGTAGCCCCCGGCGGCTGAAGATGCGGCAGATGTCTTTTGTATTCCCCTTTGAAATCCAGATTGCCCATCATTCATCGTTATCGTAGGACAAGATGGCATCTTGTCCTACCAATACTGTTCCCGGCATTCATAGTAGGACAAGATGCCATCTTGCCCTACTAACACTGCGCCTCGCCAACCTTGGACTGGCGGCGAGAAAGCTGATGATCCCCTGATAAATCGGCGGCGCTGATGCAACGCTGGACGGAGCTTGAGACAACTTCGCTTGCCTGACCTCAACTGCCTCTCGGATCAGCGCTGGCAGTTGCGCTGGAGCGAGTTTGAACAGCAGCGCTAGTTCACCAGGTAATTCGAGTGTAATGGTTGTCATACTTACAGCGATTTTCACTTGGGTGAAGAGACGCGCATTACTTGTGGGACAAGATGGCATCTTGTCCCACAGCCAGACCTACTCGCTCAATTGCAAACCGCTGTAATCAAGCTCCTATACCGCATCGAGCACATACTACCGCACGCATCAAGCAGGCTGCTACAGTTCGTCTTGCTCCCACGCTGGTCGTAGTCTACGGTGAGCGCCGTTACCACGACGAACACCGCGATGTGCTGTTCAACCCGACCCTCATCATCGAAATCCTTTCCGAAACCACCAAAGATTACGACTGGGGCGAGCAGTTCGAACGCTATCGCACCTGGCTACCGACACTGGCGGAATACGTGATCGTCCATCAAGCGCAACCGCGACTCGAACATCATCAACGCCAAGTCACCAGCCAATAGTTGCTGACAACGATTGACGGGCTGGCATCTGTGCTTAACTTACCTGCCATCGCTTGTTCCCTGACGTTGCGGGATATTTACGAAGGCGTTGAATTCCCGGCCTAGCCAGAAAGCGCCGAATGACGCCAACTAACAGCGCCACGATTGCAGGAGGAATCAACAATGAATCAAAGCTTGCAACAAGTGATCAAGGCCGCGCCGCAGCTTCCGTCCGCTGAACAGCAGCGATTTGCTGAAGCAATCTTGATCGCCCTCAACCAGAGCAAGAGGAACTGTATGGCTATTAACTCGCTGCCAACCAACGCTATTGTTCTGGTTGTCACCAACATTTTCATCTATTACCTCGGCGGTTTATCGGCAAACCGCAATGCGTTTTGCGCCGCGTCACCCTCAATGAACTCATCGCGCACGTTACGCCGATAATTATCGCCGAATTGCTTCATCACGTGATACTGGCCGAGGCTTTTGCCAAGGGCGTAATTTCCACTGGCAGAAACTTAAGGCTTAAGCGAGATGCCACCTGTTGGAGTAAAAGGATAAAAAGGCCAGTAATATGGATATTTCTTACATGCTTTATAGTCACTTTCACATTGCTGATTCAATTCATACGTGCAAGCAGCTCCTACCCCAACAGCACCGTACCCACCCGTATAACGAGCTGAAGCTAAAGCGAGGCAATTACAGGCTCCAGTAGTGCCGAAATCTTTGCAAAAATCTCTTTCATGTTCACAGTCGCGTTCTGGAGGTCGCCGGGGTGTACGAGGTGGTGAAGTGGGGGTAGAAGTTCCAGGTGGCGGCTCACCAGTGCTAGTTGGAGTAGAAGTTCCAGGTGAAGGTCCACCAGTGCTAGTCGGAGTTACTGTTGCTGGGGGCCAGTACGGCGGCGTAGGATAGTAGTCTGATCCGAAGTATGAGTCCAGTCCAAGCGGATCTCTAAAATTTATTGAATTATCATCTGCATAAGCATACAAATTGATCCCTCCGACGAAACCTATTGGATCTTCACTTATAAACCTACCTTGTTGTGTATCTGCCCATCGCGCCCGATAGTATGTATACCCAACCGATGCATCCAACTCTCTGCTAGTAAAATTATAACGTGTCAAAGAGCTACCTGCGTTTGCTCCAAATGCTTCATATTGCGACCGCTCAATCAGGTTACCTGCGCCATCAACCAATGCTGCCGTACTACCCAAGTGATCACGCAAAAAGTAAACTGCGCCGAAGCTGGTATTTGTCAGCCTCAGTTTGTTATCGATGCCAAAACCATTGAGATAATCAACACTGCTCGTGCCAGTGCGATCAAGAACCACATCTAGGCCATCGTAGGCGAATATCGTTGCAGCTAAATTATCTTGCCGACTAATCCTCCGCTCCAACGCATCGTATCCATAACTGACTTCTTGACTATTAGGCAATATTACCTTTCTCAGCCTGCCGCGTGCGTCCCATTCGTAAAAGGTTGTGCCGCCACTGCCTGTCTTAGTAACTGTCTGGCCCTCTTTATTAAAACTTAGTACCGCTTGTCCAAATTGAGAGGTGCGATTTGCTGCGTCAGCATTGCTCACGGTTTTCGTCGTTGGCAGCAATGTGGCCGAAGCCAGCGATTGAATCGAGTCAATTTCATCGTCCGCGTTGTAGCTGTACTGAAAATCTTCGAGCGCCATGTTCAGCGCATTGCTGTGCGTCAGGCGCGCGAGCCGATTGACTTGATCGTACTGATACTCAGTTTTCACCGCGTTGGGCCGATCCAATCGCATCATCCGCGAGAGCGTGTCATAGGTGTAGGTGAAGACTTCAGTGCCTTGCGTAATCGTGCGCAGCCTTCCGGCGGTATCGTAAGCGTAAGTCACTGCCGGGCGGTCTGCAGCAGTCATCGAGGCGCGTTGGTTGGCGTTGTTGTAAGTGTAGCTGACCACGCCTTGCGGAGTGGTTTCGGAGAGCATGCGGTTGGCCTCGTCGTAAGCCCACGTAATCGGGCCGCCCTGCGTGTCGGCAATATTGGTCAGCCGACCGGCGGGGTCGTAAGTGTAATTCACCACTGCGTCAATATAGCTTACCTGCTGCCGCCGATTGAGTGCGTCGTAGTTGACGATGGTGCGACGGCCCAGGCGATCAGTGGTCGCAATGACGTTGCCTTCGGCGTCGTATTCGTAGGTTGTCGCGTAACCGAGCGGGTCGCGGCGAGCAATCACGCGGAAGAGTTCGTCATAGCTGAAAGTCGTCGTGTTATTGCGCTGATCGCTGAGCGCAGTCATATTGCGCCGGTTGTCGTAGGTGAAGCGGACAGAATTGCCCAGACCATCCTTCATCGTCGTTCGCAAGCCACGCAGATCGTAGCCATAACTGATCGTGCGGCCAGAGGGCGAAATGGCGGCGATCATCTCATCGTCCGTGTCGTAGCGCATCCGCGAAACACGATTGAGCGGATCAGTACGGGAGACCAAACGGTTTTTTGTATCGTAAGTGCTGGCCCAACTGTGCGCGAGCGCGTCGGTCAGCTTGGTTCGATTGCCGTTGGCATCGTATTCGTAAGTCGTCGTGGCATTGGCGGCATCGGTGATCGTCACCATGCGATTCAGCGCGTCATAAGTCATCGTCGAGCGGCGTCCAAGCGGATCATTGATCGCCGTCAAGCGTCCAACAATGTCGTATTCCATCGTCGTGCGATGCCCCAGCGCGTCAACTCGCGCGGTGACGTTGCCTCTGGCGTCATACTCCATCCGCGATGTGTGGCCGAGGGCATCGGTCATGCTTGTCATCTGGCCAAACTGGTCATAACCGTAAGTCGTCACTTGACCGAGCGCGTTGGTATACGAAATTTGATTTCCATTATTAGGATCAATCCCAATAAAACTTACCCGACCAAGCTTGTCCGTGATCTTGGTGACTTTATTATAGGTGGGATCGTATTCCCACTTCGTCTGATTCCCAAGACGGTCTGTTAGAACCCTAAGATTGGGGCGGTTGTCGTACTCGCGTGTTGATTCTACGCAGCCACAAGGGCCTGAGATCTTAGTTGGTAGATTGGTAAGCACATCTCGCTCTATCTTTGTGGTCTGGCCAAGTGTATCAACCATCTCGATGATATAACCATTTCCGTTGAAACGCTTCGTCTCCACACGGCCAAGCGGGTCGGTGATAATTGCGGCGGTTACCAAGTTTCCTGAGAGTAAGTACTGATAGCGCTCGATGCCTCCGTCGGCAAATTGCTGTTCAATAACCCGCCCAAACCCTGAGCTTGCCGGATCTTCGCCGTACTTTATCTTTTTAATAACGGTGCCACGTTTGTCAGTTACTGAAGCCAGCCGGCTCAATCTATCGTATTCATATCGTACCGTGAATCCCATAGGGTCTGTCACAGTCTGTAATCTACCCGCACCATCATAATCATAGCGCCAAACGCGGTTTAGAGGATCTGTAGCGCGAATGATGCTGGTCCCACTGTATTCAAGTGTGAGGCTGCGTCCCGTGGCATCAGTAATTCTCGTAAGATTTGATCCTGTGTAATCCAGTGTCGTCGTGTTACCGTTGGGATCAACGATTTTGATCAGCCGGCCCGCTGTGTTAAAATAGGCTAGTTCACCGCCTTTAAAGCGGTATTCATACGTTCCATTTGGAAATCGACGAATACGGTCGAGCAGCAGCCTGGTAACGCCTCCGAATTTATGCACATACGTGCGCGCCCCATCCGCGTCGGTACCCTTGAAGTCATAATAAAAAAGCCTGCCTGTGATCTCTCCGGGCAGCGCTACGTGCAGGGAGTAAATTTCTCCCCCTACAAGCGGGATTGGAGGGTCACTGTAGACCCGCATATCATAGTTGTGGGTTGTACCACGACCGAAAGGGCACGCATCACAACTGCCTGCCATGTCCGAAGTGTGAATTCGCCCAAGCTTTAAACCGCCACGCGCTCCGCCAATGGAAATATCAAATGCTTTCTCCACCTTCACACCCGTTGAGTAATCAACGGGATGATCGCCACAAGAAACGTCCTCACATGAGTTGTGATCAGTACTGAGAGGAATGGGTGGCGGTATTGGGCAACTGGGATTGCCGTCAGGCGCGACATTCGGGAAGTGCCAAGAGAAATCTCGCAAGCCTACGCCCGCGTTGGACACAATCATACTTGCATCAAGGCTGACTGTCCCCTGCCCGTAAATGTACCATTTGGCCGTATCGTGGTCGAAGGCATAAAGGTCTACAACCGTTCCCGGCCTTGCTCCCGCGAGATTGGGATACGTCATTGGCATAGCAACGCCAGGACTCGGACGAGCGCCGCCTGGCTGCGCGCTGTAAACCATATTAGTTCCAACGCCCGAAGGTAACGGCGCCGGCGTGCGATCAATGTCCACCATTGTCAATGACGCTCTGGTGACGGGTGTGCCGTCGCGATTGGTCAGATTTGCCCCAGCAGGAATGGTCAACATCAAGCCAGGGGCCATCGGCGTAGTGATATTCGTCGTCTGGTTGGGCACCACTGTCATCTCGTGGCTGGTGTCAATCGCGGGCAGGTAGAAGGTGAAAGGCACGACATTGGCCTGGCCTGCAATGATCGTGGCCGGTTCGGTGATCACGGGGTAGGTGCGATTCGGCGCACTCGCCGTCCGGCCGTCAATCATCAACGGGCGGTCAACGCCAGCGGCAATGCCTGAAAGCAAGAATGAGCCTGAAGCATCCGTTGTCACACTCTGCCCGTCGAGTGAGACAGTCGCACCCATAATCGGCTCTTTCTTGGTCGAAAGCACAAGTCCGGCGAGCGTCGTCTGGCTGACGATCTGTACCGTCAGCGAACCACCGGCTGTGCGCGTCTGCTGGCTGCCGTTAAGGAGCGCGGCGGCCTGCACGGTGAAGTTGTAACTGCCGGTCGAGATGTTGCCAGGAATTACTAGCGTGAGCGTGGAGCTGGCACCAGCGGTGATCTGCTGCGGATCGAAGGACGCCGTGATGCCAGTAGGTAGCCCGGTGACTGAGAGCGTGGCGAGTTGTGTGAAGCTCGGCAGATTGCTCGTGAGCGAAGCGACGTAGGTGGCCGTGCCGCCTTGCAAGCCTGTCTTGGTCGCGGGCGCAAGGGCGAGCGTGTAATCGAGGGGCGTTTCGACGCTGAAGACGGCGGTCGTGGTGAGGCTGCCGAGCGCGTTGGTTAATTGAATCGGGCCGGTAATAGCACCGTTGGGGACGGTCACACTCACCTGAGTCGAAGTGGCTGAAGAGACTGAAGCCGGCACGCGCGTGTTGCTGCTGCCGGTGAAGGTCACTGTCGGATTGTCGGTTCCTGATTTGAGGTCTCTTCCGGTCAGCGTGACGACGGTGCCGATGGGGCCGCGTTTAGGGTTGAAATCCGCCAGGATCGGCGCGGAAGGCGAGACCTGGAAGTTAAAGGGGCTTGAGGCAAAGCCTCCTTCGTGCTGGACGGTGATGGGGCCGGTCGCGGCATCAGTGGGCACAATGACCGTGAGCTGAGTGCTGCTCACGGCGGTCACCTGGGCGAGGGTCAGCCCCGTGCCGATGCGCGTGAAATTCACGGCGTTGCGATTGGGCGTGCGGGGATCGAAGCCGTCCCCCCCGATCACCACTGACTCGCCGACGCGCGCCATCGTGGGAGTGAGCGAAGTAATCCTCGGCTTGACCGAGACGGTGATCGTCAGGAATGAGCGCGGCGGGCCGACGATCCTGACCGAGAGCAGGTTGGTGGCCAGCAAACTCACAGTGTGGTCGAGCGATGAGACGCCGCTGTTGAGATCGCTCGACGAAATTACCACTGCACCGTTGAGCAGAATCGTTGCGCCCGTCACGTGGCCCGAGCCGTCGGTGGCGCCGTTCTGGACGCTGAGCGTATAGGCTGAAAGCAGAGTGCCTGAAACTGCGAACTGCTCGGTTACACTCCTCGGCGGTCCTGGCAGGCGATTAAACTGGCGCGGTCCGTAGACGAGGAGCGGGCTGCCGCTTTGCGCCACGGGCGCCGCTTCGCTCTCCGGCCGTGAGTCGGGCACAGAATCAGCGACCGGCTGTGGCGGCGTGGCAGGGCGGGTCAACGCCGCGGCATTCGCGACGGGCACTACTGCCGTCTGCCAAAGCAGGGCAAGAATGGCGAGCCAGGAGAGACAGAGCCGGGGACTGAGAGACAAAGAATGCTTGGCCAGGCGCTCGGCTGGCTTGACCACCAAATTGAAAAACCGTGTCCTCTGATTCATCTTCATTCCTCAGTCTTCATTCAATTCGCTTTCAATAAGGACGTGGAGCAGCGCGAAAGGCGCTTCTTTCGCGCTACTCCGCAGGCTTTCGCGGGCCGTGTCAACTTGATCGCTCTGAGATAGTCAGGCTACTGCGGCCATTTGAGCCGCTGCCCGGACGCGGTGATGTAAGTCACCTGAGATTCGCCGCCGAAGGCCGCGGCGATCTCGACCTTGTCTATGCGCTCGCCGTTGATGAAGAGCGGCCCTCCGTAGGCGAGCAAAGTATTGAGCGTGGCCGTTGCGCTAATGACGCTCACCCCGGTGGCAGGCAGCGTGACGCTGGCCGAAGCAGTGGAGGATGCCTGGCTGCCGGAGAGCGGAGTGCTGTTGACTGTCGTGCGGACGCCCGAATCTTGTGTGAGCGTCACCTGCACCACCGTGCCGACCGGCAGATTGTTGGCCTGAATGTTGACCGTCACCGGATTGGCGACTGAGGTCGGGACAGTGATGTCAGGCTGCCGGTAGAACGAGCCGAGCGGATTGGCCGGCGCTGCGATTCCACCTACTGACGCGATGGTGAGCTTCGGTTCATTCGTCAGCTTGACCGGGTTGGGCGCGCTGGTGATGATGGTCGATGTTGTGATACTTGGATTGAATCCGGTGAGGTCAAAGGCCTCAGCTCGCACATATCCCCAACCACCCCCGGTGCAACGAGGGCCGGCACAACTCCCGCCATTTACATAAATATTCGGGCCACCAGAAACGGTGTTAGCAATAAGGCGAATAGCGCCGCCTGAGCCACCGCTGCCGCCAGCCGCGTTCCCACCTCGGTCTGATCCACCGCCACCACGTGCATAGATCCCGATACCGCCATCACCGTTATATACGAAGGTAATAGTGCCCGAACTCGCAATCAGGATGGCGCCGCCACCGCCACCGCCGCCTCCGCCGAAGCCTTCCGTCGCTGCGCCACCGCCGCCACCACCCGACCCGCCGATGAGGGGCAGGAGTGTGGCTGTCCCGTAGCGCGGCCCACCGGCTCCCGGATTTGGCCCACCCCCAGCACCTCCGGTCGTCGCAAAGCCGCCGCCACCACCACCGTTATAATCGGTGCCGTTGGCGACTGCGGGGCCGCCCGCGCCGCCGCCGGGACCATCGCCCGCAGTGCCAGCCAAAGTATTAGTAGTGCCGCCATTGTATGATTGACCGCCGTTGCCGCCTCTGAAACCACCCGGCCCACCCGCTCCACCGAGAGGGCCGTTGCCACCTGCACCGTCTAAAAATATCCGGCCTGAGATGGTGACGTTGCCGCTGGCGAGGATGGTGACCGGGGTGTTCTTTGAATTGGGTTTGTAGGAAATAAAAACGTTTGCCGGGATGTTGACGGTCGTGTAATTGAAGACGCCGCTTTCGGGCAACTGCACCGTCATGCTTTGCGCCGGCGCGAAGGCGCCGTCTGCCCCGGTCGAGCCGCTGTTAAATTGAGCGTAAGCAGGCGCGACAATGCACACTAGCAGCATGGCTAGGAAGACAGAAGCAACACATCGCTTGAGTCTGGGGATTTCTTCAATACGTGGAAACATAGCTGTTGTTCTCCTTTGCTCTTTCAATCGCCTGTCACAGGCTTGATCCGTTCAAAGCTGACTGGTGACCGCCGCACATCGGCGCCGGTGTCACTGCACAGTGATGATATTGATACCGTCATCGGCCAACAGCGTCTGGCCGGCCGCCGCTGTGATGTAGACGATGCGGCGGCCGAGCGTGGTGTTGGCGTTGACGGTGACAGTCGCTGTCAGCGAAGTGCCGCCAGCGTTGACATTGATGTTGGAAGCCGTGATGTTCGTTTCGAGCGTGCCGTCGAGGTTGATGAACCTGATCTGTGTCGCGCCGCTCAAATTAGTTCCGCTCACGGTCAGCGTGATGGTCGCGCCTCTCGACACCATAGCGGGAGAGAGCGAGGTGATGACCGGCCCTTTAGTCGCCGACACGCGCGTAGTGGTCTGGGCTGCGGCAGTGTTCGGTGGTGGGCCGTAGATGACCGAAACGGGACCAGAGACGTAGGCCGGGGCGGTATTCGGCGGCGGCCCATATCGCACCGAGACCGGGCCGGCAATGTAAGCCGGAGCATCGCTTGGTGGCGGGCCGTAACGGACAGAGACCGGACCAGAGACATATGCCGGAGCATCACCTGGCGGCGGACCATAGCGCACCGAGACTGCGGCCCCCTGCGTAAATGTCGGGCCTAGGGTAGGTGTTGCTCCATAGCGCACGGAGATGGCGGTTGAGAGAAATTGGAAGCCATTCCCCTTGCTCGGCACGGTGACCATCGCCTCGCCAAAGAGTGATGAATCAACGACGCTGGTGGCGCGCACCGTGAAGGTCAGCGCCGGCCCGGTCGAGGTGACGTCCGGCGCCGTGTAGAAACCACCAGCGGTGATAAACCCGACAGTCGAGGTGCCGCCTTCGACGCCGTTGACGCTCCATTTGACGCTTGAGTCAGGGAGACCTGAAACAGTCGCCGTAAAGGTATCGCTGGCGCCGCTCGGTAAGGTGATGGCCACCGGGTCAACGCGCACGCCGCTCACGATAAATGAATCAGTGGTCGTCCTGGTTCCGCGTGGTGAAGTGACGCTGATCGGTCCGGTAGTGGCGACTGACGGGACTTCAGCGACCACTGAGGTTGGCCCCTGGCTCACGATGCGGCCGGTGCTGCCGTTGAAGGACACATTGCTGACCGTCCCGTCGAAGCCGACCCCCAAAATCGTGACCTGCGTCCCGATGGGGCCTTGGCGCGGGCTGAAGTCGAGCACTTCCAGGTCGCCGGCCGTGAGCCGCCGAATCGCCGTGAAATTCCCTGCCGGGTCATAGTCGTAGACGGCAGCATCGCCGTTCGGCGTAATCACCGCGCGCAAGCGGCCGTTGCTGTCATAGACGTAGCGCACCGTTCCGCCTTGTTGCGCCAGGGCCGGCCACAACAAGGATAGGTAGAGCACGGACGAGATGAGTCCCGCCACCGCACGGCGTAAGCTGGTTCTCGGTTGCTTGATCATTGAGACTCTCACTTCTCAGGCGAAGCATGCTGCCCGATGAGGATCGAGCGGCGCGCTGCGTTATCGCCGTGGGTGTGCGGACCGATGCGTTCGTCAGCCCACTCCGGATGAGCCGTGAAGAAGCGTGCCGCCACCGCTTCAGCCAGCGGGTCATCACGCCACTGCAAGTATAGGCGACTCGCACGGTCGGCCTCCGCTTGGCGCCCCTCACTCAGATAGAGCGGGGCCAGGAATTGATAGGCCCCGAAGTCGGTCGGATCAATGGCCAGGATGGCCTCAAAGCCCGCCCGCGCTTCAGGCAAACGCCCAAGCGTGTAGAGCGTCTGAGCCAATTGCCGCTCGACCTCGCGGTCACGCGGATACTCGCAGGCGATCTGCTTGAGCTCATCGGCTGCTTCTTGGAGCTTTCCGTCAGCACGCCAGATGAGCGCCCGGAAGTAGCGCGCCCGCAGGTGCGTTGGAGCTAACTTGAGCGCGGCATCGAGCAAGAGTGCGGCTTTGCGGTACTGCGCTCGCTCGGGGCCGAAGCGCTCAGTTCTCATTTCAGCGATGGCGACATTGACGAGCAGATTGGGGTCTTCAGGTTTGAGTTCGCTCGCGCGCCGGAAAGCAGCGGCGGCAGGCCCGTATTGGGCTTGCTCCAAGAGGCCGATGCCGTAATCGTTCCAGCGCTTCCAATCCGGCGTCTTCATCTGGGCCACAGCAGGATCAGAATTCATCGGGTCAGCTTGCGGCTGGTTCGCTCCGATGGTTCCGCGTCTTGGCGGTCGAACTTCTGTCTGCGGGCCGAGCCGGATCGCTGCCTCGGCCATGCACACTACCGGAAGAGCAAGCCTCCGGTTCTGCTGCTTCAAAACGTAAGATGTGTACTCCTGGTTGAGGCGGCGGTAATTGACGCGCGCCCGCAGCGTGATGCCGGCAGGAGCAGTGGCCGGCAAGCGGACTCGAAAGCGCACCACGTCCGAGCGTCCGGGCAGGATCGTATTGTCATAAGCTTTGATGTTGGTCAGCCAAATCTGATGGCGCGTGATGTGGCGCCCCATCTGATCGAGCAGGATCGTCTTATAGACGTGCGCCCCTTCATCGAGCATCCCGTCAGGCTTGATAAACCCGCTGTGAAGTATGGTCTTGCCGCCCGCGTCAAGGGCCTCGAACTCGACCCAGGCTTCATACAGGTCGCGGACTTCAGGCGGGAAGGAATGAGCCGCGTTGCGGTTTGAAACGACCACTTCGGCGGTCACCTCCTCGCCGGGGCTGAGGACAAGCTGCGCGGCATCTGCCGGAGTGAGCGGGGCGATCACTTCGCCGGTGGCGCTGCGCCGCAGGGCGAAGAGGTCAACGCACAGCACGTCGCTTTCGAGGAAGCCCCTGGTCAGCTCCGCTTGCTCTTTCTGGCCGTAAAAGAGTGGCGCCGCGGTGTTCGCGCCAAGCCAGCGGTGGGAGGCGATCTCCCCTTCCTTCGCGGCCCGGTCATTGGCGCTCGCGACCTTCGGCATGTGGCAGGCGCGGCAGTCGGCCCGCTGCTCGCGCGGGTAGAAGGGAAGGACGGATTCCTGCGAAGCGCCCGACTGCTGCCACTCGTCGTAAGCCGAGAACCCGCGCATGTGTTTGTAGCCGTTGAGGGCCAGGGGCGCATCTACCTTGTGGCAGGTGGCGCAGAACTCTGGCTGCCGCAGGAGCGGGCGCATCACCGCCCGCTTATGGCCGGGGATGTCAGCCAGGATCTGCTCATCGGAGAAATCGCCGTAGAGCGGCGTCCCGTCTTCTCGCGCAAGCAGCGCCGGGCGACGGATCGTGAAACTGCCCGTGCCATTCAATCTCGCTTCCGTGATTGAATGGCAGACTGAGCAGGTGATGCCCTCGTGGTCGAGCGGGGTAAAAGGCGCATTCTGCTTCCCTGCCCCTTGCGCCAGCGCCCCGGAAAAAAGCGCCACCGGCGTGTGGCAGGACTCGCAGTGGCGCGTGAATTCGATGCCGCGCATGCGGAGGAGAATATCGGCGCTCTCGCGGTAGAACGGCTCGCGAGCGGCGTTACGGTGCAGTGACGCCGACCAAAACCGGTGCGTGTCCTGATGGCAGGAGGCGCAGCGCGCAGCGGGGAAGAATTGCTCCACAGGGATCAGCTTCCCATCCTCCGTCCGGGCCTGGGACGGGCTGAATAGCTCGGACGGAGTTGGGGGTGTGGTGTAAGTCTGGCTCTGTCCACTTTCACCTGTCGCCGACACAGAGACGCCGACCATCGCCAGACCGATGACCATCAGCGCAGTGACGAGCAGCAATTTCACGGTTTGAACTCTCATGGTTTGAGTAAGTGACCGAGGGCGACGCTTAACTACCAGCCAAAGGCCCTCACGAGAAAAGCAGCCATCTGCCCGCGGGTGACCGAGGCGCCGGGACAGTAACTGCCGCCGCCGCAGCCCAGCGTGATTTGCCGCACGGCCATCTCGTCGATAAAAGCATAGAAGCCGCTCGACGGTAGCACGTCAGCAAACCGCTGTCGTACTGGCGTTGGCGGGTTGAAACTGCCCAGCGCCCGGATCAGGAAAGCGGCCATCTGCTCGCGCGTCACCTCACTGCCAGGACAGTAATTGCCGCCGCCGCAGCCCAGCGTGATTTGCCGCACGGCCATCTCGTCGATAAAAGCATAGAAGCCGCTCGACGGTGGCACGTCAGCAAATCGCTGTTGCGGCGGCGGTGCCGGGCTGAGGCTGCCCAGCGCCCGGATCAGGAAAGCGGCCATCTGCTCACGCGTCACCGGGTTTTCAGGGCAGTAGTTCCCTCCCCCACATCCTCCCGTCACCCCATGAGCCGAGAGTTTGCCGATCTCCGTAAAGAAGGCATAGCTACTTGGCACATCAAGGAACGAGATTCCCTGATAGACCGTGAAAGACTGGCCGGCGATAGTCATGGTGCCGTTGCGTGGCGCGCCATCGTTGTTGGCTGCCACCGTAAAGCTGACCGTGCTGCTATTGACCGAATGGAGGCTGATCCAGGTGGCATTGCTCGCCGCCATCCAGGTACATCCATTTGAAGCTTTGACATCGACGGTGCTCGTCCCATTCGCGGCGGTGAAAGATTGACTGGTCGTCGAAAGAAAATAGGAGCACGGGTTGGGGGAGACTTTCACGGCAAAGGCATCGGTGCCGCCTTTGAAGGTGAGGCCCGGCCCGGCTTTGACCGGGAAGCTCGCCTCTGAGGAAGTGGTTGAGCCAGTGGCGTAAGCATCTCCGAGATAATCCACCGCGACACTAAAGCCTTGATCATCGCCTACCCCACCGATGTATCCGGCGTAATCGAGCGCCGCGCCGTCCGCTTTGACTCTGGCGATAAAGGCGTCGATGACTCCGGCAAAATGCAGACTCGGCCCATCCTTGACGGGAAAAGTGGCTTCCAGGGAGCTGGTCAGCCCCGTGACGTACACGTTTCCGGCGCTGTCGAGAGAGATGCCGAGACCTTCATCATCGCCGTCACCGCCGAGATACCCGGCGTAGTCGAGCGCCGTACCATCAGCTTTCACCTTCGCGACGAAAGCATCCATCACTCCCTTAAAAGTCAGACTCGGTCCGACCTTGACCGGGAAGGTGGCTTCGGAAGAGGTGGTGAGGCCGGTAATGTAGGCACTCTGGTTTTTATCTACGGCAATGCCTAAACCCTGGTCGTCGCCGTCACCGCCGATGTAGCCGGCATAATCGAGCGCCGTGCCATCAGCCTTCACTTTAGCGACGAAGGCATCAGTGCCGCCTTTGAAAATGAGTCCCGGCCCGGTCTTCACCGGGAAAGAAGTCTCAGCGGAGTTGGTGAGGCCAGTAATGTAAGCGCTTCCGGTACTATCGACGGCCACGCCGGTGCCTTCCTCATCACCGCTCCCGCCAATGTACCCAGCGTAACCAAGCGCTGTGCCGTTAGCGCTCACCTTCGCGATGAAAGCATCGGTGCCGCCCTTGAAGGTGAGGCCCGGCCCGGTCTTCACCGGAAAGGTGGTCTCAGATGAAGCAGTGTAGCCGGTGACGTAAGCATTCCTCGTGTTATCCAGGGCGATGCTGAAGGCTCCGTCGTTCCCCGAGCCGCCGATGTAACCCGCATAATCGAGACTGGTGCCATCGGCTCTGACTTTGGCGACGAAAGCATCGGTGCCGCCTTTGAAGGTGAGGCCCGGCCCGGCTTTGACCGGGAAGCTCGCCTCTGAGGAGGTAGTCATGCCGGCGATGTAGGCATTTCCCGCGCTATCTAGAGCGTGTCGCATAAATGCGGCGCAAATTCGGAGTGCTTTTCAACTCATCAGAGTTGAAAAGCACTCCATCTCTCTGATATTTCCTGTGGTGTGACCCAGACAGGAGAAAATCATGAGA
>Ga0207646_10000662_pt1 | contig 44719 bp, 47 predicted proteins | sample KBSK5502metaG_FD_184343 | JGI IMG/M metagenome (GOLD analysis project Ga0207646, IMG submission 184343) | Corn, switchgrass and miscanthus rhizosphere microbial communities from Kellogg Biological Station, Michigan, USA - KBS K5-50-2 metaG... | ecosystem: Host-associated > Plants > Roots >...
GCATTACGGGCTGGACCGGCTCTGGTCGGACGTGAAGCGTGTGGCGCTGCCGAAAGCCCGTGCGGAGGCGCCGGCGGGCGTCCCCCGGCCGCGACGTACCAAGGAGCAAGCAGTCAGACACCGAGGATAAACGATGCGGTTCTTTTTCTGGGTCCTCACGTTGATCGCCGCCATCGTGGCGGCCGTGAATTTCAGCGACCTGAACCCCGACCCGATCACCATCCGTTTGCCGTTCGTCAAGCAATCCTCGGTCGCAGTCACCCCGATCTATCTCGTCCTCTCCTGTATCGCCGCCGGCGCGCTGGCGGTCGTGATGCTCGTGGGCGTGCGCGAGATGCGCGCCCTGATTCTGAACTGGCGGTCCACCCAGCGGCGCAAGCGCGACGAGAAGATCCAGAGCTACTACACCGACGGCCTGTTGGCCTCCCTCTCCCGCCGGACCAGCGAGGCCATCTCCCTGCTGCAGAAGGCTCTGATGCTGGACCCGAACCATCCTCGCGCGCTGCTGTCCCTCGGCAAAATTTTCCGCCGAGAGAAAAACTACAACGAGGCGATCCGGCTGCACCGGAAGGCCCGCTTCCTGGAAGAGGGCAATCTGGAAATTCTGTTTTCCCTGGCCCGCGATCTCGAGGACGCCAAGCGGTTCGACGAGACCATCCAGGTGCTGAACGACGTGCTCAAATTCGACGGCACGAACCCGACCGCCCTCTATCGCATCAGGGACATCCACGTCCGGAATGGGAAATGGCCAGAGGCTCATGCCGTCCAGGAGCGTCTTCTGAAGGCGGGCCTGCCCGAGCCCGACGTCCGCGCCGAGACCCAGGTCATGGCGGGGCTGAAATACGAACTCGGGCGCCAGTACATGGAGCGCGGCGACCGCGATCAGGCCCGGCGCTACTTCAAGGACGCCATCAAGCTGGATAAGGGCTTCCTGCCCGCGCGGATCGGCTTCGGCGAGCTCCTGATCCGGGAAGGCAAGCTGAAGGAAGCCGCGGAGTCCTGGGAAAAGACGTACCTCAAGACCGGCAATCCGCTTTTCCTGCAGCGCCTGGAGGACCTCTACCTGGAGATGGGCGAGCCCGGCGAGATGCTTCGCATCTACCAGGACGCGCTCGCCAGGAAAAACAACGACCCGGCCCTGAAGCCAGCCCTGAAGCTGGCCCTGGGAAAGCTCTACTACCGGCTTGAGATGATCGACGACGCCTCCGACCTCCTCTCGACCCTGGAGGGCATCCAGGATCCGACCGGGGACCTTCAGAAGATCATGGCCAGCCTCTACATCAGGAAGGGAGACACCGAGGCCGCGCTGATGGCACTGCAGGAAACGCTCAGCAAGCCCCGGATCGGTGCGGCCCTGCTCCTCTGCGCCGCCTGCCACTACGAAACCCGTGAATGGAGCGGGCGTTGTCCGGCATGCGGCCGCTGGAACACGCTGGCTCTCACGGCACCCACGATCGGAAGCGGGAACCCGTCCAAACCTTCTCCGGGTGTCGCCGCTCCGTTCGAGATTGTCTAGGAGGGGCGGATTCGCGAACCGCCCCTGCAACATCAACCATGCAGACACCACCTATTAAACCCGTCGCCTTGATCATCCTGGACGGCTGGGGCGTCAGCCAACGCCGGGACGCCAATGCCGTGGCCCTCGCGCGCCTGCCGTTCTACATGTCGCTCCTGCACGACCATTCGCACACCCTGCTCTCAGCCTCCGGCGAAGACACGGGGCTGCCCGATAATCAGATGGGCAACTCCGAAGTCGGACATATGAACATGGGCGCTGGCCGGATCGTGTACCAGGACTTCACCCGGATCAACCGGGCGATCCGTGACGGCTCCTTTGCGGCAAATCCCGTGCTCAAAGAGGTTCTCCACAAGACCCGTTCAACCGGCGGCCGTTTGCACCTCCTGGGGCTCCTTTCAGACGGCGGCGTGCACAGCCACCTCTCGCACTTGGAGGCACTCCTGGCGATGGTCAAGGCGGAGGACCGCCCACCGGTCTTCGTCCACGCGTTTCTAGACGGACGGGACACGCCCCCGCAGAGCGGCCTCGGCTACGTCAAGACCGCCGAGGCATTCATGCGCCGGATCGGCGTCGGGACCATCGCCACCGTGATGGGCCGCTACTACGCCATGGACCGGGATCAGCGATGGGACCGCATCGCCAAGGCCTACGCGGCCCTCGTGGACGGGGTCGGCGCGCACCGCAAGTCGGCGGAGGAGGCCGTGACGGCCAGCTACGACGCGAAGGTCACGGATGAGTTTGTGGTTCCCGCCGTCATCGCGGACCCGCATGATAATCCGGTGGGCAGCATTGATGACGACGACGGTGTGATCTTCTACAACTTTCGCGCGGACCGGGCCCGTGAGCTGACCCGCGCCCTCACTGAGCCGGGCTTCGACGCGTTCGCGCGCAAGACCGTCCAGAAGCTGGCGGCTTTCGCCACGATGACCTCGTACGACGAGACCTTCACGCACCCGACGGCGTTCCCGCCGTTTCGTTTGACGCACATCCTGCCGGAGATCATCAGCGAGCGCGGGCTCAAGCAGTTGCGTATCGCCGAAACAGAGAAATATGCGCACGTCACGTATTTCTTCAACGGCGGCGACGAGAAGACCTATCCGGGCGAGGACCGCGTCCTGATCCCCTCGCCTCGTGACGTCGCCACGTACGACCAGAAGCCGCAGATGTCCGCGCGGGAAGTCGCCGACGAGGCCGTGCGGCGCATCGAGTCCGGCCGGTATCAGTTGATCGTGCTGAACTTCGCGAACCCGGACATGGTGGGCCACACGGGGAACCTGCCGGCGGCCATCCAGGCGGCCGAGGTGATTGACGAGTGTGTGAACAAGGTGGTCTCCGCCGTTCGCCGCATCGGCGGGGCCGTCGTCCTGACCGCGGACCACGGGAACCTCGAGCAGATGGTGGACTACGCGACCGGCCAGCCGCACACGGCGCACACGTTGAACCCGGTGCCCTGCATAATTGTGGATGACCGCCAGTATGCCCTGCGGGCTTCGGGCATCCTGGCAGACATCGCGCCCACGATCCTGCATCTCATGGGCATCCCGCAACCGCCGGAAATGACCGGCGCATCCTTGATCAAGGAGTAACTCGAATGGACGATCACAGCTATCCGAATGGCGCGTTCCGCGCGTGGGCTGACAAAGCGATCGCCGGCGAGGCGCTGACGCGCGAAGACGCGCGCGCCGTGCTGGAGACCCCGGACGACCGCGTGCTGGAATTGCTCGATGCCGCCTGCCTCGTGCGCCGGACATACTTCGGACGCAAGGTTCGTCTTCAGATGCTCCAGAACGCCAAGAGCGGCGCCTGTCAGGAGGATTGCGGCTACTGCTCGCAGTCGGCAGTCTCCACTGCGGACATCCGGAAGTACGGCCTGTTGAAGAAGTCCCAGATGGTGGAAGGCGCGCGGCGGGCGGTGGCATCCAAGGCCATCCGGTACTGCATCGTCATCAGCGGGCGCGGTCCGCTCGATCGCGAGCTCACCGAGATCAGCGAGGCCGTGCGCGAGATCAAGGACGCCGTCCCGGTACAGGTCTGCTGCTCGTTGGGCTTGCTGACAGAAGCCGACGCGCGCCGGCTGAAGGAGGCCGGGGTGGATCGCATCAACCATAACCTGAACGCCTCGGAGCGGTTTCATCCGCAGATGGTCACGACGCATACCTACCAGGACCGCCTCGCGACGATCCGGAACGCGAGAGCGGCGGGCTTGGAGATCTGCTCCGGCGGCATCGCCGGCATGGGCGAGACGAATGAGGATCTGATTGACTTGGCGTTCGCGCTGCGCGAGGTGAAGCCGGACTCCATCCCGATGAACTTCCTGCACCCGGTGGCGAGCACGCCGATGCAGGATCAGACGAATCTCACGCCTCAGCGGTGCCTGAAGATCCTCTGCCTGTTCCGGTTCCTGCACCCGCGGACCGAGCTGCGCGTCGCGGGAGGGCGCGAGTTCAACCTGCGCTCCCTACAGGCCCTGGCGCTCTATCCGGCCGATTCGCTCTTCGTCGGCGGCTATCTCACCACTCCGGGCATGCCCGCCTCCGAGGCCTGGAAAATGATCGAGGATCTCGGCTTCGAAGTGGACACCGTCGGCGCGCCGGTACCTATCGTATAGAACTACTTCCCTTGCAGCGCGGGGACGTTTTTGATGAGCAGATCGAGCGCGGTCTGCAATTGTTGGTCCCTGTCCTCCACAACAAAATCCGGCTCGATCCCCTCGTTCTCGATCCGCTTGCCCGACGGCATGACGTAATAGGCGGTCGTCAGCCGGAGTGCATAGTTGCCCGGCAGCGGATAGATTGCTTGAACGGACCCCTTGCCATGCGATCGCGCCCCCACCAGGATGGCGCGGCTCCAGTCCCGCAAGGCGCCCGCCACGATCTCCGCGCTGCTCGCCGTCCGCTGATTGATGAGCACAACGAGAGGAGCGGCGAACGGCGGAGCGGCCGCCTGGGAGAAGTGCTCATCGCGGCGCTCGTCCCGCCCGTTGACGACCACGATCAGCACGCCGCGCTTGATGAAGTATTCGGCCACGCCGATCGCCGAGCTGAGCAACCCTCCTGCGTTATCCCGGAGGTCCAGAATCATGACCTTCATATTCAAGGCCTGCAGACGCTCGAAGACCGTTTTGAGATCCTCCGTGGTCTGCCCATGGAACAGCGCGATGCGGACATACCCGACGAAGCCGTTCATGAGTTGGTACTTCACGCTTTGAAAGCGGCCCGCCTGCCGCGCCAGGGTGAACATCACCGGCGCGGATGAGCCGGCCCGCTCGACCGCGAGGACCACGTTCGAGCCGATCGGACCTCGTAGCAATTCTTCCGCGCGCGTCACGGAGAGGCCGGCGGCCGGCCGGTCATCAATCCGCATCACGCGGTCGCCTATCCTGATCCCCGCGCCGTCGGCCGGCATCCCGAGCTTCGCATCCACTACGACCAGCACGCCGCCTTTGTCCTCCAACTCAAGGCCGACCTCTCCCGTCACGCCTTCCTTCGATTCGCTCCGGATCTGCTCGTACGTAACGGGCTCGATCAGATAGCTCTGCGAGTCGAGCACCGAGGCCACGCCTTTCATCGCCTGGTACACCAGATCGGCCGGGACCGGCGCGCCCTCCGCGCAGATCCTGCCGAGCGCCATGGCCTCGTGAAGCGCCCCATACACCGCCTCCACTGATGTCATGGTGTCCTTCGCGAACGATTTCCTGAGGGGATGCTTTCCGCATTGGAGCGTCCATCCTTCAGGAGCATCCTCCAGTCTCACTTGGGACCGTCCGATCGCATTGGTGATGCGCAACAATCCCTGCCCGACCATCCCGCGGTATTGCGCGATCTGCGGTTTCGCGACGTACTTCTCGTCGATCAGCAGAAGCGCCTCCAGCAAGGGATCGTCCTGTTCGGCCTTTACGGCGGGAGGGGGCCCATCACCCGTTGCATTGGGGAGAGCAAGGGCTACAACGCCGACCACGAAAACAAGCGTCCACGCCGCCAACGCGAGAGCCCTACTCATACTGCAACCCCTCCGCAACTGGCAGACGCGCCGCTCGCCTGGCCGGTCCGTACCCTGCCAGCAGAGTCGTGAGCAGCGCCAGCCCGGCCGCCTCCAGCCAGATCCTTGGTGCGGGATAGAACACGATGGTCCAGCCGAACGACTGCTTATTGATCACCACGATCAGCAGGACGGACAGGACCAGCCCCGCCGCCACGCCGAGAACGGTACCCGCCAGCCCCAGCAGTCCGGATTCCCACAAGATCAAGCGCCCGATCTGCGCTGGCGTCCCGCCGATGGCACGGAGCACCGCCAGCTCGCGCTGACGCTCCAGAATGCCTGCCAGCAGGGTATTGGCGAGCCCCAGCAGCGCGACGGTCACCGCGATAATTTCCAGCGCGTAGGTGATGGTGAAAGTTTGATCGAAGATCCGCAATACCTCGCGCTTCAGCTCCCCGTTCGTCACGATCATGACCGGCGCGCCCGGCAGCCGATCGAGAACGGCGCGCCGGACTGTTTCCGGCTCGGCACCGGGAGCGAGGTACAACGGCACAACCGTCGCGTTCCGGTCTCCCCAGATACGCACGTAGAGGGACCGATCCAGGACAACCTTGCCGCCGTCGGTCGAGTAGTCGTAGAACACGTCGGCAATGGAAAAGCCAACAGGGCCGTGCGGACCCGGCAGCGTCAGGTGGTCGCCCCGCCAAAGCTTGAATTGCCGGGCGAAGGTTTCCGACACAATAATCTGATCGCTCCGAACCGTCTCGGCCAGAACGGCGGCGGACTCTCCCTCCATGAACAGGTACCGGCTGTGTTTGGCGTGCAGGAGTAGGTCCCGCGCGACCACCTCGATCGGCAGATCGCGGAACTCCATTCTGACCACGCGATAGCTGTCCGCCGCCACGATGCCGGCGACTGTTTGCAGGCTCTGGTAGACGGACTCCGGCAGGATCTCGTCCGGTCCCTTTCGCAACCAGGTGGGCGGAGCCACGATCAGGTCAGCCTTTACCGTTTGCTCCAGCCACAAATCCACCGTCTGACGGAAACTGTGGATCATCACGCTGACACCGATCATCAAGGCCAGCCCCACGATCAGCGCCGAGACGGCGACGGCGTTCCGGACCGGCGCGCGATCCAGTTCATCCACCGCCAGGCGCGCGAGGCAGCCGACGCGCAGAGGCAGCACCGCTCGAAGACAGGGCCCGACCATGCGAATCACGACAGGGCTCATCCAGGCGAAACCCAGCATGACGAGGAAAACCGACAGGTAGCCGAAGATCGGAACGCCTTGCACGGAATCCGGCAGGGCCGCCAGCCCGGCCAGAATGAAAAGAACGGCCGCGCCCGTAAGCCGACGCGCGACGCGCACGTCCCCGGCGATCTCGTAGCCCCCCGGCACCAGCGCCCGCGTCGGCTCGACCGACACGGCTTCCCGGATCGGGCCCAGCGAGCCCACCACCGCCACGCCGACTCCGATGACCAGCCCTTGCAGCAGCACGCCGGGAAGCATCCACGTCAATCGCGAAGGCACTGGGACGACATCATAGAGATTGCTCACCGTGGCCGCGAGCGTCCTGAGGACGCCGTTCGAGAGCGCCAGCCCGAATCCGATGCCGACCACCGCGCCGACGACCCCCAGCAGCGCGACCTCCGTCAGGAAGAGGCGTGCGATCCCGCCGGACGACAGACCCAGCGAGCGGAGGATTCCGATTTCACGCCGCCGACGGAGCACCGCGAAGGACACGGTGTTGTAGACGAGAAAGAGCCCGACCAGCAGGGCCACGACGCTGAGCAGGCTTACGTTCAACCGGAACGCGCGGGTCATCCGTTCGATCTGCACGTTCCGCTGCCCGGGACGCTTGACCGCCAGGCCGGGCGGGAGGAGCGCTTGCACCGCGCGACTCACGTCATCCACGGAACGAGCGGGGTCGGTGACCACATCAATCCGGTCGAGGCGGCCCAGGCGATTGAACATGACCTGCGCCGCCGCGATGTCCATGACAGCCAGCTCTTCCAAGGTAGACCGTGTCGGCCCTTCCCCCTCCAAGATTCCGCGGACCACGACACGCCGCACGAGTCCTTCGGCGCTCACATCCAACGTCGCGCCCACGGACAGGCCATGGCGCCGGGCCAACCTGTGGCCAAGGAAGATCGCATCGGGATCGAGATAGCGCTCCCAGTCGGAGTCCTTCGAGCCTTCATCCACGAGACGATAGTCGCGGACGGACGACTCGGTGAAGAGATCTACGCCGAGGATCGGCAGCACAATCGGCACAGGAGAGGAGACAGTGGGTGTGGGAGGGGCGCCCTTGGCGGGGCCCCCTCCCGCTATAATAGTTGCCGTGATGTCAAGCACCGGCGCAGCGACGCTGACACCGTCCACGCGGGAAAGGGCCTCGATGATCGTCTCATCGAACCCGCCGGGAATGTTGTACCCGCTGGAGACCTGCAGGGTCGTGCGGCCGGCCACGCCGAGAACGGCCTGCTCGAACGAGCGCAGGATTTCGACGTTCGCTGTCGCCACCGCCACGTAGACGGCGACGCCCAACGCCACGCCGCCGACCGTGAGGGCCGTGCGCGGGAGATCCCCGATCACATGGCGCCACACGAGGAGACGGAAGACGGTCACAGTTCCTTGAGACGACCCACGACGGCGGTTGCGGAGGGATAGCCCTTCTTTTTCAGAACGGCCTGCAGCTCAGCGGCAATTCGATCGAAGACGACGGGCCCTTCTTCCACGAGAGCCGTTCCGACCTGAACGGCTGAGGCCCCAGCCAGCAGATGCTCGAAGACGTCCGTGCCGGACACCACGCCGCCCACCCCGATGATCGGGATCCGCCCCTCAAAGGCCTTCCAGAAGGCGCGGACATTGGCCAGCGCCACCGGCTTGATGACGGCGCCGCCGAGACCGCCGAATCCTCCCTTGGGTTTGATCACGACCGACTCCCGTTCGGGATCGATCACCAGCGCGTTCCCCACGGAGTTGATCAGGGAGAGAAAATCCACCGGCGCTCGCTTCAAGACCTCGACCATCGCCGCATGGTGGGCGGGATCGAAATAGGGTGGGAGCTTGACGCCCATCGGCCTGTCCACGACGGATCGGACCCGCCGGATTAGCCGCTCGGACGCCTCGAAGTCGTACCCAATCTGCGGCTTGCCGGGAAGGTTAGGGCAGGAGAGGTTGACTTCGATGAGATCCGGGCCGGCCTTGCTGATCGTGCGGGCGATCTCCGGAAAGTCGTCCTCGCACAGACCCGCCACGCTCGCGATCATCGGCTTCTTGAAGGCCTTGAGCGAGGGAATCAGCTCCGCGTAAGCCTGGTAGCCGAGATTCGGCAGCCCCATCGAATTGAGAGAGCCGCCGTCAAAGGGATAATACCGGGGCTCCGGATTCCCGCTGCGCGATTCCAGGGTCATCGACTTGGTCACGATGGCCCCCGCGCGCGACCGTCCCAGGGCTTCGAGCTCCTCGCGCGTCACGCACAAGGCCCCCGAGGCATTCATGAGGCACAGAGAGAACCGGACACCGGCGATGGTGCAGGAGAGGTCGGACGTCGTGTCTCCCGGTGGGCGCATCAATTCACGCCAGCCGCCTGGCCCATTTGACTACACTTCACGACCACCTTCGCCGTGCCGCGCCCGCCGACGCAACGATCCACCAGCTTTGAGTAGTCCACCACGCCGTCCAAGTTCACCGTGAACTCAAAAGCGAAGGTGGTGGTCATATACATATAGTGGCCCGGCCTCAGCTTCAGGGTCGTGACCTTATCGGTCATCAGCCGGTCTCGCACCGACTGGAGCGGTTCCGTGATGCCCGGAACGGTCCAGTAGATCGGAGGGATCAGCGCCCGCGCGTCAAACTCGATCGGATGTTCCTGCGCCAACGGATGTTTGAGTTGAACTTGCTCCCCCGCCGCCGTCCACTCCGCTGATCCAAGCCCTATCACCACCATGCTCAAGACGGCGCCGGCAAACTTCTTCATTCCGCAAGACCCTCCCCGTCCACAGACCCATCCCGCATCAGTAGGATCCGATCCGCCTCCGCCGCCGCGCTCCGGCTGTGCGTAGCCAGCACCACGGTCTGCCCTCCTTGTCGCGCCAGGGTTTTAATCAGTTGCACGATCTCGCGACCCACTTTGGAATCCACATTCCCGGTCGGCTCATCCGCCAGTAGGAGCGCGGGTTGATGCACGAGCGCCCGCGCCACCGCCACCCGCTGCTGCTCGCCTCCCGACAATTCCGAGGGACGATGCTCGCCCCGATGCGTCAACCCCACGGCCGCCAGGCATTCCTCCACCCGCTTCTCCGGATCGGGATCGCCCCGCAGCAGCAACGGGAGCGCCACATTCTCGCGCGCGGTCAGCCCGGGGAGTAGATTGAAGAACTGAAAGACGATGCCGATCCGCTCGCGCCGGAGCCTCGTCCAGTCACTCTCCGTGAAACCCCGCGTCGAGCGCCCGTCAAGAATGACGTCCCCTTCCGTCGGCCTGTCCAACCCCCCGATCAGGTTCAGCAACGTGCTTTTCCCGCTGCCGCTCGGCCCCATGACGGCCAGAAATTCCCCCTTGGCCACCTCCAGCGAGACCCCCTGCACCGCCCGGATGGTCGAGGCGCCTCGTTGATAGACCTTGGAGACTCCTTCCAGACGGACCACGCTCCCTCACACAACGCCCGATCACCTATAGCATATCGCCATAAGTGGCGACAATGATTTGACCACCCGCGCCGTGGCGGTGTCAAAGGATCAGGACGCGCCATGGCGGACATGCTCGATACCATCTTGCACTGGGTCTTTCCGGTGGATTGCGCCGCCTGCGGAGGCCCCGCCACCGAGCGCCGACTCCCGTTCTTCTGCCGATCCTGCTGGTCGTCGATCCGGCCCATCGAAGATCCCATGTGTCCACGATGCGGGCGACCGTTCGATTCGCCGCTCGCGCTGGCGTACAGTCCGGGGCATCTCTGCGGGCCCTGCCGGGACAAGCCGCCGCGGTTCGACCGCGCGCTGTCGCCCTATCGGTATGAAGGCGTCCTAGAACAGGCGATCCGTCTCTTCAAGTACCGTCGTCGGGACGCCCTGGCAACGCCCCTCGCCGACCTCATCCTCGTCTGGGCGAACCGCCTGCCTCCTGCTGATCTCGTCGTGCCCGTTCCGCTCCATCCTCGCAAGCTGAGAGCCCGCGAGTTCAATCAATCGCTTCTCCTGGCTGATCGGATCGCATGCCGTTTGAGTCTCCCCCTATCATTCGAACACCTGGTGCGGATTCGAGATACGCAGCCCCAGACGGAGCTGGACCGCCGGGAGCGGACGCGGAACGTGCGACGCGCCTTTGCCGTCCGAAAGCCGGCCGGCCTGGAGAATCAGCGTGTCCTGCTGGTGGATGACGTGCTGACCACCGGGGCGACCGTCAACGACTGCGCAAGGGCGCTGCGCCAGGCGGGCGCCAAATCGGTCTGCGTCCTGACGCTGGCCCGGCGACTCTGATGGTCCGGCAGAAACAGACAAGCCACTGCTATCAGTGGCAAGGATTGGCAGGCAGTGGCAGAATGAAAAACTTGACAAATCCGTTCCGTTTCTCTAGCATGGCTCCCGAATGCGGACTGTTTGATGACCAAAGCGGTACGCGACGAAGTCCTGACGACCGCCGAGACGTGCCGCTACTTGAAAGTGGCTCCGCGGACGCTCTATCGCTACATTCAGGAAAAGCGCGTCCCGGCCTTCAAGCTCGGCAAGGACTGGCGGTTCGTGAAATCCGAGCTGGACATGTGGCTGCGTAAAAAAAGCCGGGAGCAGTCCCGGAGGCCGTCCACGTGAACGTTGTCGTGGCCTGAGGGGAGGTCTTCCTCATGTTCTACGGGGAACATTTCTGCAAGCTGGACGAGAAGGGCCGCTTTCTGCTTCCCACCGCCGTCCGTGATCTCCTGTGCCCCGACGTCCCGACGGGAGAAACAGGCGTCGTCTTTTTAAAGAGAAGCGAGCCCGCCTGCCTCCGAGCCTATACGCTGACCGAGTGGGCTGCCGTTCTCACGAAGACCAAGGCCAGGCTGGACGAGGACCAGAGCCGCCTGTTCATGCATCACGTCGTGTCAGAGACCGCCACGTCGGAGATCGACAAGGCCGGCCGTATCCTCATTCCCGGCAAGCTCCGCAAGCACATCAACCTGGCCGACGATCAGGAAATCGTCCTCGTCGGCATGTACGAATACTTCGAGATATGGAACCCGTCGGACTTCCGCCGGCACCTCGCCAAGGCGGAAGACCGTCACGAGGCTTCCATGAGCAAGATCATGGATCTCCTCTGACGCCGCAGTGAAGCGTCCGCGCTCCTCACGTTCGCACCCTACCGTCGTCCGACTGTTGTCCTTCCGCCCTTCCAATCAGCAACGCGCCGCAGCTGCCGCCATCACACGGATGCCCGCGGTCACCGGCGGAACCCGCACGCGCCGCGCGACTGCCGTCGCGTTCATGCCGAACGGATCCGCCGTACGCGCGCCGGCCCTGCAGCCCGACGGCCTCCTGCATCTGGTGCTGCCGCTGCCCCCCAGCATCAACCACCACTATGCCACAGTGCAGGGACGGCGGGTGCTTTCATCGGCCGGTCGCCGGTTTAAAACCCTCGTCGGTCAAGAGGTGTTGTGCACGCTCGCGAAGCGAAAGGCCGGACGCCCGTCGAGCATGATCCCCGCAAACGCCCCCCTGGCGCTCGACCTGCATTTCTACTTCGCGTCGGAACTCCGCCGCGACATCGACGGCGGGCTCAAGATCACGCAGGACGCCGTCTGCGAAGCCCTTGGGATCAACGACAACCGGATCGTCGAGGTGACCCTCCGCAAAGAAAAGGACGCCGTATCACCACGCATGGAACTGTCCCTCCGTCTCTGTCATCCCCAGGCTCCGTAGGTCTCTCGCACAGTGAAAGGACAACCCCGCTGGGAGCACTTCTCCCACCAGGCCGACATCGGCGTACGCGGGATCGGCACGTCGCGGGAAGAGGCCTTTGAACAAGCCGCCCTCGCGCTGACCGCAGTGGTGACCGACCCGATGATCGTGCGGCCAGAGGAGGAGGTGGAGATCGCCTGCGAAGCGCCCGATGACGAACTGCTGCTGGTTGAATGGCTGAATGCGTTGATCTATGAAATGGGGACGCGCCATATGCTCTGGAGTCGTTTCACGGTCCGCCTCGAAAGGTGTCAACTGCGCGCCACGGCATGGGGGGAGAAAATCGATGTGGCCAGGCACCGGCCCACCGTCGAGGTCAAAGGCGCGACCTATACGAACCTGTCAGTGCGGCAAGACGAACCCGGCGCATGGCTGGCGCAATGCGTGGTGGATGTCTAGTGCCCGGACGCAGCCGCTTTCTTGGATTTGCCCTGGAGGAACTGCGCGTAATCCACCATCAGCTTGGATGGAGCGGCCCCGAACACGCCGTCCACGATGCTCGGCTCCCGCTGGATCACAAACTCGGCCCGGCTGAAGGCGAGTGTGAACTGTTGCGGCGCCACCGCCATCTCCGGAGTCGTCCGGTCATACACCCGCAGCCCGGGGATCACATCCACCCGGTTTTGATAATTGGCGAGCACGATGGTCAGGCCACGCCCTTTCACGAAGAGCGACCCCGACGTGACATCACGGTGATCGTTCGTCCGCCGCTGGGCCACGTAAAACACGATCCGTTGGCGGGACCCTGCCTTCTCTAACGCCTCGGCAAGGGACAGCGCCACACGGGCCAGTATGGGCTTCTGAAAGAGCGGAACAGATTCAAGCGGGCCGGTGATGAAGTTCTGCAGCCAATTCGCTTTGAACTGAACACGGACCTCCTGCAAAATGCTCGTCATCTCCTGCGAGGAGAGACGGACGGGATGATTGTAGTCCGGCTTGCCGTCATCCGGGACCATCCACACCAGCACCTCATCCTCGACCGGAACAACGGCTGCCCGGTACTGAAAATTACAGGCCGTCGCCACGACGGCTAGGCCGGCAAGGAGAAAGAGGCGCAGCATGCTCCGCTGAAAGGACGCCTGGGTCACGGCGTACCCTTGCCTGTTGCTCCACCCTCTGGGGCCGGCGCGGGAGCTTCCGTCAACGGCGGAGGGAGCTCAGAGATCGCCGGAGCTTCCTTGCCTTTTGACGACTTCCCCTTTTTCCCCTTCCCCTTGGCGGCCGCCGCTTCCTTCGCGACCGCCAACTCGGTCTCCAGTTTGGCAATGTCTTCAGATTTCGACATCATCATATCGTCCATCACTTTCAGACGATCCTGAAGACCTGCCACCTGAGCTTCCAGTTTCTTGGCCTCAGCCAACTGGCCCTCCAGTTTCCTCGCTTCCTCGTCTTTGGCTTTCACCTGAAACTTCACTTGCTCGACCTGGCGGCGGAGGTCCATTATTTCCCTGTCCTTGTCCCGCCCCACCTGCGCCGAGTCCCAGGCGCATGCGGAAAGCGTCATCGTCATCATCGCGATCAGACCCAACAGGACACTTTTTGCGTTCATGGGTTCTCCTTTACCGTGACGGTCATTTCGATCCTCTCTAATGGGTTGTCGTTGCCGTCTTTCTTGACGTTCAGAATGGCCTCCACGGCTTCCAGCCCGCGGGTGACCTCCCCGAAGACAGTATACTGCCAGTCCAGACTCCCGCAATCATCGGCACAAATAAAGAACTGCGAGCCCGCGCTGTTCGGATCGTTCCCGCGCGCCATGGACAGCGTTCCCCGGCGATGGGGACGGCTGTTGAACTCGGCGGGGATTGTGAAGCCCGGCCCGCCCAGCCCATGGGTGGCGCGGTTCGTGGTCTTGCTGTTGGGATCTCCTCCTTGGATCACCTTCAGACCGGCCGGATTGACACGGTGAAAGGTGGTCCCGTTGTAAAAGCCGATCGCCGCCAGCTTGAGAAAGCTCTCGCAATGGCGCGGGGCCACATCGAAATAGAACTTCAATTCGATCTCGCCATGCTTGGTCGCAATGACCGCGCGCGTATCTTTCTTTTCCATGCCCCCCATACATCAGGAGGAGATTATACAGGAATTGCCCAGGAAAATGACCAACCTTGATCAATGCCGGGGGCCGAGGGGGTTTCGTGAGGTGCCGATGCCCTGGTTGGCGGAAGCCCAGGTAGCCCCACGGTCTTCCGACTTGAACACACCGCCGCTGGTACCCGCATACACCGTCCCGCCCTTACCCACCACGAAAGACTGGATCGCCCGCTCGGTGAGGCCGTTATTGACGGGGACCCAGGTCTTTCCCTGATCGTCGCTCCGGTACATCCCCACACCGGTTCCTACAAACCACAGGATCTCGCCGATCGCGATCCCCCTGACGGAGGCGTTTGCCAAGTGCCCGCCGATGGTCCGCCAGGACTCTCCCTGGTCGCTGCTCACATACACGCCATTGTCGGCGGTCCCGGCGTAGAGGTTCCCCGCCTTGTCCACCACCAGCGAGCGGACGTAATTCGCCGGAATCTGGTCCCGGGGATGCGACAGCCGCGACGGGGTGATGCGCGTCCATTGAGAGGCGCCGGCGGGTTTGCGATAGAGCCCCATGCCCGTGGTCCCGGCGTACATGGTGCCGTGGGGATCCACCACGAGAGCACGAACCAGGAGATTGCTGAGGCCCTGGTTGTCCGCCACCCATTTCGCTCCTCCATCTTTGGACCGATAGACGCCGGATCCGGTCCCCGCGTACAGCACGCCCTGATGATGGACCAGTACCTGTGTTTCCAAGCGGTCCAAACCGGCGTTCACCGCCGTCCATGACTTCCCGCCGTTCAGGGTCCGGAACACCCCGCCCCGTAACGTGCCGGCGAAGACCGCTCCATCGGACCCGATCGCGACCGCGTACACGTAGGAATCGGTCAGCCCCTCGTTGATGGCCAGCCAGGTCTTGCCGCCGTCCTCACTCTTGAAGATGCCCCTGCCGAAGCTCCCCGCATAGACCGCTTGTTTCTCATCCAACGCCAGCGATTGGATGCTGACGAACGTTTCCGGGCCAAGCTGCGGATCTTGCTGAGCGAGCGCCACGCCCGTTCCCAGACAGAGGAAAAGGATACCACAGACACTCGGTGATTTCATTACACAACTCTCCTGCCGGCCGTTCCCTCGGAAGCGGCGGCCGGCGCGTCCTCGTCCGCAGGCGGACGGGCCGGCGGACGCCCGAACACCCGCGCGCTGACGATGCCGATTTCATACAGGATGATCAACGGCCCCGCCATGAGCAGCAGGTTGAAGAGGTCCGACGTCGGCGTGAGAATCGCCGCGAGGATCAGGTTGGCCACGATGGCGTGCTTGCGATACCGAGCCAGCAAGTCCGGCGTGATCACCCGCAGCCGAGACAGGAGCGTGATCGCGAGCGGCAGTTCGAACGCGAACCCGAACGTGAGCAGAAATTTCACGTTGAAGTCCACGTAAAAGCCCACGCCGATCTGAGGCACCAACGCGCGGTCGACGCCGAACTGGAGCATGAAGTGGAGAGCCAGCGGGACGATCACAAAATTAGCGAAGGCCACGCCCATCGCGAAGAACCCCGACGCGACGGCCAGGAACGGCACGATCCACCGCCGCTCGCCCGGCATCAAGGCCGGCTCGAAAAACTTCCAGAGATGGTAGAGGATCACCGGCATGGTAAGCGTGATGCCGCCCAGCAGCGCCACCTTGATGGCGGCGAAAATGGCCTCGGTGGGAGCATAGAAGATGAGATCGTCGGGGTACGGTTTTTTGAGCCAGGCGATCATCGCATCGGCGTATGGGAATGTGACCACGCACGCCACCAGAAAGGTCGCCCCGCACCAGTAGAGCCGCCGCTTGAGGTCGGAGACGTGGCGCTGTAAGGGCGTGCGGACGGGCTCTCCCATTTGCACGTCTGCCGCAGTGGCGCTCATGAGGACGTTCAGGAGGACGGACCGGCCGCCAGGGAACGGTGTTGTTTGAAGCGACGGACGATGGCCGCCATCTTGTCTTTATTCGCAAGCTTGTCGAACTGGATGCGCTTCTTCTGTTGCTCTTCTTCGGGTGTCAGGAAATGCAGTTTGGCGAGGACGCCAAGCTGGTCCTCGAGCCGCTGATGGGTCTCTTCCAGCGCTTTAAACTCGGGGTGTTCCTTGCGGACCAATTCCAAGATTGCCGGATCTTCGTTCAGCATCGTGACTCCTCCTTTTTCCATGAGAAAAGTCATGATCACCGCGTCCTCGCGGGGATGGTCATAGTACCCTTTGCGGACGCCCCTTCTGGTGAAGCCAAGGTCTTCATACATGAGAACAGCGGCCTGGTTCGAGGCCCGTACTTCCAGCAGCGCCGTCCGGGCGCCGCGGTCCGCCCCCACCGACAGGGCGTGGCGGACCAGTTGCGTGCCGATCCCGCAGCGCCGCGCGTCGGGACGGACCGCCAGATTCATCAGGTGCAGCTCTTCGAAGACCACCCAGAACATGATGTAACCCAAGAGCGCGCCTACCGCAATGCTTTCTCCATACCCTACCTCCCCCGCCCGAACAACCAGATTGGTCGCGAAGGCGTTGCCTCGCAATTCGCCGAGGAACATTTTTTTTGTCCAGGGCTCGGTGAACGACATCCGCTCGAGCGCCAGGACTTCGTCGAGGTCGCTTTCCTGCATCGGCGACAGTATGGCCTGGCCGGATTCGATCATCGCGTCACGCGGGCCAGCGGCGGCTTCAGCAGGCCCTTTCCCCAATTCATCTCCGCCTCAGCCTTGCGCAGATACACCGGTTCCACGACCGCACCCGGCCGCTTCCCGCCGGCGAGTTGCTGAAGACCCACCAGACCGGTCACCGCGGCGGAGGGAATCGTCTGGAGCCCCGTCTCGGTCATGCACACACGGTCCCCGAGCATCGCTTCAAATCGTTCGCGGTAGCGCACCGCGCCGTCACCGATCAGGTGCACCGGGCTCTCGGCACGCGCCAGCATCGACTTCACCACTTCAGGAGTCAGCACCGCATCGGGACTCAACCGTTCGAGGTGCGTCTCCCTCCGCCTGAACAAAGCCATGAACACCTCGCCCCGGCGGGCGTCCAGCAATGCGCAGATCGTGACGTCCGGGACCGCATAGCCTTCAGCCAGTACTTCCAGTGTGGGCACTCCGACGAGCATCGCCCCGGTTCCAAGGGCAAGGCCCTTCGCCGTCGCCAACCCGACACGCAATCCGGTGAACGATCCAGGTCCGACGGAAACCGCCACGGCGCCGAGATCCTTCGCGGCAAGACCGGCCTGCTTCAGCAGCCGATCCACAGCGGGCAGCAGCAGCCCGCCTTTATGGGCTTTGGCCTCATAGGAGATTTCGGCAAGCAGCCTGTCCTCCTCAAATAGCGCCACGCTTTGCGCCGAGGTGGCGGTTTCGATGGCCAACAGCCGCATCAGTTTTCCCTCTTCGGGGCGGGCTGTTCGCCCGCCGGCTCCGAGCCCACCGGTGATCCCCAATCCTCCGCCGTCAATGCCGGATTCGGAATGACCTCGCGAAAGGTCAGCACCATCTTGGCCTGACCGAGGCCGTCCTCCGCCTGCACGCGGGAAGGCCAGGTCAGAGGACCGGCCGAGGTCGTGCCGACCGCGCGATAGTTCTGATATACCATCGTCGCCTGCACAATGCCGTTCGCATCGAATACCTCCTGGCGGACGATCTCCAGCGTGGTTTGATCGAACCACAGCCTGCGCGCCACGGTCGCCCCGTTCTGCATGGACGTCGCATCCAGCACGTATTGACCCTTCTCCTCGCGAAGAGAAACCTGATCGGTCGGCAGAATCGCAGTGTCCAAACTGCCGAGCGTCGCCTGCAGGCCCAGAATGATCGGAGTGCCTATGCCGGGCTTATGGTCCAACTCGGAGACCGATCCTTTCTGTGATTTGCCCTGCATGGGAAACACCAAATGGTACTGGCCATCGGCAAGCGTCAGGTCAAAAAGCTGAAATCCCATCCGGGCGAAGCCCTGCAGGCGAATGGTTCTGGGACGCTGATAGATCAGCGCTGCCTCCATCCGTTGCGTGGCTTTCAGCGGCCCTCCGCTCGCTTCCACCGCGAACAATGCTTTGAGGGTTCGGACGGCGGCCTCGCGCTCCCGCAGCTTCGTCACCAATTCCTCCGCCGTCACCGCCGTCGGCTTGGGCGGGGTCGGCACGATCGGCGCCCGCGCGCATCCCGCCAGCAGCGCCAGGCCGATGCCAACGCCGAGGATCGTCCGGAGGTTAGGTAAGCACGGCGTCAAGGGCTTGCCCCACTTCCGCCACTCCGATGAGTTCCAATGACTCGATCGGCGGCATTTTCACCAGGTTCCGTTCCGGTAGCAAGCAGCGCCGAAAGCCCAGCTTGGCCGCTTCGCGCAGGCGCGCCTCGGCTTGTCCGACCGCTCTGACCTCCCCGCCCAGGCCCACTTCCCCGAACACGACCGTCGTGGGAGCAATGGGCCGGTTCCGCAGACTGGAGGTGACGGCCGCGACGATGCCGAGATCCAACGCCGGCTCATCGATACTGAGTCCGCCTACTACGTTCACATAAATATCCTGCCCTGCGAGATTCAGCCCCATCCGCTTCTCCATCACCGCCACCAGGAGAGCGATGCGGTTGCCGTCCACGCCGTTCGCCATCCGGCGGGGCATGGCAAAGCTCGTGGGCGAGACCAGCGCTTGCAGCTCGATGAGAATCGGCCTTGTGCCCTCCAGGCTCGCGACCACCACCGAGCCGGTCGCTTTCTGCGGACGCTCCGACAGAAACCAGGCTGACGGATTGGTAACCTCCTTGAGTCCGGCATCCGTCATCTCGAAGACGCCGATTTCGTTGGTGGAGCCGAACCGGTTCTTGACCGCGCGGAGGATCCGATAGGCGTGGCCCTTGTCTCCTTCGAAGTAGAGCACGGTGTCCACGATATGCTCCAGCGCCCGCGGGCCGGCGATCGCGCCGTCTTTGGTCACGTGCCCGATGAGGAAAACCGGCGTCCCGCTCCGCTTCGCGTAAAACATCAATTGCGCCGCCACTTCCTGGACCTGGCTGATGCTGCCGGGCGCTGAGGTGAGGAGACCCGTGAACGTCGTCTGGATCGAATCCACGACCAGCGCCGCCGGCGCCACTGACTGCGTGGTCTTCAGAATTTCCTCCAGGTTGGTTTCTGGAAAAATCAGCAGCGCGTCGGAGTCGATCCCCAGCCGCTCGCACCGCATCTTGATCTGGCGCGGCGACTCTTCGCCGGAAACATACAGGACACGGCCGGAGGAGTCGGCCAAGCGTGGCAGAATCTGCAGCAGCAGGGTGGTCTTACCGATGCCGGGATCGCCGCCGATCAGGATCACCGAGCCATTCACCACGCCGCCGCCCAGGATCCGGTCGAACTCACTGACGCCCGTCAGAAACCGCGCTTCATTGCCGGATTCGATGTCCGCCAGCGGGAGCGGGCCGGTCTGAGTCGCCACTCCGCGAGGGCGCCCCTTCCCGACCTCGGGGGCCCGTTCTTCCTGCATGCTGTTCCAGCTTTTGCACTCGGGACAGCGCCCCAACTGACGCGGGAACTGATACCCGCATTGCTGGCAGCGGAAGGAGGTCTTGGACCGTGTCACAAGGGGTTCCTACTCCTGTGCCCCATAATAAAGGAGCCACCCTCCCAAGGTCAATTTTTTTACTCCGTATAGACGAGCAATTCTACCCCGATCAAGAGAACGAGAACAGACCAGGCGAATGCCCAGGCTGAACGCCCTGCACCATCAGAGCCGACGCCCGGCGATTTATACCCCGCGGTGATCTTGCAGACGCCGGCGAGGATGGCCATCGTCCCCATCACGCTGTGATGAAACGCGATCTTGTGCGCGGACGGATGCATACCGTGGCTGTGGAGGAACAACATCATGCCGCCGATCAAGGCGAACAGAGGAAGCGGAATTCCCCAAGCCATGTGCTTGATCCGGCCCATCCGCCTGAGGAACTCGATGGACCCCACCCCCAAGAGCAGGATCGCGTAGAGTTTATGCTGTACGGTTTCGAAGTCGTCGCTGAAAAACGTTTGGGCAAAGCTGAGCGAGCCGATCGGCCAGGCGTCATGGTCGCTCCAGATCATCAGGAAACCTCCCGCCCCCAGCATCGCGACGGGCAGCAGGAAACGCGACCAGGCCAGCATCGCCACGCCCAGGGCTCCACGCAGCTCACTCAGGCCGATGAGCAGCACGAACACCCCGGCCATGTGGTGGTTGAACTCGGAATAGGCCTTGCCCTCCGGCGAGCCATCCCACTGCGGAACGGCAGTCGCGGTGCTGTGCTGGTGGGAAGGCTGAGGCGCAGGGTCATGGTGCTGGGCCAACAGAACGGGAGGGGAAACGGATGCGAGCAGAAAAACCAGGACGAGCGTCAGTCCCAAAAATATAAACCGATACATTAAATAAATGCCTCCATCAACTCAATTGTTTGGCTACTTCCTTCCAGTCTGTTGTCGTCACGGTCTTGTCCGGCCATTTTTCCTTGGACGAAACGGTCGGCGCGGCGACCGCCTTGAATTCTTTCTCAACCAACGCCTTCGCTTCCTCCGCCGTCCCGACGATCCCCCCTCTTATATTGGTCCACCCCTCCCGCCGCCACGTTTCTAGTTCAGAAACCAGCCTTTGGGGACTCGGCTTGAGCGGAAAGATGGGACCGGCTGGAAACCGATGCTGGTCCGTCCATTGCCTGACTTCCGGAAGTTTAAGCCGGTCCTTCGGGGTCACGTAGATAAGGTTGGCACGCCGAGCCAGAGTCATGAGCGCTTGGACGGCGCCGCCGTCAGGTCCGGGGAGTTGGTCGCTCGAACCAGGCAGCGGAAAATCCCTGCGGGCCGGAGGGGCCAGCGCGGGAAGCGATACGATCACGATCGGACGTCTACGATCCCACACAAATAGCCAAGCCGTCGCCTCCGGCGCGGCGACCCGCCGACTGTCCACCACTCGCACCGTCACCTTCTCGACTCCCATGGCTCGTGGCACGAAGGACAGCAAGGCGCGACCGTCGCCGCCGGTCATCGTCCGTCCGAGCGTCCCGTTTTTATGCTGGAAGAGCAGCACTTCCCCGCCCAGCGGAGGATGGGTGATGAAGCCTTCTTCCACGAGATCGGCGATGAGGGTAAGAGTTTGTCCGTGCGCAGCCATCGCGTCGTACGCGACGAGAACGCCGGGCTTGGTTGCATCAGATGATGCCATGCCCACGCCGGGCGATGGAGAAGGCGTCGAAGGCCGCGAAAATCCCCAGAGACAGGAAGACCACGTCGGCGTATTCCCATTGCTCCATCCAATAGAGGTAGAGGAGAAACATGCTGGGCACAGCAAACCACAGGCCCCGCCATAAACCGAGGAACATGTGGCCGAGCCCGGCCAGGACCAAACTCAAACCTGCGGCGAAGAGGGCTCGTCCCATCGGAATACGTCAGGGGGAGCGGCGAGTCTTGCGGGCACGCGCAGACTTCTTTGTCGGCCGACCTCTGGCTTCATCAAGCCGGGCTTCAGCCAGTTCGTCGGCGGCCTGAGCCGGCGTGATGCCCTGCGCGCGCGCCTTGCGGAAGACCTCCTGGAGCGTGAGCGGGATTTTCTTGGCGAGCCGCTCGGCCTTGACTCGGTCGTATCCCTTGCGGCCGCCCTGCAATTCCACCAGGATGTTGATGATCCCGCCGGCGTTCACCACGTAGTCCGGCGCGTAGAGAATACCGCGCTCCTCGAGTCGCACGGCATCGTTCGGATCTTCCAATTGATTGTTGGCGGCGCCCGCGATCGCCCGGCAGCGAAGCTTGAGGATGCTCTTTCGATTCAGCACACCGCCAAGCGCGCAAGGAGAGAGGATATCGCACTCGGCCTGTAAAATCTCATCCGGCTCGACGCGCCACGCTTCAAATTCGCGTCGCGCGAGCATAGCCCGTTGCGAGTCCGTATCGGCGACGATGAGCCGGGCGCCGGCCGTCGCCAGAAGTTCCGCCAGGTGGTAGCCCGCTTTCCCCACGCCCTGGATCGCCACCGTCCGGTTCCGCACCGACGGATCGCCATAGATTTCCTTCAAACAGGTCTCGATGGCGTAGACCACGCCTTTCGCGGTGAGATAGGAAGGATCTCCGCTGCCGCCCTTCTTTTCAGAAGTGCCCGTGACGTGCTTGGTCTCCTTGCGCACGATCTCCATGTCCGCGACAGTCATCCCGACATCCTCCGCCGTGAGATAGCGGCCGTTCAGCCCCTCAACCGCGCGCCCGAACGCCCGCAACAAATCCTCCGTCTTGACCCGCTTGGGATCTCCGATAATGACAGCCTTGCCGCCGCCGAGCGGGAGCCCCGACACCGCGGCCTTGTATGTCATGGCCTGAGCGAGCCGCAGGACATCGTGCAGCGCCTCGTCCGACGACGCGTAGGGCCACATGCGAACCCCGCCCAAGGCCGGTCCGAGAACCGTGCTGTGGATGGCGATGATCGCGCGCAAGCCGGCGGCGTCATCCTGACAGAACACCACCTGCTCGTGCCCGTCGCGACGCATCTCTTTCAGCACATCCATGGCGCGTTCGTCCTCGCAAGATTGCGCGGAGTATAAACCCGATCGACACAGGAGGCAACCGATGTCATCATCGCGTGTCATCATGGCGAAACGGGTGCTCCGGACCGTTTGACAATATCGGGGTTCCTCTGTAGACTCCCCCCATGACCAAGGGAACATCGGCCGAGCTTGAACATCTGACAGACGGCGAGCTCCAGTCGCTTCTGATTCCCGACCTGCTCCCCCGACACATCGCCATCATCATGGATGGGAACGGCCGGTGGGCTGCCCAACGCGGGCTGCCCCGGATGGCTGGACATACCGAAGGGATCACGTCCGTCCGGGAGATGATCACCCTCTGCCGGGACCTCAGCATCCGCGCGCTGACGATCTACGCCTTTTCGCAGGAGAACTGGAAGCGTCCGGTCGCCGAAACCAACGCGCTCATGATGCTGCTGGAGCACTACCTGCAGATAGAGATGGAAGCCCTCATTGAAAAGGAAACGCGGTTCCGGGCCATCGGGCGGGTCAGCACCCTGCCGGAATCGGCGCTGGCGTGGGTCAGGAAAGTGGAGGGGGCGACCGCTCACTTTGATAAGCTCAACCTCACCGTCGCGCTGAGCTACGGGGGACGTTCGGAAATCATCGACGCCGTGCGCCGGCTTGCCCAGAACGTGAAAGACGGCGTCGTAACGCCTGACCGGATCGACGAAGACCTGCTGGAAGGCTATCTCTCCACCCACGGGCTTCCGGACCCCGACCTCCTGATCCGCACCAGCGGCGAGACGCGGATTAGCAACTTCCTGCTCTGGCAGCTCGCCTATACCGAGATGTACTTCACTCCTACCCTCTGGCCAGACTTCCGGCGGCGGGAGGCCCTGCTCGCCCTGCACGACTATCAGCGGCGCGAGCGGCGATTCGGCCAAACCCGCGATCAGCTCTATGACCATCCGGACGAGAAGGTCGGCAAAAGGTCCGCTTAGTGGATCGCCGGCGGGTCTACTCGGCCCTGGTTTTCTTTCCCCTCTTCTATCTGTTGGTGCGCCACCTGCCGCCGGTGTGGTTCTCCATCTTCGTCGCGACCGGCATTCTCCTGGCCCAATATGAGTACTACCATTTCCACTTTCCTAATCCCTGGTCTCCGCCTCTGGGTCTTGGACTCGGGCTGGGGCTGCTGGTCACAGCGGGCTTCGCCATCCCCGGCCTCCTGCCCGACCAGGCAACGATCAGCTTTATCGTCATGGCGATTCTGCTCAGCCAGGTACTGGCGGGACGGGAACTCAAATCCGGATTCCTGGACACGGCCGTGGTCGCCTTCGGGATTTTCTACGTCGCCTGGCTCCTCGGCCACATGATCCTCATCCGCCGATTCGCCGAGGGCTCCTTCCTGATCTTTTTTCTGTTCCTCGTGACCTGGGCCAACGACACCGCCGCGTACTACGTCGGCTCCTTCTGGGGACGGCATCCCATGGCTCCCCGCATCAGCCCGAAAAAAACATGGGAGGGCGCGGTCGGAGGCCTGCTCGGGTCCGTCGCGGCGGCGTTCGCGTGCCGCGCGTGGTTTCTGGAGTCCTTGAGCGCAGCGGACGCCCTTTGGCTCGGTCTGCTGGTGGGCGTCGCGGCCCCGCTGGGGGATCTCTGCGAGTCCATTCTGAAGCGCAGCGCCGACGTCAAGGATTCCGGCGGCATCATCCCCGGCCACGGCGGCGTGCTCGACCGGGTGGACAGCTTGATCTTCACGACCCCGGTCATTTACTATTACTTCCTGACTGTACGGACCCCCTGATCGTATGAAAAAAATCGTCATCCTGGGCTCGACCGGCTCCATCGGGACCAACACGCTCGACATCATCGCCAAATTCCCGGACAAGTTCCGGGCGATCGGGCTCACGGCCGGCACCAACGTGGACAAGCTCGAAGAGCAGGTCCGTACCTTCTCGCCGGCCGTCGTCGCCATGTCCGACGAAGCCGCCGCGGAGCGGCTCCGCGCGCGCTGCAAAGGACTGAAAACAAAAATCCTGAGCGGGACGGACGGGCTCGCGCAGACCGCGACGCTGCCGGAAGCCGATCTCGTCATCTCGGCCATCGTCGGCGGCGCCGGGCTCGTGCCCACGCTCGCGGCGATCAGGGCGGGCAAGTTCATCGCCCTGGCCAACAAGGAGCCGATGGTGATGGCGGGCAAGCTCATGCAGGAGGAAGCCCGAGCGCGCGGCGTCCGGATCTTCCCGGTGGACAGCGAGCACAGCGCGCTTTTCCAATCCATGGAAGGGCACCGCATGGAAGACATCCGGCGGCTGATCCTGACCGCCTCGGGCGGCCCGCTCTGGGATCTGACGAAGGAGCAGCTGCGCGGCGTGACGGTCGAGCAAGCGCTCAAGCATCCGAACTGGAAGATGGGCGACAAGATCACCATCGATTCGGCTACCCTGATGAACAAGGGGCTGGAGGTGGTGGAGGCCCGGTGGCTCTTCGACATCCCCGCTTCGAAGATCGAGGTGGTGGTGCACCGCGAGAGCATCATCCACTCGCTCGTCGAGTACCAGGACCGTTCGGTGATCGCCCAGCTTGGCCTCCCCGACATGCGGACGCCGATCGCCTACGCGATGAACTACCCGGAACGCATCCCGCTGGATCTCCCCTCCCTCAATCTGGCCCAGATCGGCACGCTCACGTTCTTCGATCCCGATCACAATCGCTTCCCCTGCCTCAAGTTCGGCTACGAAGCCTTGCGGATCGGCGGCACGATGCCCGCCGCGCTGAACGCCGCCAACGAGGTGGCCGTGCAGGCCTTCCTCGATCGCAAGCTCGGCTTCCTCGGCATCGCCGAGACGATCCGCCGGACGATGGACGCGCACAAGCCGGTGGAAGTCTCGACGATCGAGGACGCGCTGCGCGCGGACACGTGGGCGCGGGCCAAGGCCGGCGAAATCGTGGAGTCGCTCGCGGCGAGTGCTGTGGTGAGGTAGTCGCACCCGCTTCTGTGGTACACTAGGGACGTCATGCAGGCCATTCAACATTACGGGTTCTATACCGTCGCGTTCATCATCGCGCTGGGAGCGCTGGTCGCCTTCCACGAATTCGGCCACTTCTGGGTCGCCCGGCGCTGCGGCGTCAAGGTCCTGAAATTCTCCATCGGCTTCGGCCCGAAACTAGCCGGGCGGCAGATCGGCGAGACCGAATACGTCATCTCGGCGATCCCGCTCGGCGGCTACGTCAAGATGCTGGGCGAGGACTTGAGCGATCCCGAAGTGAGCGAGGCAGACAAGGCGCGCTCGTTCGCCCACGCGCCGCTCCTCAAGCGGACCGCGATCGTGGCGGCCGGGCCGGTCTTCAATCTGCTGTTGGCCTATCTCATCTTCACCGTATGGCTCGCCACCGGGGCCCCGCTCTTCGTCCCGTCCTTCGCCGACCTGGCCTCGAACGTGGAGTCGGTCGTGTCCGGATCACCTGCCGAGGCCGCGGGCGTGCACCAGGGCGACCGGATCGTCCAGATCGGCGACAAACGCATCGCCACCTGGAACGAGATGACGGACATCGTCAAGCGCAGCCCCGGCACGCCGCTGTCGGTCGTCGTCGAACGCGAGGGACGGACCGAGACGCTGACGATCACGCCGTCCGCCCGCAAGGAGAAATTGGCGGACGGGACCGTGATCGAAGTCGGGCAGATCGGCATCGCCAAGGCGAGCAAGGCCATCAGGAAGAGCGACAATGTCTTGATGGCTCCAGTGGACGGGCTGGAGGCCACCTGGGGCTGGACCAAGCTGACCCTGGTGGGCATCGCCAAGATGATCACCCGCGAGATCTCGGCCGATAACATCGGCGGCCCGCTCACCATCGCGAAAATCTCGGGAGACGCCGCGACGCAGGGGGTCTCGAACTACATCTTCCTGATCGCCATCCTCAGCATCAACCTCGGCGTGCTGAACTTCCTTCCCATTCCGATTCTTGACGGCGGCCATCTGGCCTTCTTCGCGATCGAAGCCGTCAAACGCCAGCCCTTGAGCATCCGCAGCCGCGAGGTGGCCCAGCAGGTCGGCCTCTTCCTCTTGATCTGCCTGATGCTCTTCGCCTTCCGCAACGACATCCTCAATCTCTGGCTTAGGTAATGCGCCAGTCCCGGCTCCTGATTCCCACCCTCCGGGACGATCCGGGGGAAGCGGAGATCGTCAGCCACAAGCTGATGCTGCGGGCCGGCTTGATCCGCAAAGTCGCCGCCGGCGTCTACACCTACCTGCCGCTGGGCCTGCGCGTGATCCGCAAGGTCGAACGCATCGTCCGCGAAGAGATGAACAGGGCGGGCGCTCAGGAGATTCTCATGCCCATCGCCGCGCCGGCGGAGCTCTGGCAGGAGACCGGACGCTGGGATTTCTATGGCAAGGAGCTCTTCCGCCTCAAGGACCGCCACGAGCGGGACTTCTGTCTGGGACCCACGCACGAAGAAGTCATCACCGATCTGGTCCGCCGCGAGGTCCGTTCCTACCGGCAGCTCCCCGCCAACTTCTACCAGATCCAGACCAAGTTCCGGGACGAGATCCGTCCGCGCTTCGGGCTGATGCGCGGGCGCGAGTTCATCATGAAGGACGCCTATTCCTTCGACGCCGACGAAACGGGAGCGAAGGAAAGCTACCGGAAGATGTACGAGGCTTACAAAGCCGTCTTCACGCGCTGCGGACTCACCTATCGCCCGGTGGAAGCCGACACGGGCCTGATCGGCGGCACCTTCTCGCACGAGTTCATGGTCCTGGCCGACACCGGCGAGGACGGCATCGCGGTCTGCGACGCGTGCGAATACGCCGCCAACGTGGAACACGCCGAGGTGCGCAACGCCACGGCGGGCGACGCCTGTCCCCGCTGCGCCAAGCCGCTGCGGCTCGTCCGCGGCATCGAGGTCGGCCACGTCTTCATGCTGGGAACCAAGTACAGCGAGAAGATGAAGGCCACGTATCTCGACAAGCAGGGTCAGGATCAAGCCATCGTGATGGGGTGCTACGGCATCGGCATCGGGCGGACCGCCGCCGCCGCCATCGAGCAGAACTATGACTCGAAGGGCATCATCTGGCCGGCGCCGATCGCGCCCTTCCACGTCCACATCCTGCTGCTCGCCGACAAGGGCCAAACTCTGGATGTAGCCCTCGCGCTGGAAGCGGAATTAGAGAAGGTTGGGATCGACGTGTTGCTGGACGATCGGGACGAGCGCCCCGGCGTGAAGTTCAACGACGCCGACCTGATCGGCTGTCCCTACCAGGTGGTGATCGGGGAGAAAGGGTTGAAAGAAGGCCAGATCGAACTGAAAGAGCGCCGCACCGGCACCGTCACCAAGCTCCCCCCCGCCGACATCACGACCCGTCTGAAGGAACTGCTAGGGCCGGTTCTGAACTAAACTCCATCCCTCCAAACTAGCGTGGCGGGGTTTTCTGGCGCATGTCTTTCATCATCTGATCCAAGTCCCGTTCCGCTTCGCGCTGGCCGCGGATCAATCCGTCCAAATCATAGGGCCGGATGTCCGTGTGCACCTGCGGCGGAGGTGTTTCGGGAGATGCTACGGCTGGCGCCGTCGCAGGAGGAGCCTTCGGAGCCGGAGTTGCGCGCTCGGCCGGCTTCGTGACTGTCGGCGCTTGCGGCGCTTGGGCAGGAATCGGCGGCACAGGCTGCGCCGGAAGATCTGCCGCATAGTTCACCATGACCGCCTGGTCGCGGAGCCATGCCCGGGCGACGCTCGACTTGAGCGCGAAGCTGATGCTGGTGATCGGCATGCCGTCGGAAGCCAGGCGGGCGATGGCGGTGTTCACGCCGATGATCCGCCCCTGCGCATCCAGGAGCGGCCCGCCTGAGTTGCCGCGGTTCAATCCCGTCTCGGTTTGGAAGACGTGCTTCCCTTTGGTGTTGCTGAAGTCGTCGAATTCCGCGCTCACCACCCCCGTCGTCAGCGTCCAGAGACCGCCCTGCTCGGGATGCCCGATGGCCACCACCCGCTCCCCGATCTTCACCCGCTCGGGATCGCCCAGTTCCAGCACCGGCAACGGAGATGGAAGACCCTCCACCCTTAGCAAGGCCAGGTCCATTGTTCGATCGAACGCCACGAAACTCGCCTTGACTTTACGGGCAAGATCGGTCCTGGTGTTGCCCGTGACGCGGTCCGGCTTGAGGAATACGGACAGGCGCGGATAGGGTTTGCCCGTTTTCTCATCGATAACCACGTGCGCGTTGGTCAGCACGAGCCCGTCCTTCCGGATGATCGAGCCGGTCCCGCCAGTTCCGCCCTCGCCCTGATCGGGATGGCCGATCACCAGCACTACCCCCGGCGCGGCGCGCTCATAAATCTGCTGGGGCGTCAGCTCGGCGGCCATCGCGCCGGATGCAACCGCCACGAGCACGACACAAAGCTGCAGCAACTTCATCATGTGCCTCCCCACAGCGAGCCGAAACAGTCTCAAACAGTGAGACACGAGCAAAGGGCGGAAGGTCTAACGAGGGCTATGGTTTCTGACCGACGATGATGTGGCCGCCGGCTTCAACCTCTTCGTTCGAGGCCAGGTCGTTGAGCTCACGCAGGGTTTTGACGTCGGTTTTATATTGCTTGGCGATGCTCTTGAGCGTCTCGCCCTTTTTGACGTCGTGATAAAAGAATGACGAGTCTTCTGCCGCGACCGGAGCAGGCGCCGCGGTCTTCCCATTCTTTTTGCCGACGGCTCCATCCCGTAGCTCGCCCAGGCGATCCGGCGGCTCGGTGGAAGGAGTCGGCGCAGGAGCCGCGGATTTCTCTTTCGTTTTGCCGACGGATCCTTGCTTTAACTCGCCCAGGCGGTCCGGCGGCTCGGTGGAAGAGACAGGCGGCGCTGGCGTCACGCGGGGCTGCCCTTTCGGCTTCGCGGCGGGCCCCTTCGGCACGGCAGACCGGACTGCATTGAGCGCGGTCGCCGTGGCGCGGGCCTCGCTGAGATCGTCCTGAAGGCGCCCGACTTCTTCCAGCGATCGCACCACCTGGGCCTTGGCATCGTTCAGTTGGGCCGTCAAGGTCTTGGTCTTGGTCTCCAAGCCGGCTACCTGTTCCTTCAGCTTGGCGATCTCGGCTTTCAGTTCGGCGCTCTGCCTCTCCTCCTCCGACAACAGCCGTTGGAAATTAGTGGCCCTGAGGACCTCCCGATTGTAGTTCTCCTTGTTCACGCAGCCGGACAGTCCGAGAGCGACGGCCAGGATGATGACGATGCGCATAGCGCTCATCATGTTCGCTCATGCCTTCTTCTGCTGGAAGATGCCGGCATCGCAGGTCATGTACTTCACCTGGCGCATGGGGATGATGACGACCTCCTTGGGCGTGTCGATCTCAAGGATCTCCATGTCGTCGCTGATGGTATGGCGAATCACGTTGTTGTATCGCAACTCTTCCTTGTCCGTCAGGACTACTTTGACCCAGTATTCCACGGGAGGCTCCTTTTCTCACTCATGCGGCTACGGGAATCCGCTCGAACTCTTTCGTCGCCGGGTTGGAGAGATACTCGCGGACGTAGGTACTCAGGTAGCCATGCTCCCAGAGCTTCTTGTCGGCAAGCTTGGTATTGACCTTGTGCAGGACCTTCACCTTGCAATTGGCCTTGGCCTCGAATTCTTCCAGGGTCACGCCGCTGATGTCGCAGTCGTTCCCGCGCGGACTCTCGACGACGACCTTGGGCAGGTGGATGACCTTCTCGCCGTTGAGCCGCTTGAGGATGTCATCGAAGGTCAGGAGGATCGTGCAGTCAGAGTCCCCGCCCAGGGTCGCGTTAGGCACGCACAGGAACCGCGCGCGGTTCTTCCGGTGCATGCGCAGGACCCGGTACACGCTCTTGGCCATCACCACCGTGTCGTGTTTCTCCAACTCCAGCGAGTCGAAGAGCGTGATGATCTTATGGCGATTGAGAAAGGCGGTGATGTAGGGCTCTGTATGGATGGTCTGGATATTGGGCAAGCCGGCCTCAGAGACCCGCAGGGCCTCCTCGGGCAGATAGTGCTTGCCCTGTCGGAGGATCTGCACGGTTTTTTCCTCCATCCCATTCAGCGGAGTGAGACAGCCCATCCACAGGAGGACGTTCGGGTTGATCCGCGAGATGGCCTTGGCGTCCTCCGACATCGTCCCAGCGTCGAACGAGTAGAAATTGGCGGAGGTGACCGCCGGCCCGTCCAGGACTTTCAGCAAATGACTCACCGAGGGCGCATGCGGCATCAGCGCCTTCCGGTAGTCCTTGTGCAGAGTGATCACCGACAGATCGAAATTGATCCTGTTCGGATACTGGGCCACCAGTTGGTGGATCTTGGGCACGTGCACGTAGCCAACCGTGAACATGTGCAGGCTCTTATCGGTGTACTTCAGGAAATCCTCCAGCCAATCCATGGCCTTGGGATGGAGGAAGAGATCAGTCCACTCCATATACTCGTTCCCGCCCCAGACCCACAGTTCTCCCGGACGGGTCGGTTTCTGGCTGATATAGTCCAGGATAAAATTCCAGTCTTCCTGGGTCGTCTTCCCAGGCTCCGCGGTGTCCCGGTAGGAATGGTCGATCTCATAGCAGAACGTGCACTTGACCGGACAGGTCTTGCCGATGCTGATGGGAATTTTCCGCTTGTCCATCTCTTTGATGAGGACATCGCGGGGATCAGCGGGACGGCTATAGGTCAGCCTGGCATCAGTCGGGATGACAGGAATTTCGGTCGCCATAACCGATTACTTTACCCGATACAGAACGGCGCTCGCAAGCTCCGCAGGTTTTACTCTGCAGCCAGTTCGCGGGATCGTCTGGTCGCGGCTTCGACGGCCTCCATCAACGAAGCCCGCAGGCCGCCCCGTTCCAGCTCGTGCAAGCCGGCGATGGTCGTCCCGCCGGGAGACGTCACCTTGTCCTTTAGCCGTCCCGGATGCTCGCCGGTCTCCTGAACCATCTGGGCCGCGCCGAACACCGTCTGGGCGGCAAGGCCGAGGGCGGTATTCCGCGGCAGCCCCATCTTTACACCGCCGTCGGCAAGAGCCTCGATGATGAGAAAGACGTAGGCCGGCCCGCTCCCGCTCAGGCCGGTCACGGCGTCCATGAGCCGTTCGTCCACAACTACCACCCCGCCCACCGACTCGAAGATCGCGCGGGCGAACCGCTGATCCTCGTCCAAGACCGCGCTCCCCCAAGCCAGCGCGGAGATGCCGGCCCGCACCGCGGACGGCGTATTCGGCATGCACCGGACCACCCGCGCTCCCGGCGTCAGATGCGATACGATCCGGGCGATTGGATAGCCAGCCGCCACGGAGAGCACTAGCTTTGCCTCGGTCAGCACGGAGCGGACGTCATCCAGAACATGATCCAACACTTGAGGTTCAACCGCTAAGATCATGATCTCGCACCAGGACGCAGCTGTCCTGTTGTCCGTCCCAGCCTGGATACCGTACCGCGCCTTTATCTGATCGAGCCGCTCGGACGCCACATCGGTCGCGTGGATCTCGTCCGGCGCGGCCGCCTTGGAGGCCAGCATCCCGGCAATGAGTGCCTCCCCCATATTCCCCACCCCGATCACCGCAATCTTTTTTCCCAAGGCCATGGCGCGACTCTCCACGTTCATTTCATGCCGGTGGAGCCAAAGCCGCCGGAGCCGCGTGTGGAGGGCGGGAGGTTGTCCGTCGGTTCGATCTCGGGCGAGGCGACCGGCAGGACAATCAACTGCGCGATCCGCATCCCAGCTTCCACGACAAAGTCCTGACCCGAGAAGTTCTTCAATTCGACTTTTACTTCTCCCCGGTAATCCGGATCGATCCACCCGGCGCCGACCTCGATGTTGTGGCGCGTGGACAGACCGGAGCGCGATCCGATCCGACCGACATGGCCGGCAGGCAGGCTGACGGCGATGCCGGTCAAGACCAGCGCCCGCCCGATCTCCACGCGGCCATCTTTGGCCGTCGCAGCCGGCACGACGGTCGCCTCGCTCGAAAACAAATCATAACCGGCGGCACCTTCCGAGGCCTTCACCGGCAGCTTCGCCTGGGGAGACAGTCTGGTGATCTTCACGGCAAACTTCACGAATGGTGCAGCGTGACAATGCCCTGTTGAGTGGCGACCACGACCAGATTGGCGCGCCCGACGAAGAGTCCCGTGCCGACGACCCCGGGAGTCTTCTCGAGCTCGATCTCCAGCCGTGCCGGATCGTCGATCTTCGGGAACCAGAGGTCAAGAATGAGATGGCCCGCCTCCGTGGTAAAGAGTACGCCCGCCTGCATGCGCGGCGCCACCCGGCAGCCGAACTGCTCCAGTTTCTTGGCGATCGTACGCCAGCCGAAATGCACGACTTCCACGGGGAGCGGAAACGATCCGCCCAACACGGGAACCCGCTTCGCCTCGTCCACGACCGCCACAAACCGGGCCGCCGCCGCCGCGACGATCTTCTCTTTCAGAAGCGCGCCGCCTCCCCCCTTGATGAGGTTCAACTGCGGATCCACTTGATCCGCACCGTCCAGCGCCACGTCAATGGTCCATTCGGCGTCCTCGGCGAGCATGGGGATGCCGGCCTGTATCGCCAACTGCGCCGTCTCCAGCGAAGTCGGCACGCCCCGGATACGGAGGCCGCCCTTGACCCGCTCGGCCAGCTTGGCGATGACATGACGGACCGTCGAGCCTGTGCCCAACCCGACGACCTGCCCGTCCTGGACATATTTCACTGCAGCCTCGGCGGCCATCTTTTTCAGCACGTCCTGGTCCATCATCGCTTTTTCTTGCCTGCAGCGGCGCGCGCGGTTTTCTTGAACGATACGGTTTCCGCCCACGCCCGAAGCACTTCGGCCACGGTCCAGGCCTGCGCGATGCACCCCCGCGGCGCAAAGGGCGGATCGCCGTCGAAGATCTCACCCAGGGTCCCGAGTCCGCGCGCCTCCAACTGCCGGGCCATCGGTTCCAAGAACGACCGAGAGAGGACAGGGTCCTGATAGACTTTGAGATGGGCCGTCACAAACGGGCCGAGCAACCACCCCCAGACCGTCCCCTGGTGATAGGCGGCGTCCCTCTGGAGATGGCCCCCGCCGTAGTGCCCGACGTACCGGAGATGATCCGGCGCCAGGCTGCGGAGCCCGTGTGACGACAGGAGATGCTTCCCGCAAGCGTCCACGATGGCCTTCTGCTGCGCCGCGCCGAGCGGGCTTTCCGGCAGCGAGACCGCGAAGATCTGATTGGGCCGCAGCGACGCATCGTCGCCGTCCGGTCCGTCCAGTACGTCGTAGCAATAGCCCAAGGAGTGGTTCCAGTACCGCGAGAACCCCGCAGCGGCGCGTTCGGCCAGGTCGTTGTATTCGTAGACGGGCTTCTTCGCGATCTGGGCCAGCGCCCCCATCGTCCGCAGCGCGTTGTACCAGAGCGCGTTGATCTCCACCGGTTTACCAATGCGGGGCGTGACGACCCAGCCTCCGACTTTGGCGTCCATCCACGTGAGCTGCACGCCTGCTTCGCCGGCCCGCAGGAGCCCATCGGCATGATCCAGCCGGATACCGTACCGCGTGCCCCGCCGGTGCCAATCCACGATCTCGGCCAGCATGGGAAACAGTTCCCGCACGAGCCGATCGTCCCCCGTCGCCGCATGATAGGCACGGATCGCCTCCACGTACCAGAGCGTGGCGTCCACGGTATTGTACTCGGGCGTCTCGCCGGCGTCGGGAAAACGATTGGGCAGCATCCCCCGATCCACGAAACGCGCGAACGTTGTCAGGATCTGCCGAGCGATGGCAAAGCGTCCCGTCGCCAGGGTGAGCCCCGGCAGTGAGATCATCGTATCGCGGCCCCAGTCTCCGAACCAATGATAGCCGGCAATCACCGACCGGCCGTCGGGATCCTGCGGTGCGGGCCGATCCACGATGAACTGGTCGGCGGCCAGAATCGTCTGCTCGACCCAGGGCGGCGACTGTTTCGCCAGATGGGGATAGGCTTTGGCATAGGTGCTGGCGAGATCCCGTTCATGCTTCCTTCGCCGCTCCAGCGCCTTCGCTCCATCCAGCGAGGCATCCGGATCGGTGCTGAGGACGACCGTGAACGGCTTCCCCTCCTCGACCGTGGCCTGGATCGTCCCGGCATGCAAGTGGTCCTCGCGGTCGTCCAACCCCCGATACCGCTCGACGGCAAGGTCGAAGCCCCAGTGCCACTCCTGCACCGTTTCGCTCTCTCCCCGATCCGACAGAAGATGGTAGGGGACGGCGCCGTCGTACGCGGTGACGGTGAGGCCATGGTGTGCCGGCTCCACGCACATCTGCCAGCCGCTCCCCCTCGTGCTGCCGTGGTAATCGCGATAGTTGACCAGCGCCTTGACTCTCAAGGCGACGGGACCGGAGCCGCGCGCCAGGTCGTAACGCACATAGGTGGTGTTGGCGCCCGGTTCCATCCAGATCCGTTTCTCCAGCAGGCCGTCCGCAAGCGCATAGGTCCAGACCGGCACGGTCCATTCCAGCCGGAATCGTTCGAGGTACCGGTATCCATGGAGAGAGATCGATCCATCGCGCCAGCGGTTGGCATATAAGGGAAAGGTCCGGTTGTCGTAGTCGGCAGTCTCATCCAGTTTGGCAACCAGGAGGGTGCGCCCGACCGGCGGCTTCAACGCCGCGACGAGCAGCCCATGATAGCGGCGCGTGAGCAGGCCTGCGACCGTGCCGGACGCGTACCCGCCAAGCCCGTTTGTGACCAGCCACTCGCGGGCCTCCGCCTGGCCCAGATCGCCGCAGATGTCGCGTCCGAAATCGATCAGGGACGTACGCATTCGCTTCTACTGGGAGGCCAACGTGCGGATGTACGCGACGAGATCACGCATCTCGCGCTCATCAATTTCGCTCATCCAAGCCGACATGGCCGTGCCCGGACGGCCGAACTTGATGGTCTCCAGCAGTGCCGCATCCGGCTTCGCTTGGGTCTTAGCCGAGGTCAAGTCCGCCGGCTTGGGATCAAGCTTGGCGGCCGCTACTCCATTGCCCTGGCCGGCGACCCCATGGCAGTTGATGCAGTTCTGCTTGTAAATCCGCTCACCAGCTTCAGGATCGGTTTTCGGCAGCTTGGCGCGCTGCCCTTCCGCCTGGCCGATCCACACAGCGGCGGCGATCGTCGCAGCGACGATCGCCAGCACTCCGACCCATTGCCTCACGATACCTCCACACCATCGGTAGGCCTGCCAAACCGCCGCCAGTATCCTACATTCCCCCAGGGCATGCAACACAGGTCTGCCGAAGATTGATAGCGCCGCCCGTCACTGCTACAATGCGCCCTGCGTCGTAACCCTGGAGAACCTCCGACCGTGCAACTCCCGACATCACTGCTGAAAACTTTCAATACCACCCTGAACGACTTGGGCGCTGACATGGCGCTGGTCGCCCTCAAAGAGGACGGGTTCGGCCCGTACCTGTCCCCCGCGAATCGCGGCTTCTCTCCTCGCGAAGTGCAGGCGATCGTGAAAGCGTTGTCGCACCCGGAAGTCGGATTCGGCGGGGCTGCCGGGAACGGCGGCTCCCCATCGAAGACGGTCCGCATCAGGATGACGGCCCCCTCTCACCGGTCGCTCCTCGGCATCCCGCTGCAACTCTCCCGGCGAGTCTGCGGCGCGTTGGTGATCGGACGGAAAGATATCGCCAACTTCAGTGAAAAAGATCGGCGCCACCTGACGGAAACGGCTGAAGAACTCGAGGCCGCGCTCGCCAAAGCCGGGCTTTTCTTCGACGGCTCTTCGACTCCTGCGCTCGCTCCATCCGCAGCGCCGGTCTTTGAAGCCGGCGACCTGGGGATAGAATCCCTCATGGCCCAGATTCGGTCGCTGATCCCGTACGATCGGGCATTGCTGACGCGGTACGATGCCCAGACAAAAATCCTGACGACGCTCCTGTCTCACACGCCCGGCCACTGCGAGTGGCGGGAAGGACAGACGCTCACGCTGGACGGATCCGCCGCGGGATGGGTCATCCGGCACAAAAAACCGCGGGTGGACCGGGATCTGGCCTCAACTCAGGGCCGGTTCCTGGATTACAAGGAACTGTACAAGGACAAATTCAAGACGGCGCTAGGCCTTCCCCTGCGGAAGGGACAGGACCTGATCGGCACCATCATCTTCGGCGCAAAAACATCGGACGTCTACAACGCAGACATGGCCCGGGCCGCCGCCCCCCAGTTGGACCAACTGACTTCGCTGCTTCCCGCGTTGGGGCCCCGATCGGCTGGCGCCATTCCCGTCGAGAGCACCGTGGCCCCGAGCAGCGGCGAGAGTCATGGGCTGCCCGCCGGCTTCCAAGGGATACACGAGAGCGACGAAGCGCGCGAACTCATGATCCGCCATGCCCGGCAGGCGGCGATCCGCGAAGTGACGACGTTCCTCGAGCAGGAGATCCAGCGGCCGCTGACAAAGACCCGCTTGGAGATCGAGGACACGATGCGTGGACAGACTCCGCGAGAGGCCGGCGATATTCTCCAACGGGTCGAGAAGGCCTCCTTGGAACTCACGCGAATCGAAGCCATTCTCAATGAGGTCCTCGACTTCGCCAAGCCGCTGGACCTGCACCCGCGCGTTGTCCGGATCCCCGAGGTCCTCGAGAGCGCGCTCGCGGTCATCACCGACGATCTGGAACAGCACGCCATTACGGTGACCAAACAGTTCTCCAATACCCTCCCGCCCATCAAGGCGGATGAGGGCAAGCTCCAACAAGTCTTCCTGAGCATTCTCAAGAACGCCATGGAGGCCATGTCGCCTCACGGCCGCATCCACCTCCAAGCGCTGCCCCACAAGGGCGCGCGCGGGCGGCATGAGGTTGCCATCACGATTCAAAACGACGGCGCTCCGATTCCCACCGAGCATATCGGCAAGATCTTCGAGCCGGGGTTCACCACGAAGGCAGCCGGCACCGGGCTCGGCCTGGCCTCCGTCAAGAAAATCATCGAGGAGCACCGGGGGCAGATCTCAATCGCCAGCGGCCCGGAGCAGGGGACAGCGGTGATCATCAGGCTGCCGGCGCAGGGAACGGCGCGCCACGGTGGCCGAAACCGCCGGCGCCGCCGCCCCTCCTAAGCGCTTGACAGGCTTGGCCGGATCAGGTATCGTCCGTTCTGATTCGCTCGGCTTTTGTTATAGGGCATCATACCTTGACGACGGTTTTTATAACGAGGGAGGGTTCGTTATGAAGCGCTCACTACTTGCGATTGCGGTGATTTCAGGCTTTATGTTCCTGGCCTCTTCGGCGTTCGCCAATCCGGCCTTGCTGAAGAAGGAGCACGAAGGCTACCCCAATCAGGGCAAAGGCACCACGGCCACCGGCGCAGCCGCCGAGTTGAAATCCGTCCAAGACGCTCCGAAGACCCTGAAGGAGCAATTAAAGGCCACGGACAAAGACCGGGCCGGCAACGTCATGACGGACGACCCGCGTCAACGAAAACACCCCGGGTATCCTGAACACGGAGTGGCGGAAAGTCACATCAAGAACGCGACCAAGGTCAACGCCGAGCCGAAATAAGTCAGCCGGTCAATTCGGTTTCTGTCAGGGGGGAGGGTCCGCAAGGGCCCTCCCTTTTTATTTGTCTTCCCGTCCGTCCCCGGCCCAGACCTTCACCCACGGCAACAGCAGGAACGCCGGCCAGGCTAGAAAGAACGTGGCGGTGAAGTAGGCCGTATAGCCGAGCTGTTCGGTCGCGATGCCGGAAAACGCCCCGGACAGGGCGCGGGTCAGCCCGAACAAGGCGCTTAGTAACGCGTATTGCGTGGCCGCGTGCCCCTTGTCGCAGATGCTCATCAGGAAGGCCAGAAACGGAGCCGTCCCAAGTCCACCGCAGAAGGATTCGACGATCGAAGCGATGTACATCAACTCAGGCGCGGTCGGTATCGCGGCAGCGGCCACATAGGCCAAATTCGAAACCGCCTGCAGAATCCCCAAGATCCAGAGCGATCGGAAAATCCCCCAGCGACTCGTGAGAACCCCGCCGAGTACAGCTCCGCCAATCGTCACGATCCCCGCCAGCGTTCGGATGAATCCGATCTGGCCCGGTGTAAACGCGCGGTCCACCCAGAACGGATTGACCATGGGACCGAGGGCCATATCACCCAACTTAAACGTTAAGATGAAGAGCGCCACCGCGAGGAATCCTGGCCGCTGAATGAATTGATGGACCGGTTCGAGAATCGCTTCTCGTAAGGATTGGGGCTTTCGCAGCGGCTCCGGTGCTCGCGACGCCTCCAGCGAAGGCGCCCGCCGTGACACTAACGCGAATCCTCCGATCAACAGGGCCGCGCTGATGAACACCATAGACCAACCTGTCCATCCGGCCGCTGCGATCAACAGACCGCTCGTTCCGATCAGGGCCACGCGATACGCCATCACCCGGACGCCGTTGGCCACCCCCAGTTCCTTCTTCTGCAAGAGCTCGATCGAGTAGGCATCGATCGCGATGTCTTGCGTGGCCGACAGGAGAACGAGCACGACGAGCGTGCCCCACAAGGCCCAGGGAATCTGCACAGGATCTAAGACTGCGAGCACCGTGAGAGGGACCATCATGAGTGCCTGACAAATCCACACCCACGTGCGGCGGCTACCCCATCGATCAACCGCGGGCGCCCAGAGAAATTTCAGCGTCCAGGCCAGACCAGCCGCGCTGAGCAGGCCGATGTTTGCCAGACTGATCCCCTGAAACCGCAGGTAGACAGGCACGGTGTTCTCGAAAAGACCGAAGGGCAATCCCTCGGCGAAGTACAACGCGGCGATCCAGAGGAGTTTTTGGCGTGTGCTCATTATTCCATGGCCAACGGGTCCTGCCACCGGTATCCCCCGCCGTGCTCCGAGAAGCTGCGCGCGGGCGGATGGCCCCCTACCGGCGTCGCCCGTTGGAACAAGGCTGACAGCTTGTGCTTGATAGCATGTCTTCCTGTAATCGTCAAACACGCACCAGACTTGATTCGGAGGCACGCCATGGTATACGGTATATCGCGTTCTCGTTCTATCACGGAACCGGAGGCAGTGCATGAGGCGTTTCACGATCACCGACATCGTCGAGGGCAACGGGCAGCCCCACCCGGGCTTTACCCGCACCGCGACCTATCCGGTTCTTGAAGTCATGACGGGATCGGGAAACCTGCCGGGATTCCTGGTGGCTGACGACCAGGGCCGCTTCCATCTCATCCGCATGGATCACTGCCGGCTAGGCAAGATCGAGGCCTTCTGACCCATGCCCCAGGCGACGCCGGAGGAGGTCGGACAAGAGCTGTCCGACCTGGCCTTCGGAATCATCGAACAGAACTGGCTGGATCTGCACATCGGCAAGGCCGTAGACCTCAAGAGCCTCGACGAGCCCAAACGCAACGAGGCCGAGTGGGAGCTCACATACCTCATCTTATTCACCATCACGAAGGGAAGCGGGACCTTTTCCATCGCTGACCCTGCGCGGACTACGGCCATTCTCAAGGCCTTCCACGCCACAGTCCTGGCCCAAATCGCGGAGAAGGCCGGACGTGAGATCGCCGACGAGCACCAGAAAAATCTCGTGCCGCGCTATAAGCTGTACGGCCAGACGATCGAAGGGGAAGACACGCAGAAACCCTACAAGACTCCCTACAAGCGGCTGGGCGAAGCGGCCGCCCTTCAGATACTCGGACATCCCATCGAGGACCCTCAAGCCGCCGACCTTTTCCGTGAGACGATCAAGGTCATCTTCACCGAGGTGCGCGAGGCGGCGATCAAAGTGATGGCCTTTCAGCAAGTGATTCAAGGAGAAGCGTAAGACATGGATTTCGACATCGGCTCCAACCACTACCGGAACGCCGGGTCCAACATCGAGATCGACGGCATGAGCCAGTTCTCGTTCGAGCACAATCGCCGCTACAATGAGGTAATGCTGCACGGGCTGCTCTTCGACCAGAAAGGGCTCCTGGTGGGCAAGATTTCCGAAAGCGCGCTGGGCATCAACATCCAAGGGGAATTCGACATCCAGGCGGATGCGTCAACCGTGAAGCTGATCCATCGGAACAGCGAAGAGGTGCTGCTGGAAGTGAAGTTCCTGGACAAAGACCGTATCCAGATCCACAAGGCCAAGCTCTATAGCGGGAAAGGCCGTCCCTTCGAGATCACGCCTACCCTCTGGCGGCTGGGTGACGACAAGCACAGCGGCGAGAACATCGACTGCGAAGGCAAACCGGTGTTGCTGAAGTAAGCAGGCCCGACCAACAGTAGCGCTTCCCCTGAAAAATAAATCTGTCCCGCTTTATTACATTAACTGTTCAGTTTTGTACCAGCCTTATGGTCCGCTGAGTCAGCGTATAACCCTCATATCCCTACATCTCTTGCCAGTTTTGACCTTTTAATGACAAGGATTCACGGCATAATTGTTGCGGGACTTAAGAGTAACTTAACTATACATGGCCGTTGAATGAGCCCCCGTTTATTGAAACAAGGAGAACTTCCATGAGTGCCAAACAACCGGATGCTCATATTCCCGAAATTGAGGTGACCGTCGTTGAATCAGGCACGCAGTCCGAACGTGTGAACCCCCAACGAATGAAGGAACTGGTGCTGCATCTGTTAAAGGGCGAACAACCCGATACGGTACGCTGGATGCGTATCTTTGTGGAGTTGGGCACACAACCGCTCCAGCTTCTTGCGGAGTCTGCCGGAGGCTCCCGTGACAAAGAGACGATTCTATTGGTGGAAGATGAGGAGACGGTCCGGACAATGGTTTCGAAGGTCCTGGAGCGGAATGGGTACAAAGTTTTGGAGGCCTGCTTTGCTAGTCAGGCCTACATGGTCGCTTATCGGTATAAAGCTCCCATCCACCTAATGGTTACTGACGTAATGATGCCAGGGACATCCGGTCCCGTCCTAGCCGGCAAGTTGGCGTCTTCGCATCCGGAGATGAAAGTAATCTACATGTCGGGGTGGTCAGAGGACGTGGTCCGCGAGAAGCTACGGGAAACAGACATGGCGCCGTTTATTTACAAACCATTCCTTTTCGAGAAACTGCCTAAGACAGTGCGAGAAGTTCTGGATGCCCCAGCCAGGATTCCCCAGATACGTTTGAATCGATGGCAATGACACTGCCTTACTTTGCCGACTGCGCGCAGCGGAAGCCGATGAAGGCGTTGCGGGTGTCCGGCGGCAGCTTGGAGGTGCGGCCGGCCGCCATCAGATACACCGGCATGTCGGACCAGGACCCCCCACGCACCATCTTGTACTGACCCGCCCGCGGCCCCGGCGGGTTCTTCTCGGGGCTGTTCCGATAGTATTCCCCGTCATACCAATCCTCCACCCACTCCGCGACGTTACCGGCCAGATCGAATGCGCCGTAGGGACTCTCGCCGCCGGGATAGCTGCCGACGGGCTTGAGAAGGTCGTAGGAGAACTTGGTCATCTGGCCGAACAGAGCGAGCGAGGCGGCAGGCTTCTTCTCGCCCCAGGGGAACCGGCGTTCGGTCGTGCCGCGAGCGGCCTTCTCCCATTCCGCTTCGGTGGGCAGCCGCCGCCCGTTGATCCGGCAATACGCGTCGGCGTCTGCCCAACCGACCCCGATGACGGGACGAGTCGCATGCTCCGGCAGTGTGACCATGTTCCAGTTGAGCGGTTTTTGCCATCCGGTGAACGCCAAAAACTTGGCGTACCGTTCCGTCGTGATTTCGAATTTATCGATGTGGTACGCGTCCAGATAAACCCGGTGACGGGGCTGCTCGTCGTCCAGCCCTTCTCCTTCCGCCAGCCCCATCCAGAACGCTCCGGCCGGCACCAACACCATCGCCGCGCCGTCTTTGGCCGTGATTTCCTTGGGCAAGTCTTGGGCAATGACGAAGCCCACGAACGCGCCCGCCGACAGCAGAAAGGCGATCAACGGCAGCGACTGGCGCATCTGCATGGCGAGTCTACTCTACCACAGGCTACCCTTGACTTCATTCCGCCCTCGCTCTTATAGTGTTTTACCTTATGCCCACGTGCGCCGAACACTTCCTCTCGTAACCGTTGGTGCGATTGTTTCTCCCATCCATGAGAAGAAGCGGGCGGCTCTGCGCCATCGCCATCCTGGTGGCCGGACTGCTGGGCTCCGCGGCGACCTTCGCTCAGGCCTCTCCCGCCGCCCTTTCGAGCAAGCAGGAAGAGCAGGCTAAGAGCCAGATCGAGCAGGCCAAGAGCCTGAAAGACGCCGGCAAGCTCGAGCCGGCGGTCGAAGCGCTCCAAAAACTCATCACCGATCTACCCCAGAGCGCGCAGATCCCCCAGGCCTACTGGCTTCTGGGGCAGATCCTCACCGACCTGCAAAACCCGGATGAAGCCAGAGGGTATTACCGGCGTCTCCTCGAAGAGTACCCGACCTCCGAATTGGCACCGCAGGCGCGGCTCAACCTGATCGCGATCTTGGTGGCGGCCGGGCGCATGGACGAAGCGTTTCCCTTGCTGCTGGAGGCCAAGGGTCACACGCCGGATTCCCTCCAGAGGCTCACAATCCTCAAACAACTCGAAGCGGTCTATCTCTCCAAGAACGACTACCCGCAGGCGATTGAATCGGCCGTCGAAGCCAGCAAGCTGTCTTCCAATGAGGAACGCAAGAAGATCGAAGACCGCGTGCGCAATTTCATCAGAACCAAAGTTGCTGAAAAAGACCTCCGCCGTCTTGCGGACCGGTATCCCCGAGCGTTTCCGGCCGACGCGGCGCTGCTGCGGCTGATCGACCTCTATGAGGCCGCCGGCGATGATTACACGCTGAACCGAACGGCGCGGGAGTTCCTGACGCAGTTCCCCCAGCACGAGAAGGTCGCATCCGTCAACGTCATGCTCACCGCGCTGCAGAAGAAATTTAAAAGCACGGCCGTGCGCATCGGCGCCCTCCTGCCGCTGTCGGGAACCCTGAGCCCTTACGGGACCGAGGTCTTGAACGGCATCCGCGTGGCCCTCGACCAAGCCGCTGAGTCAAAGACCGGCCAGGCAGTCGGCCTCATCGCGAAAGACACGGGGGGTGATCTGAGGCAGCTTGGACTCGAACTCGAGGACCTGTTGAACGAGTACCAGCCGATCGCCGTGATCGGCCCCCTGCTGAGCAAGGAAGTGAAGGCCATTGCGAAGACCGCGGACGCGAACGAGGTGGTCTTCATCACGCCGACGGCCACCCTCTCCGACATACAGATTTGGGGGCGCTACTTTTTCAGCACCGCCGTCAACAACCGTGCGCTCGTCCGCGAGCTGGCCGCCTACGCCGCCGGTCCGCTGCTCTGGAAGCGTTTCTGCATCCTCGCCTCTCGAGACGCGTACGGCTCGGAGATGACCCAAGCTTTTACGGAAGAGATCCGCCGTTTTGGAGGGGATATCATCGCCGCTGAAACCTATAGCCCCGAGGATACCGACTTCGGCCCGCCCCTCAAGCGGGTCAAGGATGCGGACCTCAAGCGCTACGGCACGCTGGAGAAGATCGAGACTCCGAAGAAAGGCAAGGACAGCACGATCTACCATCCCGGCTTCGACGCGATCTTCCTGCCTGGGGACGCCGAAAAAACCGCCTTGATCGCCGGCCAGGTGGGGTTCTATGCGGGCAAGGTCGGCATCCTGGGCACCAACGGCATGAATTCGCCGGACCTGCTGCGCCTCGACGCCCGCGGAGTCGAAGGCGCCGTCTTCGCCGACAGCTTTTCCGTGGACAGTCCCGACCCCACCGTGCGAAACTTTGTGGAGCGTTACCAGAAGCGTTTCCAGGCTCGGCCGACGGCGTTCGCCGCTCAGGCCTACGAGGCCGCCAGGCTGGTGCTGGATGGTATACTGAAGGGCGCGACGACGGGCCGCGCTCTGCGGGAGAGCGTG
>Ga0207646_10000663_pt1 | contig 44694 bp, 48 predicted proteins | sample KBSK5502metaG_FD_184343 | JGI IMG/M metagenome (GOLD analysis project Ga0207646, IMG submission 184343) | Corn, switchgrass and miscanthus rhizosphere microbial communities from Kellogg Biological Station, Michigan, USA - KBS K5-50-2 metaG... | ecosystem: Host-associated > Plants > Roots >...
GCAGCGGACATTCCACGGGATGAGGCGGAGTTCATGGCTATATCGCAGGTGCCGATCTCTACCGACTCGTTCACCCATAAGGTTACGAATCCCGCCTGGAAGCACAAGCCCACATGGTACATGGTCGCCTCCGAAGACCGATCGATCAATCCGGATCAGGAGCGCATGATGGCGAAGCGCGCTAAGGCCAAGACGGTCGAGGTGAAGGCGAGCCATGTCGCCTATATGTCTTACCCGAAGGAAACAGCCAAGCTGATCGAAGAGGCTGCTGCCTCTGCGGCCTCTATGCGTGCGGCTGGCTGAACATCGAAACCTCTCTTGCGCGAAGCGGCAGCGTAAATGTCCGTGTAGAAGAGACATTAAGAAAACAAACGCGCGTCGCAATTCAGGAGGACATGATGAACGCCGATGTTCTGACGACAAAAGTGGCCGATGGGATTGCGGTCATTACGCTGGGCAGCGCAAAGCGCATCTACTTCGACGCCGAGATGGGCGACGTGCTCACCGAAGCGTTGGACCAATTCGCGGGCGACGCTAACATTCGCGTCGTTGTGATTACTGGAGGCGCGCCCGGTTATTTTATTCGTCACTATTCCATTGCTGCGCTTATCAGCCTCGCGGACTCCCTCCGCGCTTCCGGTCGCGAGTGGCCCGAGAACGCGACCTACAATGGCGGATTCCTGGACAAGGCGATCGCGCTATGCGAGAGCATGCCAAAACCAGTAATCGCTGCCATTTCCGGCACAGCCTTGGCTGGTGCATTCGAGTTCGCGCTGGCCTGCGATCTTCGTATCGCTGAGGATGGCGACTACCTGATCGGATTCCTGGAGCCGCACCTTGGACTCGTTCCCGGCGCCGGCGGCACGCAGAGGCTGCCGCGCACCATCGGAACGCCAGCTGCGCTCATGCACATCCTCATGGGTGATCCCCTCACTCCACCTGAAGCCGAAAGGAAGGGGCTGGTGCACGAAACCGTCAGCGGCAAGGCTCTCGATCGCGCGATGGAGATTGCGCGGCGCCTGTCGTTACATCCTCCGGAAGCGGTCGCTTACATCAAACGGCTCGTCCGCAACGCCACGGAGACGCCGCTGGCGCAGGGCCTTGCGCTCGAACGAAACCTTTTTTTGAAATTGTGTATTTCCGAAGCTGGGCTCGCGCGGATGCGTTCCTATGAAGCGAAGAAGATCACCTCGCCGTCCCGCTCATTCGAGGTCTAAGGAGCGGAAACCATGACTGAAACTAAATCAACGGCACCAGTGCGGGTCATCGAGGAAACGTCCGCTTACTGGAGGGTTGTTTTCGATTATCCGCCCTTCAACGTTGTCGACGCCGGAATATTCGAAGCCCTACAAGATCTGTTAGCGCGAATGGACAACAGCCCGAGTCTGCGGGTCGTAGTATTCGAGAGCGCGAATCCTGACTTCTATCTTGCCCACTTTGATTTGACCGGCAAGATAGGGAACGTCATGACTTCTGTCGGGGCTTCGGGCCTCCCGATCCTGATGGATACGTTCGTCCGTCTCACCAAGTCCCGGGTTGTCAGCATCGCGAAGATCCGGGGCTGTGTCCGTGGTGTGAGCAGCGAGTTCGTCCTCGCCTGCGACATGCGCTTCGCGTCGCGCGAGAACACGCGATTGGGACAACCCGAAGTCGGGGTGGGATTGCATCCCGGTGGCGGCGGTGCCGAGCGCCTCCCACATCTGGTCGGTCGTGGTCGGGCACTTGAAATCGTTCTCGGTGCAAACGACTTCGACGGGGACACGGCGGAACGATACGGGTACGTCAACCGCGCGCTGCAGGACGCGGAACTGGACGGCTTCGTCGACGCGCTCGCGCGCCGGATTGCCTCTTTCGATCTGCGTGCCATCGCCGCGGCGAAGAATCTCGTCAACGATGTCTCCTTGCCATCCGCCGACGGACTCCTCGACGCCTTCAACTCTTTTGGGAACGCCCTGACGTGGCCTGAAGCGCAGCAGCGAATCCAAGCTCTGTTGGAGCGCGGACTCCAACGTGACGGCGACTTCGAGATTCGGTGGCCCGCGGTGCTCGGCACGCTGCTCGAGACGTAGTCACGGTGTGCCGATGGCACAGCGAAATATGAATTAACGGTCATCCATTTTTTAGGAGGCGATATGAACGAAACATACAGAGCGATCGAGGTCCAAAACCGGGAGAGTTCTCGCAGGTAAGAAAGCCGATGAGGTATGCGCAAGTCGATGGCGGGTCGAGCTCTGAAGCATGTCTGTACCAGGAGAAACGATCTCGATGACTACAACGGAGCAGAACAAAAGACTGGTTCTGGAGGCGTTCGACACATTATTCAACAAACGTGACTACGCCGCAGCTGAGAAGTTTTGGTCGCCGGATTACATCCAGCACAGCGCCCACATAGAACCCGGGAGAGAAGGGCTTTTTAACCTCATCAAGAACCTCCCCGCCACACTCAAGTGGATCCACGGCGTCATTTTGGCCGAAGGCGATTTTGTCGTCATCCACGGTCGTTATTCAGGTCACGGGTTGCCCGCTCCATGGATAGTGGCCGACGTCGTAAGAATAGAAAACGGAGTCTTGGCCGAACACTGGGACGTCATCCAGGACGAAGCGACGAAAGAACAATCAAAGAGTGGTTTGCCGATGTTTGGAACTTCGTTCGCTAAATCAGATTATCAATCCGCTGTCCCAGCACTGACGCCAAGCGCAGCGCGAACGATCGTGGCGCCGCTGTATGACGCGCTGAACCAGCCTGGCAAGAAAGATGTGGCTGCCCTGCTGGCCGAAGCATGCAATCCTGACTACAGATCGTTCGGGACAAACGAGGATTGGCTTACACGCGACCAGCTCGCCGAAGTTTTTAAGATGATTGGCTCAGCCGTACCGGATTTGCGCTGGACAATTGAGGATATCCAAACGATCGGTGATCAAATCGTGGTGCGTGGTGAAGCGAGTGGTACACCCACAGGCGAGTTCTTTGGAGCGAAACCGACCGGCAAGAGCTTTAAGACAATGGCGATTGATATATTCACGGTGAAAAACGGCAAGTTGGCATCCGCTTATCACGTCGAGAACTGGATGACAGCATTACAGCAGATCGGCAGGTAGCGTGCGGCGATGTGCAATGGGTCTGTCGCTGGGCGAAGCTAACGCACCTTGAAGCGATACTTATCGACACCCTCAGTCAGCCCTGTCCGCGTACAATATCCTGACCGTCACTCATTGGCCGATTTTCGCCGGGACCGGCGTGCGCCTGCACGATTTCCACGAAGGACTTGCTCGACCAATTCCTCGCCGAACCGCCTGGTCAATGGGCCCGAGCGCAACAACAGGCGGTAATAAAGGGCGCCAAAGATCGCGTCATTCAGTAGTTCAGGTTCTGCCTCCGACCGCAACTCTCCGGCATCCTTGCCCCGCTGCAGATCGGTGATGGTAGCAGTCCGCCGGGGACTAACCCATCGGTCAACGAACTGCTGAAGAACTTCTGGCTCGCTCTGGCTCTCGGCGATCAGCCCAGCCACGATCTTGCCGAAGGGTCCGTTGAACGCGCCGATCAAGCTCCGCACTCGAAACCGTAGAGACTCTTCCGCGGTCCGGTCGGACGGCTTCTCTAAGTTGGGAGCCATACGCTCGCAGAGCATGGCCAACACCAAGTTCGCCTTGGTCGGCCACCACTTATATAGGGTGGGTTTTCCGACCTTGGCCCGCCTGGCAACCTCTTCCACTGTCAAATCGCGGACCGACTTTTCCTGGAGTAGAGCATACACCGTGTCCATGATAGCGGTATGCGATGCCGCCATTTCGCTCGGTGGCCGGCCTTTGCGCCTGCCGTGAGATGAATTGTTCATGTACTTAGTTTAACAGAACGTATCGTAAAGACTATTGACACCTCGTTAATGGTTCTCGCATAATATAAAACGTAACGTAAAGTAAAATCTAATTCTAGCCGGATTGACCCGCTGAAGGCCAGGTTCAACCAAGCGTGTAAAGGGAGAAAGCCATGAACGATCCAATCCATACTTACGAGCCTCTCGCTTCCGAAAATGCAGCGCTCGTCCTTGTCGATCATCAGGTCGGCCTCATGACCGGCGTCCGTGATTATTCGACCGGAGAGCTGAAGCACAACGTGGTAGCCTTGGCCAAAGCGGCCAAGGTGCTGAAGCTGCCGATCGTCGTTACCACGACGGCGCGCGACAGTATGTGGGGGCCGACGTTCCCTGAACTCGTGGAGGCTCTGCCAGGAGTGGAGATCATCGATCGCTCGTCGGTCAACGCCTTCGATGACGAGCGGGTGGCCGGCGCCATTGCGGCGACGGGTCGCAAGAAACTGATCTTCGCCGGCATCTCTCTTGAAGTCTGCGCGGCGTTTCCGGCTATCACTGCCATCGGCAAGGGTCTGGACGCCTATGTAGCAGTCGATGCCTCGGGAACGTTCAGCGAGACCAAGCGCCAGGTGGGGCTCCTGCGCATGCTTCAGGCGGGGGTTATTGTCTCGGATTATTCGACCTTGATGGTCGAGATCCTCAGGGACAACGCACGGCCAGAGGCCGGCGAGGTCTACGGAGCCATGGACATGCCGTGGGCCAAGCTTGTGGGCCAGATCGCGCAGGCGTACGTCAAGTAGGAGGGAAAAGAAGATATAAGGGCTAGCGATTCTTGAAACGGTATTTATCGATTCCTAGTGCTTTGATCCGTGAGTCGAGCGTTTGCCGTGGGATTCCGAGCCTAGTGGCGGCTCCGGATGGACCGGAGGTTTTCCCTCTGGATTCTCGCAGGGCGGATTCAATCAATTCTCTTTCACGCTGAGACAAGTCATCAGCAAACGGTACCGTTGGCCCAGTGAGTCTTTGCGGCCTCGTCCTAAACCATGTTTCATCCACCGAGAATATATCGCCGTCGCTTAAGATCACCGCGCGCTCGACTACGTTTTGCAGTTCACGAATGTTGCCGGGCCAGTCGTAAGCTTCAAACAGCTCCAACGTCTTTCGTTCCATCCTCCTGATTTTTTTGCCGGTCTTTTGCGCATACCGATCGATCAGGTATTCAACCAATAATGGAATATCATCTTTCCGCTCGCGCAATGAAGGAATCTCAATGGGCACGACATTCAATCGATAAAACAGATCCTGGCGAAAGGTTCCGGCAGCTATGGCAGCGCTCAGATCACGATTAGTTGCGGCCAGCACGCGTATGTCGACGGCGATCGATTTACTGCTTCCTACTCGCTCTATCTTCTTGTCCTGAAGCACTCGCAACAGAGCGATCTGAGTTTCGAGCGGCAATTCGCCTACCTCGTCAAGGAAGATCGTACCGCCGTCCGCAGATTCAAAACGGCCCAGCCGCCGCTGCGCTGCGCCGGTGAAGGCGCCCTTTTCGTGCCCAAACAATTCTGAGGCGATGAGCGATGGCGGAATCGCGGCGCAATTCACGGCGATGAATGCTCTCTGCGAGCGCTTTGAACGCTTATGAATGGAGCGCGCAATCAGTTCTTTTCCAGTGCCGGTTTCACCGAAGATAAGCACAGTCGAGTCAGTAGGTGCTAACTTGTCAACCTGCGCCAGCACTCGTCGCAGGGGGCGCGATGATCCAACAATCTCCTCGGACATCGAAGTCCGATCGATCTCTTCACGCAGAGCGAACGTCTCGTTTCGGATTCGCTCTTCGGCTTGTTTGCGATTCTCAATGTCCGTGGCGGTCACGAACCATTTGGCGATTTGACCCTTTTCATCACGCAGTGGCTTATACCGAAATAGAAACCAGCGAAACTGTCCGTCTTTCCCAAGCGACCGCTTTTCAATCTCGAATGGAACTCCCCGAGATAAGCCGACGCTCCGTTCAGTTTGAACTCTATCCAAATCGTCTGGATGTAGATCTCGTTTGATTCGATCATCAGTGGCTGGGTTTTGCATCTCTTTTAAGGTGCGGCCCAGATAATCAAGCATCATCCGGTTCACCTGAAGAATAGAGCCTTCAGCGTCGAGCACCAGAACGTGCTGAGGGAGAGAATCGACCAATTGTCTTAGTTCTCGCTGATCGTGTCGCAGCTTGGCTTCCGCGCGCTTCAGATCGTCGATGTCAGTTCCGCTCGCGTACCAGCGCAGCGGCGTCCCGGTCTGGTCCAGCAGAGGTTTGTAGCGAATCAGAAACCATCGGTACTTTCCGTCGTTCCCTCGCGCCCTTTGCTCATTTTCGAATGGCTTGCCTCGCAACAGCGCCTGCTGTCGTTCGTCGCGCAATCGCTTGACGTCTTCGGGATGAAAGACTCGATCACGAAAGTCAGACTTCATCACGTCATCAATCGTTAGACCTGTGTAATCCAGAACTGCCTGGTTGGCATAAATGATAGTGCCGTCCGGGTCCAGGACCGTGATCGTTTGCGGAATAACGTCAACTATCTGTTGCAAGTCGACGGTCGGGTTTGATTTGGAAGCGCTCATGTCTGAAAGTGAATGCCGCCGCCTAAGATACTCCCTTAGCATCTCCGGCTGCCAGACGAACAGCCCGGAATAATAATCGCTTCGCGACCGAGGACCGGTGATATCATTCGACAACTAAATCATCCTTGATTAAGGCCGCTTACATCCGTGTCGAAGGACTCAAATAGGCCAATCAGACAAGAGCTAATGCTCGGATTGATCTATCCAGCAGTGCTGGGCACGATTCTGTACCAACTGTTTTTCACGATCGGTCACGTACTAAGGCACCAATATCCCACCACCGCAATTCTTTGGATCAAATGGGCCTTGATTGTCATTTCAATTGGATTCTACGTCTGCGACTACCTCTATATCATTTTTACCAGACGTTATTACTGGTGGTCTTTCTTGTGCGATATTGTATTTCTCCTGGCCTTCTACGCCTCTGTTATAGCAATAGACGTAGACAACCCCATCCGACCGCCTGATAACAAGGTCATTCTTTTATGTTACTCAAGTTTTCTTCTGGTTTACCTGGTTTGGGACGGCTATGAGTTTCTCACCTTGCCCCGAGGTAAAGAAAGAGATTTCTATCGTGCGGTGGTGTTTTGGGAGTTGCCCGGGCTGTTCGTGATTGGCGTCGTCGAGATTGTAGCTTTCGTCTGGAGCGAACACTTGATGACAAGCATCGTGACAATCGTTGTCTTCTCGATAGTAACCATCTGGTTCGGATTTCTCGTTCGCCAAATGCGAACATTCAGTTGACACATGGGGGGCGCGTTTGCGGAAAGAAGGCGGGGGTTATTGAAATGATTTATCGAACACTGGGCAGCACTGGAGAAAGAGTGTCGGCGATCGGCATAGGCGGCTGGCATCTCGGTCTGAAGACTGTTGATGAGCACTTGGCAATTCGCATTGTTCGCTCGGCCATCGATGGTGGCATTAACTTCCTCGACAACAGTTGGGACTACAACGAAGGCGCGAGCGAAGAACGCATGGGCAAGGCGCTGCGCGATGGCTATCGCGAACGCGCTTTTGTGATGACCAAGATCGATGGACGGTCCAAACAGGAGGCTGCCAGACAACTTGATGAATCTTTGCGTCGCTTAGGTGTCGACTACATCGATCTGGTCCAGCACCATGAGATCATCCGATTCGACGATCCGCATCGGATCTTTCATCCGGAAGGAGCGAACGCTGCGCTGGTAGAAGCCCGCGCCGCCGGGAGGCTTCGTTACATCGGATTCACCGGGCATAAAGATCCGCGCATACACCTACACATGCTCGAAGTGGCCAAAGAAAACGGCTTCAAGTTCGATGCGGTGCAGATGCCTTTGAATGTTATGGACGCGCATTACCGCAGTTTCGAAAAGTGGGTTTTACCTGAGTTAGTGAAGCTGCAAATAGGCGTGTTGGGAATGAAGAGCATGGCGAACGGCATTTTGTTGAAGTCGAAGACAGTAACGCCGGTTGAGTGTCTGCACTACGCCCTGAACCTTTCCACCTCGGTCGTTATTACGGGTATTGACAGCATGGAGATTCTGGACCAGACATTCGCAGCGATTGAATCGTTTCATCCGCTCAGCCAGGGCGAGCGCGAAGCATTGCTTGCGAAAACCCGTGAAGCTGCGGCGAACGGCCACTTCGAACCGTTTAAGACGTCTTCAATTTTTGATAGCACTGCCGAGAACCCGGCGTGGCTGGGTGAAGAACCGAGAGACATTCGAGAGCTAATCCCGGTGTAGACATCTAAAACTCGATCTAAACCGACGACGTGCCTCCTCGGCGATTCGCGGCCTCAGATGTTTCCACCCCCGCAAGTCTTTCCATCAACGGAATCACAGCTGAGAAGTCTTCCTCTCTGCCCTCAGCAAATTCCGCTATGTTCATTTGAAACGCTGCAGCAGTCGCCGGCATTGGAACCTTCGCAGCAGCCGCGGTTTCGAGAACTAAACCGAAATCTTTGTTCATGAGCCGAATTGCAAACTGGGGGCTGTAGTCTCCCGCATCCGCTCGTGACAGCTTGCCAAGATGTGCGGGCGCTATAACAGCCGTATGCGATAAAACCTCGAGCAGGCGATGACGATCGAGGCCTTCCTTCTGGCCCAACGCCACCGACTCGGCGATTGCTTGCATCCCAACTCCCAACAAGGTATTTGCGACAAGCTTCATCGCGGTCCCCGAGCCGCTGCCGCCCAGAAAAAAATATTGGCCGGCGATCGAGCCGAAGATTGGTTGAGCAGCTTGAAAGAGTTCCTCGTCTCCGCCACAGAAGAGCGTCAACGTGCCCTGTTCAGCAGCGGGCGTGCTGCCGGAAACCGGCGAGTCCAGGAATGTCACGCCAGCCTCACGACTCAGTTTGTACAGTTGGCGCGAAGTTGCCGGCAACACCGTGCTCATCTCGATTACTGCTGAGCCCCGACGCACATGAGCGAAGACACCTACAGGATCGGAATAGACATTCTTCACTGCCTCATCATTGGTAAGAGACGACAAGATGACGTCCGCTTCGGCTGCGAGTTCAGCGATGCTGTTAGCAACCTTGGCGCCGTACTTAACCAACGCCTCGGAAGCTTCGCGACTCCGGTTGTACGCGATAAGTTGATAGCCGTGGTCGAGCAAACGTTTAGCCATGCGGCTTCCCATGTTGCCGATGCCGATAAAACCAAGTCGGGTATTTTCATTGGTGAGTGAATTCATATGCCCTCCCAAAACGCCATCAATTCAACTTCCAATTGTGTGGAACAGCCGGCCAATCAAAAAACCGAGCGCCGCCGCGCCGAGACCGATAGCTAACATTTGTATCCCGCTCTTACGCCAGTCACCGACCAGAGTCTTCGCGGAATAAACTCCCACAGCGAAGAGTGTCACACCGCTTAGTGCTATCGCCAGGATAATAGCCGGCGTGCGCGCGACGACCATGAAGGGAACAATCGGTATGAAGTGACCGATGAGGGTTGCCACCGTGACAATCACCGCGCTCTGCACCAGACTTCGTTGGGCAATGGGCTGGAGATGGAGTTCTTCATCCATCATCGTGTTCACCCAGGTTTCCCGATTTGACGTGATTGTGGAAACAACATCCTCGAGCAGTTGACCCTTAAAGCCCTTCGCCGCATAGATCTCTCTGATTTCCTCGCGCTCGTCGTCGGGTTGTGCTGCGATTTCTCTCTGCTCACGGGCTCTCTCGGCTAGATAGAAGTCGCGGTCCGAACCGAAAGATGTATACGCCACGGCGCCCATTGAGATCGACTCTGTGATTGCCGCCGCGATCCCGGTGACGACGAGAACGTGGGTAGACCCGCCCGCGGCAACGACTCCGAGCGCGATACCCAACATGTTGACCAGCCCGTCCTGTCCTCCCAGGATCACATCTCTGAGAGAGTTGTTTGTGCCATGCTTTTCCTTTCCGATCATCAGCCGCTGGCGCTCGACATCAACTGAGGGCCGCACAGCTTTTCCAAGAGCAGTCTTGCTCGTCTTGTTCACCAGTAAAGACTTCGCTTCTACCATGCCTCCTCCTAAATCATCGAACGACTATGTATATCCCAACCACAGAAACTGAATCTCTCAGGGAATCTTTTGAGGGTAGACTGACGTGTCTTATATCCATCAGTCATAGTCTTCAAGAACGAGACGAGCTGGTCCTCCTCTTGACTGGTCAACTCGAACCGGTTGTGACGCTCATTCTAACGGAGGAACGGATTTTGGCTGAGCGCCCAAAATCTGGTTTCAACAGATCTGCGATGCGCTCGATTGTGTAATCAGCAGACCGGTAGCCGCTCATTTTTCTTCGCCGTCAAAGGTCCGGATCTCGCTCTCGATTTCTGCGTCTCACCATCTTCCGAAAGCGCGCCGCTGTGATCGGTCAGATGGATAAGACGATCTTCCCCCCGACGTGTCGACTGCGACTGAGTTCCAATGCCTTCTTGACATGTTCCAGTGGGAGAACCTCTTGAACGAGAGGTCGCAGTTTGCCATCGTCGATGATCTTTCTTATTTCCGCGAGGCGCTTGCCATCGGGCTTGACACCAATCATCGTAGCGCGCACGCCGCTTTCCCGTGCGAGGTCCTGCCGAGGCTCCTCCAAGAGCGCTACGAGAATCCCGCCTTTTTTGAGGACAGCGAAAGATCGCCTGTGCGAATCAGCGCCTAGAGGGTCGAGCACAACGTCCACGTCGTGAACGGAATCTTCGAAGCGAGTCGTCTTATAGTCGATCGTTTCGTCGCAGCCGAGTTCGCGGATCAGATTAATGTGATCGGCGCCGGAAGCGGTGCCGATCACCCGTGCACCGTGCGCCTTTGCGAGTTGCACCGCCATTGATCCAACTCCGCCTGCCGCCGCGTGAATTAGTACCGTCTGCCCCGCTTGCAGTTCCGCAGCATCGAATAACGCCTGGTAGGCTGTCAGCGCGCCGATCGGTATTGCCGCCGCGGCGGGGAAATCGAGCTCGCTGGGCTTTAATGCCAAATCGATTTCGTCGCCAACGGCAAACTCCGCATCGGTGCCATCTCCCGACAGATGAAGCATACCGAAGACTTCATCGCCGAGCTTGAACCGTCCAGCATCATCACCTAATTTATCGACGATTCCAGCCAACTCCCAGCCCAGGGTCAACGGCAGTCGGTGGTCGAGCCACGATCGGGCCTTGCCTTCAGCGACCATCCAGTCCAGCGGGTTCACGCCAGTTGCTTTCACCCGGATCAGTACCTGACCGCGCCCCGGCTCGGGTCGTGGAGCCCGAACAATTTTGACGCCGGTGGGATCGCCGTAGGAATGGATCCGTGCGGCGCGCATGGTTTTCGTCGGATGCTTATCCGGTCGTTCGCTTGGCTTCGCGCCCTCGAATAACTTGCTGAATGGCGTACCCCGCTCGCGCCAACGCCCCTTGACGGCCTCGGGGCATTCCGGTTCGCGTTCCGATTCGAGCCATCCGCCTGTGAATCCGGCCTTCCGCAATCCTCGCCAGATGTACGGGCTTCGGCGCATGAGATTCCATAGAAGACCCGTCCGGTGGTTCTCGATCATCATGACGATCGGGCCCTGATCCAACCCGTAATTCAGCGGACTGACCCAATCGCCGAACGTCGGATTAAAGCTGGCGCGCAAACCATATTCACTGCGCAAGGCGGGATGCGCGCGAACCAACTCTCGCAGCGTGTCAATGACAAGCTCCGGTGCAAAGGGTAGCGATGCTGCGACGGCGCCGGGCGCAAGGGTGCCGTCATCAGGTCCGTCGGGGATACCTCGGGCTTCGTACATCCAGAAGACTCGATCGACTTTATCGATGGTTTTCGTCGCGGGTCCGGGGCCGTCGCTGGCGCTTACGCCCCAGCAGAGCGGTCCATACCCTCCAAAGTTTTGCGGATTCTCCTCGGCATACTTGCGCTGCACGTTCGTGGCGCGGCGGCTGTTCTCGAAATAGTCGAGTCCCTTGTCTTGCATGAACCCATCGACAATGTCGCGTAGATCGAGCCAGCTGTGGCTGAGCTGGTGGATAAAGAGCGGCCCCATGTGGAGGTATTCGATTCCGTAATGCTCTCGCCAGTCGAACGTTTTCTGCCACGCGCGATAGCACTCCGGCGGCAGCGCGAAGGTGGTCGAGCCAAGTGCCAGCACGTGCATCAGTAGCGATTCATCGTAGCCCTGATAGCGATAACTGATGAAACCATTCTCTGGCGTGCCGCCGTGGACTATCGTGACGTCTTCGAAGCTCATGGTCGGCCAGTCGTTCTCATTGCTCGGAACAGCGTACAAGGCCCACTGCCAGTCGGCGCGCCGATAAAGGGCGTCGGCGGTCTCGCGGATTTCGCGCTCAACCGGCGTGTCCGCGTCAAAGAACATTTTGGCCAAAAGCATCCCCGCCAGCAGAAACGCGCTATCCACTGTCGAGAGCTCGCACCCCCCGGCGCGTCGACCATTCTTCATTTCCAGGAAGTGATAATAGAACCCCTTGTACCCAGTCGTGTCGGGCTCGGGCCCCTGCGGACTGTGTTCAAAGAACCGCAGCGCGGTCAGCACTCGTTCGGCTGCGTCCTCACGTTTTAGCCAGCCATTATTCACCGCCACCGGATAACAACTGAGTCCTAACCCCGTGGCCGCAATGCTGCATGCCGAATCTTCGCGAGTGTTGTCGGCCACCAGCCCGTTCCGGGCATTGGTGTGATCCAAAAAATAGCGGAATGCCGATTGTTGAAGCTCAAGGATATCGTCTGGCAACTTCGACATCTTCAATCTCCGTGCTCGCTTCTCCAAAAAACCAGAGCATCCTCGGTTTTCTATTCTTTCGCGATCTCGCCGAGATCGAGTTTCACGAGATCTGCAACGCGCTCGATTGTGTAGTCAGCAGATCTGTAGCCGCTCATTGCCTTGTCGTCATGTGCGTAATGGCCCTGTCGCACGAATACGGTCGTTACATGTTCAGCCCAGACACTTTTGACCGCAGCCAGGATACGTAGTTTGTCATCGACTAAAACGTAGTGATCTGCCGGATAGCGCTGGGCGATGTCCTCCAATTCAGACTCTTTGTGGACGTAGATCAGTACAGCGCCTGCGAAAGCATCATACAGTCCCGAGCGGCGAATCTTATGCGGCTGAAAGACGACATCTCCATCCGAGAGAACTACCGGTATTGCGTACTGCTTGACGCTATTCACAACCTCAAGCGCCTTAGGAAACAGACACTCATGGAAGGGATATTCCAGGAGAAAATGTGAAACCGTGAGGACGTGCAGATCGTGAGGGCAGCTTGCGCGGTAACGCTGCAGGGCGCCGAGGTAATCTGCGTACCCAACTTCTGCTCGCAGTTCTTCGAAGATCGACCAGTAGCCCTCTTGGCACTCGTGACCAACCTCACGTTCCAAATGATCTCTCAGGTCGGCGGTCACTCGGTCGTTATCGAGCAGCGTGTTATCGATGTCAAATAGAAAAACTGTCTTCCTGCTCATTACCATGTTTGTCTGTGCGAGCGACACCACAGACAAGATCTCTCCGAATTTCGCAGCCGCTACTTTGTAGTACCGTTCTTCGTAAACGCTTCCGGCATTTTGTTGATGGCTTCAAGATTGGCAATTATCTCTGTATGAAGTTGCAATGCTGCCGCCTCAAGATTCTCGCGAAGATGGTCCAGTGAAGATGTGCCAGGGATCAATAGGATGTTGGGTGAACGCTGCAACAGCCACGCCAGCGCCACCTGCATCGGCGTCGCTTTCATTGCCGACGCGGCTGCGTCAAGCGCCGAAGACTGCAAGGGAGTAAATCCGCCAAGCGGGAAGAACGGCACATAAGCGATGCCTTGCTTCGCGAGTTCATCGATGAACTCGTCATCGCTCCGGTGTGCCACATTGTAGAAGTTCTGGACACAGACTATTTCGGTGATCGTCTGAGCCTGAGCCAACTGCTTAGGAGTGACGTTGCTGAGGCCGAGATGACGGATCAATCCTTGCTGCTTGAGTTCGGCAAGCACCGTCAACGGTTCTTTGATCGATCCCTCCAACGGTTCCAACATTCCTCCCACTCGAAGGTTAACCACATCCAACGCGTCGAGTCCGAGATTTCTCAGGTTGTCGTGGACAGCATCGATCAATTCCTGACGCGAAAGCGCATGCGGCCAGGACTTGTCCTCACCACGGCGAGCACCCACTTTGGTGACGATCACAAGACCGTCCGGATAAGGATGCAGTGCCCGCTTAATTATCTGATTGGTCAAATGTGGACCATAGAAGTCGCTGGTATCAATGTGGTTCACGCCCGCGGCGATCGCTTCTCGCAGAACTGCGATCGCACCATCAACATCTCGCGGTGGCCCCCACACTCCCGGACCAGCGAGTTGCATGGCGCCATAGCCCATACGCTTCACGCTCATTGATGTGCCCGGAAGAGTAAATATTCCGCCGAGATCTATCTGCTTCGTCATTCTTGTTCTCCGCCAAATACTAATCTCACGCCTGCGAAAATTGGCGTCGAGACTTTTTCGTCGTCAACAACCGCCTCTCATAGAAGCGTGCAGGCCTCGTTGAATTCCAGCCGTGGCCCTCTTGGGAAAAGTTTCGACTCATCGCCATAGCCGAGGTTGCATAAGAAATTCGACTTGACGTGCCCTGCTGGAAAGAACTCCTGTTCACAGCCTTCACATTCTTCGCCCGCGCCGAAAAATTCCTCATCCACCTTCGCGTTATCGAAACCTGACATTGGACCGCAATCAAGCCCCAGCGCGCGCGCCGCGATTATAAGGTAGGCGCCCTGAAGGGTAGAGTTGCGCTTAGCGGTCTCTTCGACAAGCTGCGGATTCTGTGCAAACAGATCACGCATGCCGGGCGCGTGCGTAAATAGCTTCGGTAGTTTTTCAAAAAACAGCATGTCATAGGCGATGATCGCCGTAACCGGCGCGGCCATCGTCTTCTCCACGTTCCCCGGCGCCAGCGCGGGCCGAAGACGCTCCTTTGCCTCCGGTGTCCGGAGAAAAACGAATCGGGCCGGGCTACCGTTGGCACTCGTCGGTCCCCACTTCATCAAATCATACAATTGACGAAGCGTCTCATCGCTGACAGGTTTATCGAGCCAGGCATTGTGCGTGCGCGCTTCGCGGAATATTTCATTCAATGCGTCATCTCCCAAGGCCTTCTTCATTTTCGCTTCTTCCTCATCTGAGTCGGTCTTCGCTTGAACTCAATTTTCAAGCACGGCCTCAACATCGATTGTGATATCGATTTCATTCCCCACGACAATCCCGCCACGGTCCATCATGTCTTGCCAGCTGACGCCAAAGTCGTGGCGATTGATCCGAGTGGCAGCGAGAAAACCAGCGCGCGTCTTCGGTCCCTTGTCGACTCCATCTTCCCACCAAGGCGTCTCCCATTGTCCCAAATAGCTGACTTTCAAGATGGCTTCGCGGGTGACGCCACGAATTGTGAGATGCCCGGTGACAGCGAAGTCGTGCTCGCCTTTGACTTCGACTTGATTGCCCTTGAAAGTGATCTCCGGATGATTCTCCGCGTCAAGAAAATCTGCGCTGCGCAGGTGATCGTCCCGCTGTTCCACTCCGGTCCAGATTCCTCTGGCATCAATCCGTACTTCTACCAAAGAATTGCCTGGATCTGCGGGATCGAATTCAAGCGTGCCTTGAATATTTTTGAAATGCCCGCGGACATAAGTCACCATCATGTGCCGGGCACGAAACTCCGCGGCGGTGTGTCCGGGCTCAAACGTCCATTTAGCCATTGTCAGCTCTCATGAAATGTTACTTGCTCATTACGCTCGCTGGACAAAAATCCCTGCGAAGTATTGGCGATGACCATAAAAGACAATGAACCACAAGGCTGTTACCACGATTGCAAGCGGTGCGCCAGCGTGGTTTAAGAACAGGTGATAACAAAGGATGTTCACAATCACCGGTCCCAGCAGCACCAGCGCCAGCGGCACGAAACGGTTAACCAGCAACAGTAGGCCACCTCCGATTTGCAGCGCAGCGACTACCCAATAGTAGTGAGACAGAAAGAGCGCGCCCATGAACTGCCCGGCCAGTCCTGTAGGCATCGGCCCCATGCTGAGAAAATTCAAAAAACCATTGAGGCCAAAGATAAGAAAAACTAGCCCCAGTAAAATGCGTGCGATCAGAGTTACGATTTTCATTTCCATTTTCCTTTCGATGCTTTCAAAAAGCCTTACCAAGATCAGTGTTGTCGCCTTAGCGTCGTTAAGCTGTTTCGGGAAATTCTTTCGAGCGCGGAGCGCAAACCAAGTCGATCCGCAGTCTGCTAACAGAATCCATCTCACGGCAGCTTATCGAAAAAGAGATAGACGGCTGCGATCTGGCCGTCTCGGGCAATAATGAAATCAGTCCCGGCAACCGCTGGCTCCTCACCAGCGCGGCCCTCTACCCATTGGATTCGCCCGGCATTGCCCAGTTCCTCGGGCTCGCCAATTGGCTGATATCGAAAGTCGGCGTGAGTAGCCCGGAGCGAGCCGGCGACGCGATCGATCTCGTCGCGCCCGTGGTAGACGTGCCCGCTGGGTTCGTAGAACACGCAATCTTCGGTGAAGATCTCGTTGATCGCCGCGCGCCGACGCACTGGATCATTTTCACCGAAGACATCGTGAAGGTTGCGGGTCAGCAAGGTCTGTATACTAAAGGACATCGCTGGTCTCCTCTGTGCTTTGGTCTGCCATAAACCGTTGAGCCCGAATACAACAAAGGTCAGCCCCAGTAAAATACATCGGATCATGGGTGCAGTTTTCGTCTCCTGTTAGTTTCTAAAAGTCTTACCAATTTCAGTGTCATGCTGCGTCAGTGGCGCTGAGCTGTCTGCGAAAATTCTCTCGAGCCCACGTCGCAAACCGCGTCGGTTCACGGCCGGCTATCTTGTTTGCGAGCGCAATTCGATCAGACGAATCCGAACCCAGATAAGTATGTGCTTCCCAGTACCTGAACATCTCGGCAATTTCGGCTGCTCCAGGAAAGGCGCCCGCGAAGGCTTCCGTTGGGACCTGCTTGTATGAAAAGTTATGTCCCTGTCGATTTAGGGTCTCAACGATTTCATTGAAGCTCATGAAATCACCGACCAGCGGCAGGTACTGGCCATTGCCTGCCTCATCCGGATGTGCGAAGGCGCCGGCCACGATATCGCCGAGTTCGTTGATGTCGCCCATGTGAATGACCCGCCGTGTCGGATCAAGCGGGAGTGCCCAGCCCATCGATCCGTCCGCTTGCTTGTGCGCAGCAATGGCGCCCGCCAGATTCTGGTAGTAGAAGGGGGCGATGACGAAAGTGTAATTCTCAAAGCCGGCCTCCTTCACTACCTGATCGATTTTGGCCTTGCCGGTAAAGTGAGGAGTGTCGAACTTGCCGCCGCTGATTGCTTCGACATCAGGCAGGGTCGACCAGATCAAGTGTCTGACCCCGGCATGTTTGGCAGCTCGTATGGCCGCCGTCGCCTGCTGTTGCTCGTCGGTTCCTGCTTCCTGAAAATTTGTGACCAGGAAAACTCCATGCGCCCCTGCAAACGCCGCCTTGAGTGTCTCCGGTTTGCTTAAATCTGCTTCGACTACTTCCTCTGCGAGTTCTCGATGCTTATCGGGATCGCGAGTCAGTGCTCGCACCTTGAATTGCCCACTAGCTTGCAGGGCACGTACGACTCCGCCGCCCTGCTGTCCCGTTGCGCCGATCACTGCGATCAGTTTTCTATTGTTCGATACCATCTCAGTCCTCCCTTTCATCTTGAATCATTCAAGAGTTAATCGCGCCCATCCGGCCCCGACGATAGTCTTCAAACGCCTGATGGATTTCGGCTTCGGTGTTCATCACGAACGGTCCGTAACGCGCGATTGGTTCATTCAAAGGCACACCCGCAATTAATAACACCTCGAGCGTCGCGCTTGCGTCCGGCGAATTCTCGATTCTCACTCCGTCGCCATCGGGCGCAAACATGATCATCTGTCCGTCAGTTCCACGCTCGCCCTCTGCTCCGAACAGTCCTGCTCCGTCAACGACGTAAGCAAAGGCGTGGTAGTCGTGCGGCACTTGTTGATTCACCACTCCGCCCGGCTTAATTCGGTAATGCAGGTAAATGATTGGCGTGCGCGTCTCAATCACCGCCTTCTCACCCATAGCTTCGCCGGCGATCACGCTTACACTTACCAAGCCATCGGCGGAAGTCGCTTTCGGGATCTGTGAGCCCGGAATCTCCTGGTAGCGCGGGTTGCTCATCTTGTCGCGCTGCGGGAGGTTCCCAAAGTTGAAATCCGTGCATGCGACCTCCAGTCCGCATGAATTCAGCGGAAGGCATCTCCGCATGGACCACGCCTGCGCCCGCAGTCATCCATTGCGCGTCACCTGGTCTAAGCCGTCCCGCGCGTCCACTAGAATCCCGATGCTCCATGTCACCGGAAAGCATGTATGTCACTGTCTCGAATCCGCGATGCGGATGATCGGGCGCGCCTTTCGCTTCGCCAGGAGCCACGTCCATTGGTCCCATCTCATCCAGCAATAGAAACGGATCAGAGTCTGAAAATGCCGCCTTGGGAAACGGGCGGCGGACCAGAAAGCCACCGCCTTCCAAAGTCTCAATACTGTTCACGATTCCCGCGACTGTACGGCCGCCAGCGCTGTCAATCTCATCACTCGTTAATTCTTCACTTACAATCGACATAACCTCTCCTTTAGTGCCTGGCGGAAAGACTCACGCAGTATTTCTCCGGGCGCCAGTTGCGCTGGTGGCTTCGTAACCAATCTTTTTCAGAAGACCAATGAGCGTCTTGCGCTCGGCTACAGTCAGCGAGGTTGACGCGAGCCTTTCCATATCAGCGGCGTGATCGGCATAAATGCGCGTAATCACCTTCCGCCCTGCCGTGGTCAAATGAACAATCTTCGCGCGCCGATCGGTGCCGTGCGCGCGCCGCTCCACTAAACCCTTTGTCTCCAAACGGTCAACCGCCACCGTGATCGAGCCACTCGTCAAGAGTACCTTTTTCCCGATTTCATTTATGGGTAGCGGCCCTTTATGCAGCAGCGCTTCGAGCACGGCGAAGTCGCTGCCGCACATCTCCAACTGCGAGATGCTGTTTCCGGCGTAAGCCTCGACCGCACGAGCCGCTTTCCATAGGACCAGAAAGACGTGAACGCCACTCCCGCCTGTCAACGATTCCGATTTGTCTTTGCTCATCCTCACGTGTTACCTTGATGTCAAGATACTTGGTGACAAGGCAGATGTCAAGCGGACATGAGTGGAGAGAATTCGAGGTCCGATTGTCCACAAGGCGGCGCGCGATCGAGGGGGGATGCGCGATTCGACTGAATCCACTCGACACAATGAACTACAATCCTCAAGGAGTTATCGGAGTCGCTCATTTTCTGCTTGGCCGACACGAGAAAGCACTCGTGGCAGTTCGGCGGGCGCTACAGCTGAACCCGGGTTTCAGTATTTTGCACGGATGGCTTGCGGCGGCGCTCGCGAAGCTCGGCCAACCGGACGAAGCAAGGGCCGCGGGCGCACGGTTATTGATGCTTGATCCCGGCTTCACCATCGACCGCTGATGTTCGGCGGTTGATTTTGCGCCTCACGTGAAGGATGTTATGGCGGACGGACTGAGGCTGGCAGGGCTGCCGCAATAGCGGTTCGAGCTGCTATCTTTCATCAAGGTCGAGAAATCAGCAGTTGCGTCGCGCGTTGGCCAACTCGTCCTGTTTATCAAAGAGTCGCAGTCAGAGGACGACGAATGAAGGACACTTTTAGCTCAACATCAGAGAGCGCTTTGTTGCAAGACGTGCGCGTGAGGCTGTTGCATCTGCACCAAACGCTGCTGGACATGGAACGAAAGAATTTCGAGACGACGCACGGCCGCGTAAATAGCGGAGAGCTCTTGCAACTCGTCTTGAATCACGCACAATTTGCCTGGCTGCGGACCATTTCTGCTTTGGTGGTGCAAATCGATGAGATGCTCGACGCTGATGAACAGGCCAGCGCCGCGGACATGCTTAGCTTAATCTCGGCGGCCCGCCAACTCTTCGCAGAATCTGGCGATCAGGAATTCCAGCGGAAGTATCAGGCAGCGCTCCAGCAAGAGCCCGATGTCGTCTTGGCGCATGCAGCTTTGATGAAGTTGCTTCGACCAAAGGACTAAACTACGGACAATATGACCAAAATGCCGAACGCCGACGATGCTGGATCACCACTGCCGGGAACTATGCCCAGCGAGATGTTTCCCGTACTCACCTCGGCTCAACAAGCTCGCGTCATCGCTCATGGCCAACGCCGTATCGTGGAGCAGGGTGAGATTGTGGTCGAGCTGAATGAGCATATAACCAAAGTCTTCTCTGTAATCAGCGGACAACTAGACGTACTGCAGGTCTCGAACAATCAGGAGCACATCGTCGCCATCTGCAATCCCGGCATGTTCACTGGCGAACTAAATGTGCTCTCAGGCCGTCGTGGACTTGTGCGCATACGCGCTGCGGAGAAATCCGAAACCATTGAAATCGAGCGCGAGGCATTGCAAGCGCTAGTCGAGACCGACAGCGAACTCAGCGATATTTTTCTGCGAGCCTTTATCCTGCGCCGTCTGGAATTGATTGCGCGTGAAGCCGGCGACATCGTTTTGATTGGCTCCAGTCATTTGCTTGACACGCTGCGTATCAAGGAGTTTCTCACTCGCAATTACCAACCTTATTCTTACATCGATCTCGAGCATGATGCGGAAGTTCAGGAAGTGCTGGATCGCTTTTCTATCTCTGTCGACGACCTGCCCGTCCTGATCTGCCGCGGCACGGCAGTACTGCGCAATCCAACTAATGAGGAGATCACCAACTGCCTCGGATTCAACGAAGGAATCGATCAAGCTCATGTGCGCGATCTGATCATCGTCGGTGCCGGACCGGCGGGACTGGCGGCGGCAGTTTACGCAGCATCTGAGGGGCTCGATGTTCTGGTGCTGGAATCAAACGCGCCCGGCGGCCAGGCAGGAGCGAGTTCGAAAATAGAAAACTATCTTGGCTTTCCTACCGGTATCTCGGGACATGAGCTGGCCGGCCGCGCCTACACGCAGGCGCAAAAGTTCGGCGCCGACATGCTGATAGCAAAGGACGCGAAAGGCCTGACTTGTGATCGCCGGCCTTATGCGGTTTTGGTCGGAGACGGACAGAGCGTGTCTGCGCGAACGGTCGTGATCGCTTCGGGCGCGCAATACCGCAGATTGCAACTGGAAAATCTCGCAAAGTTTGAGGGCGCCGGCGTCTATTACGGGGCCACGCATCTGGAGGCGCAGTTATGTGGCGGCGAGGAAGTGATTGTCGTGGGCGGTGGCAACTCCGCCGGTCAAGCGGCAGTCTTTCTGGCGCAAACCACGAGTCGAGTCCACATGCTCGTGCGATCTGACGGACTGGCTAGGACCATGTCGCGGTATCTAATTCGGCGCATCGAAGAGACGCCGAACATTGAACTTCGGAGCAATACTGAAGTCGTGACGCTGGAAGGAAACGATCATTTGGCGCGAGTCACGTGGCGAAATAATCAAACTGGAGAAACTGAGTCGCACAACATCGCCCATCTCTTTTCGATGACCGGCGCGGTGCCGAATTCTGCGTGGCTCAAGGGTTGTGTAGCATGCGACCAGGCTGGCTTTATTAAGACCGGCCCAAATCTCACGGCGGAAGATCTGGCGAAAGCCAAGTGGCCCGTTAAGCGTCCCCCCTATCTCCTGGAAACCAGTTTGCCCGGCGTGTTCGCGGTCGGAGACATTCGCGGCGGGAACGTCAAACGAGTCGCATCCGCCGTTGGCGAAGGTTCAATAGCTGTGTCGTTCGTGCATCAGGTACTCGCTGAATAGAGGTATGGCTGAAGGTCGTTGTTCCCATCTAAACGCCACTACCAAGGTCAAGCACCCAACGCGGCGAGAATGCGAAGAGTGCGTCAAGACCGGCGCAAGCTGGGTCCACCTTCGCACTTGTCAAACATGCGGTGCGACCCTTTGTTGTGATGACTCACCAAATCGCCACGCGACCAGCACGCGCACGCGAGCGGACATCCCGTGATTGCTTCGGCCGAACCGGGAGAGCAGGTTGTATTGTTTATCCTGATGATGCGTTTGCCGAGTCGCTCACGCATGAACGAACTCGACAGGATTCAGAAACTTGCTCATAAAATCCGCTACTTCAATTACCTACCCTCGTCCCGGCGAACATCTCGCGCGTACATTACGCGTCCAATAAGAGTTCTTGTGAGTCTTTGAATTGCGGTAGAGCGCTATCCACGCCGCGAAATTATAAAGAATTACAGTGAATCGTTTCTCTTCACGATGGTAAGAGAGAACACTGAAGATGGGGGCAAACATGGTGGCGGGATGGGTCGAGACCTGAGCCGCCCGCGATGACGCTAAGATGACGACATTCTGTCGCGAGACGTAACCGGACGAAGTGTGACTTTGACGGCTGCCAGTCCAAATATTGGTTCATCTCGTTTCGTAAGATCAGGTAAGACGCTTTCGGCTGGACTTAAAATCCGTTGTCCGTAAGGACGTGCGGGTTCGACTCCCGTCCTCGGCACCATCATTTCAAAAACTTACAGAGACTCTTCTTTCGCCTTCTGAATTAACACAACGGAGTTAACTCCGTTGCGCATCTCATTTTGATTCAAATTTTTGATAGAGATAAAGGCCAGAAAGCGGACTCATGGTGCAGCTTATTTACTGGTCGCTAAATAAAACACCACCTCACTGCCCGTCAAAAGCATTACGATATGATCGTCCCTTTATACTTAGCCAGCGCAGCCGAATGTTGCCGTTTGACCACACCCTTGCCGAAAAACGCTGACCTCCCGAGTAAGCCTTAACACCTCGCCTCGACTTTTCCTCTTTTGCGTCAGAGTTCTGGCCTCGGCCTAGAAAGCACTTCAATCAGCTGCCAGCCCGCTACAATTTTCGGCAAATATCTCATAGCTTTCACTAGAAAAACCGGCCGCCGACTAGTTCTTCCAGATGAGCTATGCCGCCGTGGTCCTCACTTAATAAACCGCAGTGCAAACGACGCGCAAAGATCACGATTGCGCTATGGCACATTCCTTGTTGGCGCACCTCGTAGCGACCCGAGCCGGATCAAAAACTTAGGCTCGGGTGATAACGAATGTGAAGGGCTGGTTTGCTAACCGGACATGCTCTCAAAGGAATCACGAGCAATGAGAGACAGAAGGTCAATCTGCGAGAGTTGTATCGAAGCCACGGCCACACATTGGCCAAGGAGTTCGCGCAGCCAAGTTGGGCGAACGGTGAGACCAATAGATATAGGTGTCTCGGCTTCGCATGTGTGAAACAAACTCCATTGCTCCGCGCCGACCGTCGAGCGCTGGTTGGGAACATTAGACCGAGCGAAAAAGAGTTATGGAGAGTAAAGAAATAGGACCAGTATGAAGAAAACTGAGAACAATCCAATGGTAGCCGCGATCGAAGACCTGTACGAATTGAGGCAAGTCGCACAAATGCTTCGGTGCAGCCGAAAGACGGTTTATCGATTGATTTCCAGCGGTAGGTTAGGAGCCGTGCGCTGGGGACGGAGTTACAGATTTAGACGGCAAGACGTTCAGGAATTTGTGCGCGGCTCGATCATAAACCATGTTAGAGCAAAGGTTGTTTCCAAGCAGCTAACTAATTGATAACAGGTGTTTTAATACTGATTAGTAGCGTCAAATGTCTTCTAATGTCCCACTATTGCCCTAAGGCTCCTCATTAGTTCATTTAAAGGTTATCGAATTTAGTAGTTTCCGCCACGATCTTTACTAACAAAAAAGCGGTGAACACTACTAATTTGCATTTTCCAGAAAGATTCCAGCGCATAAGGACAAGGCAATGCATAGCTTTGATAAAACACTACAACAAGTTCTGGATACTTTGATTGAGCGACAAGTCATCCCTCAGTCTCGCTTAGGCCCCATCAAGACGGCGCTTAAGCAATACGCGATTATCCTGGGATACAGTGAACCCGCGCTGTGTCCCATGACCGCCTACCATCTACCAGTCGAAACAAGAAACCGCCTAATCGAAGAGAGAGCGCAAGGTTCAAGGCGCGGGAAATTCGCCGTTTCGCACTTGGGTCCTCACGCCATTCGCAATCTCAAAAACAATGTGAGCTATGTGATTAGGACCGCCATGGACCAAGAAGTAATTGGTCAGGTGCAAGGACCGCTCGCGAGTTCCAAGAACTGCAACAAGATTCCGTCAAGGCTCGTCTCTCGGGGTGAGTCCGTAAAGTCAAGCAAGTATATTCTTGACCCCGTCCCTCATTCGCTTGCGCAAGAAATCACTAAGTACGAAACGTGGAGCACTAGGATCGTAAATCGTGACCGTCCTGATAATCTGAAAAAACGCGCTGTCACCTTCACGAATCACCGAGGAACAATACTTCGGGCTGCAGGCTATTTAGTGAAGTACAGAGGAATACAGCCCGAATCGATCAGCCTCTCAACCCTTACAGAACCCGAGAATGCGACCAACTTCATAGATTGGTGCATAGAGCAGCAAGGAAGGTTTACTGCCACTGCGGCGGTGAACATTGCGCGGCTAATTGTTCTTGGAAAGTACTTAAGCATAGTCGAGCAGTCAACCGAGCAGCGCAAAGCTTTGGAGCTGAGGCTTCATGAGTTGAAGAAATATAGGACAACTTTTGGGAAGCCGATGAAAGTAGCGGACAAAAGCAAGAGATGGATCAGTCTGCGAAAGCTCGAAAGTGTGGGACTCTCGATTTACCCACTCAATGCGCGCCGGATATCGGAGCTTGGATTCGAGGCTCGCCGGAAGCTTCGACGAAATAAGAAAGATGGATTCAAAAAACATCAGAGGTATGCATATGCGGTCCTACAGTCTATCCTTGTCAGACTAACCATCAGACTACCGCTCAGACAGAGAAACCTCAGAGAAATGCTCTGGAATCCGGAGATACCGGAACAGGGGCGAAATCTGTATAAGAGAGAAGGCAAATGGCGCATAAGGTTTGTTGGGAGTGAGTTGAAGATATCGCATGTTAAAGGAGAAATGCATCGAGTGGAGCACGAGTTTCCCGATGACATCGTTGATTTGTTGGAAGAGTGGCTTTCACAATGGAGGCCGGTTCTCATTTCGTTTCGGAAACATGGTCATCAGGGTAGTCAGCGTGTAGAGTCCGGCCAAGAATTTGTTTTTGTTAATTCTATGGGAAGTCCGTTGACCTCGGAGCAAGTGGCCTGGGCGTTTGAGAGCGCAACCTATAAGTTCACTGGCGTGGCCATGAACCCCCACATGATCAGGACAATCTGGGCGACGGAATACATTAAAGCAACAAGAAACTTTATCGATGCAGCCTACATGCTTGGTGATACGGTCGAAACTGTATTGAAGAGCTATGCCAAGTTGCTTGATGAGGACTGCGAAAAACGCGCTAAGGCCTGGCTGTCAAGAACACTTAAGGACGAGCTGCCGCCTGGGAATGGCAATGGCAACGTCTCTAACAATAAGCTTATGAAAATGCTCGGTATGCTGAAAGCGAATCTCGCAGACGGAAATTCCGACCAACAACTTCTGCAATCGATGAAGATCCTCTTAAATGACACTGGGCTTTAAGAAGCCGGTGAGCAGGAACTCTTTTGATAAGTGGGTGTCGTCGTCTAGCTGCTGAGTTAAGTAGGCTCTAAGCGAATTTTGTTCGCTCACGTAGTTCGAATCTCATGGCCCAAATGTGACTTGCTGGCGACTGTGACCTTTGTTAACAACCGATTGGAATGTTTCTGAAGAACAAGCGGGAGCCAACGAACTGACTAAAACAGAATTCGGTTAAGCCGTTCAATTCAGAGTTCTACCTCATGCCAACGTTTAAGACACAAACGAAGCAATTCAGGCCTCTCATCACGCCAGTGTGGCAACCACTCGTATCGAACGGCTTCCGCAAGGTCACCACCAAGCGACCCTGCCGCATTTGCCGTAAACCCGACTGGTGTGGCTACTCGACCGACGAGCGCACCTCCATCTGCATGCGCGTCAGCGATGGCGCCAAGGGCACGGCTCGTAATGGCGGCAACATTCACATTCATAGTGATGTTCCCCCAACCAGCAGCCCAGGAAAGAAAACGAAGCCGGCTCCGCCTTCAATCGAGATCGCAGCAATCGAGATCCGCGACGCCGTTTACCACGAACTTATTCGCATCTCGCCAGCGCAGAAATACTATCCTCAGCTGGTAGACGGCCCGGACGGACTACTATCCAGAGGACTGCTGGAAAGAGAAACACAAAACTACGGCGCTCTGCCTCCCACGCAGAAAGAACGCGCCCAGCTCGCCCGGCAACTGCGGAAGTTCGTTATCGACAAGTTTTCTGGATACGGTCGTGGCTATTCATATGCTGGTGTCATTGGCATACCCGGGTTTTGGCAAGACGCTAACGGCATCGTTCAACTATGGAAGCCTCGCGAATACAGAATGCCCATGCTCGTGATTCCTTACAAAGACGATCGCGGTCGCATCCAGGCTTGCCAGCTTCGACTTCACAAAGGCGACATTCCGGAAGGAGAAAAACGATATCGCTGGCTGGCATCACCGCTTGAGCGCCGCGGGTGTAGCTCCGGTACTCCAATTCATTTCACTTTCAGACCCTCATCTCTCTCCGCTGGCAAAACGGTGGTCATTACCGAAGGCGCGCTGAAAGCAGAAACACTCGTCAGCCTAAGACCGCAGGTCCACGCAATCGCTACCAGTGGCGTTAGCTGCTCGCACGAAGAAATAATTAAAGCCGCGCGCACCTACAACGCACTGATTGCTTTTGACTCTGACCACAAAACCAACCCGGCCGTGTGCCGACAACTCGCCAGGCTGATCGCGGCCAGAGAACAGGACGCGCCAAGTCGCAATCGGTCGACCACCACCAAAATAGTTTATTGGGAAGGGTACAAAGGAATAGACGACGCCGCTAAAGCGGCAAATGTGACCTTTACCACGCTCTCAATTCCTGAGTGGTTTGCAACTCTAAACGGCGATCCTCTCGGCCAAGTTAAGAAGGTCTGGAACGAGATCGGCTACCAACCATTTCCAGTAGTCACCTCAATCTCAAGAACTTCTCAGAGAGAGTTGGCGAATCCTGACCGTCGACTCCGCAACGACCTAAACACCAGCCACGCTCGCCCATAAACCGCTCCCTTCGGCGAATGGCAACGCCAAACTCGCCAGTTGCATCGTGGCGGTCCGGCGTCAGATTTCACCTCAATGCATAATGCCACAACATTCGTGCCCAGCCGAGGTGTTGCCATCTAGTCACTATCGCCCCCAACACACCCCTGACGTGATGACGCCCCCAAGGTCAAGGACTCTTTCTCGTTGTCCCCACAAAACCCAATAAAACAACTCAGAAACAGCGCGAACAATGACATTCAGCAATGGCATACCAAATGCTCTAAGAGGCGTGCCGGATGTTTGGGTTCGGCAATGAAATCATATGCACTCGAAAGATAGGCGACCGACTTCGCTGAAACGGAAATCGCTCGCGCGTTCAGACCACGATGTGTGGTCAAACGGCAACACAAGCCCAGATTTTCGTGGAAGTGACGAACGGCAGAACTCGGTCCCTTCAACCTGCCATGAGCCCTTTAATCCTCTTAGCGTATGAGCATAGAAAATAACAATGATCTCGTAGCTCTTCTTGATGAGCGCATCCGAAGAATTTCGAAGGAGGTTGCCAACGAAGTGCTCGGCAAAGCGCTGCAACCATCAGACCTCTTTATCAAGGATATGGAAGCAGCAAATGTTCAACAGGCATTGCAACGAATAATGATTAAGGAATTCATCTCCATAAGAGAGGCGCACCTGTTGCTCGGCTGCTCAGACGGTCACATTCGCAACCTCGTTGACAAGGCCCGGAAAAAGAAGACTTCTCATCCCATTCCTTTTCTTGATTTGGATGGCGTCACCGTCTTCCAACGCGTCAAGCTCTTAGAGTGGGCTGAGCGACCGAAGCAAAGGTTGAGGGCTGCAAGCTAAAGACCTCACGGTGTGGCGCGGCAGACGTACCCGCTCCCTTCCTTCAACTGTAACCCGGAGAAAGCATTCGATGTGCGTCAGAAGAGGGACCGAATTTGGCACTACATAGCCGTCGCTTCGCAACGGTGTCAGAGCCCCACCATAAAGACATAGCGGAACACAATCCTGTCTCCTAAGTTGAAAGCGCAGTGCTTCGAACGCCGCAAGCGTGGCTGGACGGGCAGAACACAATTATAGGCGGCCGGCCGTCAGCTAACCGTTGTCACGATCTACCGGAAGCGATACACTCCGCTCGCTTCTTTCCGACCGCGACCCGAAGAAAGGAGCACGATGTACATCAGAAAGAGAGGTCAGTTTTACCACTTTGAGTTCTTTGTAAACGGGAAGCGCTACGCCGGGGCTTTCAACGGAAAAAATGGCACGCCCATCGCCAAAGACAAGGCCGAGGCGCGTGAGTTGGCCTACCAGGAACGGCGCAAGGTACTGGATGGATCTTACCGCGACGAAATCGAGCGGGAGGAGTTGAAAGACTTTGAGACGTTTGTGGACAAGGTTTATTTGCCATTTGCTCGTGAGAATCATTCGTCGGTCACGCATGACGAGTTCCGTTGCAAGGCTTTGAAAGAACAATTCCAAGGCAAACGCTTTCAGGAAATTACAATGATGATGGTGGTGAAATTCATCAACCAACGTCTAACGAGCAATACAGTAAGGATGGAAGTTCGAGACGACGGGAGGGTAGTGAGCAAGAAGCGAAGTCCTACCACCGTAAACAAGGAAGTCACGTTGTTGTCATCGATATTCCGAATGGCGATGCGAGAAAAAGTAGCAACCGCAAATCCCTGTGATGAATTGCCGAAGTCGGTCCGCGCGAAAATACCGGCCCGGCGTCGGCGAAATCGTCGGCTTTCTCAAGCTGAGGAATCAGCGCTTTTCAAAGTCGGCTTCGTAGGGAGACGGGAATATGTCCGTCCGATCGCAGAAGTAGCTCTTTGTACTGGGATGCGGAAGGGTGAGTTGCTACGACTCAAGCGTGATGACGTTAATTTTGGCCGCGTGAGTTTGACGCGTGTGATTAAGGGAGAGGTTTGGGAGATAGCGCCAGGCTGGCTTCTCATCGAGAAGACGAAAAACGGCAAGCCCCGCACAATTCCTATGAGTCAGAGAGTTCAGGCGATCCTAAAAATGCTTTGTGAAGACGCTACGACAGGTGAATACATCTTCACGAGCAGTATTACAGGAACCAAGATCTGTGACATGAAAAAAGGATTCGTGAGCGCTTGCGGTGACGCCGGGATTGTCAATCTCACTTTCCATGACCTTCGGCACACATGGTCTTCTCGGGCTGCGGAGATGGGAGTTCCCGAACATGTACGTCGGGATATTCTCGGCCACAGCTCCACAAGTATGACCGGCGATTACACTCACGCTTCACCCGAGGAAATGGAACGAGCGATGGAAGCAGTGGCCCAGTACAACCGGCAACTTCAGAAATCCTCGGCAAAATCTCGGCAAAATGGCATTCAGCGGCGGTCACTGCGATCGGCCGCTGTTGTGTAAACTATTGAAAAGAAAGGATAAGGTTGGTAGCGGGGGGCGGGATCGAACCGCCGACCTTGGGGTTATGAATCCCACGCTCTAACCATCTGAGCTACCCCGCCACGCCTCATCGCTACAACCTACGAACGCATCACTTTCCAGCTTACCACGTCATGCGGAATTCAGACGTAATCCGCGACTGCCATACGCGTAAATTTGTGGATAAGATCAGTGCGAATGGGTTGAATCGTAAGTGAAGTCAACCAATCCATCTCGGTAGTCGATCTTAATCTCGAGCAGCCAAAGCATAGCGAACCCCAGCATTCCTGAGACCTCTGTGCCGATGGAATCGCTAAGGCCCCTGGTATCGAAAGCAACGATATCCAAGTTCTTTTGCCTCAGATGACCAAATTGGAGCGTCAATTCATCGGCACGAAATACATTTTTGACAGACCCACTTAGCCCTTTCACCCTAAGGTTTGAATCTGTGGATACATTGGTCACTTCCCGCGCGGCGCTCGGCGAGATCGTATTGTTGAATGCGCCAGTATCAATGAGGAAAAGCTTCGGAGGCGAATCGTTCACGCGCGTCTGAATAAGTAACTGGTGGCCAAAGCGAAAGACCGGCGTGTATGACTTCATTTCGGGAGCGATATAGCGGTCGTGAAATCGGGTGTTTGTTGTCACGGAACCCGATTGTAGACCATCCGCCGGCCCAGCTTCGTCGGGTCTGGGCGGCAACTGACTTAGCCGCAATTTTGCGTGGGGAAAATCGATATCGACCAGGAAATTATAGAAGAGATCAGCACCGATTAATCCATCCTCGCCAATGACGGACCCTTTGTCGATGACTCTAACGTAAGAGTCTTGAAATTCAAGATCGCCAATTCTTATGGAGTCGGCATAGCCAACGTACGCGGCCGCGGCCCCTTTATCGCCGACTCCCTTGAGATCGGTTTGGACCACTTGCTTGATTCCCGCCTTCTCCGCAATCTTCCGATCGACGAGAATTCCGCTCGCGCCTGTGTCAAGGAGCAGCCTTGAGGACGTTCCGTTAACCTTCACATTGAGGCCAAATCCTCGGATGTGTCTGGGATCATAAAGCAACTGTTCCAGCTTTGTTTCCATCTGGGTGGGCTTTGTTGTAAGACGACAAGGGTGAATGACCTGGGACATTTCATTCTGAAGGAATATAAGCTGTTCTTCCAGGCTTCGGCGCTGCTCGACGTCTTCGTTTGTTTCACCAGCGAGGTACGCTCGTAAAGCTTTGAGTCGTTCTGCGGGACTGAGCGTTCCAATCCATGCTCTTTGAATGTCCGGATCGGTGGGGTCAAGCGCATAAGCTCGATCAATCGCGAGCTTCGCGTGTTTGTGGAACGAGGCAGCTCGATAGACTCGCGAGAGGCCGAGATACGCGCGCGGCTCTTTAGTGTCTGCCTTAACGAGGGCCGCAAACTCATTTTCCGCTTCGGCTATTTTTCCTTGCCTGAAATAGACTTCACCTTGCGCTGCGTGCACTGCATCCAAAGCCGGCGCCAATTCAACGGCCTTAAGCACGGCGGTATACGCATCTGCAGATTTCTTCTGTTTGAGATAGACGCGAACCAGTCCTACATAGCCAAGCGCCGACTGCGGTCCCGCCTGAATCGCTGCGTTGAACTCCTCAGCAGCGGCGTCGAATTTACCGGTCCGATACAGTTGCTCGGCTTTTTCCAGAGATGATCGCACGGTGGCAGCTTCGGCACGATTGGGTGCTACCACGGCTGTCGGAGGCCGGCTGGTTTCGGTCGTGCTTTGTGCGCGTGCGGATGAGTTGATAGCTAGACAGAGAATCGCGCATAGGACGAAAAATAATATTCGCCGCGGACGCACTTGGCTTCGGGTTAATCCGGTCATCGCCTGGCTACTATACTGTGAATTGTGTTCTACGCAGAAATGCCAAGACCCGACGCAAGCTGTTTTCGAAAGGGCGAAATAACCTCCAATTTAAAGTTGATGAAAACAGCGGTCAGCAGGCGCCGGGTCGGCCGGTTTCCATTGCATTCAAGAGCTGATCGACTAACTCGATCTCTTCATCGCCGGGCTCGAGCTCCTTATATTTGTGCAGCGCCTGCGTCGCGGCGGCGACATTAGTCAGCCGGTGATAGACCAGCGCGAGATTGTAGTAGACCAGCGAGAAGTTCGGCTCGATTTGCGCCGCCGCTTCGTAATGCAAGCGCGCCAGCGGAAAGTCGCCTGCGTCGTAGTAGAGGTTTCCGAGGTTGTAGTGCGCCTCGACGTGACGCGGATCGTGTTTCAAAGACTGGGTGAAGTTGTCGAGCGCGCCAATCGAATTCCCTCCATCAAGTTCGATGATCCCCAGGTTACAGTAGGCTTCAGCGACATTGTCGCCTTCGGTGATGGCTTCGGCGTAAAACTCCACCGCTTTCATGTCGCCCTGCTCATGCAGCAGGAGCGCTTCCTCGAACGGCGTCAGCAGGCGGGCAACGGGTCCCCCGGTCGGTCGAAATAAACTCAATTGTCCCTGAAGCTCGGCCTCGATCTGCTTGATGGTCAAACCCTGCGCGCGCATTTCACGCACGCGCCGGAAAAGCGTGAGCGCCTGAAAATCGTAGGTGAAGTCGCCGGCCTCGGTTCCGGGTGTGGCCTGAATAATCCCCGCTTCAGTCCAGCGACGAACGGTCCGTTCACCCAAACCAAAGAGTTGTTTGATTTCCCGGACTGAGTAACTGGATTTGACGCGTTGATAGTCCGCCTTGGCGGGGACTGGCGATGGAAACGAGAGGACCTTGCGAATCTTTTCGGTCATGTGCGGGTTATAAGCCTACACGAAAAACCCGCGTCGTGTGAACTAAATTTTCAAAAAACTTTCGAGGGTGAGGCGGTGTCAGAAGCCTGCGCGTCTTCAAGGGCAACCTTGTTATAGGTAGAGGCAAGGTGGGTGACATGCCCTCCCTCACGGTCGGGCTTCTGACACACCATCAGCATTTCATTCCCAAAATTATCGTTAACATAAATCGCCGGGACGCCGGCGAGCTTGGCTCAACGTTTCAGTGGCGCGATATTCCTGGTCGCCGGCAGCGCGTGGGTTAGCAATTCGTCTCCGCCAACAAATTCGAGATCGTTGATGACGTCAACGAGCAGTAACGCGACGCTCGCATTGTCTGGGGCGTTACTGTGAAGATCCGGACTCTTCTTAGCCATTGATCACGTCTCCGGTAAGGTCAAGTAAAAGAGCGGCCAAAACCGTGGCCACTCTTTTTCCTCGAAAACCTAGCTCCGATTAATATGTCTTGGTCTTGGCCGCCGATTTGTTTGCGTTCGCCGGTTTGCTCGGGGCCACTACCTTGAGTTGGTTAGTTACTTTTTGCACGCCTTCGGTTTCTTTGGCGATTCGTTCGGCCTCCGCTTTTTCTTCCGCGCTGTCAACGCTGCCGCGCAAGGTAACCGCGTTTTTGACGACGTCGACATTGATTTTTCTTTCAGGCGTTTTCGAATTCGCGATCAGCTTGGCCACAATCTTGGTATGAATCCACGCGTCGTCGAGGGTGTCGCCAATGGTTTCCTTATTCTCTTTGGCACGGGCGCGTTCTTCGCGGGCCTGTTCTTCAGTGTATTTCGGTGTCGCCGTCGGCGTGGCCGCGGCCCGCGGTTCGCTCATGTTAGCGTTCGCGTTGGCGTTCGCACCCGGGCCCGTGTTTTCGCAGGCTCCCACGCCTAAACCCAGAGCCGCGATCGCCGCTAGCAGCGTCAGTCTTCTTTTCATCTTCTCAATCTTCCTTTTTCCCCTCGGTTACTCAAAAAAGAATCGCCAGCTTCACCGTTAGCTGGCGATTCTCTCTCCAAGGTCTTCAACCGCCTCGCCGACTTTCCTTCGGGCTTTACCTACTTTTTCTTGTACCTTTCCTTCGAAGCGCTCTTGATTACCGCGCTCCTGCAGGTCGCGGTCGCCAGCCAACTTACCAAGTTTTTCCTCGGCCGTACCTTTGACCTGCTTCCCTTTGCCCTTGAGTTCGTCTTCGTACCGCATTACTCCCCTCCTTGTTCACTCCTTCGTAATTTCTTAACACGCTCCATCAAAACAACGGCGGCTCCTAGATCGCCGCTCGACGACCGGTAATCAGTTGCAGGATCAAAACGACCAGCGCTACGACCAGCAGCAGATGTATCAAGCTGCCACCTACGCCACCGATCAAACCCAACAACCACAGAATCATCAGCACTACCAAAATTGTCCACAACATGCTTTTGCACCGTCCTTTCCTGGAACACTATAATCCGACTGCGGAAATGAGGGAGCAAAGGTCATGCCAACAGAGATGATTAGCAGGTAATGAAGAATTCGCAGGTGCTCTTGAATCAAAAGAGAACGAGCGGCTGCATCGTTCTCGAACCTTATTAGTGCAAGCTGAATGACTGAGACGGCAAACGGCAGAGATTTGAATTGCGCGAGGCCAGTTCTCAGGCTGAGGATTCGTCTCGGCTTTCCCACTCGCTATTAACTTCGCCACCCAGCAGGATGGCCGCTCCGGTGAGATAGAACCACAACATCAAAATTATCAGCGCGCCCAGCGATCCATAGGTCGCGCTGTAGGAATCGAAGAAGTGCAGATACAGGCGAAATCCAAGCGAGACCAGCAACCACAACAAGACTGCGACCATAACTCCCGGCGACAACCAACGCCGGCGGTAATCAGATTTCTGCAAACGACCGCCGCGACGCCGCGCCGAAAGGTTAGGGGCAAATTGATAAATAAGTCCAAAGGCAAGAAAGACAAACCCGAGCGCGATTGGCCATTGCAGGATTTTCCAGACAATTTTAAACGGATGGCCTTCGTGAAAGGAGGCAAAAAGAAAATGGCCGAGCTGGCCTCCGTAAAGCACAATCAGCAAGGCGGAGATGATCAGAACCGCCAGCGCCATAGTTAGCGCAACGGAGATCAAACGCACTTTCCACCAGGGGCGCGTTTCAGGCACACCATAGGCCGCGTTCAGCGCCCGACCCAGCGCGTTGATGCCGCTGGATGCCGCCCATAAGGCCGCCAATAATCCAAACGATAGTTTCCCGCCCCCGCGTGCCGCAATCACTTCTTCGATCGTTGCGGTCACCAGCCGCAGCGCCGAGGCGGGAACAACCGATCCGAGATAAGTTATTAGCTTACGTTGGAGGTGAGAGCCGGTACCGGCAAAATAGCCAAACAGCGTAGTCAGAAAAAAGAGGAGCGGAAACAACGAGAGCAGAAAATAATAAGATAGTTGGGCACAGCGGTCGAAAATTCTATCTTCATTAACCCGCACCCAAACGCGTGCGACAAAGTCCCTTGATAATAAGCGTCGGAACACGCGCGGCATCAAACGCTATTTCACCATCGTGCCCGTTCGAGACCAGCGCGTGTTGGTGAAAAAATCGATGGGACTGTTGAAGGGCTGGGTTTCGTCATATGACCAATAGACGAACATGGCCCGGCCGATGATCAGATCGCGCGGAACAAAGCCCCAGGCCCGGCTATCCAGGCTGTTGTCGCGATCGTCGCCCATCACGAAATAAGAATTCTCGGGGACCTTTGCGGGCCTGCCGTTGACTGCGAAATGAAAGTCAGCGCTGGCCCCGGGTTCCTGACCCTGGCGCGCCGCCGCCACCGTACGCGGAAAATAATAAACGTCGTATGCTTCGTTACCCTGACGCGGAGTGTCCTCAATGATTTTCAGCGGCGCCTTGTCGTTGACGTTCTCTGCGACGATGATGTGTTCGGGTAGCACCTGGCCATTGATGTAAACGTGCAGGCCCTTCACCTCCACAGAGTCGCCGGGCAGACCGATCACCCGCTTAACGTAATTAACTTTATACGGAATGTTGTCTTCCTGCTTGTCGCGTTCCGGGTCGAAAGGATTGCCCGGATACTTGAATACGATGATGTCCGCGCGTTTGATATCGCGCTGCGGCAGGATGGGCAAACGCGGCCCGGGGGCGAAAATGAATTTGTTGACCAGCAGGTGATCGCCCACGGTAATTGTGTTTTGCATCGAGCCGGTCGGGACCTTAACCGCTTGCACGATGAAGGTCATTCCGAATAGGGCCATAATCACGGTAACGACGGCGGATTCGAAGTACTCGCGAATGACGGACTTTGGTGAGCCGGAAGGTTCCGCCTCAACTTTGAGATTTGGCTCACGCTCGCGGCCGTTGGGGCTTGGCGAGCGGCGAGTGAAGACCCCGGTCTTTTCTTCTCCGGTCTTTTTTTCGGTCTTGATTACTGATTCGTTCATTGTGGACATCGTAGATGTTAGTAAGTATCGTGGTCAAGCAACGTTTCAATAACGGCGTACGGAGCACCAACTTTAGTCGGGCTTTAGGTTCGGGAAAGAGCCCAACTAAAGTTGGGACTCTAAACTCGCTAGTTCACTCGCCTTCCATTTGTTTCAAAGCGGCTTGCGCCGCCGCAGCTTCCGCGGCTTTGATGGTTGCACCTTCTCCGCGAGCCGCGCCGCCGTTCCACTTCAATTCGACATGGAACATGCGCCGGTGTGGCGGCCCCAGCGTCTCGATCACCGTGTACTGCGGCGTGGGTTGGCGCGTCGCCTGGAGCTTTTCCTGCAGCGTCGTCTTTGGATCGGCGGCCGCTGCGGCCACCGGATCGGCCGTGCGCAGTTCTTCGCTAAGCGCGGCTGTGACAAAGCCGGTTGCGGCCTCTAATCCACCATCCAAAAAAATCGCACCGGTCACGGCTTCGAAGATATCAGCCAGCAAAGCGTGCTTGTGACGGCCGCCGCTCTTCTCCTCCCCACGGCCGAGTCGCACGAATTCGCCGAGGCCGAGGTGCGTCGAAGCTTCGGCCAGCGTCGGCGCGCTCACCAGGCGATGCTTCATGCGGGAAAGCTCGCCTTCGCTGGCGCCTGGATATGCCTTTAACAAATAGTCGGCAACGACCAGACCCAGGATGGAGTCGCCGAGAAACTCGAGCGCCTCGTTGTGCAGATTCCGCGCATCACGTTGCGAGTGCGGAGCGACCTGCTCGTGCGCCCAGGAACGGTGCGTCATGGCCTGCGTCAGCAGCGACTGGTCGCGGAATTGATACCCTAAGATCCCCTGAAGCTGGTCGGAGTTTTGAAGTTCTGAGGTTTTCACGAAACCTGATAATAGCAAAACGCCGAACGCAGCGTCTAAGTGACGTCGCATTCGGCGTTGGTATTTGAATGACTCGCCGGCAGCGTGGAGCAACTATCCTCGACGGTGTTGAGCGCGCGGTTTTTTCCCAGGCGTCGGAGATGCGGCCGGCTTTGCGTTGCCACCCGTCTTATTGGCCGGGCTTCCAGTGGCGGCGCCGGTCGTACTTCCGGTTCCAGTGTTAGCCTTCGTGCTTCCGGCCGTGCTTCCGGTCCCAGAGTTACCCACCTTCGTGGTTCCGGTCGCGCTAGTTGTTGATCCAGCACCGGACTGTGAGCCCGGACTAGCCGGAGTCGGCGGCGGGGTAGGCAATGAAGTAAGCGGCTGCGGCAAATCTGGCAAGGGCTTGCTCAGGACTGTGGCGACCAACTCGTTGAGACCAGTCGTCGACTGGTTCCGATCCTTATAGAGGCCCTCCAGCACTTCCATCACGGCTTTTTTGTCCGTCGGGTTCGTGCTCAGCGCAGCGGCCCGGGCAAAGGCGTCGATTTGGCGATCAATGGCCTGGTTAAGATTAGCCAGCGCCAACTTGCTTTCAGGACTCTCCGGCTGGCCAATGAACTTCTTGTAATCTTCACTCAACTTCGCCACCGGCCCTCCGCCGTAGGCTGCCGCGAGTTCATTGTAGATCAACGGATTCTTCTTAAGATCGCTCTCGAGCTTGGCGGCTTTAACGAAATAAGGAATCGCAGCGGTGGGATCTGTCTTAACCGTCGCCTTTGCGATCACGTAATTCAGATATGCCAGGGCTTGATCTTTCGACGTAAGCGGGGCAAATGGTTTTCCCGCCTCGATTAGTTGAATAGCTTTCTTCGCGTACTGAGAGGATTCGTTGAGCAGATTGGGATCACCCAGGCCGGCCAGACCCATGATCAGGTTGACCGCCGAATTGTCCGGCTCAGTCGCCAGGATGACTTTTCCGAGTCTAATCTGGTCGGCGTAGTTCTTCTTTTGAAAAGCCTCCTCAAACTGCTTGCGGTTCGTCACGTTCGCAGATTGCTCGTCATAATCCTTTACAAATTTCGCCAGCGCCTTTGAGTATTGATCCTCAGTGGTGCATGTCGCCAAATACTCTTTGGCCGCCTGATATGCGACATCCTGATGCTCTTTCCGGTTGTCCCACCACTTTTGATAGGTAGTTGATTTGAATTCGTCGTTGCACTCCTTCGTCTGGGCCAACGCCGGCACAGCGAACACTGCGAAGATGGCAGCGAGTGCCATTAAATTAATCATTCGTCTCATTTGGTTTGCTAAAGCCTCCGATCGATTCCTGCTAATAAACTTACTGCGAGCTGACGGGACTGACTGAGCTCTACCACCTGGCATTAAGATGCTCTTTTCGAGCCCCTCGTTGTAATCCGAACAGCAACTGCAGTGCCAGTAAGCTTTGATCAGCTTTTGAAGATAAAGCCAGGAGAACAAAGTTCGCAAGCGCGAAGCGGCAATAATCGTGCAACAACACCAGTACTGTCAAGACCTGAGTATGCCCTGACTGGCTACGGTCGCAGGATCGCATGAAAAATGCCGAACTCTCGCAAACTTATTGCGCGAGTTCGGCATGTCTAAGTCGTCGCGAAAACGTCCGGTGAACCCAGACAATCCGAGCGGTTTACGGTTGCTGCTCAGGCTGAGTGCGACGGGCACGGCCATCGTTGGTTTCATTCGCCTTGGGCTTCGCCGGAGCCACAGTCTTTGCAGGCAACTTTGGCTTGTTTTCAATTGGCATCGAGGTAGCCTTGACCTTGCTCTTGATGTCAGTTCCCGTGGCGGCGTTGCCGTTGGGATTGGCACTCGAGTTCGAGGTGGCGGCTGCTTCATCGCCGTTTTCTTCAGCTTCGGTTTGGGCTTTGGTTTCGGCCGCCTCTTCATTCAAGGCCGCGGCCTTCTTGTCCCGCGGGTTTACCGGTTCCTCGTCGTCAGGGCCCTGGGCGACCTGGAAATTAATCTGGGTGCCGAAACGCGGACTCAACGTGCGATAGATGTTACCGGCAATGGCCGCCGGCAAGTGACCGTGCGCGTCGGTGCCGCGCGTGATCACTACCACCGCCAGGCGCGGATTGACCACCGGAGCATACGACGTAAACAATCCCAACCAGGCTCCCTGGCCAATGCACGTACCGGTCTTTCCGGCAACCGTCTGTTCCGGACGATAAGCTTTTCGGCCCGAACCATAGTTGACGGCGCCAATCATTCCCGGCAGCATGCGTTTCCAGGCCTCGCCTTCGATATTTATCCTGCGCCGCACTTCAGTCTTGAATTGTGAATTCTCTTCTACGGTCCGCGGCACGTGCGGCACCAGCAATTTGCCTCCGTTCGACATTGCTGAAACCAAGGTCGCCAACTGGACCGCGGTAACTTCAAAGTCGTCGCCGTGCGAACTCATGTGGTTCACCGCATAGCCCGATTTGAAAAGCGGAATCCGGCCGGCCGACTCATTGACGTAGTTGATGCCGGTCTTTTCACCGAGGCCCATTTCATGCGCGTAGGACACCATCTTGTCGAAACCGACCTGGCCGCCCACCCGCTGAAAGTAAGTATTGTTCGAGTGAGCCAGCGCATCCGTTAGATTAAGATTACCCGCGCCGACATTGACAGTTTCAACGGGTTGAATAACCTTCTCGCACAAGCCCGCCACCCCGGTGACTAGCTTTATTGTCGAGCAGGGTTTGAATCCGCGGCGGAGCGCCCAGTCCTGATTGACGACCGTATAGATGCGTCCCGTCCTTGGATCCATCACGACCACGGTGCCGGCATGGTTGCCGAGGGCGGCGATCGCAGCGCTCCGAACTTCCAGGTCTTCACCAAGAGTGTTGTCCTTGGAGATGTTGGTCTGCACTTCGTTACGCAACCCCTCGTCGATTGCTCGCTGCCGGGCAATCGCTGCCTGGCGCGCGGCCTCGGCGCGGCGCCGCGCCTCTTCCAGCTCGCGACGGCGCTTGGATCCAAACCGGCGCATCTCTGCGGCGCGCTCACGTTTGCTAAGTTTATGACCGGCCCGTTTTTCAAGTTTGGCAATGTACGCCGCCTGTTCGCGAGCGTCGCGCTGGCGCTGGGCGCGCATCTCCCTCTTTGAAAGATGCAGCCGACCACCACGCCGGCCGGCGCGCGCCAATTGACGCCGCTCATGCCGGGATAATTTTCCGCCACGCTCATGCTTGCGCGCGGACCTGCCTCGCGGATGCTTTCCGCGGGCGCTGGCTTCAATTGTAAGTGAACCGATTAAGGCGAAGAGGAATAAGAGGCAAAATATAGTGCGTGCTACCCTTGGGGAACGTTTTAGGTTCATCGGCAACTCCCTCGTCAAAATTTCGCAAGTCTAGAGTCGAGACGGAAAATCGGGTAAAACTCTCGCTGCTTTGATTTCACGCCGAGGGGCGACGTGCGTGCTCGTCCTTGTAAGCTATTGAAACCGTTAAGGGCGCTTACTTTCCTGCGATCAAAACTTCAAAGTTCGCTTCCGCCGTTTAGCCTAAAAAGTGAGGCGGGATCAGCTCCCGCGGGCGGCCTCTGGGGGGAGTTGCTTTGAGGCCGGGCCAACTATAACATCGGCATAACGAAACGGCAATACCAAATCGGGCTACGTTCGGGGCGGCCCTGGCTCGGGTCTTGCTGCATCCAATGGCCTTGTCGAGATTGCTAAACAGCTTTCGCGTTCGTCTGTTGCTGCTGCTGGCGGCCCTACTGGTGCTCACCGTCAGTGTCCAGTACTTCGTAAATCTGCGATCAGTTGGCACCAACACACAATTCATTGTCGAGCAGCAGCAGGCGATCCTGGCGGGCGTTGCGCTGGGTGTAAAGAGCCTCTCCAGCGGCGATTATCTGGACCAGATGAGGGACAAGGCAAAGCAACCATTGCTGGGCGAGCAGGCTGAGAGGGTCAAGAACGTGCTGATTGTTGACGACGAGGGAAACATCAAGGATAGCTTGGATAAGAATCAAACACCGCGCGAAAATCCAGACAAATCCATCCGTTACGTAAAGGTGAAAGATATTTCTTTGCCCCCGCTGAACAGCGCTGTCCCACTCGCACCCGATAACACGCCGTTGCCTGCGGGCATGAACATCGCACCGCTGAACAAAGCTGGAAACGCAGGCGCCTTCTACTTCCCGGTGGAGACCGACAAGGGGCGCCGTTATGTAATTGTGGTACTCGACTCGGCCAACACACTGACGGCGCTCTTGCAACGCCAGTCGCGACGGTCGCTGCTGTATACGTTGGCGGTGTTGCTGATCACAACCTGTTTGACCGCGATCGTAGTCTGGCGCTTCACGCGTCCAATCAAGTCTCTGTCAATCGCGGCGCGACGCGTGGCGGCCGGCGACTTTTCCTTTCGCGTTCTCACCAGCGGACGGCGAGACGAAATGGGCGAATTGACTGAGCTCTTCAACGACATGACCGTCAAACTTGGGCGCGCACGCGAGCTCGAGGCCCAGCTTTATAACGCGGAGAAGGCGGTAGTTGTCAGCCGGCTGGCGTCGGCTATCGCTCACGAGATTCGGAACCCGCTCAATTACATCAACCTGACGCTCGATCACTTGCGCGCCACCTTTGCTCCTGACGACCCGAAAAAACAGGAGAAGTTCAATAGCCTGACGACCCAATTAAAATCTGAGGTGGCACGCATCAACACCCGCATCACGGAATTTCTGAACTATTCGCGGCCGGCGGCCCTCGAGCCTCAGTCACTCGATCTCGTGGCGACCGCGCGTGATGCAATGCGTATCTTTGAACCGCAGGCTTCCGAATGTAACGTTAAAACGCGGATCGACGAACACGGTCCTGTTCCCCGGGTTACGGCCGACGCTGAGTCTTTGCGCTCAGCGCTGACTAACCTCATTATCAATGGCTTGCAGGCAATGGACGGCAACGGGGGCAGTTTGTCGATAGTTTTGGCGGGTGAGGATGACGGCCGCCTTGCCCGCATCGAGGTTACGGACACCGGTCGTGGTATTGCGCCGGAAGACATTTCGAAAGTATTCGAGCCATACTATTCGACGAAAGAGACAGGAACGGGATTGGGTCTGGCCATTGTCCGAAAAGCTGTGGATGATCATCACGGCTCGATCTCGGTAAAATCGAAAGTGGGCGCGGGCACTACATTCACGATCACTCTACCGGCGGAACAACCGCCGCGAGCTTAGCCGGGGGGCCGCGACCTGCCATAGCGATTCGAAAAATGATGCCAAGAAAAAGCATACTCGTAGTTGACGACGAAAAACCGCAACGAGACATTCTGCAGGAAATATTAACCAGCGCCGGATACGACGTCACCTCCGCGGCTTCGGGCGAGGCCGCCCTGAAGTTTGCCAAAGATCGCAGCTTCGATCTCGCGCTGACTGATTTGAAGATGACGGGCATGGACGGCATCGAGCTGCTCCAGCAACTACTGGCCCTCGATTCTTCGATCATTGTCATTCTGTTGACAGCGCATGGCACGATCGATTCCGCCAAGGATGCATTGCGGCGCGGCGCCTTCGATTACCTGCAGAAGCCATTCGACCGTGACCGTCTGCTGGACACAATCAAGCGCGCGCTGGGCAACCTCGATCAAATTGACGTCGAGATCATATCCGCCTCTCCGAAAATGGAAGCGGTAAAGAAGATGATCCTAAAGGTTGCCCGATCGAATTCGACGGTACTGATTCGGGGAGAGTCGGGCACGGGCAAGGAACTGATCGCCCGAGCGGTGCACAATCAATCGCCGCGCTCGTCAGAGATGTTTCAGGCAGTCAACTGCGCCGCGATCAATGAAAACCTGCTCGAATCTGAACTTTTCGGGCACGAAAAAGGCTCGTTTACCGGAGCGCATGCGGAAAAGAAAGGACTATTTGAAGTCGCCGATCGCGGCACGCTCTTCCTGGACGAAATCGCCGAACTGGACGTCGGCATGCAAGCGAAACTGCTGCGGGCTTTGCAAGAGCGTAAGATTCGTCGCGTGGGCGGCACGCACGAAATTCCGATCGATGTGCGCGTCATCGCAGCTACGAATCGGGATCTGCGGGCCATGGTTTCGGACGGACGTTTTCGCGACGATCTTTACTATCGCATCAATGTGCTGTCGGTCGACGTGCCGCCGCTGCGCGAACGTCGCGAGGATATTCCCGTGCTGATTGATTACTTTCTGAAGAAGCACACGCGCAACACCTCGCGCCTGGTCAAAGGACTGACGACCGAAACAAGGCGCATGCTGAACGATTATGGCTGGCCCGGCAATGTGCGCCAGCTCGAGTCGGCAATCGAACGCGCGATCCTTTTGTGCGAAGGCGACCTGATCACTCCGGATGATCTGCCTTCCGAAGTGCGACAGCAATCGCAGACGGCCGCCACCGGCGGATTCAAGCTGCCGCCCGAAGGAATATCGTTCGAAGACGTCGAGAAGAACCTGATCCTGCAGGCAATGGATCAGACCGACTACAACATCACCAAAGCGGCGAAACTCCTCGGGCTCACCTTTCGCACGCTGCAATATCGTCTGGAAAAGTTTGGCATCAAAAGAGCGGACGCAAAGGGAGCGGATGAAGAATGAACCGCGCGCTTCTCGTTAGCTGTTCTCTCGCGATGTCATTTGCGCTGGCCGGATGCAGCCGCCCGAATCCTTCCGTTGCCAACGTCGCGCCTTCATCTCCGTCACCTGCGCCAGGCATTTCTTCGCCTGCCGATATAGTGAAGGTTCCGTCGACTGCCGCTTCGGTTCCGGCCGGTGGCAGCGTTGATGCGACGGTGACCCTTTCGATCTCTGCCGGCTTTCATGTCAATGCTAATCCGGCAACTTTTTCGTACCTGATTCCGACTGAGGTAACCACCGGCACGATCGAAGGAATCGCTGCGGGCAAGCCTGTCTATCCTGTGGCTGTGAAACGCAAATTTCAGTTTGCGAACGAGCCGCTGGACGTCTACGAAGCTAATGCGCAAATCAGGTTGCCGCTGCGCGCTGAAAAGAGTGCTGCCAAAGGCGCGCGCTCGTTGCCCGTCTATGTCAGAGTTCAGGCTTGCGACCACGAGCAGTGTTTCCCGCCGGCGACGATCGCCACCACTATGACCGTCGAAGTGAAGTGACATGCAATGGCTGAGCGCCTCTGGATTATCCTTTCTGCTTTGCTCGCCGTGGCCGCCGGCGTCTGCCTCTGGCGGAACAATTTGTCAGCCGCATTCGTTACAGGTGCACTGGGAGCATGCGCATGGTTCTTAAGTTATCGTGCTCAGTTGCGCGCTAAAATTGTCGCTGCTGAGCAGAATGTAGAGGAAGAGCAAACTAGTGATGAATCTGATGAAAACTAAGCGAGCAATGCTTGGGCTAATTCTCCTGGCTGGCGGTCTGGGCTTTCTTGCCGCTGCGTCGCGAAGGGTTGCGGCAATGCCTTCCGATGAATCGGAGGTTCGCTCAGCCGTGCAACACATCTTCGATCAACTAAAGGCCGGTCAATATGAAGCCCTCTATGATTCCCTGCCCTCATCATCACGCGCCCGGATCTCACGCGAGCGTCTGGTTAACGGGCTTCAGGGGACGCACAATCTGTATCAACTTGAACGAATAGAAATCGGCGCCGTTCGCGTCTCTGGAAATTTGGCCGTGGTCGACACGGTGATGTACGCGCACATAGCCAAGCCTTTCGACGCCGATGGCAGGTTGGTCGTGCAGCAGTACCTGATACGCGAAGAGGGAAGCTGGCGGGTCGCAACCGGCGACACTGCTACGATCAATCGCTTTCTGAAAAATAATCCGGCATTCGCTCGTAAGTTTCCCATCAAGCGTGCACGGGCTTACATAAATCAAAATGGCAAGTGGGTCGAAGTGCCGCTGGGACGGCGAGGCTAACTCGAAAGCAAATCCTCAAAGGATAATTGCGCGTCGTCAGTCTGCAGATGATGGGGACTGGACACCCGCGGCACGTCGAGCGCTTCACGCACGGCGTCCAGATGAAAACGAATAATGCGCGGAGTCAGGCGCACCGAAGGAATGCGCCGTTTGGCGGCCAGACGTCGCACGGTCGATTCGCTCACCTGAAGGATGTCGGCGAGCTGTCGCGCGGTCAGAAACTCTTCCCTCTCAGACATAACCTATGGTTCGGGCTTCCTCGATGCGCTATCGTAGCGCAAAGGTTTTG
>Ga0207646_10000665_pt1 | contig 44568 bp, 38 predicted proteins | sample KBSK5502metaG_FD_184343 | JGI IMG/M metagenome (GOLD analysis project Ga0207646, IMG submission 184343) | Corn, switchgrass and miscanthus rhizosphere microbial communities from Kellogg Biological Station, Michigan, USA - KBS K5-50-2 metaG... | ecosystem: Host-associated > Plants > Roots >...
TCCGCGGTCTGCCCCATCGGCATGTAGATGTCCTTCTTATGGTCGAGGAGCCACGGGTTCTGGAGGTTCTTCCGGTTGTAGTCGTTCTGGAGCATGGTGATCGACTCGAGCCCGCCGGCGATCGCGATGTCGTAGCTGCCGCCCTCGATCATCCGCGCGGCGATCGCGATCGAGTTGAGCCCCGACGCGCAGAAGCGGCTCACGGTCGATCCCGGCACCGACGACGGGAGGCCGGACATGATCGCGACCGTCCTCCCGACGTTCTGGCCCTGCGCGCCTTCCGGGAAGCCCGCGCCGAGGATGACGTCATCGATCTGCGCCGGGTCGACCTGGGGCACACGACGCAGCAGCTCCCGCACGCACTGCACCGCGATGTCGTCGGGCCGCGCGAGGTTGAACGAGCCGCGGAACGATTTGGCGAGTCCGCTCCGCACGCTCGCGACGATCACCGCCTCACGCATCGCCGCTCCCCTTGCCCGGCGGGGCCCAGCGCGGCTCGCGTTTTGCGAGGAACGCGGCGATGCCCTCGCGCGCGTCCGGATGCGTGAGGAGGCGCGCGAATGCGGCGGTCTCGGTCCGGAGCCCGTCGCGGAGCCGCGCATCAGCCGTCTCACGCAGGAGCGCCTTGATCACCGCGAGGGAGTGGGGCGACTGCGCCGCGAGCGTGCGTGCGATGGCCGCGGCCCGCTCGAAGCATTCAGGTGGCGCGACCGCCTCATCCACCAGTCCCCACTCCGCGGCGCGCCGTCCGCTGACCGGCTCGCCGCCCAGGATCATGAGCCGCGCGCGCCCGGGACCGACGACGCGCGGCAGGCGCTGCGTGCCGCCGCCGCCGGGGAGAATGCCGATGCGGATCTCGGGCAGGCCGATGCGAGCGTCCTCGGCCGCGATCCGGATGTCGCACGCGAGTGCGACCTCCAGCCCACCGCCCATGCAGAAGCCGTGGATCGCGATGATCATCGGCTTCGGGAAGGCCTCGATGCGGTCGGCGAGGCGCTGGATACCCTCGCCGCGCGTGTCGGCGTTCGGCTCGAGGAGCGCCGGGAATTCCGAGATGTCAGCACCGGCGCTGAAGCCGCGCGCTCCGGCGCCGCGCAGCAGCGCGACACGCGTCGCCGCGTCGGTCGCGAGCGTATGGAGCGCCGACTCGAGTGCGGCGACGACCGCCCGGCTCATGGCGTTCACCGGCGGGCGATCGATCGTGATCGTCGTCACGCCATTCGACGACTCGAGGTGAACGAACTCAGGCAGGTGAGGTCTCCCGCGCGGTCGCGAAGCGTTCGCGCAGCGCCGTCTTGCGGAATTTGCCCGCCGCGGTCTTTGGTATCTCGGTCACGAACTCGAACGTGTCGGGCAGCCACCATTTCGCGAAGCTGGGCGCGAGGTATTCCCGAAGCTCGTCCGCGGTCGCGGTCTGCCCGGGCCGCAGGAGGACGCACGCCAGGGGACGCTCCTGCCAGCGCGCATGCGGGACCGCGATGACCGCGGCCTCGGCGACCGCGGGGTGACCCATGAGCGCGTTCTCGAGCGCGACCGAGCTGATCCACTCACCGCCGGACTTGATGAGATCTTTCGAGCGGTCCTGGATCTCGACGTACCCGCGCGCATCGATCGTGACGATGTCACCGGTGCGGAACCAGCCGTCCGCTGTGAAACGGTCCGCGGATTCCGGGCTCTTGTAATAGGCGCGAGCCACCCAGGGACCGCGCACCTGGAGCTCGCCCATCGTCTTCCCGTCCCAGGGCACGTCGTGCCCCGCGTCGTTCTGGGCGCGGATCTCGACGAGCGGCACCGGATAGCCCTGCTTCGCGCGGTAGGCGAAGCGCGTCTCGGTGTCGGCCTGCTCGAGATCGCTCATGAGGCTCGAGACCACGCCGAGGGGCGTCGTCTCGGTCATGCCCCAGGCGTGGAGGACCCGTAACCCGTGACGCTCGTCGAACCCACGGATCATCGAGATCGGCGCGGCCGAGCCACCGACCACGAGGAGGCGAAGCTGCGACAGGTCGTACTCCTTGGGTCGCTCGTCGAGCCTACGCAGGAGCCCGAGCCAGATCGTCGGGACACCCGCGGTGTACGTGACGTGCTCGCCGACGAACAACTCGCACAGGCTCTCCGCATCGAGGTGCGGCCCGGGATGGACCTGCGTGGCTCCGACCATCGTGCAGGTGAACGGCAGGCCCCAGGCGTTCACGTGGAACATGGGCACGACGGGCAATACGACATCGGACTCCAGGACGCCGACCGCGCCGGACGCCTGACCCAGGCTGTGGAGGACCAGCGCGCGGTGCGAATACAGGACGCCCTTCGGTCGGCCGGTCGTCCCGGACGTGTAGCACATCGCGGCGGCCTCACCCTCGTCGAGCTCCGGATAAGCGAACGCGCTGGGGTCCGCGCCGGCGAGGAGCGTCTCGTAGCCGATCGTGCCCGCGGGCGCCTTGGCGCCGTGCTCGATCACGACGATGTGCTCGATGCGCACATCTGCGCGGAACTTTTCGAGCACCGGCAGCAAGGTCTCGTCGATGATGAGAACGCGGTCCTCGGCGTCGTTCACGATGTAGGTGAGGTCACTCGGATGCAGGCGTGGATTGATCGTATGGAGGACCATGCCCGCGAGCGGCACTCCGAAGTACGCCTCGACGTGCTCGTACTGGTTCCAGCACAGCGTCGCGACGCGGTCGCCACGCCGCAGGCCGAGCTGCTGGAGCGCGACCGCGAGCTTCTTCGCGCGCGGCACGAAGTCCGCGTACGTGTACCGGTGGATGGTCTTGTCCGGTCGGCGCGTGACGATCGCCTTGTGCCCGAAGAGCGTCTCCGCACGTCGGAGGATGAATTCGATGGTCAGCGGGTAATCCATCATCAGTCCGTCCATGTCGATGTCTCCCCTCTCATTCCGTTGTCAGCCACCAAGTACCGCCTGCGCGATCTCCGCGCGGTGCGCCGCGCCGGAGCGGTCGAACGCCTCGATCCAGAGTGCCCGCTTGTAGTAACGATGGAGTGGATGGTCCCAGGTGAAGCCCATGCCGCCATGCACCTGGATCGCGCGCTCGCAGGCCGCGACTGCTGCCTCAGCGGCGTAGGCCTTCGCCGCGACCGTGGCGAGCTCGGCCTGCCCGTCATCCTCGGCGATGCACCACGCCGCCCAGTACGCGAGCGAGCGCGCGAGCTCCGTCTCGACATAGGTGTCCGCGAGCTTGTGCGAGACCGCCTGGTACGCGCCGATCGGCCGGCCGAATTGCTGGCGAGTCTTCGCGTGCTCGATACCGAGCTCGAGCGCATGGCTGGCGACGCCGACCGCCTCGAGGGCGAGCGCGGCCAGCGCGCGTCGCCGGGTGCTTGCGATGATCTCCGCCGCGTCGGGCGGTGCCGCGAGGAGGCGGGCGTCGTGGTCCGCGAAGGTGACGCGACCGAGCGGCCGCGAGGCGTCGACCGTATCGAGGACGCGGGTCTGCACCTTGGCGTCGTGGGGCTCCGCGAGGTACAGGCCGATGCCGTCGGGCCCGCGTGCGTGGACCACGAACGCATCGACGGTGCCGGCGTCGGGAACGAGGCCGGTCTCACCACGTAGGAGCCAGCGATCACCGGCCCGACGTGCTTCGACCGAGTTCCCTGACGCGAGCGTCGCGGTGAACGCGCCGGTGGCGACCTTCGCCAGGAGGTCGGGCGCGCACGTGAGCGCCGGCAGCGCGAGCGCGACGGTCGAGAAGTACGGACCCGCGTAGAGCGCCCGACCAAGCTCCTCGAAGACGATCGCCTCTTCGATGAAGCTGAGTCCGGCGCCACCCTGCGCCTCGGGGATCGACGCGCCGGTCCACCCCAGACGAGCGAGCTCGGGCCAGGACGCGGGCTCCCGGCGCTTCTCGAGGAACGAGCGGGCCTGCGCACCGAGCTGGTCCTGCTCCGGTGAGAAGCTGAAATCCATCAGCGGCTCCGGGGCAGGCCGAGGACACGCTCGGCGATGATGTTCCGCAGGACCTCCGACGTGCCGGCCTCGATCGTGTTGCCGCGACTGCGCAGCTGCTGATAGCGCCAGTACGCGTGCGCCCCGTCGCCATCGTCCACCTGCGCCTCCTGTCCGATGATCTCGATCGCGAGCTTGGTGAGGCGCTGGTTCGCCTCGGACCAGCGGAGCTTCGCGACCGACCCCTCGGGGCCGGGCGCGCCGGTGCGCTCGAGGCGCGCCAGGGCGCGGTAGTTGGTGTAGCGGAGGGCCTGGAGATCGATCCACTCGCGAGCGACGCGGTCGCGCACCAGCGCGTCGGTGACCGCGCGCTCGCGGGCCAATGTCACGAGCTTATGGACCGCGACGTCGAGGGCGCCGGCGAGGGCGAAGCCGAAGGTGCCGCGTTCGTGCGACAGGGTCGTCATCGCCACGCGCCAGCCGCCACCGACCTCGCCAAGGAGGTTCTCCTTCGGCACGGCGACATCGGTGAAGAAGATCTCGTTGAACTCCGCCTCGCCGGTGATCTGGCGCAGCGGCCTGACCTCGACGCCGGGACTCTTCATGTCGACGACGAGATACGTGAGGCCCTCGTGCTTCTCGCTGGCCGTGTTGCTTCGGCCGAGGAGGATGCATCGATCGGCGATGTGCGCGTACGACGACCACACCTTCTGACCGTTCACCACGAAGCGGTCGCCCACGAGCTCGACGCGCGTGCGCACCGACGCGAGGTCGGACCCTGAGCCCGGCTCGGAGAAGCCCTGGCACCAGATCTCCTCGGCCGACAGGATCTTCGCGAGATAGCGCGCCTTCTGCTCCGGACGGCCATGCGCGATGATCGTCGGACCGGCCATGCCCAGACCGATCACGCCCAGGTGCTGCGGCGCTTCGGCGCGCGCGAGCTCCTCGAGATAGACGGCCTGGTAGCGCCACGGCTGTCCCGCACCGCCGTACTCCTTCGGCCAAGTGAGCCCGGCGTATCCGGCCTGTGCGAGACGCCTGCTCCAGTCGCGTCCCAGTGCGAGGGCAGCGGGGTCGCTCCAGCCGCGAAGGCCGCGCAGCCCGGACGGCACGTTCGCCTCGAGCCAGGTGCGCAGCGTCGCGCGGAACGCGGTCTCGTCGGGTCCGTCTCGGAGGTCCATCAGCGATCGATCGACCTTGTCACGACGACCGCTCGACGGACAGCGGCTCGGGCGCCACGAGGCGTGCTCCGATCTCCACCAGCGCGCGAAGGCAGTCGTCGAGCCTCGCATCGTGCTCGCCCAGCGCGATCGGCGCGGCGTTGAAGTCGGTCGCGCCGGCCTCCGCCAGGCGGAGCAGCTGCTCGCCGATCGCATCGTGGTCTCCGACGATGGCGACCTCCGCCGGGCCGGCGGCGCCCTCCCGGTCGAGCATCGCGCGATACGCCGGAAGCACCCCATAGCTCTTGAACATGCGTCGAGCCAGCTCGCGCGCGCCGGCCACGTCGTCGGTGAGCGCGAGCGGGAGCTCGACGACGATGCGCGGAGCAGGGCGACCGGCCTCGGCCGCCGCTTCGCGTATGCGGGGAACGATGTGCTCGCGCAGCGTGCGGGCGCCCACCAGCCAGGTGATCGTGCCGGCCGCGAGGGTGCCGGCCAGCGCGAGCATCTTCGGACCGAGTCCGGAGAGCAGCACCGGCACCGGCAGCCCCTCCGTCGCGGTGACGTGAGCACGCACCGTGAAATGCGTACCGGCGTGCTCGACCTTCCCGGTGGTGAGGAGCGGGACGAGGACGGAGAGGTATTCCCGCGTGTGGGCATACGCATGCTCGTACGAGAGACCCCACATCTCTTCCACGACCACACGGTGAGACGGGCCGACGCCGAGCGTGAAACGGCCGCGTGCGGCGGCCGCCGTCGACGCCGCCTGCTGGGCCATCGCGTAAGCGTGACGTGTGTATGTCGGCGTGATGGCCGTGCCGACCTCGATGCGATCGGTCACGCGCGCCGCGAGGGCGGCGACCGTCATCGCATCGTGGCCGAAGATGTTCGAGAACCAGATGGAACTGAGGCCGACCTCCTCCGCCAGGCGGGCTCGCGCGAGAAGCTCATCCAGCGTGGCGGGTCGCCGGTCGCGTTGCGCGCCGTCGAGGAGACCGATGCGCATCAGCCCGGACCTCGTGTGTGGGCCGGGCGCCCTGTTGTTCGGGCGAGCGGGATCGGCGTCACTCGACGCATCCCCGACCCCGCTCGCCCTTCGAGTAGCACTGCCTGTTCCTACTTGAGCGTGATGTAGCCGGTCACAGTGACGAACTTCCCATCCTTCGCCGCCTGGAAATAGGCGGCCTTCACACCCGCGTGATCTGTTGGGCTGTAGCTGAGGCTTGGCACGACAGAGCCGGTGAAGTCCTTCATCTGATCGAGGTTCGTCATGAGGCTCTCGCGGGTCAGCTCTCTGCCCGCGCGCTTCAGTGCCTCGATGAACACCTGTCCGTACGCGTATCCGGCCAAGGTGAAGCCACCGATCTGTTCCTTCGGCGCGTACTTCGCCATGAACGCCTGGTATTCGACGATCTTCGGGTTGCTGGTGTCGTCGAACGCCGGGAGGTACGCCTCGATCAACATGCCGTTGATCGCCGTGCCGGCCAGCTGGAAGATCGACGGATCGTTGATCACCGACGATGAAAGCAGCTTCGGCGCGTAGCCGATCTTTCCCATCTCGGCGATGATCGAGCCGCCCGGCTTGGGCACGGCGTAGAGGATCACCGTGTCGGCACCGCTGGTCTGCAGCTTGAGCGCCTGTGCGCTGAAGTTGGTGTCGGTCGTCTCGTATGAGACCGCGGTCGCGGCCGACAGGTTGCGCTTCTTCAGCTCCGCCTGGACGGCGTCCAGTCCCTCTTTGCCGAAGGCGTCGTTCTGGTAGAAGACCGCGATCTTTTTCGTACCCATCGTGTCGAGCGCGTATTGCGTCGCGAGTGTCGCTTCGGTCGTGTAGTTCAGCTGGACGGCGTAGATGTTCTTCTTGAGCGGCACGGCGAGCATGGTCGTGCCGGTCGCCGGCCACACGTGCGGTACGTTGTTCGCGACGATGTAGTCCATGACCGCCGCGTTGTGCGCCGTCCCAAGGCCGCCGCAAAGCGCGAAGACCTTGTCCTCTTCCACGAGCTTCTTCACCGCGGCCACGGTCTTTGCCGGCTGATAGCTGTCGTTCTCATAGATGAAGCGGATCTTGCGGCCGTTGATGCCGCCCTGGTCATTGATCATCTTGAAGTACGCGTCGAGCGTGCGGTCGATGGCGCCGTAGGCACCCGCCGGTCCATCCTGGGGTCCCCAGCTGCCCACCACGACTTCGGTGTCGGTCACGCCCGGAACGATCGGTTTGGCAGTGGCCGACGCCGCCGCCGTCGCGGGCGCGGAGCTCGCGGCGGGTGGGGCCGCCGACCCACAGGCGACGGCGAGCAGCGCGACGAGCACGGGAACGACAAGTGCCACCCGCCGTACCGTTCGGTCCTGCATCCTCGATAGTCGCTGCATCAAAAGTGCCCTCCTTCTGGCCTTCCCGGCCCTAGTGCCCGAGATATGCGCGTCGCACCTCCTCCCGCTGCCGGAGCGCCGCGCTCCGATCGCCCAGGATCACACGTCCGGTCTCCAGGACGTAGGCATGGTCGGCGATGCCGAGGGCCATGTGCGCGTTCTGCTCGACGAGAAGCACGGTCGTGCCTGCCGCGCGGATCTCGCTGATGACGCGGAAGATCTCCTTGACCAACAGCGGTGCGAGTCCCAGGGACGGCTCGTCGAGCAGAAGCAGGCGTGGCCGTGCCATCAGCGCCCGTCCGATGGCGAGCATCTGCTGCTCGCCGCCGCTCAGCGTTCCGGCGCGCTGCTGCAGCCGCTCGCCAAGGCGCGGGAAATAGTCGAACACGCGCGATTGCTCATTGCGTGTGGGACCGTTCTTCCGTCTGGCGTACCCACCGAGCAAGAGGTTCTCGCGCACGGTGAGGCTTGCGAAGATCTGTCGTCCCTCGGGCACCTGAACGATCCCGGCCCGCACCAAACTGTCGGGCCTCGATCCATCGATACGCTTGCCGTCGAACTCGACCGAGCCGCGCGTCGGCCGGACGAGACCGGAGATCACGCGCAGCGTCGTCGTCTTGCCCGCGCCGTTCGCTCCGAGCAGCGCGACGACGCTCCCCTCGCCGACCTGGAGACTCACGCTGTGCAGGGCGCAGACGCGCCCGTAGTACGCCTCAATCTCGTTCACCGCCAGCAGCGGACGATTCACGTTAGCCAACGGAGGCCTCGAACTCGGGTTCGCCGAGATAGGCTGCGATGACCGCGGGGTCGTTGCGGACGTCGGCCGGCAGTCCTGTGGCGATACGCCGGCCGAAGTCCAGGACATAGAGCCGATCGCACAGCCCCATGACGAACGACATGTCGTGCTCCACGAGGAGCACGCTCAGGTCGAGCCGATCGCGCACCCGGCGGATCAGGTCCGCGAGCCCCTGGCTGGCCCGCTGCTCGGCGCCGGCGGTCGGCTCGTCGAGCAACAGCAGGGCTGGGCGCGACACGATCGCCCGGCCCAGCTCGACCAGCTTCTGCAGGCCGAAGGGCAGTGTGGACACCACGCGGTCGCGGTGACCCGTAAGGCCCAGGAGCTCGAGCGTCTCGTCCGCGCGCGCGATGGCCCGGGCTTCCTCCGCGCGGACCCCGGGCAGGCGCAGGCCATCGCGGATCACGCCGCCGCGGATAACGATGTGCTGTCCGACCAGCAGGTTCTCTAACGTCGTCATGCTGCGACAGAGCTCCACGTTCTGGAACGTGCGCGCAATGCCGAAGCGGATGATCTCGTGCGACCGAGCGCGCGTGATGTCGCGGCCCTTGAAATGGATGGTCCCGCGATCGGGCTCGTAAAACCGGCTGATGCAGTTGAAGACCGTCGTCTTCCCCGCTCCGTTGGGTCCGATCAGCCCGACGATCTCGCCCGTGTTGACGGAGAGGTCGAGATTGTCGACGGCGACCAGGCCGCCGAAGCTCATCGTCAGATTCTTGATCTCGAGCAGCGGTCCGCTCATCGCACACCGCTCCCGTCACTCAGCTCGACGATCTGATCCAACCGCGACGCCCCGGGTCGTACGCGTGCCGCCCAGCGCTGGCGCGAGGCTCGCACGATCCCGGCCAGACCGCGAGGAAGGAACGCGATCGTCAGGATCAGGATCGCACCCAGAACGACGATGTACAGATTCTTGAAGTCGTGCACCACCGGCAGTCGCGTCAAAGCGTTCTGCAGGAACGTGAGCAACAGTGCCCCTGAGAGCGCGCCGCCGACGGAGCCGAGGCCGCCGAGCACGATCATCGTCAGGAAGTCGACCGAGAGGAGCACCGTGAAGTCCTCGGGACTGATGCCGTGAATGAGATGCGCGTAGAGGCTCCCCGCGATCCCCGCATACAACGCGCTGAGCGCGAACGCGGTGGTCTTGTAGCGCACGAGATCCACACCCATGGCTCGAGCGGCGATCTCGCTGTCGCGGATGGCGACGAAGGCGCGGCCGGTGTGGCTCGCGACGACGTTCCTTGCGAAGATCGTCAACACGATGAGCACCGCCGCGGCCAGGTAGTAATAGTCCTGATCGGTGCGGAACACGATCGTGAACGCGCCGAGCGGAAGCGACGCCAGCGGCAGACTGTGCAGGCCCGATGAGCCGCCGGTCCACGAAGCCTGCCAGACGACGAGCTGCGGGATCGCGAGACCGAAGCCGAGCGTCGCGACCGCGAGGTAGGGACCGGAGAGGCGAAGGGCGGGCAGCCCCAACAGGAATCCGATCGTCGCGGTGAGGGCTCCGGCCACGAGCAGCGCCGCGACGAACGGCAGGCCCAGGCGCAACGTGAGCAGGGCGGAGGCGTACGCGCCGATCGCGAAGAAGCCGGCGTGTCCCAACGAGATCTGGCCGGTGTGCCCGATGAGCAGTCCCAGGCCGATGGCGACGATCGCGTAGATGAGCGCCAGCGAGACCAGATAGAGGATGTATCCAGGGGCGATGCCCGGGATGACGCCGAGCAACGAGGGGACGACGATGACGGCTGCTAGGCCCACGCCGTACGGCGCCGCCGCGCGCCCGCGCGTTCGCAGCCAGTGCACCATCGCTCCCGGCCCCTACACCTTCTTGATCTCGTGCTTACCCAGCAGTCCGCCAGGCCGCACCACGAGCACGAGCACGATGAGCACGAACGCGATGGTGTTGCGAAGCTCAGGCACTTCGAAGCCGACGACGCTGTCGATGATGCCGAGCAGAAGTCCACCGACGACGGCGCCGGGGAGGCTCGTGAGTCCGCCCACCACGGCCGCCGCGAACGCCTTGAGCGCGACGTCGCCCATCATGCTGGGGTCGAGGTAATTGAGCGGGGCGATGAGCATGCCGGTCACCGCGCCCATGGCCGTGCCCATTCCCCACCCCAGGGCATTCATCCGACCGATGCTGATGCCCATCAGCTGTGCGGCCGTTCGGTTCTCCGCGACGGCGCGCATGGCGATGCCCGTCGGGCTGAAGCGGAAGAACGCAAAGAGGACCGTCATCAGAACAAGCGTCACGAGGAAGGTCAGCGCGTTCAACTGGCTCAGCACGACCGTTGCGAAGCGCAGCGGCGGGCCGACCACGGGTGCGGGAAAGGTCCGGATCTCGTAGCCCCAGATCCAACCCGCGGTACCGAGAAGGATGAGGCTCAGCCCGACCGTGACGATCACTGGATTGAGGACCGTGGTCGTGCTGATATGGCGCAGCACGACACGCTCGATCAGCGCACCGAACAGCCCAGCGAAGACCAGGGTCAGGACGAACGCGACGGCGAACGGGAGCTGAAAGACGGTCAGCAGCGTGAAGGCCACGAACGTGCTGAACATCGCTGTCTCGCCTTGGGCGAAGGTGATGACCTGGGTCGTTTTGTAAATCAGGACGATGCCGAAAGCGGTCAGCGCGTACAGGCTGCCGAGCGCGAGCCCGTTGACGAGCAGCTGTCCCCACGGCAGGTCGATCAGGGACAGAGCATCCGGACGGCGCGCTCGGCGAAGTCGTCGGCGACCGCGGTCTCCGTGAGTCGACCGCCGGGTCGGTACCAGCGGTGGACCCAGGTGCAGGTACCGAGGAGCGCAAGGGTCGCAAGCTTGGAGTCGCCCTCGACGAACTCGCCTTGACGCATGCCGTCGACGATCACGCGCTCGAAGAGGTCGCGCATGGCCTGGTGTGTCCGACGGACCTGCTGCAACGCCGTGCGCGGAAAGGAGTGCTCCTCACGCACGTAGACGTGCACGGCGTCGAGATTCCGAAGGACCCCGAGCACGTAGACGCGCACGATCGCACGCAGTCGATCGCGGGGGGTCCCCGGCCGGGACGCGGCGGCGTCCATGTCGCCCAGCACCTGTTCCGCACGGCCCTGGAACAGCCGGACGAGCAGCTCCTGCTTGGAGGAGATGTAGTAGTAGAGGCTTCCCTTGTTCAATCCGACCGCGTCTGCGATCTCCTGCATCGACGCGGCGTCGTAGCCCTTGCGCCGAAAGATCCGGAGCGCTGCCGCGCGGATAGCCGTCTCCCGATCCGCCGCCCGCATCCCGCGTCGACGAACCAGGCGGTGACCCGCGCCAGCCCCCACGCCCGGCCGCACCATGGCGGCGGGACAGTAGCAGACCGACCGTTCGGTAGAAAATGCGCGTTGACCGGATGAGCCAGCCGCAGTAGCGTCGCCGCGGATCCGCAGCCGGAGTTAGGGGGGGTCACATGCGTTCCTTCATTTCCCCAGCGTTGCTCGCCCTCGCGCTCGCGCTCTCGCCGGCGGCCGCACTCGCCGCACCCGCGGGCGCGCTCGCGGCGACAAAGGCGGGACAACCGTTCCCGACCAACCTGTACACCGTGCGCGATGAGACGCAGATCACCGGACTACGCGTGGACCTGCCGAAGCCTGATTGCGCGATCCAGCCGTCCGATTGCGCGGACATCGACGTCCTCGACACGCTCGACGGATTCAACATCCAGCCGAGGATCTCGATCCCGTTCTCGGCTCCGATCGACGTCTCCACGGTCTCGAGGTCGACCGTCTTCCTGGTAGGCCCGGGCGGCCACGTCGTCGGGATCAACCAAGCCGTGTGGGAGCCGCTCACGAACACGTTGCACGCCGAGAGCGACGAGCAGCTCGCCCAGGACACGACGTATCTGCTCGTCGTGACGCGCGGCATTCGCGGCGCCGACGGCCAGCCGCTCGAGGCGACGGACTTCCGCCGCGACAACTTCGGGCAGACGAAGGATCTCGATACGAAGGCTTATCGCCAGGAGCTCCTCGAAGCGCTGCCGAGAGCGATGGCCGGCGGCGCGACGCCGAACGAGATCGCCGCCGCGAGCCTCTTCACGACGCAGAGCATCGACCGGGTCTCGCGCCAGATCCGCTCGCAGCTGAGCGGCGGAGCTGCCTCCTTCACGCTGGGTGCCGCGGGCGAGCGGACCGTGTTCCCATTGTCCTCGGTCGCCGGAATACAGCTGAGCCGGCAGACCGGGACGTCGACGTTCTCTACCTTGCTCTTGCCGACGCCCGCGCTCTCGGTCTTCCCGGGCTCAGTCGGTGCGATCGCGTTCGGGTCTTACGCGTCGCCCGACTACGAGACCGCGGCCAAGGTGATCCCGGCAACCGGGACGAAGCTGGGAACGCCCGTCCCGCAATCGACGAGGCAGATCCAGTTCACGCTCTTCCTACCGGCCGGCGCGACGCCCGCGGGCGGCTGGCCCGCGGCGATCTTCGGTCACGGGTTCGGCGACAGCAAGGACGGCGCTCCCTGGGCGGTCGGGTCCTCGCTGGCGCACGCGGGCATCGCGACGATCGCGATCAACGTCGTCGGGCACGGCGGCGGTGCGCTCGGGACGTACACGGTGCTGCGCACCGCCGGGGCGCCCGTCACGCTGCCGAGCGGCGGACGTGGGATCGACCAGGACGGCAACGGCACCATCGACTCCACCGAGGGCGTGAGCGCCGTTGGCGCGCAGTCGCTCATCGGCAGCCGCGACGGCCTGCGCCAGACGACGATCGACCTGATGCAGCTCGTGAAGGTGCTCCAGGGCGGCGTCGACGTCGACGGCAATGGGTCGCCCGACCTGAGCGGCTCGCGGATCTACTACGCCGGCCAGTCGTTCGGCGGCATCTACGGGGTGCAGCTCCTCGGGCTCGAGCCCGATATCCGTGCCGGCGTCCCGAACGTGCCCGGCGGGTCGATCATCGAGATCGCCCGGTTGAGCCCAAGTTTCCGACCGCTGGTCGGGATCGGCCTGATCACGCGGACCCCGTCGCTCTACAACGCGACCCCGGATGCATCGTTCACGTCGTTCGTCGAGAACATCCCGCTCCGCAACATGCCACTCCTGGTCGACACCGTACCGGGCGCGTCCGCGATCCAGGCCCTCATCGACAACACGGAGTGGGCGCAGCAGGCTGCCAACCCCGCGGCGTACGCGCCGTTCATCACCCGTCCGGTGATCATCCAGTTCGCGCGCGGCGACAAGACTGTTCCGAACCCGACCACGAGCGCGATCCTCCGAGCCGGCCACCTAGCGTCACGCGCGACGGTCTTCCGCAACGACCTCGCGTTCGCGGCGAACTCCGCGCTGAGCCCGAACCCGCACACATTCCTGACGAGAATCACGGGTCCGGGTGCGCCGTACGCGCTCGCCGCCCAGCATCAGATCGCGACGTTCTTCGCCAGCGATGGAGCCATCACTATCGACCCGGACGGACCGGCGCCGTTCTTCGAGACCCCCACCTCGATGCTCTGGGAGGACCTCGGCTTCATTCCGTAGCTGCGCGACCCTGAGAAGCGCGGTCAGTCCTCGAAGTGGCCGCGAAAGACGGTCACGGAGCGCTCGCAACGGCCACACCCGGACGGGCACTCTCGGCGTGGGCCCGGCGTTCGCCGAGGAGAAACCACGTGCGCATCGGACCCTTCCCCTTCACCTCGATCGTGCCGCGTGGCTCGCAGTCGAACTCGTCGCAGATGAGCTCGTATGTCGCGTCAGTCAGATGGACCCGCCCCGGCACGCTGTGCGTCTCCATCCTGCTCGCCGTGTTCACGGTATCGCCCCAGATGTCGAACACGAACTTCCGCAGACCGATGACCCCGCCGACGCAGGGCCCGCTGTTCATGCCGATCCGGAAGTCGATGCGGTCCTCGCCCGCCGCGCGGAGCTCGTCAAGGTAAGCGCAGATCCCCAGGGCCATGCGGGCCATCACCTTCGCGTGATCCGCGCGTCCACGCGGAACTCCCGCGACGCACATGTAGTTGTCGCCGATGGTGCGGATCTTCTCGACGCCGAGCCCCTCCGCGAGGAGATCGAAGCGGGAGAAGATCCCGTTGAGGAGCGCTACGAGCTGCTTCGCGTCCAGCCGCTCTGCGAGCATCGTCGACCCGACGATGTCCGCGTAGAGCACCGTCGCGTGCTCGTACGCGTCGGCGATCGGGCTCTCACCGGCCTTGAGCCGCGCCGCGATCTCCTTGGGCAGGACGTTCAGAAGGAGCCCCTCCGAGCGTTCCTGCTCGCGTGCGAGCGCGTCCATGGCGCGGTCGCGCTGGCGCAGGAACGTCGCGATCAGGAGGAAGACCATCGAGCCCCCCACGGCGACGTTGAGGCCGAGCATCGTGCTCGAGAACCACTCCGGTAGCGTTGAGACCGGACCCACGATCTGGCCGGCGACGCCCGACGTGATGAACACGGCGAGGTACGCGATGTACCAACGTAGTCCGGCGCGCGGCCCGCTGAAGACGAGGGCGCCAACCGGGGCAAGGGCGCCCCACAGCCCCACACCCCCTGACGGGAGAAAGCCGCCCAGCGGGACCATCGACAGCGTGGGCGCGAGCAGAATGTCGACCAAGCTCACGCGCAGCAGCATCGCGAAATTCCGTGTGCGTGCGAACGCGATGATCGCACCCAGCAGCACGAGGGCATACGCGAATGGCACATACCCGACCGGCGAGCCGAAGATGAGGTACAGGCTGCCCCACACGACCGCGATCGGCAGGATCAGCACCGAGGTCAGGACGAGCAGCACCTTGCGCTGCCGCGTTTGCTCGTCGTCCCGGGGATCCGCACCGACCGTCGCCAACCGGGCCAGCACCGCGTTCGACACGACCTGGACGCGACGCATCGAGTCCATTCGAGAGAACGTCATGTGCCCCGCCGCCTCGCTTCCACTGAGGCGGACCGATCGCGTCGACCGCAGGTCTGGTCCACCGGGCGAGCGTCAACCACTAGCGGTACGGTACATCGAGGCACCCTCGACGGCGGCGGTCGCGCGCGGCCTTTCGCCGATGGATCGCAAGGAGCTCCGGCAGATGCCGACATGCGTGGGGCGTGTTGACGGTGAAGATGAGAGGCGGCCGAAGGGTCGGCCGGGACGAGGAGTCATGAGATGGCGCGGTATCTGATCTCGTTCGATGACGGCGCGATGGACGACATCCCCGAGGAGGAGGGGCCCGCCGTGGCCGAGGCCGCGCACGCGGTGATCCGAGACGCCCAGGACGCCGGGGTATGGGTGTTCGCCGGGGGTGTGTATCCCCACGACGAGGTGAGCGTGAGGGTGGTGGGCCCCGATGGGACGATCACCGACGGCGCGAAGAGCAAGGCGTACATCGCCGCATTCACGATCATCGACGTGCCCTCACTCGAAGAGGCACTGCAGTGGGCCGCCAAGATCGCCGCCGCCTGCCGCTGTGCGCAAGAGGTCCGCGAGTTCATGACCGATCCGGCCGTGGGCAACTGATCGGGGGCGTCCGAAGGACTTCCCCACGGCTAACCTGCGTGACGTGCTGGCGAGGTAACGGCAGACCACTGCGGGTCAGACCTGGCGGCGGCGCGACGACGCTCAAAGCGCGGCGCTCCGATGCTTGCTGTTGCGTCGGGACGGCGGCGACACCGTAGGCTTCGCGGTAACTGCCGGTGCCGTCTGGTGGAGCGCGCACTCGCGGAATGCCGGCACCAGCGGGTTGTCATCGCCGCTACGGCTCGCGAGAACGACCGCGCTGGGTGCGACGCCGCGGAGAGGAACAGTCGCAAGGTCGGGGCGCAGGCTGCTGGCGCGTAGACCAGCGGCCACGATCACGACGAGCTCTCCGCTGGCGATGAGATCGAACTTCTCGTCGAGCGTGTCAACGACCGGACCATCAGGCGCGGGACGGCCGTCCGGACGAGGATCGATCCGCCAGAACGCGCTCCAGTCGGGGTCACGCCAGCGGGGCATCGGCTCGTCGGCGATGTCGTCGAGCGTCAGGTACGGCCTACCCGCCAGTCGATGATCACGCGCGACGAGCAAGATGCGCGGCTCCTCATACAGCGTGACCACATCGAGTTGTTCGGTCGCGAAAGGTAGCCGCGCGATGGCGACATCGACGCGGTGGTTCAGGAGGGCCGCGCGCGGCTCGTTCCACTTCAGATGGACGGTCTCTACCGCCGCATCGGGTCGCTGACTGAGCAGCTCGCGCACGGCTGGGGTCACGATCAGGCTCGTGAGGTAGCCGACCGTGATGTGCGACGGCGCTGCGGCCGCGCGCGTCTGCGTCGCCGCGCGAGCGGCAGCGTTGAGCAATTCCGTGGCGAGCGGAAGGAACACGGTGCCAGCCTCCGTCAGGCGAGCGCCCTGCGGCGTGCGGTCGAAGAGGCGTGCACCGAGGAGCTCTTCAAGGCGCCGGATCTGGCGGCTCAAATATGGCTGCGCGACGTAGAGCGCTTCTGCGGCGCGACCGAAGTGCTGGTGCTCAGCCACGGCGGTGAAGTAGCGGACGAGCCGTAGATCGAGATCCGGCGGAAGCACCCTCTCCGGCACGTCGGAATCGTACGGCTCATGCGTCCGTCGCATCACGTGATCTGAAAGCGGTCTTGGACCTAACGCGCGCCGATGGCGAGAGTCGGGCCATCCGGATCTTTCGCGGATCCGGAATGAAAGGAGCGTGACGTGATCGTTATCACCACTCCGACTGGTCAGATCGGTCGCCAGGTCCTCGAGCGTGTCGTCGCGGGCAGCGAGCCTGTCCGCGCCATCGCGCGTGAGCCTGCGCGCATCCCGGCGCAGCTGCGCGGCCGTATCGAAGTCGTCGAAGGTTCGCACGGCGACGCCGACATCGTCGGCCGCGCCTTCGCGGGCGCCAAAACGGTCTTCTGGCTTGTCCCGCCGGATCCTCGATCGACCAGCGTGGACGCCGCGTACGTCGACTTCACCCGGCCCGCATGCGCCGCCTTCACGCAACAAGGCGTAAAGCGCGTCGTCGGAATCTCGGCCCTCGGTCGCGGCACCCCGTGGGCGAACAAGGCTGGTCTCGTGACCGCGTCGCACAAGATGGACGACCTCATCGCCCGGAGTGGGGTCAGCTACCGGGCGGTCACGAATCCGTCATTCATGGACAACCTGCTGCGTCAGGTCGAGCCGATCAAGACCCAGGGCGTGTTCTCGCTGCCGATCGACGGCGACCTACGGCAACCGACCGCGTGCATTCGCGACATCGCGGCGACCGCGGCACGACTCCTCCTCGACCGTGCGTGGACCGGGGTGGCGAGCGTTCCCGTTTTGGGTCCCGAGGACCTCTCGTACAACGACATGGCCCGGATCATGTCCGAGGTGCTCGGCCGGCCGATCCGGTTCCAGCGCATCAGCAACGACGCATACAAGGCGCGCCTCATGGCGCGCGGCATGTCGGACGCGATGGCACAGGCGAACGTCGAGATGTGGGTCGGCTACGACCATGGGATGGATACTGCCGAGCCGCGTACGCCGGAGAACACGACCCCGACGAGCTTTCGCGAGTGGTGCTCCGAGGTGCTCGAGCCCCGACTCATGTCCGGAGCACCGGCGTGATCGGCCGGCGAAGTCCTCGGATCGAGCGGTTCCTCGGCCAAGATCTGGACCGTCTCGAGGCACTCTCCGACGGCGTCTTTGCGTTCGCCATGACGTTGCTGGCGTTCGAGATCCGCGTACCAGATCCGAACTCGATAACGAGCGAGGAGCGGCTCTGGGCCGCCGTAGTCGCGCTCGCACCTCGCCTCGTGACGTACGCGATGAGTTTCCTCACGCTCGGGATCTTCTGGAACGCACAGCAGGCGCACCTGCATCACCTCCGCGGCTCCGACCGAACGTTCACCTGGGTCCAGCTCACGTTCCTCGGCGTCATCGTCGCCATCCCGTTCTCGACGGAACTGCTCGCGGAGTTCATCACGTTCCGCGTTGCGCTCTTGGTGTACTGGGCGAACATCTTCATCGCCGGCATCACGCTGGCGTGGAGCCTTTGGCACATGCGACACGCGGCCCTGCTGCGCGATGGGCGCGCCGAGGTGGTCACGCTCCTACGGCGCCGGCTGGTCGTTGCGCAAATGCTCTACTTCCTCGGTGCCACGCTTTGTGTTTTTAGTACGTACTGGAGCATCGGCTTCATCGTCGCGGTGCAGCTCTACTACACGACCGGCATTCGCTTGCCCGTCGTTTCCGGAACCATGATCGGAAGGAGCTAAGCTGCGTGGCGGCCCGGCGGCCGCACGGTTTCGGTCCAGCACGCCGACTGAACCGGATCCGCGCGAGGCCGGCGAGGCTACCTTGGGCGGGCTGAACGCCGGGTCAATCGCAAGGCTGTGTAGTCCGCCCGAGAGAGCCACGACGCGGGCTCTCGACTGTTCGAAGCCCAGAACCAGATCTTCGCTGTGGCGCTAGTACTGTGTAGCGCGACCGATTCTTCGTCGACCACATGAACAGGGAGCGCCCAGCAGCTGTGGCAGGTGTCCAGCACTCCGATCGGCGACAAGCTGCTCGGCCACGACTCGTTCCAGTGACCCAACGTCACGCAAGATCCAGTCGCGACGTAATCGGTCGTGACGACGAGGTTCACGCGTTGGATGCGCTCCTTGACCGCCTCCCGGCCCACGGCGGTGTGGTGGTCCTACGCGGGGAGCCCGGTATCGGGAAGTCGACTCTCCTTGAGCATGTTCGCGACAGAGCGATCGCGCTCGGCGCGTCGACGCTGAGCGCGTCGGGCGTCGAGGCCGAGGCCCAGCTCGCGTTTGCCGCGCTACACCAACTCCTGTTTCCCATCGTCGGCCTTCGCGGCCGGCTGTCCGATTCGCAGCGCGAAGCGCTCGATGCCGCCTTCGGCATCCGAGATCACGTGACTCCGGATCTGTTCGGCGTCGCGATGGCGGCGCTTCAGCTCGTCGTCGAGTCGGCAGCGTCCCACCCTGTGGTCCTGTTGGTCGATGACGCGCACTGGATCGACCACTCGAGCAGCGGCGTTCTCTCGTTCATCGCCCGGCGGCTGGAGACGCTTCCGGTCGTACTGGTCATCGCGGCACGATCCGGGTACGCGACGCCGCTCGATGCGTCTCGGTTACCCGCCCTCGACCTCGATCGCCTGAGTCCAACCTCGGCCGCTGCGTTGTTGGATCGCGACGCACCCGATCTGCATCCCATCACTCGCGCCCGCGTTCTTGCCGAAGCCGCCGGGAACCCTCTCGCGTTGGTCGAGCTCGCACGCTATCTACGGATCTCCAACGTAACCGAGCATCTGAGTCCGTCGCCGACGACGCTCACGGCGCGGCTGGAACAGGCCTTCGCAGCGAGACTTCGAGGGCTCGCGCCTCTGACCCGACTCGCACTCCTCGCGGCCGCTCTTGACTCGCGCGCGTCTGTTCATGAGGTGATCGCCGCTACCGCGCTGGTCCGCGGCGGCGACGTGCCCGCCGAGTGCCTGCAGCCCGCGGTCGATGAGGATTTGGTCGACGTCGCGGAGAATGGGATTCGCTTCCATCACCCATTGATCCGCTCGGCGGCCAGACAGCTGGCCCCGCCACCCGACGTCCTCGGGATGTTCGCCGCACTGGCTGATGTCGTCGTGGATGAGGAACGGCGGCTATGGCACCGCGCCTCGTCGATCGCGGGTCACGACGAGCACATCGCCGTCGCGCTCGAGGATTACGCGCGATCGGCGCGGCGGCGGAGCGCCATCACGTCGGCCGGTGCCGCCCTCGAGCGAGCGGCCGAGCTCACAGCCGACCCTCGGGTGAGGTCCCAGCGTCTCGCATCTGCTGCGGAGGTCGCCTACGAGCTCGGGCTCGCCGACGCAGTGAAACGACTCCTCACCGAGGCGGGATCGAACGAGGGTGCGGTCAACGAGCCACCGCGACTCGCCTGGCTACGCGAGATGGTCAGCGGCGACGTTTGGACGGAGACGGGCGAGACGAAGACCTTCGTGTCGCTCGCGCGCCGCATTGCCGACGAAGGCGATACCGATGCGGCGCTGCGGTCCTTGATACCCATCGCGCACCGGTGTTGGTGGACGCGCACCCGCGACTCGACCCGTCAATACCTGATCGAAGCGGCGACAGCGATGGGCGCACCCGGCGACGATCCGAGAGTTCTCGCGATCATCGCCCTCGCCGACCCGACAGAGTCCGCACCGTCGATCCTGCATGCGCTCTCGCGAATTCGTTTGCACGACGTGAGCGACCCCGGCGCTGCGATGAACGTTGGCGTCGCCGCTGAGAAGGCAGGCGACTTCGCGACCGGGGCACGCTTCTTGGAACGTGCGGTGGCCGGTCTGCGCGCACAGGCGCGGTTCGGTCCGCTCACCCAGGCTCTGGTGCACTTCGCGTGGGCGTCGGCTCATACCGCCGAGTGGGACGCCGCCGCAGCGGCCGCCCAAGAGGCGGCCGGGCTGGGGCATGACACGAGTCAGCCGCAATACGGCCTGACCGCGGAGCTCGTCTTCGGGTGGATCGAAGGGATGCGCGGTCCGAGCGCGCCCGTCGAAGCGATCCTGGCCGAGCCCGAGCGAGAGCTGCGTGCGATGAAGGGAGGGCCACTACTGGCGACCGCCCATCTCGCGCGGGGTGCGGCGGCGCTCGGCGAGGGACGCCACGCCGACGCGTTCGGTCACCTCTGGCCGGTGTTCGATGAGGGCGCCAGCGAGTCCCACCGATTCATGCGCTGGTCGGCAGTGCTTGACCTCGCCGAGGCGGCATGGGGGTGCGGTCGAATCAAGGACGTCCAAGCCGTGTTCGCCGAGCTCGATGCGATCGCCACGCGCAGCCAGACACCGATCCTTCACGCCGGACTGGTGTGCGCGAAGCCGCTCCTCGAGTCTGACGAGGAAGCGGGCGATCTCTTTACGAACGCTCTTGCCGCGAACCTCGACGCGCTGCCTTTCCACCGAGCCAGGACGCTCTTCTCGTATGGGCGGTGGCTGAGGCGCAGACGGCGTAGCGTTGATTCGCGATCGCCGCTAAGGGAGAGCATCTCTGTCTTTGATCGCCTCGGCGCGCGCTGCTGGGCCGATCGCGCACGTGTCGAGCTGCGCGCGACCGGCGAGTCGATCGGACCCCGAACAGCCCTGGCGCGCGATCACCTGACCGCGCAGGAGCTGCAGATCGCCCGGCTCGCGGCGCGGGGGCTCTCAAACCGCGCGATCGCCGAACGCCTGTCGCTCTCGCCACGGACGATCGGCGGCCACCTCTACCGGATCTTCCCGAAGGTCGGGATCTCCGCACGCGCGCAGCTGCGAGACGTGCTCGAACCCGTCGACAGCCGCGAGAGCTGACCCTGCGCGGTAGCAGCGAAACGAGTCGGTTGACTCAAGCGAAGCAAGCCGTCCCCGCCTGACGCTTCCTCGAGCGGATTCTGTCTCGAGGAGGAGCGACACATGAGCAACAAGCCGAACATCGTGCTCGTTCACGGCGCGTGGGCAGACGGATCGTGTTGGAGCGCGGTCATCCGGGCGCTCCAGGGGAAGGACTACACAGTCACCGCGCCGCAGTTCCCGGAGACCTCGCTCGCCGCCGATGTCGGCCGCTTGCGTCAGGTGCTTCGTCGCCAGAGTGGCCCGACCATCGTCGCCGGGCACTCGTACGGCGGGCAGATCATGACCGCACTCGGTGCCGACGCGCCGAACGTGGCGGCTCTCGTGTTCATCGCGGCCTTCGCCCTCGAACAGGGTGAATCGCTGGGCGCTCTGCTCGGAGGCGGTCCGCCATCACCGGCGCTGGCGCACCTCATGGTCGACGAGCAGGGATTCGGCTGGCTCCCCGAGGAAGACTTCGTCGGACACTTCGCCTCCGACGTTGATCCGAAGGCCGCGCGCGTCCTATGCGCCGTCCAGCAGGGTCTCTCGATGAGCACCTTCGAAGACATCATGGGGATGCCTGCGTGGAGGTCGTTCCCCACCTCCTACCTCGTGGCGACGAATGACGAGGCGCTCCCGCCGGATGCGCAGCGCATGTTCGCCAAGCGCATGGGCGCGCGCACCGTGGAGGTGCCGTCGAGCCACCTTGCAATGATCTCCCATCCGAACGACGTGGTCGCGCTCATCGAATCCGCGATCGCGGCAGTCGGTGATGACCGGGAAGCGCGCACCGGCGCCGTGACAACTCGCTGAAAGGACGACCACCGCCATGCCGATGATCGATGTCTACGCCGCCGCCGGAACCTTCCGCGACCCGCACGGCCTCGCGCAGCGGCTCGCTACCACCCTGATGACGATCGAGCAGGTACCGAACATCCCGATGTTCCGAAAGAACACCGCCGCGTTCGTCCACGAGCTAGAAGCGAAGGTCCTTTCGAACGTCGATGGGGACAGCACCTACGTGCGGGTACAGGTATTGACGAACGCCGGCGCGCTCGACCGGACGAAACAGCTCGCCGTCGTCGAGCAGCTGACCGATGTGATCGCCTCGGCCGCAGGCGATCCCTCGCTCAAAGAGCGGACGTGGGTGCTCCTGACCCAGGCGCCTGACGGCGGCTGGGGCCTCGCCGGGCACGCGAACACGAATGACGAGCTCGTCGCACTTGCGCGGGCTCAGATCGCGAAGCTGAAGGAGCGACAGAGCGCGGGCTGACTGAATGCCTAACGACGTGATCATCGGCCACGACGGAAAGCCACGCTGCGCCTGGGCAGGCTCTGGCGATACCGCCCTCGGCCGCTACCACGACGAGGTGTGGGGTACCCGCACGTACGAAGAGTCCGCGATGTTCGAAGCGCTCACGCTTGGTGTGTTCGAGGTCGGGCTGAGCTGGTCGACCGTGTTCGGGAAGCGCGACGCGTTCCGGAAGGCATTTCGGGGCTTCGCCCCCGCCAAGGTCGCCACTCTGACCGGGCGAGATGTCGAGCGCCTGATGCAGGACGCGGCGATCATCCGTAACCGGGCCAAGATCCAGGCCACCATCGACAACGCCCGCGCGATGCTCTCCACATCACCGAGCCTCGCGGCGCTCGCGAAATCGTACGAGATCACGCGGACCCGGGCGCCGCGGACCGTAGACGACATACCCAAGTCAACCCGGGAGGCCGAGGCGTTTGCGGCGCGTCTGAAGTCGCAGGGCTACCGCTTTGTCGGGCCCACGAGCGTTTACGCGTTCATGCAGAACGTCGGCGTGGTCAACGACCACGTCCGTGGATGCTTTCGCGGGATCGACCACCCTCCTAGAGCCCGAAGCCGTTGAGGATCGCAGTGCGCGTGGTGGGCGACAGTCTGTCTGTGACGGACCTCCGGGCCGAGCCCCGAAGATCCTTTGCCCGATGAGCGAATTTGCCTGGCTTCTGAGGCGACGGCGGGAATCGAACCCGCGATGAAGGTTTTGCAGACTTCTCGCGCATTTCTCCTCGAGCATGCGAGAACATTAGGAAATTCGAGAAAGTCGCGCTCCCGGCTGACCATCTCGGGTGCGCAGACCTCTGCGGAATCTGATCGGCAAATCGCTTCGTTTGCACGGACAGTCATCAACCGATTATTAGAGTCGACGGACGTGGTGTATGAAAAGAACCACCGCGCCGTCCTCAGCGAGCTCACTCTAACTCGCAAGGCCCACGACCCCGGCCCGGCCAATCGTTTTCCGATCCGAGCGATTCCGATTGCGACTTACGACGTCAAGATTTCGCACGAGCCGGATTGGCTCGAGAGCGTCTGAGCGGACGTCAGGATCCGAGGCGCACATCCAACGTCGGGCACGCATTGCACTCCTCAGCTCACCAACGCGACGAAGATGCCCAGCTACAATGGCCAGAGCGACTCTCTCCAGGGTATTGGGATTGTCATTAGACCTCCGACGCCGAATTGACGGAGCGCGTGGTGCTACGCGCACACGGGCCGGCGCATTACGACTTCGTCATGCTCGACGGACCTTCGCGGCCTAGCGTCCAAGGCATGCGGAATTTCCTCCGCCGAGGACCACCGCCGCGAGCAAGTTGGCTCATTGCAGGCGTGATGCCACTACTGGCCGGGCTGCTGACTCTGACCATGTCCCTCTCGGCGCTCTCCGCACCGTGGCCTAACTATCGCCTCAACGGCGGAGTTGGTGGTAGGCATTTCTGGAACGATCCCGCGATGATCAACCCGGTTTACGCCGGGACGGTACGGGACGCGATGAGCACTTGGAACGGGGTCGGACTTATCTCCTTCACTGAGACGTTCAGCATGTGCTGCGACTCTCAGATCGACGCGTATGCGATGGCCTACGGCAACACACCGTGGTACGGAATTACTGAGTTTCGTGCCTCGAACGGTACATTGCTGCAAACATCGGAGGCCGGTCCTCCAATCGCGAACTGGGACTTTGCGAACGTTGGGCTCAATGACACCTATCTGCGCGATCCGGTCGTCTTCGATACGGCGCAAAAGATTCAGGGGATCGCGGCCCACGAGATCGGGCATGCCCTCGGGCTCGCGCACGAGGACGACCCGGGCCACAACTGCCAGTTGATGGACGTGTCGCTGGTGGCCAGTTGGCAGACGCCCTGCGGCACCATATACACGCCTCGCACCTGGGATCGACAGTGGGCGGCGCAGCTCCCATGAGTCTCGTGCGCCTACGGCGAAACGAGGTGCTCGCGTTGGCACTCAGCACGCTGGCAGCGGCGGCCCTCGTGTCAGCGGTGGCACTACCCTTCGCAAACTCTGAGTCGTCTCAGCCGTCGGGTCGTAGCGAGATGAACGGCTCCCTTGTGAAGAGCTATGAGTCACTTCAGGCGGTCGTCGCCGATTCAGAATTGATCGTACTAGGGGAGGTCGCCGCAACCGAGCAGCGGCCCTTTGGCCACTTTCCCTTCACCCTGGCGACCATCGAGGTGACGAAGGTCCTCAAGGGCTCCGCTCCCATCCATTTGAGGGTGTTGCAGACCGGAGGAACCAGCATCCCGCAAAAGGATGGCTCCATCGCCGAAGGCGAGGCTAGGTACCAGGGCGTTCCCGTGACGCGACCAGGTGAAACCTACCTCTTCTTCCTGCGGCCGTACGAGGGCCCGATCGCGGCGAATGCTTTCGTCGTTCTCGGAGAGTTCCAAGGCAAGCTCAAGGTCGGCAAGGACCAGCGCATCCAGTTCACCGGTCGCGCTGAAAGCCTGACGACGCCTGAGTTTGCGCTCCCTCTTTGGGCACACGACCGGACTCGCGCCGAGGTTGTTCATCTCGTGGGTCAATATGTCGACAAAGACAAGAAGGACGATCATCAATAGGCAGCGCCTTCTGTCGGCAGTCGTGTGGACCGCCGCGCTAACCCTGGCCGGATGCGCGGGCTCGGGCTCGACCGGTCAGCAGGCCTCCGCGAGTCCAGTACTGGGCGTTGCCGCCATCATCGACTGCGGCAAAGACGACGGCCACCCCAGCGGTCAGGGGTATAACGCCGCCGCCCGGACGTGCCTCTGGCAGAACTACCAGGTGGGGCATCCGGCGATGCTGCTGACGAATGTGTACGGCGTCGAGGGTCAGAAGACCGAGTACGAGCTGACGGTCGCGGGCTCGGGCGGCATTGATGTCGTGCGCCAGTTGGACGGGAATGTGTGGCGTTTCCATTGCCAGAAGCTCGAGCGGCAGGACAACACCTGGGGCTACCGGTTGGGGCTTCTGTTCACCCAGTGCACCACCTTCAACTTTTTTGCGGTGCCGTAGGGAGCCGAGACGGCGAGGGCCGGGCCTTGGCGCCGTGTGCCGCTTCGCGCGACCTCCAAGACCAGTTAGATGGAAGTTGGTTGACGACGTCCCCCTTTCGACTCATCCGTGACAACGCGACAGAGGCGTTGATCACAAGCCAAGATTTGCAGACCTCTGACGAATTTTGTCGCTCGCACCCGTGACAACCCAAGAAGCTCGAGAAAATCGCGCTCCCGGTTTGACCATTTCGGCGGCCGCAGACTTCTGCGATTCGCGCCATCAGCCTCGACCTCCACGGCCCGGTTTGCCTCCAAGCCAGTCAGTTGAGTGCGAAACCGGAGCCAGCGAGTTGGAGCAGCACCGTCTGATCTCTTCTCTCGTCCAGCGTCAACCTCGCGTCTCAATCGAGTTTCGTCTCGCCGGATAGCGCGAGCTGGCTGGCCAAGTGCGCCCGTCGCGGGCGCCTCCGCCTATGTTCTCGGCGTTCGGAACTTCCTTCGTGCGCGAGACGTACGTAAGGCCCGCGACATCCGAATGGGCATCCAAAATCGGATCTGGGTCGCCGAGCCAACTGTGCGAGGGTCGCTCGAATCAAAAAGAGGCGCGGTGACGGCCAATGCGTTGCCGCGCCTCTATCGAAACCGTCTCCGCGCCGAATTTCCTATGGAGCCACCAGCCAGGGCGACTGTCCCGCTGGGGCGCTGTAAGACGGACCCAGTTGAGCGCCGGTGAGCGAGCTAAGCATGTCGATCTGTGAACCGTGCACGGCCGCAAGGCGGCCGTCAGAGAGCGGAGCGAGGTACGTGGTGCCCGGAGGGACCGCGTACGCGCCGACCACCCACGTGTTGGAGTCAACGCTGAGCACGCTCGCAATCGCTTCGGCGGTCGCCGCGGCCTTGACTCCCAAGAGGACCCGGCCACCCTCCTGCCAGCGATAGATGCCAGTCAGAGCGCCGCTACCGGGCGTCAACAGGCTCTTCCGTATGAGGGTTCCGCCTTGAGGGTCACGAACGAACAGCTCGCCGCTCATCGTGATCCAGTACGGCGCTCCAGTCGGAGAGACTGCCGCGTACAGGCCCGGGGTCTCGAAACCCTGAGCCAAGATCTGCGCTGTGCCGCTCGAACTTACGGCCCATAGCGAACCAAGAATGGGACACATCGCCGCAGTATCGCTCGCGCCCCGTGGTGTCAGCAGAACCTGCCCGCAGTTGATCGGCAGCCTCGCGACGGTTTCACTCCCGCGGGCTTCAAGGTCGATAATCCCTAGAGCGACCTCGTTGCATTGAAAGCCGCAGTCTGTCCGCTTCATGTAATAGAGGAAGCGCTCGTCCGCCGATAGAGCCATCGAGGGTGTGTAGATCGGATAGGTGGTGCGATCGGGCATCGGCATCGCGTTTCCCTGCGGCCGGAGACCGTTGCTCAGATCGAAAGTGAGTAGGCGAGGAACCCATACCCCGGCGCTCGTGTTGACGACATCTGAAACCAGAAGCTGGTTGTGCGACTTTCGCATGAGCACCAGCGGACTATCCGCAGCGTTGATCTGACCGAGAAGTTGCCCAGACTGCCGGTCGAGAATGCTGATGACCGAGTGTGCCCCGAGGTTCTGCTCGTGCACGACCATCAGCGCCTGGCTCGCGATGATCCGAGGCTGGTACGCATTGACCTCCACGCCCGGGGCGGGCGCACTCGCAACGAACGGCGTGGACAGCGGCCGCGCAGTCGCGATGGCCACGGTGACCCCGAGCGCCAACGCCATGGCTGCGGCCCCAATCGCCCACCATACTGTTCGTCGACTCCGGGGCATGACCGGCCCCTCGGCGCGTAGCGTTGTCATGGTTCACCTCGCTTCGACATCTCTATATGTTGACGGTTGTTGACTGGCTTAGACCATCGAGAGGACTAGGAAGCTGGTCCCTGTTACTAGCAGCGTTGCGAGCTGAGCGGCCTGTTGGAGCCGTATTGCGAGTGGAGGCGTCTCCAATGATGGATCGCACGACAGCTGCGAATTGAAAGTGGCAATCAGCGGCTGCATCCCCTTGATCGCACCATATACCCCATACAAGAGAGCTCCCGACGAGGTTCCAGCGAATAGGCAGGCTACGATCAGCGTGTAAAGAATTTTTGCCGGTACGTGTGTCAAGACCCCTACGCCCAGTTGCAGGCCCCAAAGAAAGGCCGCCTGTACGGGCCCGCGACGATTCCAGGTGCCGGCGGCGACTTGACGGCTGACATATGGCCATGGCAGTAGCACGCGACCGGCATCGTGCAAGATCGCGAAGACGAGCAGGGCGAGAAGGACCGCCAGCTTCAACGGCATCGCCCATGCCGTGAAGTCGAGCCGCTCGCCGAGCGCTCCGGCGAGCCATCCAGTAGATGCGGCTGCGAGGACGGCGGCGCCCAGAAAAACTACCGATCCCAGTCTCGCCGTACTTCTGTTCCCGACAGAAGCGATGGTTCCCACCATCGAACCACCTCAGCCGCTTGACCAGCTCGCTAGCCCGCTGGCGACGGCCGCCAGCGAACCGATGAGCAAGAGCAGAGCAAGCGCCTGCGAATCCACGCGACCGACCTAGCACGGACCGCACGAACCCGAATCGATGGCCACGGTGCAGACGTAGTTGCCGGTGCACCAAACAGCGATCCATGGCCCGCAGTTGTTCGAGCACTGCCCTTGACTGCAGCTGCCTGAGCCACAGCAGTCGTAATAGCAGTAGTTGGTGCAGGTTCCGCACGGACAGCAGGCGCACCACGCATTGCTGCCGCGACTGGTACCGGCTGGGCATGTGCTCGCACCTCCACCACAAACGGTGCAGGGAACGCCGCAGAGGCCGCACCAGTAGCACGGGGTACAGTGACTCGTTGCTTCGGCCGGCGTTGGAGACACCACCGCATACACGGTCTGGACGCCTACGGCGAACAAGGTCACGCGGAGCGCCTTAGCGATGAGACTCCGTCGCGAGAGGCCTTCTGCCAGCTGCATTGACGGTCGGCGCACCAAAGTGCCGAGTCGAGGATCTTCCCAGAGTTGATCCGGATCTTTCACGACAGCCTCCCAACTGCATGCGTCGTGTGGTCGGCGAGGCCCGGCAGGGGCTGCCCAGCGAGCTGTCGAACTTCAAGGGCGAAGAGGCTCTCCAAGTGCTGCAAGTTGTTAGCGATGCCTTGCGCCCGAACGACGTTCTGCGTGTCGAGGAGAACGACGTATGGCGTGGCATGAATCTTGAATCGGTGCGTGAGCTCGACGGAACAGGCGTAGGGGACGACGGGCGCGAGTCGCTGAGCAAGCGCGTAGTCTTCGGCGGTTTTCGCTCCCGAGCTGATCGCGATCACGCTCACCTCGCCGGCGTACGCGGATGCGAGAGACTTAAGCGCCGGGACCATCTGTGCGCAAACGTCGCAACGGGGTGCCAGGAAAACCAGCAACTTGGACTGGAACTTGGTAGGCGAGATCTGGACCTCCGCACCGGACAGAGTTTCGATCTCGAGAGCCTCGATGCTCTGCCCTATCGGAAGACCGTCGTTTCCTGGCCTTACGCTCGCCGGACCCAGGCGAACCAGGATCACACCCAGCTCCCGCGTGATCGCGATTAAGAGCACGAGGAAGCAGAGATTCGCGAGCGCGAGCCCTCCGACCGGGACCCACAGACTATCCACTTCATCCTCCAAAACGCTCGGTGTCGAGGCGGCGCCGACGCGAGTGCAGGACCCAGATCTCCCAAGCCGCAAGACCGCTGGCCACAAGACTGATCGTGAGGTACGCAACCGTGACCCCCAGATGATCGACAGCGGCGCTGTAATGCGCGAGCAGAGGCGTTGAGAGCGGGAGGCTCAGGGCACTGACTTCACCGAGCGCACCGATTGCGGCGGTCGCCGCGAGGACGACGTTGCGAGTGCGACTGTTCGCGCGCCCGCCCATGAGCTCGGCGATCCCGCCACAACTGCAGCTCAGGACGCTTGAGCGTCGACTGCTCAGAACCGCCGCGAACGTCAATAGGAGCATGGCCGAAAGGATCAGCCCGACCCGCCAATACGCGCCGAGGACCAAGGTAAGCCCGAGACCAGCTTCGATCGCACAGAACGCGGCCGCGAGTAGAAGTGTGTGACGCCGCGCGATTCCATAATCGGTAATGTTCTGCGCGAACAAGTGAAGTCGCGTGACCTTGTCGAGCGCGGCGCTGAGAAAAACGAGACCGAGCAGCAGTCGGATCGCCAGCGTTCCGTAGATACCGACGAACTCCACAGCTCCCATCTTTCGCCTCTGTCGCCGCCGAAAGAAACTCCGCGCGGCGCGATCCGATAGTCCTACTGACGAGCCTGAGCGCGAGTCGGCAAGAAAACCGACACGCCCAAGCCTTTAAGGGCCGAGGCGATCAGATAGATCAAGAGCGTCCCGCGATGGCTCGGACTGGACGGCGTCCCTACGCGCGGATCGCTATCCGGCTGACAGCCGCACTGCGCTTCTACTTCATCTCCCGGAATCCAGTCGAGTACGGCGTTGGCACCACAAGCTTCACCGATCGCGCTGTGGCGAACCGCGTGTACTCACTTTTGAAACCGAGAGCTACGACCCCGCAGGTCATTCGTACGCGGCTGTCCGCGTCCGTCGGGAGGCGCAGTAGGGAGCCCTGTTACGAACGATGGGCGGATTCGCCAAGACGCTCGGCTCACACCATCGCAATCGTGGGGCTCTTCAGGCTGCCCTGAGAGTGCATGTCTCTGAACGACAAGGGCAACCAGCGCTGCGCGGCAATGCACACCGTTGAGGTCGTAAAGCCGCTCGAGGTGGGTCCGCACGGTTCGATACGACATGCCCACGCCATACGCGATCTCCTTGTCTGTCCAGCCCTCGGCAATCAGATCGATGATTGTGGCCTGTGTCGTCGTGAGCGAATCGACTCGGCGTGTCGGCCGACGCTGGTCAGAAGGCGTCGTCAACGTGAGCTCCGTTCACAGAGCTACTCGGGCTAGCCCACGAAACGGCTGACCCGCCTCGAAGCCCGCAGTAAAACTCTTCGCTGTCGTCCCTAGCGAATAGTCCTACTGATTTCCGGCGCTGCAACTGTACCTTTGGTCAAATGCCTGCGAACTTGTCGCGCAAGCAGCCGTCGCCGCGCCAGCAGGAAGTGCTTGATCTGCTGGTACGCGGAATGACCAACAAGGAGATCGGAACGCGACTTGGGATCAGCGAACGCGGCGCGAAACACCACGTGTCGCGACTGTTCGTTCTGTACGGCGTGGCGAGTCGCGCCGAACTGATCGCGATCGTTCTCGGCCGAAAACGCTAGATGCGCTCAGGCGCCTCGGGGTTCGACCGAACCAATTGGTTCACTCGACTCTCGACCCAGCGACGTCGGTCCCGAGTCCACTGCTCACCAGTAGAGGTCGGGGTTGAGGTCCCGCAGACTTGTACGCCTCAAGTGCTTTACCTACTGAGCCCACCGGCTTACATACCGCGGCACCGGGGACGAGATGCGCAAGACCGTCGATGGCATCCACGTGTTCCAGTCCAAGCCGGCGTTGCGGAGCGCTGCCAGGTCATCGTAGTTGCCTCTGGCCGCGGGCTGAGCGTGCTCCCGAACGACGACCTGCCCTTATCACGGTTGCCACCTCGCAGGGGGAAGCGGTGTTTGGATCGATCCTTACCGAGTTGCATCGCCATCAGACAATCGCGAAACATCGGGGGCAGCGTTTGCAGGAGGCAGCCTGGAACGCATTGCTCCAAGTCGCTGTCACATCGTCGATGTGACCTGCGTCATGGTTGGCCGATGGCAACCACCACTACACCGTTGACCATGGGGTCTCTCGCTCTGTTGGTGCTGCCGTTGGGGCGCCGTTGGTCTCGGCCAACAACGCGATCCACGATTTCGTTGGGAACCCGCGCGAGCGGACGCAGTCAGCCTCACCTGAGTTTCTTCTCTTTCGTAAGATCCTTCGTTCTCTCGTCCGAGAAGAGCCGCTGATCACCGCGGGACGCCGCGAGACCGATGTCGTACGGCTCCTCGCGCTCCACCGTTTCCTCACCCGCCCTCAGCTCGAGGAGTTCCTGTTCGCGGAATCGACGCTGACCCCACGCTCGCGGCAGGTCGTGACCTGGCGGCTCCTGGGACGCCTCCAGCGGCACGGCCTAGTGGCCGCCACACCGCGCCAGACCGGTGGTGCCGTGGCCGGCTCAACCATGCCGGGCTACTTCCTCACGACGGCCGGGTTGCGCCTAGCCTCCACGTTCTACCCCGATCTCCCGGCACGCCGACCGGCGCGACGAGCGCCGTTCCTCCTCGCCCACAGCGTCACGGCCGCCGACGTCGAGCTCGCCTTCCGTCGCGCGACTCGGGGGAATCCCGGGCACGAGCTGGAGCTGTGGGAGTGCGACTGGCAGACCGCGATGAAGCTCGGGAGCAAGACGCTCCTCCCCGACGCGCGCCTGGTCTATCGCCTGGGCCGGGTGCTGATCGATGCGTTCGTCGAGGTCGATCTTGGGACCGAGGGAACGCGCTTCTTCGCACGCAAGGTCGACCGCTATGTGACCGCGCGCCACGACGGCGATTGGCGAACTCAGCTGCCGCGCTGGCCGCTGACCCTCACGATCACGCCGACAGCAGCGCGGGCGGCGTCGCTCTGGGACGCGACGACGGCGAGACTTGAGGCGCACCCGTACTCGTCTGGTGGGATGGTGTTCAAGTTCTGCGCGATCGATGCGCTCCTCGGCGAATCCGGAGTGCTCGGCGCCCGCTGGCGCGTCGCCGGGAAGAAGGAGTCCTCTCTCTTCGCGACTCCAGAGCAGCTCGCGGCGGCGGTGGATGCATAGCACGAGTTGGCCAACCCCGCGCCTCAGCGTTCGTGGTGGTTCCTCGGTGATAGGCTCGGCGACGGTCAGCCGGGAGCGCGTGAAGGTGGCACATGGCCGCACAACGCGCGTGGACATTCACAACTGAAGACGATCCCCAGATGCTGAAGCCCTCGTACCCGCTCGCCGAAGCGATCGCGGACTTCCGGCGCGATGCGCCGATCCGCGACACCACGCTACGCGGGTACACCCTCTCGCTCCGCCTTTTCATCGACTGGCTTCAGGCGAAAAGCCGCGGACAGGCAACGCTTGCGGACCTCACGTACGAGAACGCGTCGGCGTTCGGGGCGAACTTCCGCCCCAAGGACAAGCACGCACCGCGGTACACCGAGCGCAACAAGCTCGTCGCGCTCAAAGCACTCGCGAAGTGGCTCGCCGAGCGGCACCTGTACTTCGAGGCACGTGGTGACCAGCGCCTCTCGATCCTTCGCGACCTGAGGCTACCTCCGGTCCCGCAGCTCGGACGCAAACCGTTCAGCGACCGTGAGGTCAAGGCGATCCTGGGCGCGGTTGCCAAGGTCGCCACATACCCGATGCGTGAGCGCGCGATCCTGACCCTCCAGATGTCGGCGCCGATGCGACCGGACGAGGTTCGGCGCCTTGGTCTCCGTGACCTCGCGCCTCGCGAGCGTGAGCGACGCGGACACATCCGGATCCGCGGTGCGAAGACCGAAGCCGGGACAGACCGCGTGATCCCGCTGGACGACGAAGCCGAAGCCGCGCTCCACAGCTACCTCCGATTCGAGCGTCCGGCGTGGGCGGGCGACGGCCCGAAAGATCTTGCAGGGGAAGAGCCCCTGTTCCTGAACCGCGACGGCAGAGGCTTCACCGAGTTCTCCTGGAACAGCCGCAACCAGATCCTGCGACGCCGGCTCGAGCAGTCCGGCATTCGTGACTTCGTCCAGTACCGCTCGCGCGGGTACGCCGCCAAGCGCCTGCAGAAGCGACGGGTGCCACTGCAGGTGATCATGCAGATCGGCGGCTGGAAGCGAGAAGCGATGCCGACGCGGTACATCGGTAGGTACGACGAGGACGAGCTGAAGGACTTCCCCACTGCGAACCTGCGCGACGTCCTCGCAAGGTAACGACAGACCACTGCGGGTCAGACCTCTGCGGGAAAACGGAAGACCTCTGCGGCGGCAAGAACGCGATGACCACGATCGGCCCGTCGTTATTGACGCTGAGGCGACGGCGGGAATCGAACCCGCGATGAAGGTTTTGCAGACCTCTGCCTTACCACTTGGCTACGTCGCCCAGGAGACACGCACCGACGCCTTCGGCGCCGCTCGGGTCGCCCAAGTTTAGGGCGAAACTCCGAGAGGGCAGGCGACGTGCATACTGCCGCCGCATGCTTCCCATCGGCGATCAGGACGAGCCGGGCGGACTCCCGATCGTCAACATCGCGATCATCGCGATCAACGTCCTGGTCTTCGTGCTGCTCCAGCTACCCAGCGATGCGTTCACGATGGGCTTCAGTACGATCCCGAAGGAGATCACGACCGGCGTCGACCTCGTCGGCCCGGTCGCGGTCACGCTTTCCGATGGCAGCGTCGAGACGATCGTCGAGGCGCCCGGCCCGAGTCCCATCTGGCTGACGCTGTTCACCTCGATGTTCATGCACGGCGGCTGGGCGCACCTCGGCGGCAACATGCTGTTCCTCTTCATCTTCGGCGACAACGTCGAACGTCGGCTCGGATCGCTCCTGTACATCGCCTTCTACGTCATATGCGGCATCGTCGCTTCACTGGCACAGATCGCGACCGACGTGAACTCGGTGATCCCGAGCCTCGGAGCGTCGGGCGCCATCAGCGGCGTGCTTGCGGCCTACCTCGTGTACTTCCCGCAGAACAGGGTGCGCGTCCTCGTCGGTTTCCGCTTCATCACCGAGGTGCCCGCGATCTTGATGATCGGCCTCTGGTTCCTCATCCAGTTCATCTCTGGCATCGGCTCGATCGCGGTGAGCGCCGAGACCGGCGGTGGCGTTGCGTACTTCGCGCATATCGGCGGATTCATCGCGGGCCTCGTGCTGGCGTTCTTGCTGCGCGCCCTTGGACGCGGCCCGACCCAGCCCTTCGCCACCGCCTAGCGGCGCGTCTTAGAGGATGCGGGCGATGCGCTCCACGTCCTCGGCGACGTCGGTGCGGCCATCGAGGCGATAGGCGTGGGACAGCAGGTGGCACTTCTCTTTCGCGGTGTCGCGGCGGCCGATCGCGCAGTCGATCTCGATGAGCAGCCGCTGCGCCTCGCGATCGGTGAACCCATGTGCGATGTAGTCGAGCAGCAGGTCCGAGGCCGGCACGAGCTTCCCGAGCGTGAGAAGCCGGCGCGCCGCGTCCAGCGTCGCGTCGGTCGCCCGCTTGTCGCGCATACCGATGAGGAGCGTGGCTCGCGTCGCGGCGGTGTTCGCAGCCGCCATGTCGTTGCCCTTCGGGACCAGAGCCTTGATCTCGAGCTCCATGTCGAGCGGCGGGCGCGCGGGACGCGGGGGGCGCACGGGCGTGGCGACGGGCTGCGGCGTGTGACCGTTCGATCCGAAACCGGCGCGCGCGAGGAGGTCGACCGGCCCGCCAAGATCGATTTGCTGCGCATGCGTGACCGTGCTCGCGCCGTTGAGCACGACGGTCGTCTGAGAGGCGGACGGCCGCGTCGTCGGCTCGGCAGCCTGGAGCCGCTGGCCGAGGGGTTGGGTCTTGGGGGCAGCGGCGGCTGCGGGCGGCTTTGTTGGCTCGGCTCGCAGCGCGGCCGGTCCGGGCCGCAGCGCCGGAGGCTCGGGTCGCAGAGCCGGCGGCTCTGGTCGCAAGACCGGCGGCTCGGGCCGCAGGGCCGGCGGCTCGGACTTCGGGGTGAGCGCCGTCGGCCGCGACATCGCGATCGGAGAGGGAATGTGCGTCTTCGGCGCCGGCGCGCGCGGCGCGAGCTCGGAACGCGCGATCATTTGCGGGACCTCGCCTGTTCGCGGCGCGGGGCCCGCTGAGCCACCGGACGCGGCCGCGACGCGGTCGACGATCGCGCGCAGACCCGGCAGATCCCCGAGCGTCTCGCGTCCATAGGCCAACTCGAGCCACGCGCGACGGGTGTCCTGTTGCGCGAGCGCCATGTCGACGAAGCGCCCGTACTCGCGGATCGCGCTCGGGAGGTCGCCCTGGTTCGCGAGGGCGGCCGCCAGACGCCGATGCGCCGCGAGATCCGAGGGAGCGATGGCCACCGCCTCGAGGAGCAGACCGACCGCGCTCGCGCGGTCGCCCGCCTGCGCGAACTTCGCCGCCGCCTCACGCAGCGTCGTGAGCGCCGCACCGACGTCCCCCTGCGCGGCCTGCGCGCGCGCAAGACCGCAGTACGCATCGATGTCGCCATGCTTCTCGACGAGCTGGCGGTACGCGACCTCCGCGGGATGCGCCCGGCCGCCCGCGAGGAGCTTCCCGGCCGCATCACTTGCGAGGCGGTGACTGCCGCTGCTCTGCTTCTGGGCCGCGCCGCATGCGGCAAGCGCCGAGGCGAGCTCGGCCGCACGTTCGTCGCCCATCGCCCGCGCCGCCTTCGTGCGGACGCGCGCGACGAGCGCCTCGAGCTGTGCCGGGCCGATGGTGTTGGCGTTGACGCCGAGCGCTTGGAATTCAGACGAGAGGAACGTTTGCGTAGCCGGCCCGAGGTAGCCCTTCGCTACGCCGAGCAGCTGCTGCGCAAACGCGTTCAATCGTCGCCTGTGGTCGCGTCGTCCGACAACGCGTAGAAGCGGAGCGCGTTCAGCATCCGGTCGAAGGCCGATGCGACCTCGCGCGTGATGTCGTCGCCCGAGCGAGTGTCGAAGCGCGCGTAACGAAGATCGACGTCACCAGTGGACACCATCGTCGCCTCACCCACGAGGCGTCGGAGTGGGCGGACGAGCGAGCGTGTGAGCAGCACGCCGATGACGAATGAGAGGAGCAAGCCGACGATGACCATGCTCATCGCGTTCACCGTCGCGTCGTCGGCGGCCTTCGTGTAGGTCGCGATCGGCACGGCGAGGATGTACGCCCAGGGCTTGGCCGTAAGTCGCGTCACGACGCCGCGTTGCTCCGAGGCCGCCGCGCCGTAGGAGAACTGTGCCGACGTCGTGATGCCGCGCGGCAGAACGTCGAGCGCGCTCTTCAGCGTCGGGAGCGGATCGATCACGAGCTGCTCCGGGGTCTTCAGTCCGAAGCGCTTGTCAGCGACGAGCTTCTTCACGGTCTCGGCGTCAATGGGCGCGATGGGCTTGTAGATCAGGGATTCGGCCTGATCGCGGTGACCCTTGGTCTCCGAGACGGCGAGGCGGATGCCGTAGTCGTCGACGAGGAAGCCGTGCGCGCCCTCACCGACCGCGCCGAGGTCGCCCTCGACCACGTCCCAGATCGCAGCCAGGTTCACGCGCGTGCGGACGACGGCGAGGACCTTGTCGCCGTCCTTCACCGGCGACGAGAAGAAGAGGGCGGGCTTGTTCGTGATCACCGAGTAGCTCGGGTCGCTGATGTACGGCGTTCCCTTGAACGCCGTCAGGAAGTATTCGCGGAACTTCACGCTGGTGCCCTCGTCCGTGAGGATCGATGCGGCGACGATGGTCCCATCCGGGTCGACGACCGCGACCGATTCGTATTCAGGCGAGCGGGCGGCCGCGGCGGAGAGAGCCACGCGCGCGGCCGCCTTCGCCGCTGGGTCTTTCAGGTTTTGGCCGAAGCGAACGATGTCCGGAAGCTTGCCGACGAGGACGATGTCACCGAGTCGGCTCTGGAGGTAGGCATCGATCGTTCCGGCGGTGGAGGTCGAACGCTGTTGGATGTTGGTGACGCCGAGGGAGGTGAGGTCCTGACGCGTCGTTTGGATCGAGACCATGCTCACGAGCGCGACGGGCACAATGCCGACGCAGAGCAGAGCGCCGAGCACCTTCTGCCAGAAACGGATCCGTAGAAATGCCATAGCTCCCCCAGCCTCTCTGCGTGCCACCCCTCTGTGTCACGCCGCCATGAGGCACTGTGGGCGCGCGCCCACACGTCGGGAAGTCAGGCTCGGGTAAACCGTAGGTACCGGAAAGGAACTAGTACCCGTATCGGGGGATGTATGACGCTCCGGCGTCAGCGGACGAAGCGCTGCGAGCGCTTCGCATCTCGCATCAAACCCCTCAGCATTCGCTTGGATTCTTCGATCTCGGTGCGGTCCGAGTCGCTCAAACCGGCCCGCTGCGGATCGAGCCGCCACCAGCACTCGAAGCCCCAGAGGCGCTCCTCGGCCACCCGCAGGCGCGGGATCCCGGTGCCGGCGCGCCGGAGCTCGCCCGTCTCGAAGTCGAAAAAGCCCTCGAAGCTCGCGGACTGTCCGGTGCGGTCGGGCTCGCCCTCGCGGCAATCGAGGAGGATCACGACCGGCGTACCCGGGCGGATCTCGTCCGCCCCGCGCACCGGACGGCCGCGCGTCGCACGCCGCCCCACTGGACGCCGGTCCGCTCGCGCATCACGCGGTGGCGCGCGGCGCGGATCGCGCAGCGCCGGCGTGCGCTCGGGCTGAGCCGGCGCCCGCTCGGGACGCGGGCCACGGCGTCGTCCGCCGCGCGACCTGCGTCGCGGTGATCGTGGCTCGTCCGGCATGTCGCCAGTGTGGCATGCCTCGGCTTCCTCGATCTTCCAGACCGCTCGCGCCGGTACACTTTCATCGGATGCACGAAGTCTTCGACGAATTCAAAAGACAGCTCCCCGATATCGATCCGGCCGAGACCGATGAGTGGATCGAGTCACTCGACGCCCTGGTCAAGCAAGCAGGCCCCGAGCGAGCGCGGTTCGTGCTCTACAAGCTCCTCAAGCGCGCGCGCATGCTCCAAGTGGGCCTCCCGCCGCTCACGCAGACGCGGTACATCAATACGATCTCGCCGGAGCAGGAGCCGGACTTTCCGGGCGACGAGGACATGGAACACCGCATCCGGCAGTTCATCCGCTGGAACGCGGTCGCGATGGTCGTCCGCGCGAACCACCACTACGAGGGCATCGGTGGCCACCTCGCCACGTACGCGTCGTCGGCCACGCTCTACGAGGTCGGCTTCAACCACTTCTTCCGTGGCAAGGACGATGGCAACGACGGCGACCAGGTCTTCTACCAGGGACACGCATCACCGGGCATCTACGCCCGCGCGTTCCTCGAGGGCCGTCTGACCGAGAGCCAGCTCGATCACTTCCGGCGCGAGACCAAACCCGGCGAGGGCCTCTCCTCGTATCCGCACCCGCGGCTCATGCCCGACTACTGGGAATTCCCGACGGTGTCGATGGGTCTCGGCCCGATCACCGCGATCTATCAGGCGCGCTTCAACCGCTACCTGCAGAACCGCGGGATCAAGGACACGAGCGCGCAGCGCGTGTGGGGTTTCCTCGGCGACGGCGAGTGCGACGAGCCCGAGTCGCTCGGCGCACTGCATCTCGCGGCGCGCGAGGGCCTCGACAACCTGACGTTCGTCGTGAACTGCAACCTGCAGCGTCTCGACGGCCCGGTGCGTGGCAACGGCAAGATCATCCAGGAGCTCGAGTCCGTGTTCCGCGGCTCGGGCTGGAACGTCATCAAGGTGATCTGGGGCCGCGAGTGGGACGACCTGCTCGCGCGCGATGTCGATGGCGTGCTCGTGAACAAGATGAACGAGACGACGGACGGCGAGTCGCAGCGTCTCACGATCGCCGACGGCGCGTACATCCGCGAGCACTTCTTCGGACCCGATCCCCGGCTGCGCAAGCTTGTCGAGCATCTGTCAGACGCCGACCTGATGAAGCTGCGACGCGGTGGTCACGACTACCGCAAGGTGTACGCGGCGTACCACGAAGCCGTCGGCCACACCGCGGCGCCCACGGCGATCCTCGCGCAGACCGTGAAGGGCTGGACGCTCGGGCCCAACGTCGAGGGCCGCAACATCACGCATCAGGCAAAGAAGCTCTCGTTCGAAGAGCTGAAGACGTTCCGCGATCGCCTCGAGCTTCCCATCAGCGACAAGCAGCTCGAAGAGGACCCGCCGTACTACCACCCGGGGATGGACAGTCCCGAGATGCGCTACATGCTCGAGCGCCGCCGCGCGCTCGGTGGCCTCGTGCCGAAGCGCGTCGTGCGCGGGAAGCCGCTCCCCGTGCCGGCCGACGCCGCGTTCGCGGAGTTCCCGAAAGGCTCGGGCAAGGCGGCCGCGTCGACGACGATGGCGTTCACGCGGCTCCTGCGGAATCTCCTCCGCGACGAAGGCCTCGGCGCACGTGTGGTGCCGATCATCCCCGACGAAGCGCGCACCTTCGGCATGGACCCCCTCTTCAAAGAGGTCGGCATCTATTCATCGCTCGGCCAGACCTACGAGCCCGTCGACGCGGAGACGCTGCTCCCCTATCGCGAGGCGACGAACGGGCAGGTGCTCGAGGAGGGCATCACCGAAGCGGGATCGATGGCGAGCTTCACCGCCGCGGGAACGAGCTACGCCACGCACGCCGAGCCGATGCTGCCCTTCTACATCTTCTACTCGATGTTCGGCTTCCAGCGCACGATGGATCAGATCTGGGCCTTCGGCGACGCGCGCGGGCGCGGCTTCCTCCTCGGCGCGACCGCCGGACGCACCACGCTCAACGGCGAGGGACTGCAGCACGAGGACGGGCACAGCCACCTGCTCGCGACTGCCATACCCAACATTCGCGCCTACGACCCAGCGTTCGCGTACGAGACCGCGGTCATCGTGCGCGACGGCATCCGCCGCATGTTCGTCGACAACGCGGACGTCTTCTACTACCTCACGCTCTACAACGAGAACTACCCGATGCCGCCGATGCCGCCCGGCGTCGAGGAGGGCATCCTGCGCGGGATCTATCTCTTCCGAAAGGGCGAGGGTGGCCGGAGCCGCGTCACGCTGCTCGGCTCAGGCCCGATCCTCATGCAGGTACTGCGCACGCAGGAGATCCTGCAGGAGAAATACGACATCGCCGCGGACGTCTACAGCGTCACGAGCTACCAGCAGCTCCGCAACGAGGCGCTCGAGGTCGAGCGTTGGAACCGGCTGCACCCCACCGAGACCGCGAAGGTGCCGTACGTCGTGCAGGTGCTCGGCGGCGCGACGCCGATCATCGCCGCGAGCGACTTCATGAAGGCGATCCCCGATCAGGTCTCGCGCTGGCTGTCGCAGCCCTTCGTCCCGATGGGGACCGACGGGTTCGGACGCAGCGACACCCGCGAGGCGCTGCGCCGGCACTTTGAGGTCGATGCCGCGAGCATCGCGGCCGCGTCGCTCAACGCGCTCGCGATGTGCGAGCAGTACTCACCGCATGACGTTGCGAAGGCGATCGCGGATCTCGGCATCGATCCGAACAAGCCGGAGCCGCGCACCGCCTAGCGTCGCCCGGCTGGTCAGATCAGGGCAGGTGTAGGAGCTGGGCGTCGATCCCCGGCGTATCTCCCGACACAACGACCGGATCCGCGTGGGCCGCATCCGGCTCGCGATCCCAGAACTCGGCCGTGTAGCGGTGCAGGGTGTCATCGCCGAACCAGACTCGGTAGGTCCCGGCACCTATTGGCACCATCCACCGTCCGGTCGCGTCGGTGTTCGTTGCGGTAACAGTCACACAGCACGGGAGCGTGAAGTCGCTCACGCCGACCTGGATCATCGCGATCGGGAGTCCGGTCGCGCGGTCGGTGACGGTGCCACCGAGCGCGAACGCGCGTGTCAGCGCCGCGTCGACCTCGGTGTCGGCGAAGAACGTGCGGACCGCGGCGAGCTCGAAGCTGATCTGATTCGCGTCCCAGGAGCCGATGTACGGCGGGTCGTCCGGCCGGAAGACGAAGAAGTGGATCTTCACCGGCACGCCCTTGGCCACGCGCATCTGGTACGCGCCGCTGGCATCGGTCTCCGCGAAGGCGAGGCCGCGGCAGCACGGCGCGACCGGGTCGACGGCCTGGACGCTGATGTGTGCGATCGGCGCATGCGTGTCCTTGTCGGTGACGATTCCATGCACGAACACGGCAGGCGTGAGCGCGACGTTCAACGGGCTGTCCGTCGTGAACGTCACCGCGGTGGCGTGCTCGAAGTCCGGCTGGTTGTCGAACCACTCGCTGATGTAGGCCGGGTCGTCGGGCCGCCATACGAAGAACTGGATCTTCACCGCTCGGCCCTTCGGGACGAGGAGGTCGTAGTTCCCGTTCGGATCGGTCTGAGCGTTGGCGAGGTTGAGGAATGGGCAGCACGCAACGGCCGGATCGACAGCCTGGATGCTGATGCGCCCGACGCCGGTGGCCGTGGTCTCATCGGTCACGATGCCGTGGACATGGACCGCTTGGGCGAGCGCGGCGTCGATGCCGAAGGTCTCGCTGGTGAACGTCAGCGTCAGCGCATGGTCGAAGTCAGGCTGGTTGTTGTACCACTCGCTGACATACGGCGGTGCGGCCGGCCCGAAGACGACGAACTGGATCTTCACTGGCTTGTTAGCGGGAACCAGGAGGCGGTAGCTGCCGTCAGGAGCGGTCTGCCCGCCGCCGACGAAGAAGCAGCAGCCGGCAGTCGCGTCGTTGGCGTTCACGAAGATGCCGCCGACACCGCCATGGGTGAGCTCGTCGGTCACCGTCCCGTGCACGGCGATCGCGGGAGTGAGCGCGGCGTCAATGCCGAACGTCTCGGCCGTGAACGTCTTCGTGGTCGCCTGGTCAAAGCTCGGCTGGTTGTCGTACCACTCGCCGATGTAGGGCAGCGAGGGGTTGCTGAAGGTGAAGAACTGGATCTTCACCGGGATGCTCCTCGGGACGAGCACGCTGTACGTGCCGTCGGCATTCGTGCGCGAGCCGGTGTTGAAGCCGCGGCAGCAGGGGGCGTTCGCATCGCTGACGCCGACGTCGACGCCACCGATGCCCGCATGGGTGAGCTCGTCGGTGACCGTTCCGTGAACGCGGATGCCCGGGGTGAGGGCGGCGTCGATGCCGAACGTCTCGCTGGCGAAGGTGCGCACGCTGGCGTGGTCCCAGTCGGGCTGGTTGTCGTACCACTCACCGATGTAGGGCGGGGCGTCGGGACCGAAGGCGAAGAACTGGATCTTCACCGGGATGCCCTTGGGGACGAGCACGCGATACGTGCCGTCGGCATTCGTGTTCGTGAAGCTGAAGTTGCGGAACGGACAGCAGGGGGTGGTCGCATCGGTGACCCCCACGCCGACGCCGCCAACACCGCCATGGGTGAGCTCGTCGGTCACCGTCCCGTGCACGGCGATCGCGGGAGTGAGCGCGGCGTCAATGCCGAACGTCTCGGCCGTGAACGTCTTCGTGGTCGCCTGGTCAAAGCTCGGCTGGTTGTCGTACCACTCGCCGATATATTGGAGTGGACTACCCGGTGGGACACCGAACTGGATCTTTACCGGCTGGCCCTTTGGCACGTTCAAGCTGTAACTGCCGCCGGCTCCGGTCTGCGTGCCGCTGACGAACAGACAGCAGGGAGCCGTCGCGCTGTTGGCGCCAACGAAAATGCCCGCGATGCCGGTATGCGTGACCTCGTCCGTGACGCTCCCGTGGACGACGACCGCCGGGGTCAGGGCGGCGTCGATCCCGAATGTTTCGGTCACGAAAGTCTTCGTCGTTGCCACGTCGAACCCGGGCTGGTTGTCGTACCACTCGCCGATGTAGGGGGGCGCGCCGGGACCGAAGACGACGAACTGGATCTTTACCGGCTTCCCCTTGGGCGCAAGCAGCGTGTAGTTGCCCGTCGTGTTCGTCTGCGTGCCGCTGATGAAGAGGCAGCACGCAGTGCTCGCGTCCGTCGCGTTCACGAAGATCCCGCCAATCCCGGCGTGCGTTAGTTCATCGCTAACCGTGCCGTGCACCATGACCGCGGGCGTCAGTGCGGCGTCGATCCCGAAAGTCTCAGCGGTGAACGTCTTCGTGGCCGCCTGGTCAAAGCTCGGCTTGTTGTCGAACCACTCTTGGATGTACTGCAGCGGGCTGCTCGGTGGGATCCCGAAGAAGATCTTCACCGGGTTGCCCTTCGGGACAAGCATGCTGTAAGTGCCGTCGAGACCGGTCTGCGAACCGCCGATGCCGTCGCAGCACGGCACACTCGCATCGTTCACGTTGACGTTCACGCCACCGATGGCGGCGTGCGTGACCTCATCAGTGACGGTCCCATGTACCAGAACTCCGGGGGCCAGCACCGCGTTGACGTTCGCCCGGTCGGCGGTGATCACCAGCGGATCGGCCGCGCCGAAGCTCAACTTTCCGTCCCACCACTGTCTGAGGTACAGGGATCCTGGCGGCGGCGAGATGATGAGCTTGAACGTGCCGCCGCGGACGACGAGCCGGTACTCACCGTTCAGGTTCGTCGACGCGAACGAAATGAGGCTGCAGCACGGGAGCGTCGCGTCCTGCGCGTTGACGAACGCGTTCTGGATCGGAGCTCCCGTATCCAGAGCGGTCACGCGCCCGCTGATGACGAATCCCTGGGCGAGCGCTGCGTCGACGCTGGGCCGGTCCGCGGTAGTGATCGTGATCGTCGCCGCGGCGGCGAAGCTCGTCTGGTCGTCCCACCACTCGGGCGCGTAGACGCCTACGGTGTTGTCGTTCGAGTAGAACAACACCTTGTAGCTGCCCGCTCGGACGAGGATGGCGTAGTCGCCGTTCGCATCGGTCCCACTGCCACCGGCGAAGAAGCAGCAAAAGCGGGTCGCGTCGCTCAGATTCACACCGACCCCCTGGATCGGCAATCCGGTCGCGGCGTCGGTCACGCGACCGCGGATGAACAAGCCCCGCTCGAGCTGGGCATCGATCCCGCCCACTGAGACAGCGACATCGATGACATCGGCGTCCGCGAGCGATGTCCTGTTGTGCCACCACTTCTCGAAGTACGGACTGCCGAAACCGCCGTGGAGGACTTTGTAGCTTCCTGCCGGCACCGCGGCGATGTAGATCCCGTTGTCGTCCGTCTGG
>Ga0207646_10000666_pt1 | contig 44524 bp, 38 predicted proteins | sample KBSK5502metaG_FD_184343 | JGI IMG/M metagenome (GOLD analysis project Ga0207646, IMG submission 184343) | Corn, switchgrass and miscanthus rhizosphere microbial communities from Kellogg Biological Station, Michigan, USA - KBS K5-50-2 metaG... | ecosystem: Host-associated > Plants > Roots >...
CCTGGACCGGTTGACTTGCCGTAGCCGCGGAAATCCAGCGCCAACACTTGAAATCCTGCCGCGGCCAGTATCTGCGCCTGCTTCGCCCAGCTCTCTTTGTTGAAACGGCCTCCGTGGGCAAGCACGACAGCTCTGTCACCGGTTCCGTACACATCCGCGAAAATTAGGCCGCCGTCCTCGGTGGAAAAGGAAACCGTTTTCTGCGCGGTAGCAATGTCCGACAAGAACAACACCGCGACGATGGCAATGAGCTTGTGCATTTTGCGACTCTACCACGGGTTTGGGCCCGGCCTGCCACTCTGTCCATGGGTTCCCAAAACCGTATCCTTTCGTTGACTCACGCGTCTAATCTGCTTAGAGTCGAATTAGGTCAATGGGCAATAGACTATTCATTGTCGTGGCGTTGGTCGCCTTGTTGGGCCTGCAATTTGCGGACTGCGCGTCCGCGATGACGCAAGACCAGCAAAGCATGCAGTGCTGCGGTTCCATGCCCTGCGATCCGTCCAACCAAAGTCACGATTGCTGCAAGGGCATGGTTTCGTCTCAGTCCCCAAGCGTGTTGCCGGTCGCTCACGTGACGCTCCATGCGCCGGTGATGGTTGTAACCAATGTGCTTGCGTCGCCCCAGGCGACGCCATACGCCGAAGTTTCTCGGTTGGAATTCGAGGCGCCGCAGCATTCACCTCCAGAGCTGTACACTCTTCATTCTTCCCTCCTGATCTGATCCGCTTCTCCACGGTGCGGCAACACATCGTCCTGTCTCTTGTTGTGTCTCTGCTGCTCCTTTAAACCGCCGATGTGTTTTCGGTCGAGACCCAGTTGGGTGACTCGCCGACTATCTACGGCTTCGTGGTCCACGTTCAGGAGAAAAAGATGTTTTCGATAGCGAGAAGAAATTTCGCTGTGCGTTTGTCGCGCGCAGCTCTTCGTCAAGTTATTTTAGTGATTTTGCTTTCTGCTATTTTCGCGGGGCGGACCTTCCCACAGGCATCGGCATCGTCACATACGGGAATAGTCACGCCACTCTCGGAGTTGCTCGCGGAAGCCGAGAAGAACAATCCGCAAATCGAAGCGGCGCGGCATGGCTTCGAAGCAGCAAAGCAAGTGCCGACACAGGTCTCGATGCTTCCCGACCCGCAATTCACGCTCCAGCATTTCAGCGTTGGCAGCCCGCGTCCCTTCGCCGGATACACCAACAGTGAATTTGCGTACATCGGCTTAGGAGTCTCACAAGACATTCCGTATCCGGGCAAATTGCGCTTGAAAGGTGAGATTGCGAAGCGCGAAGCAGACGTTTCGCAGCAACAGATCGAGTCTGTGCGCCGCAGCGTTCTCGCGGAACTCAAAGCTGCGTATTTCCAACTGGCCTACCTTTCGAAGACGCTTGCGATCCTCGAACAGGACGGTGAGCTGCTCAAGCAGGTGCAACAAGCCGCAGACGCCCGCTACCGCTCGGGCATGGGCACACAGCAAGACTTGCTGCAAGCCCAACTGCAACAGACGAAGCTGCTTCGTGAAATCGCGATGCACCACCTGGAAGTGGGCAAGCTCGAAGCCAAAATCAAACAGCTACTAAACCGCCCGCAGGACTCGCCCGACATCGAACCAGCCGAGCTCGTCGAAACGCCTCTCGTGCAGACCTACGCCGAACTTCTTGCGGCGGCGGAAGTCCAGAATCCAGAAATCGCCAGCGCGAAGAAGATGATCGAAAAGCAGTCCCTGCAAGTGGACCTGGCGCGCAGGGATTTCTACCCCGACTTTAACGTGCAATATATGTGGCAACGCACCGACCCCACGCAGTTTCGCGCCTACTACATGCTCAGTGTCGGGGTGCGCGTGCCGATCTATCGAGGACGCAAACAACGTCCCGAACTCGCGCAAGCGGAAGCGGAGAAGCTCCGCGCGGGAAGCGAGCTCCAGGCACAGTCGCAGCAGGTCGCTGCGGAATTGCGCGCACAGTACGTGCTGGCGCAACAAACCTCCGAACTTCTCAAGATTCACCGCGAGGGACTCTGGCCTCAGTCGCGGTCGGAATTCCAAGCTGCCTTAGCCACGTACCAATCGAACAAACAGGATTTTCAAGCCTTGCTGGCTGCATTTCTCGACGTGCTTCGCCTCGACGAAGAGTACTGGCAGAACGTCGCCGAATACGAAGCCGCAATTGCGCGGCTCGAACAGATCACAGGATTGTCGCTTCGCTAAAAAAGGAAAATGAACATGCGCAACTATCGAAACGCGTTTCTATTGGCCGTGGTGGGCAATTTCGCTCTCCTCGCCGTTCTTGGCGGGCTGTGGTGGCGCTCGAAGCAGCACCCGAAGATGGAGCCCGCGATGCAACCGCCTTCGACCGGATCGGCCCAGAGTCCTCCGAACGGATGGGAAAGTGCGGCGATGGCGCCGCACGAAGCTGCGCTCGTGCCCGTTCAGCTTTCGCCGGAGCGTCTGCAAAGCATTGGCGTCAGAACCGGGCGTGTGGAAAGCAAAATCGTCGAAGACGAGATCCACGTCACTGGCAATGTCGCGATTGATGAAACGCGCCTCTCCACCGTGCAGGTGCGGTACTCCGGCTACATCCAGAAAGTCTTCGCAGATGCCACGTATCAATATCTTCGCAAAGGCCAGCCGCTTTTTACCATCTACAGCCCGGACCTCGTCGCAACCGAGCGTGAGTATCTCGTGGCGAAACAAAACCAGCAGCGCGTGGGGCAAAGCACAGTTCCCGGTGTGAGCGAAGGAGCCGCCTCGCTCTTGGAGGCCGCAACCGAGCGGCTCAAACAATGGGGCGTCCCACAGCGCGAAATCGCGCGCCTCGAATCCACAGGTGCAATCCAGCAGGAACTCCAGGTCGATTCTCCGGTTTCTGGCTACATCACCGAGCGCAACGCTTTGCCGAATCTCACCGTCCAGCCGGAGACGCGGCTTTATTCCGTCGCCGATCTCTCCACCGTTTGGGTCTTAGCCGAAGTGTTTCAGAACGATCTAGGAAGAATCAAAGTCGGCGACCGCGCTTCACTCACGGTCGATTCCTATCCTGGCCGCATCTTTGAAGGTCGAGTGAACTTTATCTATCCGCAAGTGGACATGATGACGCGCACCGCGCGAGCCAGGATTGTATTTTCCAATCCTGGCTTGAAATTGACTCCGGGGATGTTCGTCAACGTTGCGTTGAAAGTCGCGATGGGAAAGCAGTTGGTGATTCCCGCCACCGGGGTTTTGCAATCGGGAACGCGGCAGATCGTCTTCGTCAGCCGAGGCGACGGCTACATCGAGCCACGCGATGTGCAGCTCGGCTCGCGAGCGGGCGATGACTTCATCGCCTTGAAAGGAGTGAAGGCGGGCGAGCAAATCGTTACGTCAGCGAACTTTCTTATCGACTCGGAAAGCCAGCTCCAGGCGGCACTAGGGACATTTGTTCCCCCGCCACCCGGTGCAGGCGCAGCAGGAGCGATGAACGCTCCACAGGCAAAAGCGGAATTCACAACCGAACCCGATCCTCCTCGTAAAGGTAGCAACTCCTTCCGTGTGAAGCTCACTGATGCGTCCGGTGCACCAATCTCTGGTGCGGAGATTTCCGTCACCTTTTCTATGCCCGCCATGCCGGCGATGGGCATGGCCGCAATGCGCACGCAGGTTTCTCTCGCCGAAAAAGGCAACGGACTCTATGAGAGTCCAGGGAAGCTCGACAGCGGCGGAACCTGGCAAGTCACGATCTTTGCAAAGAAGAACGGCCAAGTCGTTACCAGCAAACAACTCAGCCTGAATGCTACGGGAGGAATGTAAGGTGATCTCTCGTTGGATTGATTGGTGCGCGCAAAATCGTTTTCTGGTGTTCACGGGAACGCTGCTGCTGGTGCTCGCGGGAATCTGGTCGTTGCGCAGGATTCCCTTGGATGCACTACCGGACATCTCAGACGTTCAGGTCATTGTGCACACGCCGTGGGCCGGACAGCCGCCCAGCCTCATCGAAGACCAGGTCACCTATCCGATCGTTACCAAGCTTCTCGCTGCTCCGCATGTCAAAGCTGTGCGGGCGCAGACTATGTTCGGCGATTCCTACGTCTTCGTCGTCTTCGAAGATGGAACGGATCTCTATTGGGCGCGCTCGCGCGTCCTCGAATACATGCAGCAAATCACGGGGCGTCTTCCTGCCGGAGTTCATCCCGTTATTGGACCAGACGCAACGGGAGCAGGCTGGGTCTATGAGTACGTGGTTGTGGATCACAGCCACCAGCGCAGTCTCGCCGAATTGCGCAGCATTCAAGACTGGTACTTGCGCTATCAGCTCGAAACCGTTCCCGGTGTTGCGGAAGTCGCGACGATCGGCGGGTTCGCGAAGCAATACCAGGTCAATCTCGATCCCAACAAGCTGCGCGCCTACAACATCCCGCTCGCAACTGTGATTGAGAAGGTGCGAGCCAGCACAAACGAAGTCGGCGGACGCTTGCTCGAAATGGGCGGAGCACAGTACATGATCCGCGGCCTCGGCTATTTGCGCTCCCTAAACGATCTGGAGGCGGTACCTGTCACCACGAAGAACGGAACACCTGTCCTCGTCCGTGATCTCGGCACGGTGAGTTTCGGGCCGGACATCCGCGAAGGCGTCGCCGAATGGCAGGGCGAAGGAGAAACTGTCGCAGGCATTGTCGTCATGCGCGACGGGATGAATGCTCTCACCGTCATCGACGGCGTAAAGAAAAAACTGGCGGAGACCAAATCCTCCCTGCCTCCAGAAGTGGAGGTCGTCTCCGGTTACGACCGCTCCGGTTTGATTCACGCCTCCATCGAAACCTTGCAGCGGGACTTGCTCGAAGAAGCCATCATCGTCAGCGTCGTCATCATTCTCTTCCTGTTTCATTTTCGTTCCGCGCTGATTCCGATTCTCACGTTGCCGATCGCTGTACTGGCCTCGTTCATCCCGATGTACTACCTCCACGTCAGCTCGAACATCATGTCGCTCGGCGGACTAGCGCTGGCCATCGGCGTCCTCGTCGACGCGGCAATCGTCATGGTCGAAAACGGCTACCGCCAGCTCTCCGAGCATCCTTCTGCCGAATCGAAAGGCGTGTCCGCACCGGAACGACGGCGCATCCTTCTCAGCTCGGCCAAACAAGTGGGACCGGCGATCTTCTTTTCGCTCGTCATTATTGTCGTGTCCTTCTTACCGGTTTTCCTGCTCGAAGCGCAGGAGGGAAGAATGTTCCGCCCACTCGCCTGGACTAAAACGCTCGCTGTAGGTTTTTCTTCTGTGCTGGCCATCAGTCTCGTTCCCGTGCTCATGATTCTCTTCATTCGCGGGAAGCTGCGACCGGAATCGAAGAACCCCATCTCTCGTGTCACGCAGGCCATTTACCTGCCAGTGTTGCGGCTCTGTTTGCGATATCGCAAGACTACGTTGCTGCTCAACTTGCTGTTCTTGCTCGTGACACTGCCGCTGGCTCTCAAGATCGGCAGCCAATTCATGCCGCCGCTCTTTGAAGGATCGGCGCTCTACATGCCGACGGCCCTGCCAGGAATCTCCATCACTCAAGCTTCGCAACTGCTCCAGGAACAGGACCGCATCATTCGAACCTTTCCGGAAGTCGAAACGGTGTTTGGAACGATCGGGCGCTCCGACAGCGCCACGGACAACGCTCCGCTCGACATGTACGACACGACCATCATGCTCAAGCCGCGGGAACAATGGCGGCCAGGCATGACCTACGAAAAACTCATCCAGGAAATGGATGCCAAGCTCCAGTTTCCGGGACTCTCGAACACCTGGACCATGCCCGTCGAAAATCGTTTGGACATGGAGCTGACAGGTATCAAGACCCCGCTTGGATTGAAGATTCAGGGACCGACGCTGGAAGGAATTCAACAGACCGGCACACAAATCCAGCAACTCCTTTCGTCACTCCCGGAGGTTCGCTCCATATTCTCGGAGCGGGTATCGCAAGGCTTCTACATCAACGTCGAGGTCAACCGCCTCGAAGCCGCCCGCTACGGTCTGACCATCGCGGATGTCCAGCAAGCGGTCAGTTCAGGAATTGGAGGTGAAATAGTCACCGAGAATATCGAAGGCCGCGAACGGTATCCCGTCAACGTCCGCTACAATCGCGACTTCCGCGACAACGTCGAAGAGCTGCACCGCGTGCTGATCGCCACTCCGTCTGGCGCGCAGATTCCCATCGAGCAAATCGCACGCATTTCGTTCTCGCGCGGCCCGGCCATGATCCGCGACGAGGATGGAGCCTTGACCGGGTACGTGTACATCGATCTCAATTCGAAAGACTATGGTGGATTCGTGAATGCGGCGAACGACCTCTTCCGCCAAAAGCTCCAGTTGCAACCAGGGCACACCTACAAGTGGGCCGGAGAATATGAATTCGAGCAACGAGCCAAAGAGCGTCTAAAAATAATTCTTCCTGTGGTGTTCTTTGTCATCTTCGTGCTCCTCTATATGGTGTTTCACTCTGTCGTGGAATCCGCCGTGCTTATCTTTCCCACAATCTACGCACTAACCGGTGGACTCATCCTGCAGAAGCTGCTCGGTTACAATTTCAGCGTCGCTGTGTGGGTCGGCTACATCGCGCTGTTCGGCATCGCCGTCGAGACAGGCGTAGTGATGGTTGTCTATCTGCACGAGGCGCTCGACCGGCGGCTCGCATCAGGGAAGCCGCTGAAGCACGAAGACATCGAAGAAGCGGCCATTGAAGGTGCCGTCCATCGCTTGCGCCCGAAGCTGATGACCGTGTCCGTCGTTCTCGCGAGCCTCATTCCCATCCTGTGGGAAACAGGAGTCGGGTCCGACGTGATGAAACCAATCGCCGCGCCCATCGTCGGCGGGATGATCACGTCCACGATTCATGTCCTGATTCTCGTGCCCGTGTTTTTCGCACTGATGAAGGAACGCGCGCTGCGTCGTGGCACTTTGCAGCCAAGAGAACCCCAGGCAGAAGGCTAAGAATTGTTGCAGTCAATTCAGACCATCAGAGGAGGAAGTACGATGAACCTCATACCCTCAGTGATGGCAATTCCCATGTTGGCCGTGGCACTGCTAGCACCTCTGGTGATTCTGGCGCAGACGAGCGGCGAGCAGAAACATTGACCGGCATCGTGATGCGATACGATGTGCGGCCCAACGCACATGATGAGACAAGCCCGCGGCGGAATGTTTGCGTTACTGCGTCAAGCAAGGAACCAAATACGCGCTTGTCGCCGATAAAAAGATCTACACGCTGGAAGGGCATGAAGCGGAACTCGACAAATACGCCGCGCAGAAAGTCACTCTGAAGGGCACGTTGAAAGGGGAAACCATGACCGTGGAATCCCTGCTTCCGGCGAAGTAGCTTAGGTCACTATCCGGAGCATTCGTAGCAGGCTTTGCGCTGCAATCCTTCGATACCCTCCTTCGCGATGATGGGAACCATGATGAGGGCCGCCACCGGATCGGCCCACCAAAGGCCGAAGAGAGCGTTCAGCAACAGCCCGGCGAGCAAGATCGCCGAAAGATAAGTGCAAAACTCGGTTTGTTTAGCGTCCGCGTGGATGGCTGCGCTCCCGAGAGCGCGCCCCACGTTACGTTTGGCTCTAGAGAGCAGGGGCATTATGCGCGTCTCTCGTTCACGTCGCGTCGCTGTATGTCCGCATCAACCGACATCCGCCACAGCAAGACAGCCCCGGATGTCACTTCGATGAAGCTCCTTCGATTAACAGCCGTGCATTTAATTTAACTGTTACGGAAGAGACCGGTGGTTCGAGTTCGTCTTGTCACCATTGTCTGCATCAAGCGCCAGATCGCGGCGGCCGTCGTACAAAACGGGAACAGCTCCAGGAAAGCATGAGCTGATGCGGTAGGATTGTTTTCTGGCGACGGGCAACCATCTTGGAGGTTCGGAGGAAGGATGTTTTCACCCCTACTACCCAGCGCACTCGATGCCCGCACACAAGCTTTTCCGGTTCTTTCCGTTTCCCAGATCGAGCGCATTCGTTCCTGTAGCCGGTCGCGGCAGGTCGCAGCAGGCGACATACTCTTCGAACCTGGCGATGAGAACGTTCCTTTCTACGTACTCCTGTCCGGAGGAATGGAGATCGTGCAGCCGGACCTCGCAGGCGAACACCTGATGGCAAAACACGGGCCGGGCGAGTTCACCGGAGAAATGACCATGATCTCCGGACGCCGCTGTCTCGTGCGCGGCCGCGTAACGGAACCCGGCGAATTCCTGGAACTGACGGGCGACGGCTTGCGTTCGCTTGTGGCCAGAGACGCCGAATTGAGTGACCTTTTCATGCGGGCCTTCATTCTCCGCCGATTGGTCAGCCACGGCCAGGGCAACGTCATCCTGCTCGGTTCCCGACACTCTGCCAACACATTGCGACTGCGCGAATTCTTGAGCAGGAACGGATATCCCTACAGGTACGTGGATCTCGACACCGACAATACTTCCCAAGAGCTTCTCGACCGGTTTGAAGTAACACCCTCTGAGATTCCCGTTGTCATTTGCAGCGGTCGCTCCGTCCTGCGCAATCCTTCCAATCAAGACCTCGCCGATTGTTTGGGATTCAACACCACCATCGATGAATCGCAAGTGTGCGACCTGATTATTGTGGGAGCCGGTCCCGCCGGCCTGGCAGCAGCGGTCTACGCCGGATCGGAGGGTCTCGATGTGCTCATGATCGAGACCACGGCGCCCGGAGGACAAGCGGGATCGAGCTCGAAAATCGAAAATTATCTGGGCTTCCCAACAGGAATCTCCGGCCAGGAGCTGGCGACACGTGCGATCGTGCAAGCCGAAAAGTTCGGAGCAAGGATGATGGTCGCGCACCGCGTAGTGCGCTTGGAATGCGCAAGGCGGCCCTTCAAGCTAGTTCTGGACAACGGGAACAGTCTTGCGGCGCGCGCCATCGTCATAGCCACTGGCGCACAGTACAACGAGCCGTCGCTCAGCAATCTGGATAAATTCAAAGGCCAGGGAATTTATTACGGTGCGACCTTCATGGAAGCGCAGCTCTGTGAACGAGAGGACGTGGCGGTTGTCGGTGGCGGCAACTCCGCGGGACAAGCGGCTGTTTTTCTTTCGCAAACGGCGCGCAAGGTGTACATGCTGGTACGCTCCGGTAAGTTGTCGGATACGATGTCGCGCTATCTCATTCAGCGCATCGAAGAAAATCCTGCCATCGAGCTGCACTACAAGACCGAAATCGTCGGCCTTGCGGGCGACACGCACCTCGAGCGCATCACGTGGCGAGACAAGGTAAGCGGCGATACTTCGGATCACGAGATTCGCCACGTGTTCATCATGGCGGGAGCTTCGCCGCGAACGGAATGGTTAACGGATTGTCTCGCCCTCGACAACAAAGGGTTCATTCTCACCGGGCACGACTTGGACGGCACAACGGGGACGCTCGCGTGGTCCAGAGCACGTCCTCCCTACATGCTCGAAACAAGCCTTCCCGGAGTCTTCGCCGTGGGCGATGTTCGCTCGAGCAACGTGAAACGCGTAGCTTCCGCAGTCGGGGAAGGAGCCATTTCCATCTCGCTCGTTCACCGCTCTCTGGCGGAACTGTAATTGTCCGTGCAATCCGCTCGCTGGCCCCGTTGGTATAAAGTCTTCCACGATGCCGCAGGGCGGTGCTCATGCGGCGATCACAATATATATGATCAGACTGTAGGCATCGTACCGCCATCAATGATGTAGTCTGCACCATGAATCGAAGCTGCACGATCGGATGCTAGGAATGCCACCAGTTCGGCGACTTCCTCCGGTTGACCGGGTCGGCCAATGGGAATGCCTCCGATCATGTTCATGATTTGTTGTCGAGCAGCATCCTCGCTGATGCCGCGGCTCTGTGCGAGTTGTACGATCATGCCGTGTGCGCCTGAAGTCTCGATGAATCCAGGCGAGATCATGTTGACGCGGACGCCCTTCGGGCCAACTTCGTTTGCCAGGCCCTTATTGTAGGTATTGAGAGCACCTTTCGCCGCAGCATAAGCAAGCGTCGCATCATAGAGCGGCAGACGGTGCTGGATGGACGAGATGTGGAGAATGACACCTGATTTGCGTTCGATCATGCCGGGCAGAAATGCTCGGTCCAGACGAACGGATGCCAGCAGGTTGACGTTGAGTGCCTTCTGCCAGTCGTCGTCAGAGAGCGCCTTATATCCGCCGTTCGGAGCATCTGACCCTCCGACATTGTTCACGAGGATGTCGAGTCCTCCCCACTCCCGCTGAACGCGATTGATTGCATCTTGGACACCTACAGCCGTACCGATATCCGTCTGCACGAATAGAGCAACTGTCTGCCCTTCTGGCAGCGGCGAGCGTGCAGTCGTTGCGACGGAAGCGCCGCTCAGAATAAAACGGCGTACCATCGCTTGTCCCATGCCCTTTGTGCCACCGGTCACCAGAACCCGCTTGCCCTTAAACTCATCTCCTGAAACGGGGAATGGATATGTCCTCGTCATGATCGAATCTCCAGTGAAGCAATCTTGTTGTTGGAAATTCGGAAGATATGGTCCAGTTCCACCGGGCTCCCAGGAAACTCTCCAGTGAGCCGGGCACGCACAGTAACCTTGTCTCCATGCCTTTGAGCGTTGGTCGGCTGCAGGACGTATCGGTATTTCGTGTCCGCCGCTTGTTTCCATTTCCGGATCGCTTCACGACCGCGATAATCCTGCCCTTCGTCGTGGACAATGCCGTCGTCTGCGAAACAACGGGAAAGCGCGTCGGCGGCCTTCGCCTCTTCGGCGGCAAGATATGCAGCGACTGGTTCGGGTACGTCGAGAGCCATCGTGTTCTCCTTCGTGCAATTGCACAGTCTGGAGTTTCACATCACACTGATCAAATGGGAAGTACGCACTAAAAAGTGCGTTAGGAGAGTTATCGATGCCGAAAGGCTATACGCCCACATCCGCTGCGGCAGACGTAGAAGCAGCGCTCCGTCTATTAGAGGGCCGATGGAAGCTCGTGATTCTGTTCCATCTTTTCGGTGGCAAGGTCATGCGTTTCTCCGATCTGGAACGGGCAATACCCAACATCACTCAGAAAATGCTGGGGCAGCAACTCCGCAGCTTGGCAGCTGACGGAATTGTTGTGCGTACGGCCTATGCTCAGGTGCCGCCCAAGGTTGAATATGGGCTGACGCCATGGGGCCAGTCCCTTTGTCCTGCGCTTGACGCCATCCTGAAGTGGGCCGATCGACGGCCGAAGAGAAGTAAGCGCGAGTCGCGCTGACACTTATGCCGCTGTTGGCCAGGCACCTTTTGTGCACCACGAGTTCATTGTTTCGTTTCATGGACCGGCGACACTCGTTCCACTCGGTTCGCATAGAGAAAATGTCGGGTCTTGGGAGATTCGAGGACGAGACTAAGCACGCGCTCTTCAAAATTCCGGTCCGCAACCGTAAATCGATCGTGCTGCCGCGCGTGTTCCGCCCAAGACTCCACGACGAAATTCTCGAGATATACGCCGGGATTCTCCGCATCGTAATAAACGCCCCAGCGCATGGCGCCATCGCGTCTTCGAATCCGCTGGTAGTCGTGCAGTGCATCCAGAAATTCTGGAACCTTCTCTGGATCGACGCGATATTCAATGGCGACAAGCACCGGCCCTTCGTCGGGTTCCGGTTGCGTAACCATCGACAGCTTTCCCCAATGGTTCCATGCCTCCAACGAACCCCTTGCCGCGGGCAATCGCGCAACAACGGGAAGCGCCAAGCAAGCGGCAATGCCAATGCTCGAAAACAGCAGCGCTGTGTCTGCGCTCGTATGTTCCGCAGCAACGCCCTAAAGTGTGCTGCCCAGTGCAACGCTTCCCTGAAACACGAAAAGATAAATCGCCAGCACCCGCGCCCTCACCCAGTCGGGCGCAAGATTCTGCACCAGCGTGTTGAACGTGGACATGAACACCGTCCACGCTGCGCCTCCAAACAAAATCAGAAAGCAGAGCAACGGCAACCGGTGCAAGGTCGCAAGCGCAAGAATTACACCTGCGAACACCACTGTCGCTCCAGAAACAACCCACTCGACCAACAATTTGCTGCGCGCGCGCTGCAGCACCACCGCCCCAATTACCGCACCCACTCCGAAAAACCCGAGCAACAATCCATAACCAAGCGAACTCTCCGTCAACCCTCTCGCCACTGCCGGGAGCAGCGCCCAGAACGCGCTCGTAAAGAAGATCACGCAGGCCGAGCGGAACAGCAGCTTCTGAATGTCGGGTGAATAGCGCACGTAGCGCAGCGCTGCAATTGTCGCTCCACCGAGCGTCTCCGCGGGAAGCTGGTTTTTTCGCGCAGGACGTTTCCAACGCGCGATTACGGCAATCACGCCCAGGAAAGAAAGTGCGTTTAGCACAAACGCCGTGCCTACCCCGGCTACGGCGATAATCAGTCCTGCCAGGCCGGGGCCGACTGCGCGAGCCAGGTTGAATTCAATTCCGTTCAACGCCAGCGCGGGCGGTAGAACTTCTTTCGGCACAAGCTCCGGGAAAATAGCTCGCCACGTCGGAGCTTCAATCGCGTCACCCGCCGAAAGCCCAAAGGTCAGCAGAAGCAGCAACCACGGCGTCATTGTGTGGGTGATCGTGGTCGCTGCGAGCACGACGGCCAACCCAAGCATCCACGATTCTGTTCGAAGGATCAGTTTGCGACGATCAAAAATGTCTCCGATGGAACCGGCTGGCAAAGCCAGAACGAAAAATGGCAGCGCACTCGCCGTTTGAATCAGCGCGACATACATCGGACTCGTGGTGAGCGAGGTCATCAGCCACGCCGCACCCACACTCTGCATGAACGTGCCGATGTCCGAAACCAGGTCCGCGATCAGAAGATTCCGGAAAAGAGGGATGCGAAGAGGACGCCAAGGACTCAGCGATTGTGTAGCGAAATTTTCCACCCAAAGATAATGGAGCAAATCGAGCACGCTTACGAGCGTTTACGCGAGGTCGGATGTTGACGAGCGCACTACGCCGCTATGTCATCGTTGGCTTAAACACTTCAGATTGACTCCGGTCCCCAGACTCTCGGCACGCTTCCCAATCTTTTTCAGGGCCGTTTCAAGAGCTCGCAACTCTTTCGGGCTCGCATCGGCAAAGACTTTCCTAATTTCGGCTGCGTGTTTGCGAAAAATCGGCGCGATCAATTCTTTGCCTTTGCGGGTGAGCGACACGACACGGACACGCCGATCCTCAGGACTCTCGACCCGGCTTGCCAGGCCCCTTTCGACGAGGCGGTCCACAGCCGTGCTGATCGAACCGGGTGTAAGAAACACTTTTGGGCCGATCGTATTCACCGGCAAAGGCCCTTTGTTCAACAGGACCTCAAGGATCCGGAAATCGGTGTCGTCGATTCCAGTCTCTGCTAGTCCCGCATAGAGATATTTCGAAGCCGCCTGAAAGGCCTTCAGCAATACCAGCCAACAATGAACCGGGTCCCGCGAGGTCTTGTCCATGACAAAACTATTTTGCCCTTTTATATAACCGATGTCCAGCACAATGTATCTATATCAATATACTTGGCATCAATAGATAGCGAAAGAGAGGCACGCTGCATATGGAACGCTCAAATAAGAAGCTCATCGCCGTGGTCGGCGCGACCGGGCAACAAGGAGGCGCCGTAGTACGCGCTCTTCAAGCCGGCAATCAATTCAAGGTACGCGCTCTGACGCGCAATCCGGCCAAGCATCGCGAAGTCGCCGACGAAGTCATCCAAGCGGACTTGAATCGCCCCGAAACCCTTAGGGCTGCATTTGAAGGGGCGCATGGCGTATTTTTAGTCACTAATCCTTGGGAACAAAGTACCAACGAGGTCGAGCAGGCGACCGCTGCGATACGCGCCGCCAAGGATGCCGGTGTCAAACACTTTGTCTGGTCCACGCTGCCTGATGTAGAGGGAATCAGCGGGGGCAAGCTCCACGTTGCCCACTTTACCGGCAAGGCCAAGGTTGATCGGGTAGTGAAAGAAGCCGGGTTTCCCAATCATACGTTCGTCATCGCGCCTTTCTACTATCAGAACCTTATCGGCGTTCTTGCTCCGCAAAAGCTGGCAGACGGATTCGTGGGCTGGGTTCTCCCGCTTGATCCAACCGTGCGGAGCATTCACATGGGCGATATCACGGAACTTGGTGACATCGTGGCCGGCGCATTCGCGCACCCCGATCAGGCCGGTCATGGCGAGTATCTGCCCCTGGTCGGCGATTTCATGAGCTTCAATGAAATCGTGGACACGCTGAATCGACAGGGTCATGAGCTCTCATTCAAACAAGTACCAAAGGAAGTTTTCGCGGGTTTCTTTCCTGGAGCCGGCGAGGTAGCCGAAATGTTTAGTTATTTCCAGGCGCACACCTACTTAGGTTCCGATTCGCGCGACCAAATTGCGCTCGCAGACAAAATCGCAGGCCGGCAACCGACGAGGTTTTCGGCGTGGGCTCAGGTAAATTTCCCGGCTCCACAGAACGCCCACTCAGCAGCACGTTGATTGAACAGCGCAAGGAAATCGATTTTAGCCGCTGCAGACAAGCTTAGTTTGCGCGGTGGCTCGTAAGCGGGATCAAGCAAAAGGAGGAAGTATATGGCAACGGATTCGATCGCAATTTCCAAAGATGTGGGGGCAATAAGCTTTTGGCAGGGAGCGGTGGTCGTCTTGGGCGGCTTTTGTTCGCCCTGATTTTCCTGATGGCGGGAGCCAATCACTTCAACAAACAAGCCATTGGCTATGCCGCTTCGCAAGGAGTGCCCTTGGCGTCACTCACAGTTCCACTTTCCGGCGTACTGGCAATCGTTGGCGGCCTCAGCATTTTGTTGGGCTATCGCGCAAAACTCGGCGCCTGGCTCATCGCGCTCTTCCTGGTTCCGGTCACCTTAATGATGCACAAGTTCTGGCTGGTGCAGGATCCCATAATGGCGCAAATCCAAATGATTCTGTTCATGAAAAATGTATCCATGCTCGGCGGCGCTTTGCTCATTTCCCAGTTCGGCGCAGGACGATTCAGTCTGGACGCACGACGCTCGCGCTGAACGCGCCCAAAAGGAGAGAACCAACATGCACAATCAATCTGAAGCACCGAATCCAGCTGCCATCAAACCTCCGATCTCACAGCAGGCTCTCGATCAGCTATTTGGCGAAGCGCGGACACACTCCACGTGGCTTCCCGAATCTGTTCCCGTCGAACTCCTGCACAAGGCTTACGAATTGGCGCGTCTCGGGCCGACCAGTGCCAACGGCTCGCCCGCCAGATTCGTTTTTCTAACAACTCCGGGCGCCAAGGCGCTCCTTAAGCCGGCGCTTGCACCCGGCAATGTCGACAAAACCATGGCCGCTCCGGTAACTGTTATCATTGCCTGGGACACGGAATTCCATGAGCACCTTCCCAGGCTCTTTCCACAGGCTGACATGCGCTCGTACTTTGTCGGAAATAAACCCCTCACTGAGGAGAACGCCTTCCGCAACAGTTCACTGCAAGCCGCGTACTTCATCCTGGCCGCACGCGCATTGGGATTAGATTGCGGACCGATGTCCGGCTTCGACGCAGCTAAATTGAATGCAGCATTCTTTCCTGACGGCAAGTGGAAGGTTAATCTTCTCTGCAACCTGGGCTATGGAGACTCAAGCAAGCTGCACCCACGCAATCCGCGGCTGAATTTTGAGGAAGCTTCCGTGATTCTGTAGAGGTCGAAGCCCACAATCGTGTCAAAAGAGGAACCGGCTATGCAAGGATCGACCACAGACCGCACTTCGCCGCCATGCGCGCCATGGTCAGCTCCAGCAAGGGCGCGGGACCAGGAATCGAAGCCCGGGGACAGTTCGACGCTCTCATGGAGAGCGTATCGCCACGCGGCGACATGACATTCGAGGCAGACACCCTCGGCGGCATACCGGGACTTTGGGTACATCCGGCGGATTGGCGGTCAGGCGAGGCGATCGTCCACCTGCACGGTGGTTGGTTTAACTTCGGCTCCGCCAAAGCATACCGCCATCTTGTCGGGTATATTGCAGCGAGAGCGGGAGCGAGGGCGTTTATCCCGGACTATCGGCTTGCTCCCGAATATCACCGGATTGATCTTACGGGAGACTCCGCTGGAGGCAATCTGGCACTCGTACTCGCGTCGCGCGTTACCGGAGAAGCATCTTCCATCAACGCGACTCTTGTCGGAGTTGCCGTGTTGTCGCCCGTTACCGACCTAACTCTTTCGGGCGCGACCTATGATGCGGCCTCCTTGGATTCGAATTTCTAGGATTGCATCGATACAGGATGAACCCTGTAAGGGTAATGCGTTCTTGTGAGCTATTTTTATTTTCTTGAAAGCGAGAGCCCGGTTGCAGCCAATGGTTTGGTTGCAGGGAGCTAGTAGGGGCTCGCGGTTGGACGAACTATGATCTCGTTGACATCAACGTCCTCCGGCTGCTCGATAGCGAAGGCGATCGCGCGGCCAACGGCTTCCGCTGGAATCGCGATGCTGCGAAATTCCTTCATGGCTTCGCGTGCACCTTCGGCGGAGATACTCTCCGCAAGCTCCGACTCGGTTACGCCTGGCGAAATGACCGTAACTCGAATCTTGTCGTTTTCGAGGCGCAGTCCTTCGGAAATAGCAACGACTGCGAACTTTGTGGCGCTGTAGACCGCGGCCGTGGGGTGCACCGCATGGCCGCCGATAGAGGATAGATTGATAATCTGCCCTGCCCCCTGCTTTTTCATGATTGGGAGTGTGGCTGCGATCCCATGCAAAACACCACGGATATTCACATCAATCATGCGGTTCCATTCGTCTACCTTTAGCTCTTCGAGTCTCGAGAGCGGCATCACCCCGGCGTTATTCACGATTACGTCGATTCGGCCGTAGGTTTCCATACCGAACTTAACAAATGCCTGGACGTCCTCAAGGTTTGTGACGTCCAAAGCCCGGTATTCAGCTGTGCCGCCATCTTTTCGAATCGTTTCTGCAAGTGTCTTCAACCGTTCTGTACGCCTTGCCCCGAGAACAACGCTTGCACCTTTTCGGCTAAGCACATGTGCTGTCGCTTCCCCGATGCCACTGCTGGCCCCGGTGATGAGCACTACCTTGTCCTTCATCTGTGACATATAGCTTCCTTTCTCTATTCGCGAGGTCAACTCCATCTCGTCGTTTCTGGTTCTCTCACATTCTTGGGTTCAGATTGCGCCGCTTATGTCACTGTGGGTCCAACCTGCACGCTGAATCCTCCATCCGCCATGACAATGGATCCCACGATGAAACTCGCTTTATCAGAAGCCAGGAATGCGGCTACCTCCGCGATCTCTTCCGGCTGTGCGGCTCGACCGATTGGTGCGTTCTTCCCGTGTTGTGCGAGAAAGTCGCGTCCGTTCGGCATGAAATGATTTAGCAAGTTTGTTACTACGTCGCCGGCTCCGACGGCGTTGACACGAATGCCGTGCGGGATGCTCTCTACCGCGAGTACACGGGTCAACTGCGCGAGTCCACCTTTAGAAGCCGCATACGCTCCAATCTGCGGGAAACCAAAGAAGCAGGCATAAGATCCGATATTCACAATCGCGCCGCTTTTTTTCGGAGTCATCACGCGTACTGCTTCACGGGAATGAAGGAAGACGCCAGTGAGATTCACGGAGAGAACGTTGTTCCATTCCTCCAGCGAAAGATCCAAAACGCGCGTGTACTTGATCGTCGCGGCGTTGTTTACCAGGATGTTGAGCTTTCCGAAGCGTTCGATCGCCAATGCCACCACCCGCTTGGCGGAGTCTTCGCTCGCGACGTCACCGACAAAGGGCAATATGTGTTCATTGCTCTTCGCCAACTCCTCTACAGCGGGATTGATGTCTTCTGCGATGACCTGTGCGCCCCGTGCCTCGAAGAGCAGAGCGGTCGCACGACCTATGCCGCTCGCGGCTCCGGTCACGATCGCGACCTTACCCTCCAGGTCGCGCTGAGAATTGTTTTTGTGCAGTTCCTTGGCCGTCATGTCGTCAACTCCTTATTTAGAGTCGCTACGTAGCGTAGCGATATGTCGATATGATGCGCTACGTATCGTAGCGTTGCAAGCAAAAAGGGCGTATTCTTACAGCGGGTAATTCCTGTACCGACCAAGTTGCGAACAAGGGCAAACAACGCATCAGGAGTAGGCATTGAAAAAAAAGCGTGCAGATGAAGCGCCTGGTAAGGACGTTCAACAGAGGGGACCGGAAACGACGCAGGCTATTCTTCGGGCAGCCTTGGAGTTGGGTGAAGAACTAGGATTTGACGGCCTCACGATTGAGGGAATCGCGGCTCGCACCGGTATCGCCAAAACAACGATCTACCGGCGTTGGCCTAATGTTGGTGCCATCGTCATGGACGCATTCCTGGCGGACGTCACCCGCCTCGCTCCGATTCAAACACGCGCGACTGCTCGCGAAAGCTTTACGGCATCCATGCGGCTTTTGGCGAAAGCATACCGTGGTCGGTTGGGCAAAATTCTCAGGCCACTACTCGGCAGGGCGCAAGCCGACGAGAATTTGCGCGAGGCGGTCCGTACCCGTTGGGTTGAGCCACGTCGAGAAGTCGCCCGTGAGATCGTTCGGAGAGCCATGCAAAGCGGCGAACTTCGCGCCGGCCTGGATCCCGATGTTGTTTTGGATGCTCTCTACGGTCCCTTCTATCACCGTTTGTTAGTGCCTTACAAAAATGGAGTGATATCTGACGCATTTATCGACGCGCTAGTTGATACAGTGTTCGATGGGCTGGTGAAGGCGGAGCAATCTAACCCATTAGAATCGTAGGAACTGAACTGCCGAAGTTAGCGGATTGGAACCGCGCAGCTTGCCGCGTGACGGAACCAGGACGCACGCGCTATTGTTGCCATCCCCCTCCTAATGCTTGGTATAGCTGAACCACAGCCACCAATTCATTGAGCCGCGCCTGCACGAGGCCAAGCTCCGTAGAGAAAGCGTTGGTTTCGTTGGTTAGGACTTCGAGATATCCCGTGACACCACCATTGTAGCGCATGTGCGAAAGACGCGCCGCGTCCTCGGCGGATCGGAAAAGCAGTTCTTGCTGGGCGCGGAATTCCCGCGTCTTGCGGTAAGCCACCAGCGTATCGGAGACGCTGCGAAAGGCTCCCTGAATCGATTGTTGGTAGAAAAGCACAGCTGTCTGTTGGCGTGCCTCCGTGAGACGCACCTGCGAGCGGAGCCGGCCACCCGTAAAGATTGGCTGCGTCAGTGAGGCGCCGAAGCTCCAGGCGCCAGCGGGTCCGGTGAACAAGCTGGTCAATGCGGAACTCTGGAAGCCACCGGCGCCGCTTAGCGAGATCTGAGGAAAATAGGCGGCACGCGCCACCCCGATCTCCGCGTTTGCCGCAACCAACTGCGCTTCTACTTCCTGAATGTCCGGTCGCCGTTCCAGCAGAGCCGATGGAAGTCCGGACGGCACTTCGGGAGGCTGGCGTTGCTCGGTGAGTGTCTGCCCTCGGGGTATGTCACCTGGGTTCTGACCGAGCAGAATGCTGAGAAAGTTTTCCTGCTGCTCTATTTGTTGTTCGAGGACGGGAATCTCCGCGCTTGCTGTAAACACTAACTGCTCGGCTTGGCGCACGTCGAGCAATGTCGTCGAACCCCCGTCTGCCAGGATTCGTGTCAGCCTGAGCGATTCCTGCCGCGAATTGAGCGTACGTTTTGAAATCTCCAGTTGCAGGTCGAGCGCCCGCAGCTGGAAATACGCGCTGGCGACATTGGCCACGAGCGTCGAAAGAACTTCCCGCCGTGCCCATTCACTAGCAACGAGATTCGCTCTTGCGGCTTCCGTTGCGCGCCGATACTTTCCCCAAAAATCAAGTTCCCAAGCGGCGGAAAGGTTCAGCTGTCCGGTGCTCGTTTCAAATGCCGGAAGAAACTTGGACTGGGCAGCGCGGGTGTCGGAAATTCCCGCTCCGGCACCTATACTTGGAAACTGATCGGCGCGGGTGATTCCGAGTTGCGCTTGGGCTTCGAGCACGCGGGAAGCAGCGATGCGCGAATCATAATTTTGGGTAAGTGCGGTGCGGATCAGTGTCCGCAGCTGATCGTCTTGAAAGATGTCCCACCACTTTTGGTCTCCAAGCGTGGCGAGCTGCATTTGTGCGGCTTCGTCTGAGATAGCTCCCCGATACGAACCCGGCACCGCGACAGTCGGCCGCTTATAATTCGGACCCACGGTACAGCCGGAAGCCAGAAGAGCGGCGCTCAACAAGAGAAGGCGAGGCTTCATTCTAGTCAGCCTCGGCGGGTGCGCCTTCGGTAGCAGCGAGCAGCTGGCGTTGCTTGCCTGCACCGGACCACTTCTCAACTAGATAAAACATGGCGGGAATGAAAAAAATCCCGATAAGGCTCGCAGCTAGCATGCCTCCGATAACGGCCGTCCCCATAATCTGGCGAGCCACAGCTCCGGCGCCCGAAGCGGTCCACAGCGGGACAGCACCTAAGATGAATGCGAACGAAGTCATCAAAATCGGGCGAAGTCGCAAGCGCGCTCCCTCGAGCGCCGCCTCCAACAAGGGCTTGCCTTGTTCGTATTGTTCCTTCGCAAACTCCACGATCAAGATTGCGTTCTTCGCCGCCAAGCCAATCAACATCACCAAGCCGATTTGCGAGTACACATCGCTTTCGATCTGCACCATATAGCTCGGCAGAAAGGCGGCGAGAATCGTGCGCCGCGACCACAAAATGAAAAATGCTCCAAAGATTGCGACTGGCGTGCTGAGAAGCACACTGAACGGAAGAGACCAGCTTTCATACAATCCAGCCAGTATCAAGAACACAAATAGAAGAGAGAATCCGAATATGGCCGCTGCCGGGACACCTTCCCGCGCTTTCTTTTCCTGAAAGGACATGCCGAGGTAGTCAAAACCCATTTGACGCGGCATCGTTTTCCGGAAAACATCTTCGAGAGCTTTCATCGCCTGCTCTGCGCTGTAGCCAGGAGCAGCGGCGCCATTGATTTGTGCCGCGCGGTACTCGTTGAATCGCATTGTGAATTCAGGGCCATCGCGAGGCTCAAAGCGAGTGATCGAAGCGAGAGGTACCATTCCGCCTTTGTCATTTCGCACGTAAAACTGGCCGACATTTTCTGGCCGAGTGCGATAGTCGCCTTCAGCTTCGACATAAACCTGCCATTGACGACCGAAGCGATTGAAGTAGTTAATGAATAAGCCACCCATGAATGTCTGAAGCGTTTGGTACACGTCCTTAACGGCTACGCCTTGCTTGATGACTTTTGGCCGGTCCACATTGGCATACAGCTGAGGCACGCTGGCGAGAGATGTGGTGCTCACGCCGGCAATTTCCGGGCGTTTGCGAGCTTCCGTAAGAAATGTTTCCAGATTCGAGGCCAGAAACTTGAGATCCATACCGGCACGATCTTCCAGAACGAAAGTAAACCCTCCGGAGGTCCCAACTCCTGGAATGGCTGGAGGAGAGAAGGAAAAGGCAACGCCTTCTGGGAGCGCTGACAGCTGCTCGTTGATGTGTTGCTTGATGGCCTGAAGTTGTTCGGAGCGTGATTTGCGCTCGTCCCAAGGTTTCAACGTCACGAAGAAAAAGGCGTTGTAGCTGGTGCGAACGAAGCTTAGCAGGCTGAATCCTATGATGGTGTTTGTGTGCTCAATGCCTGGCGTCTTGGCCAGAACGCTTTCGATTTTCGCTGCCACTTCGTCCGTGCGCTGAAGAGAGGCCGCAATAGGAAGCTGCACGTTGACATACAGATAGCCTTGGTCTTCGTCCGGGAGAAAACTTGCAGGTACTTTGTTCCCAAACCAACCAGCTCCAACCGCGAAAACTGTCAGCAAGATCATCGCGATTGCGCTTTTGCGGATCAGAAAACCACATGCTTGGACGTACCATTCTGTTGCGTTCGCGAAGACACGGTTGAACCAGGCGAAAAACGCACTCAACAGCCCACCGGTCGAGGTCTTTGGACGCAGCAACAATGCGGCAAGCGCGGGGCTCAGCGTGAGCGCATTGAACGCCGACAGGATTACCGAAAATGCGATCGTCACCGCAAATTGCTGGTAAAGGCGTCCCGTGATTCCCGGTATGAAAGCAGTGGGAACAAAGACGGCAGAGAGGACCAGAGCGATGCCGATCACTGGACCGGAAATCTCTTCCATCGCTTTGAGTGCCGCGGCTTTCGGCGCGAGACCGTCCTCGATGTGGCGCTCCACTGCTTCGACAACGACGATGGCGTCATCCACTACAAGACCGATAGCTAGGACGAGTCCAAAAAGCGACAGCGTATTGATAGAAAATCCGAACAGCGGAAAGAAAATGAAAGTGCCCACAAGGGATACGGGAACAGCAAGCAGCGGAATCAATGTCGCGCGCCAGCCCTGCAGGAATACAAAAACGACGATGAGCACCAGAACAATGGCGATGATCAGCGTCAGGACGATCTCCTTCATGCCTTCGTTGACGGCCTGTGTCGTATCGAGTGAGATCACATAGTCCACGTCCTCCGGCAGTCGACCTTTCAGTTCCGCCATGAGTTTCCTGATTTCGTTTGCTGCTTGTACGGCATTTGAACCGGGCAGCTGGTACGCGGCGATGATGGCCGATTCTTTCCCATCGAGCCTGCTCACCATGTTGTAGGACTGTGCGCCAAGCTCCACCCGAGCGACATCCTTCAATCGAACCACGGCCCCGCCCGCGGATTCGCGGATGATGATCTCTCCGAACTCTTCCGGAGAAGTCATTCGGCCCTGTGCCTGCACGGAGTAGGTGAACTGCTGGCCTTTCGGAACCGGCTCGCTGCCCACTTGCCCAGCGGGGTTCACACTGTTTTGCGACTGGATCGCCGAGACAATTTCCGGAACCGTGATGGCCAGTTTCGCGAGCCGGTCCGGCTTCACCCACAGACGCATTGCATATTGGCCTGCACCGAAAACCTGAACACTGCCGATGCCGTATGAACGGTTGATTTGGTCGGACAGATTAATGTAAGCGTAGTTGGCCAGAAATCGCGCGTCGTAGGTCCTGTTTGGCGAATAGAGAGTCACCAGCATCAACGGAGCCGTCACGGTCTTCTGAACTGTGACGCCGTAATTCGTTACATCGCTCGGCAGTTGAGAAGCCGCCTGCGTCTGCCGCAGTTGCGTCAGCATGAGATCGGTATTCGGGTCGGTCTTTACGTCGTAGTCCACGATCAGGCGCATTAGTCCGTCGGCCGTTGAGTTCAGCGAATACATGTAGTTCATATTGTCGACGCCGCTCATTTGCTGCTCGATCGGTGTCGCGACAGACTGCTCGATAGTCTTTGCGTCCGCGCCTACATAGGTAGCGAGGACTTGAACTTCTGGCGGAACGATGTTTGGAAACTGGGCTACAGGAAGCGCGGTGATCGTTACCGCTCCCACGATCACCATGAGGATGGAGATAACCATGGCCACGATCGGCCGATTGATGAAAAACTTGGACACTGGTCAATCGCCTTTCGCTGGTTGGGCTTGTTTGATTTTTACGGTTGAACCGCTTCGTACTTTTTGCAGCCCTTCTACAATCACCAGTTCTCCCGGTTTGACGCCACTTTCGACAATCCACTCCGGGCCAACACGATCCCCGACTTTTATCGCGCGTATGCTCACCTTGTTGTCGGCACCCACCACCGCTAGCTGGTAGGTGCCTTGCAGTTCAGTGACGGCTTTCTGAGGTACCAGAAGCGCGCCGGTCCTCACTTCAGGCGCTGCCCGCAATCTTCCAAACTGGCCGGGGCGAAGCGCATTCTTGGGATTGGGAAACGAGCAAACGATCTGGATGCTGCCTGTTGCTGTATCCACCTGGCGGTTGGTGAGTAGAGCAGAACCCTTATGGGAATAGATCGATCCGTCAGCAAGGATCAGATCAAACAGTGGCCCTCCGGAAGGAATTTCCTTTTGCGTCTGTGCGTTAATTCGATCGGCGTAGTGAATGTACTCTTGTTCGCTAATCGAGAAATACGCCTTGATCGGATCCACCTGAGAGACCGTCGTCAGAACCGCCGTTGGATTTACGAGATTCCCGATCTGGACCTGCGCGATACCCGCAATCCCGTCGACCAACGATTTCACGTCCGTGAATTCCAGATTTAGGCGGGCTTGCTCGACCAGAGCTTCGGCTGCCTTGACCGCCGCCTGAGCGGCCTGCTTCGCTTGAACATCGTTGTCCAACTGGCTCTGTGCAATCGCGCGTTCTTTGGCCAGCGGCGTATCCCGGTTCACATCCATTTCTGTTTTGCCAAGTTGTGCTTGAGATTGTGCGAGCTGCGCTTTCGCTTGATCAAGCAATGCTTGGAACGGGCGCGGATCAATTTGAAAAAGAATCTGGCCCTTCCGCACAAACGAACCTTCTTTGTATGCTTGCCGGATGACGTATCCCGCGACCTGAGGCTCAATCTGTTCGTTTACGTAGCCGTCGAGCGTCGCGAGCCATTCGCTGACAATTGGAACATCTTTCTGAAGAACGCTGGCAACTTCAACCTCAAGGCTCGGAGGGGTGGGCGCCGCATTGGGGCCGCCGCAACCCGCAGCTACTAAGACGGTTGCCCACAAAGGAATCAGAACAAGTCGATCTGCCGCACCGAAAAAAAACCTACGTATTTCCGGAGGCCAACGATGGGGTAGCGTGCGCATGTCTGCGCTGGTTTTTGCAATTCGTCTGCCATGTAATTCATCGCAGCAAATCACCGTGAATATCTGCGCTTGTTCACCGGTATTCCACTTCCAAACGTGACCATGCGAAGACAGTGGCATGGACCTGACACTTGACCTCACTTGATCGTTGCTTGCGCGAAGCTGGTCATCGCTTATTCCAACGAGATCGAAGCACCAATATATTTCGTAGGTCTGGTACGCCAGTTCCTTTTGGATCAATCGGCCTTGAGCGCGCGGTCATTCAATCGGCCGGAGCATTAAAGGAAGAAGAAAAGGTAGCGGGAGATGAATTAGAGATGAAGATGTGGATCCGTTCTTGCGGCCTCATTTACATGGAGCAGGTTGGACTGTCATCAAGGGAGGCATGCTCCGGAGTTTCGTCCGCCGGCCGAAGAATCCCGTGCTTTTTCATCCTTGCGATTAGCGTAGTGCGTTTCATTCCCAACCGCGCAGCTGCACCATACGGTCCGCCGATTAACCACCCCGTGGCCTCTAGCGCTCCCAAGATCAGAATGCGCTCGGATTCCTTTAGCGTTGTGCTCGGAGGAAATGCAGCAACTGACGGGGAGCGAGTTGGGCGCAGAAGATTCGGGAGCAACCCTTCATTCGATAGTATTACGGCGCGTTCCATCACGTTCTGAAGCTCTCGAATGTTTCCAGGCCACGAATAGGCTTTGCAAGCACTCACGAATTCCTCTGGAATGGTGTGTATGGACTTCCCCATTCGACAGCAAAAGAGTTCAACGTAGTGTTCCACCAGTGGAGCAATGTCTTCGCGTCGATCCCGTAGGGGCGGCAGCGTGATCGGAAATACATTCAGGCGATAATACAAGTCGCTGCGAAACTCGCTGCGCTTCACCATTCGTTGGAGGTCCTGGTGAGTCGCGGCCACGAGACGTACGTCAACGCGATGAGTACGCCCACTTCCGAGACGTTCGAATTCCTGTTCCTGCAAGACACGGAGGAGCTTGGGCTGCAACGCTAGCGGTATATCGCCGATTTCATCAAGAAATAGGGTTCCTTTGTCGGCCAATTCGAAGCGCCCAACCTTTTGTGCGATCGCACCCGTAAAGGCGCCCCGCTCGTGCCCAAAGAGCTCACTCTCGAGCAAGTCGAAGGGAATCGCGGCACAGTTCAGCTTGATCAGAGGGTGGCCGCTGCGAGTGCTCGCATTGTGGATCGCGTGAGCGATGAGTTCCTTGCCTGTACCGGTCTCTCCCTGAATGAGAACGGTCGCGTCCGTCGCCGCAACCCGCTCGGCTTGCTCTAGCACGACTCTCAAAGCCGGGCTGTTGCCAACGATCTGCTCGAATCTGCGGACTCGGCGATCTTGGTCTGCCACTGTCATTGATTTGAATTCCGAAGCCTGGACGTCTTGGCGTAATCTTCAACGGCGGCGTAAACCGTTTCGAGCAAGACTGCGTTGTCGAAAGGTTTGGTCAAGAACTCCACTGCCCCGTCTCGCATGGCTTGGATCCGCATCTTGGCGTCACCATGGGCCGTGATGAAAATGATCGGTATGCGACATCGGTCCGCCTTGAGCTTCGCTTGCAGTTCAATGCCGGACATGCCCGGCATCCGAATGTCTGCGATCAGGCATCCAGCCTCATCCTGTGCGCCGGAATTCAGGAATTCTTCTGCAGAGCCGAAGCAGAGCGTAGATAACCCTTCCGATTCGATCAGATCTTGTAGCGCGGTCTGAACTGACTTGTCGTCGTCGACGATGACTATCCGTCTAGAGCTTTGCTCGCTGCTCATCTGCGAAGCCTAGCGGCATTCGCAATGGGTGCACAATTAGCTCTTAGTCGTGCGCGCTACCACTTTGGTGGTAGTCAACTAGAGACTAAGGCAGAGGAGTAGCCGTGGGGTTCTTGACTAAAACGAACTACTTACGAGACGAGAGTTTTAGCTTGTCGGCCATACGCACCAAATCAACCACCGACGCTGCCTGCATTTTGTGCATGACGTTGCCTCGATGGATTTTTACCGTAGCCTCGCTCGCTCCAATTTCAGAGGCAATCTGCTTGTTGAGCATTCCAGAGACCACCAAGGGCATTACCTCTCGCTCTCGCACAGTCAACGCGTGATAGCGCTCCTCCAGATCTTGGATCTCGGCCTGTTCTTTTTGCGTGATGCGGTCACGCTCGAGAGCCTGCTGAATTGCGTCCAGCAGATCTTGATCTCGGAAAGGTTTAGTCAGAAATTCCACGGCGCCCGACTTTAGCGCCCTGACAGACATCGGAATGTCTCCGTGCGCCGTGACGAAGATGATGGGGATTTGCATGCCGCTCTCCGCCAACCGACGCTGAAAATCGAGCCCACTCATCTGAGGCAGTCTTACGTCGAGAACTAAACAGCTCGGGCGACCGATTTGTCTCGTGCCGAGGAACTCCTCACCAGTCGCAAAGGATTCAGCGCGCAGCCCAACTGACTCGACGAGATCGTGGATTGCCTGACGCATGCCGCGGTCATCATCGATGATAAAAACCGTGGGAACGGCCGGAGATTTCATGCATCTGCCTCGGCTTTGGCAGGAAGAGTGAAATGAAAAGTCGCGCCTCCATCCTGATTTGCATTCGCCCACACTCGGCCACCGTGAGCCTCGACGATCGATCGGGTTATGGCTAAGCCCATCCCGGTGCCCTGTGGCTTCGTGGTATGGAAGGCGTCAAACATCCGCTCGGTATTTTCTGCCGGCAATCCGACGCCGGTGTCTCCGATGGAGACGCTGACTTGACCTTGGGGAGTCGGTCGAGAACTGATCGTCAACTTTCCTCCCGTGTCTTTCATCGCTTCAATTGCATTCAACATCAGGTTCATGAACACCTGTTGAAGCTGTACCCTGTCGGCCAGAACGTTAGGCACATCTTCATCAAGTTCGGAATGGATTTTTATGGCGTGCTGGACCGCCTCTTTTCTGAGCAGAGCGGTCATTTCTCGAACGATCTCTTTGATGTCAACCATCTCGCGCTCGGGAGGCGTACCTTTTTTGTAGAAGGACCGCAAACGACTGATCACATCGGCCGCGCGGTTTCCGTCTTGCTCAATTCTGGCTGCTGCCGCACGAGCCCTTTCAAGGTCCGGCGGGTCGCGGGCTAGCCATCGCAAACATGCGTTGGCGCTGGTGACTGAAGCGGCTATAGGCTGCCTGATTTCGTGCGCCAGCGCAGCGGCCAGTTCTCCCATCATATTGATGCGGTTAATGTGGGCGAGGTCGGCCTCTAATTGCCGTAACTTTTCGCGTTCCTGCTCGGCCTGCTTTCGTTCGGTTATATCCATTGTGATGCCGACGTAATAACCCATTTCGCCAGAACGGTTGTGATGTCCTATGGCCCGCAGATACCGGATGGCGCCGTCGGGATGACAAACCCGGTACTCACGGATGTCGAAATCCGTTCTTGCATGGATTGCATGGTCAAGCGCGGCCGTCACAGCGGCCCCATCTTCCGGGTGAATAGTGTCGAAAAAGCGTTCGAGTGGAACGCGGATACTGGGGTCAAACCCATGGAGTCGAAAGGTTTCGTCCGACAAGTGAAATATTTGTTTTGTGTAGAAATTGGTGGCCCAACTGCCTATATGAGTGAGGCTTTGCGCTTCGGCAAGATACGCCTGCTCCCTGCGCAACTCCTGCGTTAGCAACTCCTGCTCGGTGACGTCCATCGTCGTACCGATAAAACCTTTGAAAACCCCTTGTTCAATAACGGGGACAGCCACGGCGCGAATGTAGCGTAACTGTCCGTCGGGTCGAACGATTCGCTCTATTTGATCAAAGCCACAATGTTCCTCTTGCATACGCTTGATAGTTTCAGCCATTGAGGCTCGGTCTTGCGGGTGGATGAGCGCCAGATACTGTTCAACCGTCGGTGCTCCATTCTCCGGATCCAGACCGTAAATTTTGTACAACTCATCAGACCAGTAGTGACCTGAATCGTTGAATGCCCAACTCCCCATATGAGCGAGGCGTTGTCCTTCGCTGAGATAAAACTGACTCTGCTTCAGAGCTTCTTCGGAGCACTTGCGGTCCGTGATGTCTTGTGCCGTCCCAAACATTTCATACGGTCGGCCGGAGGTATCACGTTTTACGGTGCCCACACTGTGAATAGTCCGAACTTCGCCGTCGGGACGAACGAGACGATGTTCAATGTCGGCGGGAACGTCTCCGTGAAGGGCCTCCTGAGCTACGCGGAAGACGAGCTCTCGATCTTCAGGGTGGATCATTTCACTAACCTTCGCCAGATCGATGGGGCCCTGCTGCGGATCTAATCCATAGATGCGGTAGACTTCGTCAGACCAAATCACCCGATTCTCGATGAGGTTCCAAGAATAATGGCCAACGTTGGCAATACGCTGAGCTTCTTCAAGCCTTGCATTGCTTTCCAGTAATTTGCGTGAAGTCTCTTGCAGTGCTTCCTCTGTACGCTTGCGCTCAGTAATGTCCTGAATGGTGCCGAACAATTTATAGGGTCGTCCGGATGCGTCTCTCTTTGTATCGCCCGGCAACGAACTCCAGCGCTCAGACGTAAGGCTGTGAACTGTTCGCACTTCCCCGCTGGGACGAACGATTCGAAACTCAGCCTTTGGGCGGACTCCAACAAGAAGGTCCTGGTCAACTCCCTGATAAAGAGGCTCGCGATCTTCAGGGTGAACCATCGAGCGCACAGTCGCTAAATCCATAGGACGTTCCTGCGGACTTAGGCCAAAGATGCGGTAGGTTTCGTCCGACCAGACTACGACATCCGTCTCAAGATCCCATTCCCAGTGACCGACGTGCGCGACGCGTTGCGCCTCTTCAAGCCTGGCTTTGCTCTCCTGTAAGTCTCGTGATAACTCCGAGAGCGTCTTTTGCACATCCTCGTTCGCCATTGTGAGAACCTTGCACCACTTCTCTAAATAAGTTTCTAACAACTTATCCCGTAGTTCTTTCGCCTTCAAGCTCAAGCGTTTGTTTACTCCTCTAGAGGTTGCACCGCAATTGCCATCTGGCTTGCATGCAATCGGTCCCCGGTTAACCGTTTTGTGAAGACTCCGTCCCGATTTTCGGGAAAGTGCGCATTTGTGTGCGCTGTCAAAAGATTGACACTGACCACGCCGCATCACGCTCAAGCACCTCGCTTTCTTAGCAAATCTTCACTATGCAGCGATTTAGCGCGTCAGTCCCTGGAATTGCGCTTGCATCGTTACGGTAATGATCGCTCACGCGCGACGCCGTTTGTCTCGATTGTAAAAAGTCAGGGAGAGTGCAGTGCAAACAATCACGAAGCACTACATCGATGGAACATTCGTGGAATCCCACGGCAGCGAGGTCATGGACATCATCAAGCCGACCGACGGTCAGGTGATCGCCCGCGTGACCTTGGCCGACGAAGAAGATACGAGGCACGCCATTGCCGCAGCCAAGAGCGCCTTCGCTAATTTCGGCCGGTCGACCAAGGAGGAGCGCATAAAGATTCTGCGCCGACTGCATCAGGCCGCGTCGGTGCGCGTTGACGATCTAACGGCGGCAATGGTTGAGGAATATGGAGGTGTCGTTCGGTTCGCTGGGCTCATCGTACAGTCCGGCGTCAACGCATTTCTGGCCGCCGAGCAAGCACTCCAGGAGTTGCACCTGACTCGCAACTGGGGCAAGACAACCGTCACCTTGGAGCCGGTCGGCGTGGCCGGTCTGATTACGGCGTGGAACGCGAACGCGCTGTTCATTTGCTTAAAACTCGCCTCCGCCGTCGCCGCCGGTTGTACGGTCGTCATTAAGCCCAGCGAGTTGAGCTCGCTTCAAACCCAGGTTTTGATCAAGGCGCTGCACGAGGCCAACCTCCCTAAGGGTCTCCTGAACGTCGTCACGGGCCGCGGGAATATCGTCGGCGCCGAACTCGTACGCAATCCCGATGTCGCCAAGATCTCTTTCACAGGTTCAGTTGGCGTTGGCAAATCGATCATGCGCGACGGGGCGGAAACCATGAAGCGCATCACACTGGAACTGGGCGGTAAGTCGCCCACGATTCTGCTCGATGATGCCGTTCTCGACCAGGCCATCCCGTCGGCCCTCGTCATGGCTTTTTTGAACAGTGGTCAAGCGTGCGCTGCGGGGACGCGGCTCCTTGTCCCGAAGAGCCGCTTCGATCAAGTCAAGCAGGCAATCATGGACGCCATTCCCTCCTTCCCAGTCGGTGATCCGGCTGATCCGAAAACCGCCGTGGGGCCGATGGTGTCGCAGAAACAGTACGAGCAGGTGCAGGCCTATATTCGCAAAGGGATCGAAGAGGGCGCGCAGGTGCTCGTCGGCGGTGAGGGTCACCCGAAGGGATTTGAAGCGGGTTACTTTGTGAAGCCCACGGTGTTTATCAATGTGAAGAACAACATGACAATCGCCCAGGAAGAAATTTTCGGTCCCGTGCTGTCCGTCATCGCCTATGACTCAGAAGACGAGGCCATCAAGATCGCCAACGACTCTGAATATGGTCTCCACGCGGCCGTCCTTGGGACCGACCTCCAGCGAGCGCGTCGCATCGCCTCGCAGATACGGTCAGGGCGCGTCGTGATCAACAATATGACCGATGATCCACAGGCACCTTGGGGGGGATTCAAATACTCTGGCGTCGGCCGTGAATATGGCCGCTACGGAATCGAAGCGTTTCTCGAACCAAGAGCCATCCTTGAGTAACTGCTCAGCCGGCCATGAACATGCGAACAAGGAGACCAACCCATGAGCAAACAAGTCACAATCTCCCCCGGTGAAGCCGCAGACCGCCTCGCGATCCGAGAGCTCATCGAGGCCTATGCGCACTGCGCCGACCGTCGCGATGCGAAAGGTCAGACGTCTCTCTTTACGCCCGACACGCACTTCGTGGTGTACATGAACGCCAAAGATCCAACGCCCTCCCAGGAACTGTGTTCGCGCGAGGCGCTCGCTCCCGTTTTCGCAGATCTGAACAAATACGACGCCACCACGCACTTCGTCGGACAGAGCACGATCTTCACGCTCACGTCCGACCGAGCCACCGGCGAAGCTTACTGCCTTGCGCATCACATCACGGTGGACGGAGGAAAGCGACGCTTGATGCTCGCCTCGCTGCGCTACCTCGACGCGTTCGTCAAGTGGGACGGCGCATGGCTTTTTTCGGAGCGCCTGCTCTACGTCGATTGGTTGGAAGAACGAGCGCTCTCATGACAGCGACGAGTCAGAAGCGGCTTGTGCTCGTGGGCGCGACTGGAATGGTCGGCGGATATGCGCTTCGCTACGCACTCGGAAGCGCCGCCGTTGGAAGCGTGACTGCGATCGTGCGCCGGAAGCTCGGTATTTCAAATCCAAAGCTGCGAGAAGTTCTGCATTCTGACTTCGCCGACTGCTCCTCACTCTCGCAAGCGCTTTCAGGCCAGGACGCAGCAGTCTTTTGTCTGGGTGCCTATACCGGGGCCGTTTCGGACACCGAACTTCGCAGAATAACGGTGGACTACACGATCGAGTTCGCGCGAGTTCTGCACGGCACCAGCCCCAACGCGGCTTTCTCATTCTTGAGCGGGAACGGCGCGGACCCAACGGGACGAAGTCGCATCGCTTTCGCGCGATACAAGGGAGAGGCCGAAAACGCACTCCTCACGGCCGGATTCCCCCAAGTTCACATCTTCCGGCCTGCATATATCTATCCCGTCGAGCCGCGGAAGGAACCGAATTTCAGCTATCGCCTATTGCGCGCCATCTACCCCGCGTTTCAGTTGCCGTTTCCAAACCTGGTTATCCGAGCCGACGACTTGGCTCATGTCATGGTGGATGTCTCCGTCCAAGGAACTGAACGCGGCGACAGGATTTTCGAGAACCGTGACATCCGAACGATGGTCAACGATATTCATCCCTCAACGGGGCAACAGAGCGTCTCGGTTGCCGGAACAGAGTGAATTGGAAAGCGGGAGATCTATGAACCTAAATACGCTTAAGCCGAGAGAGAACTGGTCCCGCATCGCCAGTACGACGGATCTCGCGAGAGCAAAACCTCGGAAGTTACCGATGGCCGTTCTATGGCTGGTTGTGTTTTGCGTTTTTCCTTCGGCAAACCGTGGGCAAGTTCCGGTCTATGAAGTCACTCCCGTAGAGAGTACCGTCAAGTTTGGTGTCGACTCTTCGGTTCCCATCAAAGGAACCTTCGACAAATGGAACGCAAGCATGAAGTTTTCGTCCACGGACGTGAGAAGCGGCGTTTTGGAGATCGAGATTCAAGCAGACAGCGTGAACACCGGCAGCGGTCTAAAGAACAGCAAATTGAAAAGCAAAGATTTCTTCAACGTGAAAGACTCTCCCGTCATCACCTTCAAATCCACGAAAGTCGTTCAGACCGGTCCAAACACATTCGACCTCGAAGGAGACTTTACAATTCGCGGCGTCACGAAAACCGAAAAACTCACTCTTACAGATAACGGCAAAGGATCAACTTCCGGAAGCATCGACGGCACAATGGCCTTCGATCGCAAAGACTACGGTATGAACAAAAGCATTCCGTTTATTAGGATCGCCAACCGTGTTGAAGTAAATGTCAGCTTAAAGTGGAAGCGGGTCAGCGGCCCTCCTCCGGTTTTCGAGCAATAGTTCGAAATTCCGGTGTGGGCACGCGATTCTAGCGAGACTTGGTTTTCGAGAAGCATAGGCGCTCCGCACCCTGCGAAGCGAATCGAACAGCACAACCCGTCCGCAGGAAAAATCTCTTGTGCAAAACGAGTCCGGCCGCTTCACGTTTCAGAAGTAAGACGTTATTCATGCGAAGCGCAGTCCGTGCATGGAACAGTCGTGCTTTCGCTGCGGCGACAGAGATGCCGAGTACCTTGGCGGTCTCATTCATAGAGCATTCCTGCAACTGATAAAGTTCGACGACTTTTCGGAGGCTGGGCCGCAACTGTGCGATCGCATCTCGTAATGCTGCTTCCTGCTCCTCTTTCTCGTAAATCTCTTCAGGATTTGGAGAGAAATCCCTGAATTCATGTTCGGGACACGAGTCGAGCGTTTCGGTTGTGTTGTCCAGCCGAACTTCGCGAGACAGACGATTCTTCCGCACTTTCATCAGTGCAGCGTTAATAGCGATGCGGGTCAGCCATGTTGAAAACTTTGCCCTTCCGTCAAAAGTGTTCAAATGAACATAGGCTCTAAGAAAGCTCTCTTGAACTGCATCCTCGGCATCCTCACGATGTCGAACGATCCGATGAGCAACTCGAAATATCTCTTCGGCATGGCGTCTGCGAAGTTCTTCGAAGACAGTCCCGTCTCCCATTTTGGCAATCGCAACAAGCCTCTCGTCACTAATGAATTTGGCAGCATCGTATGCAATGGCGAGTCCGTTGTCCTGCCGAAGTGTAATTGTTCGTGCCGCCGACACCGAACGCTCCCTTAGTTGTTTGCCTGCGTGAGTCAACAATGCAAGCGTAGTTCCAGGAGAACTGCGGCCGCCGTGCCCTAAGATCGCCGGATACTTAGGACTTATGCGAGGAGAAATGCATTTGTGTGCGACGTGGAATCGTCGGTGTCTGCCTTTGGACACTGGGCAGCGGTTTTCCAAACCGCCGTTGGAATGCGTTGCCAGATGCTTTGAGATGCTCTGAGGTGCTGTCAGGTAATCTTGGGTCAGCTCATTTGCAGCGGTTTGCTAATTCTACCTGCCCGATTCGCACTGCCCGATTCGCACTGCCCGATTCGCACTGCCCGATTTTCATGTGTTTTGTTTGCTTTAGGCGCTTCCCAGTTGCAGCCACATACTCTCATTCGCAATCTATAGTTCAGCAAGAGTTCAGCAAACCCGCTAGGCCCAAGCGGAATTGATTTTTTTCCTCAAAGCGATCGTCCTAGCAGCTAGGCCGACCTTCCTTCAGTGAACACTCTGCTGAACCAAGCCATCGTGACCCCTGCCCAAGCTGCGACCCCACTAGCTCGAAGAGGTCTCCCGACCGTCGAGGGAAAGGTAACCCGTATGGCCTCGGAAATATCCTGACACGGAGGCGTGCCAATTCCCGATCGGAGAACGTCCCTCTTCTCCTTTTTTTCCTCGACTTCTCAACCGCTGTGCAACGCTGTTTTGTCAATTTCTGTTGCTTGAGCTAAAACGAGAAAAGCCCATGGGCCCAGGCAAAGTTGCAATTCACCCTGAGATTCCACAACCTCATGTGCTTGACTGCCTCTACCACCCCACCGTTCGTCCTCCGAATGCAGCGCTCGGTGCCAACGCCCCGGCGGAATCGGCAACCGGAGCTCAGCGGGAACTCGATCGAAGTGACACACAAAAAGGATTTGACTGGAACTGTCCCATCTCCTGACCAGCAGCGCCTTGTGCCGGGTGAAGGGTGTGACCTCCAAAGCGTCCTTGTCCAACGTTGCCAGCGGGGACACCTCGCGTCGCAAGCGAAGCAGCTCCTGATAGAAATGCCAGAGCGCGCGATGGTTCCCTCCAGATTGTAAATCCCAGTTCAGTTTGCAACCGAGGAAGGTTGCTTCGCTCTGGGGGTCGGGAATTTCGCCTAACCAGCCAAAACTCACAAATTCCTCCCGCCGTCCTCGGCGTACAGCCTCAATCAGAGATGGGTCTCCGTGACTGACAAAGTATTGGAATGGCGCTGATTCGCCGTACTCCTCGCCCATAAACAACAAAGGAAGGTAGGGCGAAAGCAGAAGAGTCCCGGCGGCAAGCTTTAATTGTTCGAAGGACACGAGCTGTGCCAGCCGGTCACCCACTCGCCGGTTTCCCACCTGATCGTGGTTTTGCGCGCAGACGATGAAGCGTTTGGCTGGAATCTGCTTCGACGAATTCCCATGACGCCTTTGGCGAAACTTCGAATATTGCCCAGCGTATAAAAATCCTTTTCGATAGCAGCGAGCCAGATCATCGATGCCAGAAAAGTCTTGGTAGTAGCCATCCCGCTCGCCGGTCAGGAGCACGTGCAAGGAATGGTGAAAATCATCATTCCACACGGCATCAAAACCCCAGCCACCCGCCTCAGGAGCGCACACCACTCGAGCGTCGTTTCGATTGCTTTCCGGGAACAGATAGACGTCCCTGTCGAGTTCTTTGGCCTTGCTGTGAACGGCTGCCCTGAGCTCTTCCAGGAATGTTCGTGCGGAGAGATCCACGATCGCGTGAATCGCATCGAGGCGGAGGGCATCTACGCGGAACTCGGTGATCCATTGCAGTGCATTCTCGATGAAGTATCGGCGGACTTCATCGCTCCCGGCGTCGTCGAAATTGATGGCCTGTCCCCACGGCGTCCTGTAGAGATCCGTGAAATAAGGACCGAAATCCGCCAAGTAATTTCCCTCCGGACCAACATGGTTGTAAACCACGTCGAGCACCACCGCGATTCCGTGTTGATGGCATGCGTTGACGAATGCTTTTAACGCTAGTGGGCCACCGTAAGACGCTTGCACTGCATACGCGTAGACACCGTCGTAGCCCCAGTTGCGGTCTCCGGGATATTGCGCCAACGGCATCAATTCAATGGCCGTAACGCCCAGGTCTTTCAAAGTCGAAAGCCGCGGAGTGATGGCGTCAAAAGTTCCTTGCTCAGTGAATGTTCCCACGTGGAGTTCGTAGAAGACGTAGCTTTCCAGAGGCAGCCCACGCCATCCGGAATCTTTCCAGCTAAACCGCCCGTCTATGATCTGAGACGGCCCGTGGACACCTTGAGGTTGGTATCGGGAGGCTGGATCCGGTCGTTCCTTTACATCGTTCAGGCGGTATCGGTACAACGCTCCGGCAGCAACGTCTTCCACAACGGCGTGAAAATAGCCGTCGCCGACGGCCTGCATGACAATTTCCCGCTCCCCTGGTTCGCTAATGCATACTTCAACCCGGCTGGCCCGCGGAGCCCAGACCAGAAAACTGCAGGCATTCTCGCCTAGGAGACGGGCGCCAAGATCCCAGTGTGCGGAAGCGACGATTCGTGAATTTCTCATATGGCCCGATCACTCGCGACCGTTTCAGTATACAGAGAGGAGCGTGCCATTCCGCGGATGGAGGACTGTCGAGGCTCTCGCTAAGCTGATCTGGCTCGAAGCGTTCGCTAGACCAGAGTGGCTGAATATTTGCCTATCGATACCGAAACAATTCTCACCGGACTCACCTATAATAACTTGCCAGCCCATGGAGTTCCTTCGGACCACCGTTTCAGCAGTGAACCAGATTGTTAGCCGAGAACTATGCGATATGTCTGCGTTCACGGGCATTTTTATCAACCGCCACGGGAGAACCCGTGGCTAGAGGCTGTTGAACTTCAGGATACCGCCTACCCATATCACGACTGGAACGAACGCATTACTGCGGAGTGTTATGCACCCAATGCCGCTGCCCGCGTACTTGATAGCAGTCAGCGCATCACGCGACTAGTGAACAATTACTCGTCGATAAGCTTTAATTTTGGACCGACTCTTCTTTCCTGGCTAGAGACGAACGCCCCGACGGTCTACCAATCCATCTTGGACGCGGACAGACTCAGCGGCGAAAAATTCTCAGGTCACGGCTCGGCCCTGGCGCAAGTCTACAATCACATGATCTTGCCGCTGGCAAATCGCCGAGACAAAGTTACACAAGTGAAATGGGGACTGGCGGACTTTCAACGCAGGTTCGGCCGCACACCGGAAGGCATGTGGTTGCCCGAAACGGCCGTGGATACTGAAACGCTGGAAATTTTGGCCGAGCACGACGTGAAGTTTACAATCCTGGCCCCGCGTCAGGCCTCCAGGACCCGGCGCTTTGCAAGCCGGAGCTGGAAGGACGTGAGCGGCGCGAAGATCGATCCCAGTCGCGCCTATCTGGCGCGTTTGCCGTCGCGTCGATCGATCGTTTTGTTCTTCTACGACGGTCCAATTTCACAGGCTGTGGCCTTCGAAGGGGTGCTGGATGACGGACGCCGTTTTGTCGAACGGCTGCTGACTGGGTTTTCCGAAACACGAACTTGGCCTCAACTTTGTCACATCGCCACCGACGGGGAGAGCTACGGGCACCATCATGCCTTCGGCGAAATGGCGTTGGCCTACGCGCTGCAGCAGATCGAATCTGAAAAACTCGCTGAACTCACCAACTACGGGCAATTCCTGCAGCGCTATCCGCCCGACCATTTCGTAGATATTTTACGAAACAGTTCCTGGAGTTGCGTCCACGGAGTCGAGCGTTGGCGCGCTAATTGCGGATGCAATTCGGGCGGCCATCCCGCCTGGAGCCAGGAATGGCGGGCTCCGCTGCGAAGTGCGCTTGACTGGCTGCGGGACACTCTGGCGCTGCGCTACGAAAACCGGGCAAGTGCCCTGCTCAAAGATCCATGGAAAGCCAGGGACGAATACATTCGCGTGATTTTGGACCGTTCACAGGAAAACGTGCAACAGTTCCTGGACGAGCGCGCTGCTCATCCCCTCAATCTGGACGAAACTCTCGTCGTGCTGAAATTGCTCGAGATCCAGCGTCATGCCCTCTTGATGTATACGAGTTGCGGCTGGTTTTTCGATGAGCTTTCCGGTCTGGAAACTGTTCAGGTAATTCAATACGCGGCCCGTGCCGTGCAATTAGGAGAAGAAATTTTCGGCGATCCCTTGGAGGCTCAGTTTCTAGACCGCTTACGGCTCGCCAAAAGCAACCTGCCGGAGCATCAAGACGGCGCACAGATCTACGAGAAGTGGGTCAAGCCTGCTATGGTCGATATGGCTCACGTGGCAGCTCACTACGCCATTAACTCGCTATTCGAACCATATCGGGAAGGTACGCAAATTTACTGCTACGATGCCAAGCGGGCGGACATTCACATAGAAACGGAAGGCAAGATGCACTTGGAGGTAGGCCACGCGGAATTCAGTTCACGAATTACGCGCGAGTCATCGCAGCTGTCGTTTGCTGTTCTCCACATGGGCGACCACAATTTAGTCTGCGGCGTTCGGCAAGCCTCGGAGAACGGCCAAGATCAGCCGCTGAACGAACTGCTCAACAGTGCCTTTGCAAAGGCCGACTCCACCGCGATCATTCGGCTCCTTGATGAAGGCTTTGGAAAGAAAGTGTATTCCTTGCGGTCGCTTTTCCGCGACGAGCAGAGAAAAATCCTCAGGTTGATCTTGGATGAGACCCTGACAGACGCCGAGACCGCATATCGGGGCATCTACGAGCGGCGCGCACAGTTGATCCGCTTTCTGAGCGACATTCAAGTTCCGATTCCGAAAGCTCTTCAGTCCGCGGCGGAGATAGCATTGAACAGTCAGTTGCGCGAAGCTTTTCGAAACCGTGACGTGGACGTCGATAGTGTCCGCAGGCTCCTAAAAGAGGCTTCTGGCCTTCACGTTGATCTCGACAAAACTACGGTCGAGTTCTCCGTTCGAAAACGTATCGAGGAAGCTGCCGCGAAGTTTGCCTCGCATCCTGCTGATTTCGGAACTCTCGAGAGGCTCAATTTCCTGCTGGAACTGGCCGGCTCGTTGCCGTTCCCTGTAGTGCTGTGGGAGACGCAAAATACCGTATATACGCCACTCATTCAGTCGTACCGGGAATGGCGACTGGAAGCGGAAAAAGGGAACGTTGTCGCGCAGGGCTGGCTCCGCGTGCTCACCGGCGTGAGTGAAAAGGTTGGAACGAAGCTCGCTTAGAGACTTTATGGCGACCCCTCGGATTCCCCTCGCTTGCTACAGGCTGCAATTCAACCGGGATTTTACGTTTCGCCGCGCATCACACGCTGTGGACTATCTCGCCCGGCTCGGAATCACGGATATCTACGCGTCGCCCCTCTTGCAAAGCCGGCACGGTAGTCAACACGGATACGACGTTACGGACCCCTCGCGGATTGACGGCGAACTGGGCAACGAAAATCAGTTCGAGGCGTTCCAATCGGCCTTGCAAAGACACGGCATGGGCTTGCTTCTCGACATCGTCCCGAATCACATGGCTGCCAGCCCGGAAAATCCATGGTGGACGGACGTGCTCGAGAATGGACCCGGCTCGGCTTACGCGGCCTACTTCGATATCGATTGGCATCCGCCGTCTCACACGCTCGCTAACAAAATCCTGCTGCCCGTGCTCGGTAGATTCTATGGCCAGACCCTCAACAACCGGGAATTCCGGCTCGTTTTTCGGCAAGGGCGTTTCCTGATCCAGTATTACGACATGTCTTTCCCTCTCACTCCCAAGTCGTACCGGCGGATTCTGAAACATCGGGAACATGTCCTGGAAAAGAGACTCGGCGCGGATTCGGGTTCCTTTCAGGAATATTTGGGAATCGTCGCCGCCCTGGCAGCGCTGCCAGAGCGGGACTCTTTGACCATCGACGCGGCTGGCGAGCGTCGCCTTCAGGTTGAAGGGATCAAAGAGCGGCTACGCCAGCTTCACGAGAAAAACCGCGAGGTTCAGCGATTCGTAAGGGACAATCTGAGAATTTTCAATGGAAAGCGAAATCAGCCAGGCAGTTTTCGCAATTTAGATCGTTTGCTGTCCGAACAGGCTTATGTCCTGGCCTATTGGCAAAACGTCAACGAAGGAATCAACTATCGGCGCTTTTTCACGATCACAGACCTGGTGGGTCTGCGCGTCGAAGATCCCATGGTCTTTGAAGCTATACATGCCGTGATCTTGCAACTGATTGAGAGAAGAGTTGTCAGCGGGCTTCGCATCGATCACATCGACGGTCTTCGCGACCCGCTAGGTTATCTTCGGCGCCTGCAAGAACGCGCCAGCAGCTCCCATGGGAAGGGAAACTCAAACAGCTTCTACGTGATTGTGGAAAAAATACTCTCAGGAGCTGAAAAGCTTCCCAAGGAGTGGCCCGTCCAGGGAACAACCGGTTATGAATATTTGAACGCCGTCAACCGGCTATTTATTCATCCACAAGGGGCGCGACAGGTCGAACGGGTTTATTTTCGATTTCTCCGCAGACAGCTTATCTATGAAGACGTGCTGTATCAGAGGAAAAAACTGGTCATGTCCACTCTCCTCTCGGTCGAGATGAGATACCTCGGCCGGCTGCTCGGCGTCTTGGCACAAAGTGATCGTTACGCGCGGGACTTCTCGCGAACGGACCTTGCACAAGCGCTCATCGAAATCACCGCATGCTTCCCGATTTACCGAACGTATATTCGCAGCATGGAAACGCCCAACGAAGCGAAACGCCATATTAACCACGCCGTGGACGCTGCGCGAAGTCGAAACCCAGGCCTCGACTCGTCCTGCTTCGATTTTGTCCGTGATGTGTTGCTGCTCAAGGATGCCGGTCATCTACTAGCGGAGCAGCGCGAAGCGCATCTTGCCTTCGTCATGAGGTGGCAGCAGTTCACCAGCCCGATTGTCGCCAAAGGCTTGGAAGACACGGTTCTGTATGTTTACAGCCCTCTGCTTTCGCTCAACGAAGTCGGCGAAAATCCGAGCCCGTCTGCGGTCGTCGCACCCGAATTCAGCGATCTTGCGCGTGAACGGCAACGTCAGCAGCGATACGGTTTGAATAGCACTTCGACGCACGACACAAAACGCGGCGAAGACGTGCGTGCTCGAATCAACGTCCTCTCCGAAATCCCCCGTGAATGGCAAGCACACCTCAACAGGTGGGCACGCTGGAACAAGAAAAGGAAAGGAGTAGTCCAGTCTCAGGAAGCGCCGGATCGCAACGAGGAAATCTTCTTGTACCAAACATTGATCGGCTCCTGGCCCCTGGAGAAAGGCGAAATCCCGAGATTTCGTGACCGCGTGGAAGCCTATATGATCAAGGCAATCCGCGAAGCTATGGTCCATACGCGCTGGAGTTTGCCCAACGCTGCGCATGAGCGTGCCTTGACCGATTTTCTTAGGGCCATCCTGGAACCAGGCGGCGACAATCTGTTTTTGAATGATTTCTTGAAATTCCAGCGAAGGATCGCCAAGTACGGCATGTTGAATAGTTTGGCTCAAGTCCTCGTGAAGATGACCAGTCCGGGGGTGCCTGATTTTTACCAGGGATGTGATCTGTGGGATCTTCGTTTAGTTGATCCCGATAACCGGGGGCCCGTCGATTTCGATCATCGCGCCGCTTTGCTGGACGAAATCGAAAAACGCGGCAAGCAGGATCTGCCGCGCCTTGTTCGCGAACTCGTCCAAAACTGGGACGACGGTCGGATCAAGCTCTACCTTATATGGAGGATCTTGAATCTTCGGCGCACGTACCCTCGAGTCTTCCTCGATGGTCAATTCGCGCCGATAAAGACGATCGGTAAGAGGGGAAATAATCTGGTTGCGTATGCGCGCCGCAAACGCGATATCTGGATTGTGACCGTCGTGCCTAGATGGCTGGCGCGCTCGCAGGCGCCGCTGACTTTGCCTCGCTCGCAGGAGTTTTGGCTCGGCTCGCACCTCGTGCTGCCGCCCAATGCTCCGCAGTCCTGGATGAATATACTTACCGGCGGGACAGTGAAAGCAAGCCAGCAGCAAAAAGCAAAGCGCTTGTCATTGCGGGATGTCTTCAAGAATCTTCCGGTTGCTGTCCTAAGAGGAGTCGACACGTCGGGTGTGAGAAACTAACGCGCGAGCCTGACGGGTGAAATTGGCATCAAACAAGGCGACTTTGGCATTATGATTTCGCGGCCGGGAGAGTCAAAACTTTGGCGGCCGAGCGGTCGTCGATAAAAGCGACGCCGGGACGCAACTCGTGAGCGTCGTGGAAGACGTGTTGAATAACAACGACTTTAGAGTATTCGTGAAGAGCCGCCATTGAAGACATATCGTACTAGTTAAATTCATTTCTTTCATTTCTGCGAAAAAATTCGACTGCGCTAAGCGTTCCTTGACGGTACATTTTGCCGCACTTTCAATCTGCCTTCATCATAACCTGAGCTTGAGTGTTAAGGCGTTCAGCGTATTTGAGTTAAAAAGAATCTTGATACTAAGAGCATTGCCTTCTTGGAGGTTCTCTGTGCCTCGAATTATGATTGCAGATGACCGTGAATCAATGCGCAGCGCGCTGCGGAGTCTGCTCGTACTTCGACCGGGTTGGGTTGTTTGCGGTGAAGCAGAGAACCCGAAAGAAGCGATTTCGAAAGCGACCGAACTGCGTCCCCGACCTGATTGTCCTGGATTACAAACTGCAAACTTCCGACGGGATTAGAGCCGCTGACGGTATATTACGGGTGATGCCGACAGTTGTGATGTTCACGCTGTATAAGACCGCTGAGCTGGAACTCGAAGCGTACCGAATTGGAATCCGCTGTGTAATCGGCAAAGAAGACGGCATTGAGTCTTTGCTCTGCGCAATCGACAGTGAACTGAATTCGTCTCTTAATCTCGGAAAATCCTAATGGTGGCGGACTAGCATGTGCTGGTTGTGCCGAATACCTGAGCCGACAAAACGGCTCCAGTTCATTTTCTACCTGATTTGCGTCGTGCCGCCTCGTCGAGAGCTCGCCCTTAACCATTTAGGAACCAAGCACCTATGCAATGAAATCCCGTTGGCGTCTCCATTGATCACCACCGGTCGCCAGGCTAAAGCGTAGAATGACACCGAGGTGCGTCGATGGAAGAAAAGGGACACCGGAGCGAGGATGAATCTAGAGCGACGGTGAGGCAGTGTCGCCCGAAACCGTTTGTCGACCTTCGGCCTGGCATGTCGAAAGGCGGGAATCAATGGCGTGACGTGGCATACGCTGCGGCACACGTTTGCTTCTCGCCTAGTGAGTCGAGGCGTGGACATAGTGACAGTCCAACAATTACTTGGACATTCGGCTGTCACCGTAACCATGCGTTATACGCACACAAATCTCGACTCGAAGCATGCAGCAGTCGCGAAGCTCGAAACGGCCGTTTGGCGACACTTTGGTAACAGTGTGCACCAAAACGCAGCAATCGAAGGAGGGACTGTCACCAAATGCCGTTCTAAGCTACAATGTTGCACGGACTTAGCCGCGGAGAAGTGGCAGAGTGGCTGAATGCGGCGGTTTGCTAATTCACTCTGACCCGTTCGCACTGATCGATTCTCATTTGTTTTGCTAGCGTTAGAAGTTCCTCAGTTGTACCAAAACACCTCATTTGCAGCCCAACGCTTACCAAGTGCTTACCAAGAATTTGAGCGATTTGGCGGCGGTTTCCAAGACCGCTCTCGAACACACCGTCGCCTTGCTTTAGGCGGTCTTTGACATGAGCCAGCGAAACAAAAAATGCGAAGCGTGCTCCTACGATTTGCGCGGCGCGAAAAGGCGGCGCGTCCGTGGGCCGGATTCCCGCGAAGGTAGGTTCACTTTGGTCGCTCCGGGTGTGGGGGCTTCGACTCGAAATCAGTGGACAGGCTGAGTTCTTTCCAGGACCTTGCTTCTTCTAGGCGTGCGAGGTCGTTTTTCTCCGCCCCGTTGTACGCATCGCTGCCGAGCAACAGTCGCAATGGAGGTTTCTGTTCCTGCGTCAGTCGCACGATCGCTTGAGCCGCCTTTTTCGGATCACCGGGCTGCTTACCGTTGTAGTCGCGTTGAAACCTGGCGGTTGCTCCAACAGTCGAGTCGTAGTCGGGATTTCCTTCGCTCAGTTTGGTGGAACTGCCGGCGAAGTCCGTGCGGAAGCCACCCGGCTCAACGATGGTGACCTTGATGCCTAGCGGCGCCACTTCGCGCGACAACACTTCTGAGAAACCCTCGACACCCCATTTCGCAGCCGAATAGGGCCCACGCCCTGGAGGCCCGATCCTTCCGCCCATCGACGAAAACTGAACAAAATGACCGGCTTTCCTTTGGCGAAAGTACGGAAGAGCGGCCTTCGTCACGATGATCGTCCCGAAGAGATTCGTTTCGATTTGTGCGCGAAAATCCGACATCGGCGTGTCTTCGACGGACGAGAGATTGCCGTATCCTGCGTTGTTGATAACAACCTCCAGCGAGCCAAAGGCACCGATCGCCGCCTTCACTGCGCTCGCTGCCGCGGACTCGTCGGTCACGTCCAGCGCGAAGAGCTTGATCTGGTCACCGTGGCGCTCCAATAGGTCA
>Ga0207646_10000667_pt1 | contig 44475 bp, 40 predicted proteins | sample KBSK5502metaG_FD_184343 | JGI IMG/M metagenome (GOLD analysis project Ga0207646, IMG submission 184343) | Corn, switchgrass and miscanthus rhizosphere microbial communities from Kellogg Biological Station, Michigan, USA - KBS K5-50-2 metaG... | ecosystem: Host-associated > Plants > Roots >...
CCGGTTGACGACGCTCCCTTCCGGGGGCAGGTAGACGATCTTGACGTCCTCCGAAGAGTTGGCGAAGATCGTCCGCGACTTGACCGCGCGCAGCTCCCCGTCCAGGAGCAGGCTCTTGGTGATGATGCCTCGGCGCACTTCCGCGATGAGCGCGTTGGTCGTGGCCTGAACGGTAGCCGGGCCGGTGGCGCGCGCGAGCAGCCTGACCGGGAGCGAGTGCGAGCGGAGGAAGATGGTGGCAGGAAAGAGCAACGCGAGGAGCGCCACGGTGCAAATCAGCAGCGCCTGCTTCTTACTTAATGTGTTCCACAGCTTCAAGTGTTGGGTGATCATTGACGGCCGTCCTCGAATATATAACGTTGTGCGGGGGTTAAAGTTTCAATTCTTTAATAGTTGCCCCTCGGGTTATGGGGTGAGGCTGTCAGATGACTCGGCCAGCCGCCCCTCGAACGCTTCTTCGGAGCGTACAGGAGCACGCGCCCCCTGGCCCCGGATGGCGCACGCCCGCAGGGGCCAGGGCAATTCCTGATTGCTTCAGGCGCGGGGAGTGTGCTACTCTGCGCGCCATTCGGAGAGGCCATATCTGGATCGACTGCTTTCGGCTGCAACGCCCAGTCGTGTAACTCTCTTCGGCGAGTTTTGAGACTCTGAAGAGGCGGTTGCCGCAGGGAGTCTGCGGCGTAAAATTCAGAACGCCTGAAGAGAGAAACCACTGAGTGTGACGGATGAAGAACGTCATGTTTTAATCACTCAACCGGGCGGGTGGCCTGGTCGGGGATGGGAGTGGTAGTTCCAGCACTCCCAGATGAACCGAGAACGGGTGCTTGAGAACCTGTAGTGAGGTTCTTATCGGATTGCAGGACGCAACCCGATGTCCCGCGCCTGACGCCAACAAGTACACCGCGCCCATTGGACGGTGCCGCCCAGCCATTTCTTCCCTAGTTTCCCCTTGGTCGAAAATATCGGCCGCCTGAGGAGCCAGTCGCAGGGTCATTCACGTTGCTCAGAGCGAGGCGGGTCGGCCCCACTATCAACTACTTGAAAGAGGGGCGAAGCGTTGACCCTAAAAACACGCCAGTACGGGGAGCTGAAGCGACCCGGTGGCCCTGCGAGCGGCGCGCTTGGCAGACGCCGGGTCACTTCAACTCCCCGTACTGTCCCCTACACTCAATCGTAATTGGCTCTAGATTTTCAGCGCCTTCCACCGCCCGCGGCGGAAGGCGAGCATCGCCAAGACCGCCAGCAGCGACTCCGCTACCGTGACCGCCAGGAACACGCCCTGCGCGCCCCAGCCAAACCACAGCGCCAACGCATAGGCCAAGGGGATTTGCACCGACCAGAAGCAAATCAGGTTGATGATGGTCGGCGTCATCGTGTCGCCCGCGCCGTTGAAGGCTTGCGCCATGACCATCCCGTAGCCGTAAAAAATGTACCCGTAGCTGATGTAGCGCAGGGCGTCGACGCCATAGGCGATCACCGCCCGGTCCCGCGTGAAAATGCTGACTAGGGACTCGGCGAAGAGGATGAAGACGACCGCGATGCCGGTGAGGAAGACGGCGTTGCTGTGGCCGGCGAGCCAGACCGACTTCTCCGCCCGCTCCGGCTTCCCTGCCCCCAGGTTCTGCCCGACCAAAGTAGCGGCGGCGTTACTCATCCCCCATGACGGCAAGATCGTGACGATGATGATGCGGAGCGCGATGGTATAGCCGGCTTGGGCCGCGCTGCCGAATTTCCCGACGATGCTCATCAGCAGCATCCACGCCGCAGTGGCAACCAGATACTGCAACATGCCGCCGAGCGAGATGCCCCAGAGCTGCCGCATGAGCGCGAAGTCTGCCTTGACTTGCCGCCAGCGCAGCGGCACACGGCTGTGGCCGCCGAGCAAGCGCGTCAACTGATAGACCACGCCGCACCCGCGCCCGATGGTCGTGGCAATTGCCGACCCGGTCACGCCGAGCGCGGGGAACGGCCCGAGACCGAAGATCAGGCAAGGGTCGAGCACCAGGTTGATGGCGTTGCTGATCCACAACACGCGCATCGCAATCGCCGCGTCACCCGCGCCGCGGAAGATGGCGTTGATCAGGAACAGCATCATGATGATGACGTTGGCGCCGAAGATGACGGAGAGGTAGCCGCCCCCGGCCACCGTCACCCCCGCCTCGGCATTCATCATCCGGAACAACTGCCGGCTGAAGGTCACGCCGGCCAGGCCGATGGGGACCGAAACGAGAACGCCCAGGAGGATGGCTTGCTTGGCGACGCGGGCGGCGCCTTGTGGGTCTTTTTCGCCGATGCGCCGCGCGACCATCGCCGTCGTGCCCATACTCAGCCCAAGCCCGACGGTGAAGACAATCGTCAACAGCGACTCGGTGATGCCGACGGCCGCCGCCTGTTCCTTGCCGAGATGCCCGACCCAGAAGACGTTGACGATGCCGAAGAGGGATTCCATCGCCATCTCCAAAACCATCGGGATGGCGAGGAGCACGATCGCGCGGCCAATACTGCCTTCAGTGTAATCCCGGTGCGAGCCGAGCACCGCTTCGCGCAGAAAATTCCAAAGGCCGCCAACGGAGCGACTGACTTGTGGCTCAGGCGCCAAGGCCGTAGCTGTGACTTCTACCGGGTCATCCATTTTTTCCATAGCTTCAAGAATTACGATCAGCCTCGGATTAGGTTCCTTAACGGTGAAGGAAAGGCGACGAACGCGCCTTTAGTCGCTACCGCCGCATCGACTCCAGGAGCTCGCGTTTGCGTTGCTCGGCCTCGGGTGAGAACCATTGATCAAGGAATTCTTCCAAGGCGCGGGGATCACCTTCAGGGGCGGCCGGGCTCGTCACTTCACACATGACCCGCTTGAGCGCGCGATAGGCCCCGGCAGGTTTCTCGGCCAAGCCGCGGGCGCGAACGATGGCTCGCGCCCGCACCTCCTCCGGCGGCGACACTTCGCTCACCAGGCCGACTTGCAGGGCCTGCTCCGGCGTGAGCGACTTGCCGGCCAGCAGCATTTCGCGGGCGTATCCGGCGCCCACCGCATCGATCACCAACCGGACCAGCAGTGGCGGCAAGACAATCCCCAGATTGATGGCATTCAGCGCGAAGCCGAATTCCCCTCCAGCCATCACGCGGAAGTCGCAGGCGAGGGCAAGCGCGGCGCCGCCAGCGTAGGCGTGCCCGCCGACAGCCGCGACCGTCGGCTTCGGAAAACGCAACCATGTTTCAATCAACTCAACGAACCGGACGATCAACTCGGTCACCGCCTGACGATCATACTGAAAGACCTCGGCCACGTCGAAGCCGGTGGAGAAGAATTTCGGGCGGTCGCTCGCCAATACCAGGCCCCGCACCGTCCCATCCGCCGAGGCTTCAGCAATGGCCGCAGACAGTTCCTCGACCACCTCGCGATTGATCGCGTTGGCCTTGCCGCGGGCGAGGGTCAGAATTAAGAGCTGACCGTCTCTTTCGAGCTTGATGTGTTGCATACGGCGTTACCCGGAGCCGGTCAGCCGCGCGACGATCTCTTCCAACGCCGCTTCGGCTTTGGCCTCGATCTCTTCTTTGGTTTGATCTTGAATCGGATGCGGAACGTAAACCGCATCGAAGTCCGCCCGGCCGAGCGCACCAGCTTGGGCGCGGGCCGCGGTTGTAAATTCATGTGTGGCCACCGGCACGGCCGGCACCCCGAGGGCTTCCAGTCTCGTCGTGTCGTGCAAACTGCACGTCGTGCACGAGCCTCAATCGGCCAGCGCTTCGATCACGCCCTGACAGTCTGCGCCGAGCAACCGATCGAGCACCTCACCGGGCGCGGGCTTGGTGAAGGTCGGCTTGGTAACTCGCACAATCTCTCTGACACCGTAGCGCTCCTTCAGCAACCGGTCGAGGTGATCCAAGAAGAGATTCCCGCCTGGCTTGCTGATGTCAAGCAGCCCGATCTTCTTGCCCGCCAGCGTATCTAACCGCGGCGCAACTTGACCCTGAAGGCGCGGAGTTTCATCTAATGGATTGATGAGGATAATTGGCATGTCGATCCTCCCATGTGTAGCTTTGCCTATGTCCGCCATCCGCTATCGGGCCGCAATCGGATAGGTCACCATCTGGCTGCCCCGCGGCCCGGTAGCCCAACTGCCGATGACGGCCGAGAACTTGCCGGCCGTGCCACCGGCGACCAGGATCTTGATCGCCTCGGGCTGGCGGAACTTGCGGTAGCACGGCTCGCCGTCGATCAAGACCTCTTCATAGAGTTTGACGTACTGCGTCCCTTCGCCACCATCCCGATACTCTCTGAGCGGGACGCCGGTGTTCTGGAACAGGAAGTCGCGCACCTCCTGCTTCGTGAATCCATCACGCCGCAGTGTCTTGACGTGCTCAGGGCAAAGAATCACAACGGCCTCCTGCATCGCGCACACTCGATAAGACCAGACCGTGGCCAGAGTATAGCTGATGGCTTTGAGGATTTGCCGCCCTTCACGCGCGTTGTGTTCGCTGACGCCCCGCGGCGGCTCGGCGGCGAAGAGGGTGACCGTGCTCTGATAAGGCTCGAACCCCAAGTCGACGTGCAGCGGCTCCCACGGATTCTCCTCTTCATTCTCGGCCATACAGTAAGAGAACTTCCCGGGATTGCCGAGCGTCGACATGTCGATCTCGCCGGGGCGCGCCCCGCCCAGGTTGGTGAGGATCAATTGCAGCGCCCGCCCGAGCGTGCTGTTGGCCCGCGCAACATTGCTCAAGACATTGCTGCGGCAGGCAAACCCCAGCTCATGGCGGACGGGGCCGTTGACGATCACCAGGGGCGCCGCGAAGTGCGTGGTCGCCTGCACCCCGTGCAGATTGAACCGCTCGTCGCAAGCGGCCCGGACGAGCGCCACCAGCACCCGCATCATCTCCGGCGCACAGCCGGCCATGACGGCGTTGGCCGCGATCTTCTCGACCGTCGCCATCCCGTAATTCGGCGGGATGCGGCCGATAATCTCGTCCGGCGGCAGCGCCATCGCCCGCAGCATCCGTTCTACTCGCTCCACGGTCGGCGGGATCACCGGCAACGGATCACCGAACCCCGCCTGCCTGCAATACTCGTCAGGGTCGCTGCCCTTATCCAACTCGATGCGCGTCGCCCGCACGCCCCGCTTCGCATACACATCCACGGGCGCCGCCAAATCCCCTTCACCCGCCGCCTCCAAATGGCGAGAGACACAGCCGGGCTTCCGCTCAGGGGCGCCATCAAACCGCTCAGCGATCACGAGCGGCCCGCGACCGACCGCTTGACTGATGGCCGCCGCGATAGTATTCAATCCCTCTTTATCGAATCCGGTTTGGGTCTGGAGAATTCTGCCCTCTTGATTGAGGAGAAAGAGCGTCGGGACGGCCACCGGGTCGTACAACCGAGTGACGCGCAGGCCCTGATCGATCACCACGGGGAATGACACCGGCACTCGCTCGACCAATTCGCGCGTCGGCCGCTCGCCGTCCTGCGAGATGCCGATCACGTCCAGTGCATCCTTCCCGAGCGAGTCGGCGAGCCGGTTCAGATAAGGGAGCGTCAACCGGCAAGTCGGGCAGTCAGTCTCAAAAAAGACGAGCAGCGTAGGCTTGCCGGCACCCGAACGGCCTAGTTGCCAGGCTGTTCCGTCCAGCATTCGCAGAGAGAACGATGGGGCTTGGTCACCAGTTTGCAGCATGGGTTCGACACACCTCCAGTCAAGCGAACATATCATGCGAAGGGGCTGCCGAAAAGAGAACGATTCCCACTTCTATCATTTCAAGAGTGGCGGCGCAAAAAGTCGAGGATCAAATCGGTGATCAGCTCCGGCTCGTCTTCTTGTAGAAAGTGGCTGGCGTGGTCGAGGCGGTGGACCTCGGCCTCCGGGAAATAGCGAAGCCAGCGCGCCTTGATCATCATTGGCGGGAAAGCGATGTCGCGCATCCCCCAGACGATCAGCGCCGGCACGCGCAGTTGCGCGAGGTGGTCTTCAATCTCGCCGATGGTTGGGGTGGAAGGGTGATCGTCGCCCACCGCGATGTCGCGCGGGAAGGCCAGGATGGCGGCGCGAGAATTGAAGTCGGGGAACGGCGCCCGATAGGCATTCATCATCTGCTCGTTGATCTTCTCCCGCCGGTGAATGCCCGCGGGCAAGAAGCCTTCGACGAACAGATTCAAACCTTGCACGAGAGCTTCGCCGATGCCGGGGAGGCGGAACTGTTCGAGCAAAGGGTGCAGCGGCGTGCCCGCGGCGATCCGGAAGGCCCACGTGTTCATCACCACGAGCCGCTTGACCCGCTCCGGATGCTTGACGGCAAAGCCCAGGCCGATGGGCCCGCCCCAATCCTGCATCACGAGGGTGATGTCTCTGAGGTCCAGCGCCAGCGCCAGTTCGGTGAAGTTGCGAATGTGGTCGGCCAGCCTGAGAGTCTCGAGCGGCTTATCCGAACGGCCGAAGCCGATGTGGTCGGGCACGACGGCGCGATAGTTTTCAGCGATGGGCGGAATAAACTTGCGATACAGATAGCCCCACGTCGGGTTGCCATGCAGCATCACGACCGGCTCGCCCGCGCCTTGATCGACGTAGGCCATCCGCCCGCCGGGTGTCTCGTGATGCTGCGACTTGAAGGGGAACGTGCCGCCGAAGTCGTCATTAACTGTAGTCATAAGCCGTTGATCAACTATGGTGATTTACCGCTGATAGTAAGTACGCCAGCGGTGCAGTACGGGGAGCGTGAGCGACCTGAGCCTCCCGAAGCAAGCTCTTGACCGAGAATCAGGTCGCTCACGCTCCCCGTACTGCACCGAAAGCTGGCCCCCGTTTGCCAGTGATGCCCCAGATCAGTTGTTCCAGCGGGTCGGGCTCAGACTTGCGGAAATCAACACAGTGGAAGAGGCGCAAAAACGGCGGTAGCTTTGGCGGATTCTTACGCCCTGGCAGGACAACCGGGATAAGCAAGCACTCTTGTTTGCGTTTCTTTCTGTCTACAAACTCTTGCAAGAATGCCATCTGCTCTAAATCCTCCCAGGGACCGACTCCCTTTGGGCCGATGAAGACGGCCGCTGATTTGATCCTCTTGATATTATCTTGAAGCACCTTCGGCCATTGCTCCCCCGGCCGTATCTCCCACTCATCCAGCCACGGCAGAATTCCTTGCTCCTTCAACCGCTCACCAATTCTCATCACCTTCTCTCTATCCTTACTGTTGTATGAGAGGAAAACATCATAGTCTTTGGATTCGATCTTGCCCTTCAAGCTCGTCGCCGCAGCCGCCTTGTCTCGTTGAGCGTCAGCGTGGCGGTCCATCTCGGCTACCACGGCGGCGGCTGATTCAGCGATGACGGCCGGCCGTTCCTCACGATCAAGCAATGAGACTGCGGTGTCACAGACAGGGCAATCAATGGTTGTCTTGCCGCGAGCGCGGCGGCGCTGAGCTTGCTCATCCGAAATCGCCGTCCCGCATTCGTGGCAGACAAAAATCCGCCGCCGCTGGACCGTCTGCGGCAATGCCCGCCGTTGCAGGTGAGCGGCGATGAATTCCTCAAACTGAGACCGCGTCTCTTCGCCCGCCGCCTCATCGAAGAAGAGCGCCAACTCCCCCTGGCCCTCATTGATCTCCCGCAGGTAGATGCCGCACGTCCCGCCGACACCGACGGCCGCATACTTCGCGGCGTTGCGCCACATCTCCATGCGACCGGTCTCAAACCTTCCGCTGTGAGCCAGCCGCACTGCCAAGGTGGCATACACGCTCAGCACCGGCCCTTCGAAGGTGAAGACCACGGCCTTGCCTTGCGGGTCGGGCGCATCGGGCCAATCGCGGTTGAATTGCGAGGGGAAGACCAGGTACTTGCCGTCCTCCGCATTCTCGCCGAGCGTGATCTCGTAACGCAGCAGTTCTTCGACCGTCGCGATCAGCAGCAGCTTCTCTTGCTCCTTGTCCGCGACCCGCTCGTCCTTGGGCATCAGGAACTGACCGGCCAGGGCGACCTCTTCGGCGATGAAGCCCAGGCCGTCCGGCTCGCTCTTGGCCGCATTGACCATCGCCGAGGCGTAGGCGTCGAGCAGTTCCGGTTGCAGCAGCACGTATCCGCCGAAGCTGAGCCGGCGAATCAAGTCTCGACTCTCGACGCGGCCGACGCAGGTGTCGAATTCGGCCCGCAGATCGCGGTCGGCGGTGAGTTCCGCGTGGGTCTGACAGAAACGCTCATACAGTTCGTCGGCGGTCGAGAGCAGCCGCCCGGATTTCTTCTCATCAAGGAGGAACTGCTTGATGGTCTGGAACAGTTCGTTCGAGCTGACCTTCGGGAGCTTGTCCCAATCGATTCCGTCTCGGATGGCGGCGATCAAGTCTTGAATCTTCCACCCCTCCTTGGCGCTCGTCTCGAAGTAGCCGGCAAAGCCCATCTCGCGGAGCATGGCCTCAATGCGTTCGCGGCTCACCGAAATCCCGCCGCGATCAGCGCGAGCCGCCACGAGGTATTTTTTCAGCGGGACGGCTGCGCTTCCTGAGACTTGCCGGGCTTGACGCAGAGCACGATCCCAATGCCGCACACCAGCGAGCGGGTCGGTCTCGCTGCGAGCATCGAAGACGACCAAGGCGACGGCCACTTCGCTCAGGTGCAGTTGGTGGATCAGGCGATAGCCAGGCTGGCCGGCCAAATCCCACAACAGCGTTTCACGCACCTCTTGGCGGCCATCCGTCAAGGCTTCCTCGCGGCTGTCGCAAACCCAGACATGGCGCCCGTGGGTAGATTCGGTCGGCTGGAACGGTTGCCCTGTTAGGACCAACCCTAATCCTGATTTACCGACTCCTGAATCGCCCACCAAGACGACCTTGGCATTCCGATAATGTCGCGTGTCAGACTGCCCTAACGCTCCAAGCAGAACTTCGTAGTCTAAACGCCAGATGCGAATAACCTTGTCTTTCTCGCCTCGTGTGGCAAGGATTGGAAGGTTCGGATGAAAGGCAAGGCCGCCGAGGAATACAAAACCACTGGTTCGTTCCTTGAAGACTGCAATTAGCTCCCAGCCGTCGCGCCGCCAGAGTTGAATAGTATTATCCAATGACTTCGACGCCAGCAGATGCCCATCTGGTGAGAAGTGAATCTCAGTAATAGTCCAAGTATGTCCTTCGAGCGTCAGGAGTGTTTGACCGCTCTGTCCATCCCAGAGGCGGACGGTCTTGTCATCTGAGCCTGAAGCGAGCACTCGCCCGTCTGGTGACCAGGCCACTGCATAAACAGAGCGTCGATGGCCTTCGAGCGTCAGGAGTGCTTGACCACTCTGCCCATCCCAGAGGCGGACGGTCTTGTCATTTGAGCCTGAAGCGAGCACTCGCCCGTCTGGTGACCAGGCCACTGCATAAACAGAGGCCTGGTGGCCTTCGAGCGTCAGACGAACTTGACCGCTTTGCCCATCCCAGAGGCGGATGGCCCCGTCAACTGAACTTGAAGCGAGCACCTGCCCATCCGGCGACCAAGCTACTGCGGTAACAGGGGCCGGGTGGCCTTCGAGCGTCAGACGAGCTTGACCGCTTTGCCCATCCCAGAGGCGGATGGCCCCGTCAACTGAACTTGAAGCGAGCACCTGCCCATCTGGCGACCAAGCTACTGCGGTAACAGGGGCCGGGTGGCCTTCGAGCGTCAGACGAGCTTGACCGCTTTGCCCATCCCAGAGGCGGATGGCCCCGTCAACTGAACTTGAAGCGAGCACCTGCCCATCTGGCGACCAAGCTACTGCGGTAACAGCATCCTGATGGCCTTCGAGCGTCAGACGAGCTTGACCGCTCTGCCCATCCCAGAGGCGGATGGTCCGGTCATCTGAGCCTGAAGCGAGCGTCCGCCCGTCTGGCGACCAAGCGATTCCAGATATATAGTCTGAATGCCCGCGTAGTGTGTGGAGAAGTTGGAAGCCAGGCGGAGGATCTTGGGCATGGATCTGTGCGGGCTTCTTACGTTCCATTGGCGAGTGCCTCCTTTCAGCGGTCAACCAGATGTTCGGCGATCAAGACCGTCAGTAGTATAATGCCAGAAAAAGGAATGAGCGTGACCGCTGGCTGAACTATCGGCCTGACATCGCTGCACAAGTTTACATAGGCCAGGATGAATTTTGAAGTCATCGGCGAGATCACAGAGATTGAAACGATTGCGATTGGCCAGGCGATCCGCGATCTTAAGCGGCTACGCAAACAGTACGGCAGGGGCCGATGGAGAAAGTTGAAGGGAGTGGCGCAGGTGCGGCTGGCCACTGGGCGCATCCGGCTGGCTGAATTGCATTGGTATGAGGCGCACGGGATCGGCAGGAAGGAACTCAAACGTAAACGTTATTTGGATTGAAGCGATGAAGAGACAGAAGAACAACGCGGCCCAGTTCGCGGTTTGCATCCATAACTCCGGTTACCCGGCTTCTCTGGAATTACACAAAATCTATCGCGTGCTCCCGGATGAAGATGCGGCGGCGGATGGCGACATCCGCGTGATCGATGAGAGCGGCGAAGATTACTTATACCCTGCCGGATGGTTCGTCGTGATGAAATTGCCCCAAGAGGTGGAGCAATCTCTATTGCGGGCCGCCTGAAAAGCGGATGTCGCCGATGATAGCGGTTTTCAGGTGGACGCGATCTGTGGTTGAAGGATCTACTTGGTGTTCCTTTGCGCCTTTGCGAGAACCTATCTCTCGCAAAGGCGCAAAGGCGCAAAGGAAAGAAGGGGTCGCGCTCAATTGCAAACCGCTATATTTCCCTGGCTTCAACCTCAATGTAACGCCGCATGCCGCAACTTCTTGGTTGATAATCGCGAAGAGTAGATGCAGAATAGCGCGGTCAGGGTAGTGCAGCCCAGAGAAAGCGTCAATCGGAAGAAAATCTGTAACTGCCGCCCTAGAGCTGCCGTTATTGCCACTACAACCGGAGGTTACATTTCGAAGGGAGACGAGTTAAAGATGAAGAGGAAGGTTGCCATCCTGAGCACATTTGGACTGCTGCTGATCGCCGTTGCTTTCGGCGTCAGCGCTAACGACCCCAAGACCGCGAGCAAGAGCGCGGCCGTGACCTTCAATAAGGATGTCGCGCCGATCGTGTACGCGAACTGCGCCACCTGCCACCGCCCCGGCGAGATGGCGCCGATGTCGCTGCTGTCTTACAAAGAGGTGCGGCCCTGGGCCAAGTCCATCCGCGAAGTAGTCGCCGAACGTCGGATGCCGCCGTGGATGGCCGACCCGCATTACGGCGAGTTCGCTAATGACCGCAGCCTCTCGCAGCAGCAGATCGACACCATCCTCGCCTGGGTTGACGGCGGGGCGAAGGAGGGCGATCCCAAAGACCTGCCGGCGGCGCCGAAATTCCCGGCCCCCGGTTGGAGGTTCGGCGAGCCGGATGCGGTCATCTCCATGCCTGAGGAATTCAGCGTCCCGGCCGATGGGACGGTGTCTTATAAGTATTACTCCGTGGCGACGAATTTCACCGAGGACAAATACGTGCAGTTCGCCGAGATCAGACGCGGGGAGCCGAGCGTGGTCCATCACGTGATCGTCAGCGTCCGCGAACCGAGCCAGGGGGCAGCCCCCGCCACGGGCGAAATCCGCTCCGGGGCGCAAAGGGTCAATCCTGAAGCCGCCCAAGACCCGCAACGCGATAACCAAGCCGCGCGCCGGGGCAACAACCCTGACGGGATGCTGATCGGCTGGGCGCCAGGGATGAGCCCGCTGATGCTGAAGCCTGGCAACGCCAAGCTGATCAAAAAAGGCTCGACCCTGATCTTCCAGATGCACTACACCACCACCGGCACGGCGACGAAGGACCGCACCAGCGTCGGCCTGTACTTCGCCAAAGGCCCGGTCGAAAAGCGCGTCATCACCCGTGGCGTCTCGACCGATGCGCGCAAGCTGATCATTCCGCCGGGCGACCCGAACTTCGAGTCGCGTTCGGCTTTGACTTTCACCGAAGACATTCACCTGGTCAGCTTCATGCCCCACATGCACGTCCGGGGCAAAGACTTCGAATACAAGCTCGTCTTCCCCGACGGCACCTCGAAGATCGTCTTGAAAGTGCCGCGCTACGACTTCAATTGGCAGCTCAGCTACTTCCTGAAGGAGCCGATTGCCGTCCCCAAGGGCACGCGGTTGGAATGCGTGGCGCATCACGACAACTCCACCAACAACAAGTTCAATCCGGACCCGACCAAGGAAGTGCGCTGGGGCGATCAGACCTGGGAAGAGATGATGATCGGCTGGATCGATTACACGATCGACGGCCAGAATCTGGCCAAGCCGGCGGCCACGGCTGCTCGCACCGGGGGCAAGTAGGCGGCTTAAGTTTTCCCCCGTGAGTTTGACATTCAGTCATTCTCCTTGACTGCCGAGGCGCAGAACTCCCCCAGAGATTCTTCTGCGCCTCGGCTTTTTGCTGCTCGACCAAGAAGGCTCCCAAACCTGCAACTTCCTCAGCCCTTTTGTCTCAGGTCAAGGCCACTGTGCGACAGCCATTCGCGGACAGTTTTTGAGGGTGGTGAGATAGGCACTGGACACCATTACTACGCCGTTTCGTGCGCGCGATTCCGCTCCAGGTAGCGCCTCAGCAATGGCTCGGGGTATCTGCGACAGAGGGCGCCGAGGTACTTGATGCGCCGAAATCGATTCCAATCCCCTGGCTCCCGGAGCCGGTGTGCCTGAACGTCCCATTGAATCTTCCTCAACCAGGCGCGGTAAAACACCGAAGAGGTCGTGACCTGCGTCCAGGCAAATTCCTGACACTCATGCAGCTGCCACTGGCCCTCGCTGACCTCCCACCAGAAGGGGTGCCAGACTAGATCACACTGCTCGGCCCTGGCAAATGCCACCAGTCTCTCTAGCCGCTCGGGGAGGTGCTCGTCATCGTCGTCCAAATGGGTGATGTAATCGCCCCGTGCCAGCGACATCGCGTGATTACCGGCTGGGGTGCCCGCCACCATCCACCGGCGGATCGGGTCTGCCGGGTAACGGCCACGTTCAGGCAGATTGACGAATTTCAGCCGCGGATCGCGGATCCCGGCGAGCAACCGCTCCGTTTCGTCGGTGCACCCGTCGCCAACGATGATCAACTCCAAATGGCGGTAGGTCTGCCCCAGGATCGAGGGGATGCACCTCTCGGTCAGCAGCCGCGCGCGATTGAAGGTCCCCACGCACAGGCTAACCAACGGTTGTTTGGGGATGGGGTGAGCGGCCTTCCATTCCCGGAACTCCGCGATCAGCTCAAACGGGACCTCCAGACTCGACTTGAGCAGGTCGAGCTCCTCCCGTGTGGCCAGCGGCGCGATTGAAGTGGAGAGATTCGACTCCAACTCTGCCTGCTTACGGCGGATCTCGGTGAGTTCATCGCGTAAGGCGTGCAGTTCGCCACGTACGGCCGTGACTTCGCCTGATAAAGCCGTGACTCGATGATCAAGTAATGCGTGCAGTTCACCGCGCAAGGCGGTAACTTCGCTGGATAAGGCGGTGACTCGACGATCAAGTAATGCGTGCAGTTCGCCGCGCAAGGCCGTGACTTCGCCCGATAAAGCCGTGACTCGATGATCACGTAATGCATGCAGTTCGCCGCGTAACGCGGCAGCTTCGCTGGATAAGGCGGTGACTCGGTCATCAACCCAGCACAGTTGATAGAGATTGATCAAGCGTCGAATTTTACTGCGGATACTCATGGCTTCCTAATCCGGATCAGGCGCTCGCGACCAAGCTTTAGCTTCTGATGCGGAGAGGCGTTGATGAATCACCGCGCCTTGCGACACGGCGGTTCCGAGGATCTGGCAAATCACCGCAATCTGCTCCGGCCCAACGGCGGTGCCGGTCGGCAGCGCCAGCACCCGCTCCGCCAACTGCTCTGTCACCGGAAGCGCCAGCCCCGCCTGCGGGTAGCACGAGCGGTAAGGCTCCATGCGATGGCAACCCGGATAAAAATAGCGCCGCGCCAGGACATTCTCGGCCCAGAGGACGCGCACGAGATCGTCTCGGCTGACCCGGGTGAGAGCCGCGTCAACTTCCAGGACGATGTATTGATAGTTGCACTTCTCGCCCTCGTCATAAGACAGCAACCGGAGGCCGGGAAGTGACCTCAATCCTTCGTACCCGTTCACGGGGGGCTCAAGCCGCTATCGCTAAATGATGCTCTTGTTCCAGAACAGAAAGGTCAGGCAGAAGCGAGGGAGCAGGTGTACCTTGTCTTGCCGCTTCACAGGCTTCAGTCAGAAACTCAAGCACCGGTCGTTGCTGTGTGCGCAAAGTCTGCGTGACGGTCAACATTCGAGCCACGAACTGGCTGCCGAGTGCAGACTGCGTCCCGAGGCTCACGCGACGCCAGATCACAGCTGGGCGCAGAGCGCGCTCGGCGGCGTTGTTAGTCGGCTCGATGCCAACCACACGGACAAACAGCCAGAGCGCCGGCTCGACTTTGAGCAACGCTTGACAGGTTCGCGCAGTCTTCGCCCGCACAGATTTATCCCCACGCTCTACTTGGTAAGCAGCGCCCTCTGCAAGCCACTTTTGGACGGCAGCACGAATCTCGACCACGGCTGCCGCAAACCCTTCGCGGGTCAACGTGCCATCGCGGATGCGATGCCACAACTCGAACAATTTGTCGGCCTCGGCAAGCAATGCTTCGCCGATCGCTTGCGATGCTCCACCGCGATCCGCGAACTTTTGGAATTCGCGGATCAGGTGCGCCCAACACAATTGCCTGAGCTCCAGCGGCCACCAGCCGTAACCCGTCCACCGATCCGTGATCAGGTACCCGGCGAACTTGCCCAGCAACTGTTTGGCGGCGGCTTGGCCGCGGTTGAGATGGATTTGGAAAACTGTGACAGAGCTTGTGACCATCACCCACAACCAGGCTTTGCGCTGTGTCGGATTGTTGCCGTCACTGTTGCCTTGTCTCCAGCCGGTTTCATCCGCGTTTGCTGCTGTCTGAGCCTGGGCCAACACGGTGGCTGCTGCCACCGGGGCGGCCAGCGACTCGGAGACTTCTGGTCGCAGATGGTTGATCGTGCCGACAGCCACTGCGACTTGAAAGAAGTCTGCCAAGGCCTCTTGCCTTTGCCGTTCACTTTGCCGGTATTTCCCGCTCAACCATCCGACCAGCGCCGCCAGCCGCGATCCGTAACCGCTCGCGGTGACCGACGATGGCAAGCTGGCACGCGTGACTTCGCCGCAGGCGGGACAAACCAACTGGTGCAGCCGATGTTCATCCACCAGCGGTTTGACTTCCGGCAACTCGACCACCTGATGTCGCACCGGATCGGGATCGGAGCCTGTCAAAGCCGTCCCGCAAGCGCCGCACGCTGTCGGACGGTGATTGCTCACACTGCGGCACTCTTCAGCAGGATAGAGCTTTCGTCGATGTCCTTCGTGGCCAGGTTGAGCGCCGCGTTTCTTGCCGCTCGACCGGCGTTTTTTCCGGGGCGGCACACTCGGCGTATCGCTCGATGGCGGTTGCGAACTGTTGCGCGAAGACGCTCGGGCCTGTTCCCGCAGCCGTTCGTTCTCGATCCGCAACCGATTGACTTCTGCTTCCAACGCGACCAACCGATCGACAACCTGCTGCAATGTTTGCCGGACGACGGGCGGCGTGAGCGCCCAGTCTTCAGGGGTAATATCGGTGTTGGATAAAGTCAGGGGTTCAGAATCCATTAGTCTGAGATTACCAAATCAGGCTTTGTTTTTCACGGGTATTTTTCTCCCCCGTGAACGCGTACAAAGCGAGGAGCCAACTTTATAGGGAAAGGGGTGGGGAAAACTTTCGGAGGAAAGAGGAGATGGAGACACTATATACAGCTATGCGGCGGGAACTTCAAGAGAAAAATGGGGAACGATGCCGCAGCCTTTACTGTCAGTAGAGCACGGAATCAGGAAGGAAAGGCATTTTCCATTTTCCATATTACATTTTCCATTTGTCATTGAAGGAGAACCGCGGTAACTGTCCTGAGATGATCTCAGCTTACGACCGCCGCACTTCCTCAATGACAAATGGAAAATGTAATATGGAAAATGGAAGCTACCGGAATATGCTCGCCTGGTTACTTAAACTGCGTGCCATCATCACTTCCTCTCCGGCTGTCCGGCCTGACCGTGCGGATGCTGTTTGTAATGCTGCCGGAGCAAATCCTTGCCGTAGTCGTTGCCGTTCGGCGTCCGCACCACGGTGTGAACATGTTCCCGGTCCGGCGCCCGCGGGTCGGAGGCCAGGTGGCGCAAGCCGACCGGCTGCTGATGGTCGAATTCGATGAGGATTACCGGGCTGTGGATGCGGTAGTAGAAGACGCTCTGCGGTCCCGTCCCGCCGATCCAAGCGAAATAGGTCTGCTCGAGGTGGCGCCGGACCTCCTCCATTTTCACCTTTGCGTGCCCCTCGTCCATGTTCTTGACGTATTCGCCGATCAAGTCGAGGAGCTGCTCCCGCTGCTTGGCCGAAAACTCAGAGGCGCGAATCCCGGCGTAGTCCAGGACGAGATTGTCCTTGAACGCTTCGCCCAGGTTGTTGTTGCCGGTCTTGGAGACTTCGATGATCGCCTTCTTGCGCTGCGGCTCAGCGAGCGCGTTGATCATCGCCAGGCCCTTAGCCTGCTCCTCCTGCAGCACGGTCACGCCCTTGTACTTGCCCGAGTGGGCGACCGCCGGCTCGGAGCCGAGGAACGTGGGCGTCATCACCACCTGGTCTCGCAGGACGAAGTAGTTGATGACTGCGTGGTGCCCGTCGAGCTGCCACCCCCAGGGCTCATCGGCCGAGGGTGTGCCCATGACCGTGATCCAGTAGAGCCATTCGCCGTACTGCTCGAAATCATTGTTGTTCAGCTCGGCCAGCGTGTGGTTGAGCCGCATGACGTCGCGCGTCAGCTTCAACCCCTTGGCGCTGAGCGAAGCGCGCAGCAAGCTGATCGCGGCCTCGCGCTGGGCGTCGGTCAGCTCCTTGAAGCCGACGCCCTGCCGGACGTAGAAATGTTGGTTCATCCATTTGCGCCATTCCGGGTCGTCGATGGCGAACATGGTTTTGGCGCGCTGCGCGAGAGTCAAAGAGGCGAGGAAAGCCTCGGCGGCCTGGCGGACCGGCTCGGTCGAAACCCCGGTCGAGCGGATGGAGAATAGACCCGGCACGACCTGCCCGTTGGTTGTGACCCCCTTGAACGGCTCAGCCAACCCCCGGCTTTCGGCCTCCTTCGACATGCGGCGGAAGCGCTCCGCGCGGTCTTCTGACGCTTGCTGCGAGGGCGATGCAGTGCCATACACTAAGACACTGATGAGGAGGAAAAGACAAGTCAGAGGAATGAAACGCGTCTTGATGGCCTGCTCGCGCGGCCTGGTTGTACCTGGCATTTCCACATCGCCTCCTTTCAATAGACCGCGGATGACGCGGATCATGCTGATTGATCAATCCGCGAACATCCGCTTGATCCGCGTCATCCGCGGTCCATTGCTTGTCCCAACACTGCTTGTTTTGACACGTCACCGTCCGAGTGCTTCGGGCAGCACTACCGGCCTTCGCTCGACGGTGGGACGACGCCCTTTAGCCGCATGTAGACGGCCATCGCGCCGTAGACCTCGTTATCATGCGCGACGATGCCCCACAGCGCCGCGAGTTTCGAGCGCTGCCCGCGGCCCGTGTTGATCATCTTCGTGGCCTCGGCATCGGTCAGCGAGTCGTAGACGCCGTCGCAATAAGCGAACGATTCCTTGAGCGCGGCCACCAGGTCGGCCTTGGTAGTTTTGGAAGCCGCGCCCCCGCTTTTTTGCTCGCCTTTGATGGCGGCGCAAGTGCGCAGATTGGCGTCGGCGATGTGGGCGATGCGCTGGCCGAAAGTTTGCACCTCGGGCGTGGCCTTGAAGCCGTAGTTTTCCTCAGACATTTTCTCGGCCGCCTTCACCACATTGTTCTTGATCCCGGTGTAGGCGCCCTTGACCTCGGTGCTGAGCGGGTTGGCGGTTTGCGCGTAGAGAGCGGGGCAGACAAACGCGACAGCGAGTAGCATCAGAGAAATGGAATAGCGGTTCATGTTGGTCTTCTCCCTTGTAGGTTTCTTCATTGATCAATGAGTCAGTTTCAAATGGCACAAGTCGTGGTTGCGCGCGCTTGCGCCGGTAGAGGACCGCGAGCGCTCGCGGTCCTCTACCAATGCTGTGTGGTCTGATCACAGGCTCCAGCCCTTGCGGTACTCCCGCTGCAGGTACTGGTTGGCCTCGGCCACGTTGGTGACCTTGCCGGCTTCGCCGTCGTAGCGAATCTGTTTGCCCTGACCGGCTTTCAGCGCCACGACGCCGAGCAACATGGTCTCGGTGAGCACCGAGGCGTACTCGAACGGCGTCGTCGCCTTGCCCTGTCCCTTGCAGGCTTTCGCCCAGTTCATGCGGTGCAGCGCCTCTTTGCGCCCGGCGATCTCGGCCGTCTCGATGCGCTCGTACTTCTGCGGCACCTTCTTGGCTTCTTCCATCAGCGATTCGGGGAAGAGGCGCGGGTTCTTGCCGTAGGTCTCGTGCATCAGGATGCCCTTCTCGCCGACCAGGATCACGCCGCCGCCGCGCTCCAACTGGACGTTTTCGGGCAGCACGTCCGGGCGCGGGGCCATCCAGCCGCCATCGCCCCAGATCAGCTTGACGGGCGGTTGATTGCCGCGCGCCGCGAAGTGATAGGTGACCTGGGTCATCAGCGGGTAGCTGGCCGGATTGTTCTTGCTGTCGGTGCCCCAGGGCGTGAAGGTGGCTTCGATGGTCTGAGGCCAACTCAGCCCCAAAGCCCAGAAGGGGTGGTCGATCAAGTGCGCGCCCATATCGCCGAGGCAGCCGGTGCCCCAATCCACCCAGCCGCGCCAGTTGAACGGGTGATAGATCGGGTGATACGGCACTTCAGGGCCGGGGCCAAGAAACAGGTCCCAGTTGAGCGTCGCCGGCACCGGATAGTCGCCCACCATGGCGGCGGCGATCTCTCGGTTGAGGCGGCGCGGCGTCCATTCATTGCCGTATCCGCCTCCCCCGCCTTGCCCTTGTCCCTGGCCTCGCCGAGACCCTTGCTCTTGGCCCTGCTCCACCCCGGCCAAGGTCCCTGTCCCGGCCGCCGGAGCAGGGGCCTCCTTGGTGGGACGCGGCACGCCCTGCGGCCAGTAATTCACCGGGCGATTGGTCCAGACGTAGACTTCGCGCACCGGGCCGATGATGCCGGCTTGGATCCACTCGTTGATCAGTCGCGCTTCGTGGCTCGAATGTCCCTGATTGCCCATCTGCGTGACGACCTTGGTGCGCTTGGCCGTCTCGCGCAGCACGCGGGCTTCGTGCACCGACCAGGTCATCGGCTTCTCTACGTAGACGTGCTTGCCCAACTCCATGGCCGTCTTCGCCACCACGGCGTGGAGGTGGTCGGGCGTGGCGACGAGCACCGCGTCAATGTCCTTCTGAGATTCGAGCATCTTGCGGAAGTCGGCGTGGCGTTTCGCCTTCGAGTAGGCTCCCTGCAACTTGATGGCATTTTGGTTCGGCTGGCCGTCGCGTCCTTTGGTTCGAGCAGCCACGGCCTTGTCCACGTAGCCGAAATCAGCGTCGGCCAGGGCGACGATGTTTTCGCCCCCGACGACGAGTTCCGTCGCATCGGCCGCGCCCTGGCCCCCGCAGCCGACCACCGCGATGTTGAGCTTATCGCTCGGCGCCAAGTAACCCGGCCCGCCGAGCACATGCCGCGGCACGATCAAGGTTCCGAGGGTGACCCCGGCCGTGCCCGCGACGAATTTCCGTCGTGTGATCTTGTCTTGTCGCATCTCTTTTCCTCCGTTGGTCTGGTTCAAGAAAACTCGGGCATCACGATGATTTTGTTTGGAGTTCAAGCTTTAGCTTGCTTGATTTCGAGATCTGCAAGCTAAAGCTTGAACTCCAAACATTCAACGCGCTCCACTGATTACGCCAGGGCCTCTTTGCAGTACTCGAAGCACTTTTTGACTTCGGCCACGGTGTCTTCGCCCCCGTATTCGTACTCGATATTAGCGGGGATGTTCCACTTCTTCTGTTTCAGCAGTTGCAGCACTTGCTTGATCGGCGTATCGCCTTGGCCCCAGGGCGTGTTCGGGCCATTGTCCTTCTTGCGATCCTTCAGGTGCAGGTTGGTGATCCGGTCGTGGTGCTCATTGAGATAGGCGACCGGGTCGTAGCCTGCGGCGAAGAAATGGCCGATGTCGAGATTGACCCCGAAGTATTTCGACATCGCCATGGCTTGAGCGAAGCTTTCGGGCTTGGCGAATTGATTCGGGTCGGTGAGGTTGGAATGGCCGTGCATGCCGACGGTGATCTTATGCTTGTCGGCAAATGGGGCAACGCGCTTGGCCGAGCTCACCGTCGAGGACGCGGTGATGAGCTTGACGCCGAGCGCCCGGGCCATCTGGAAGCCGCGGTCGATCTCTTCGTCGGTGAAACTGTCATTGAAGCTGTAATTGTAGGCCTGGAGCCGGATGCCGGCGTCGTCGAACTTTTTGCGGATCGCCTTGAAATGATCGAGCGGAACCGTCAAGCGCCACTTGCGCATCTCCTCCCGCGCCGCCGGGTTTGGGCCTCTCTGGCCTCCACCGCCCCCTGGGCCTGGCGCTTGTGGTCGGGGTTCGACGTGGCCGGAAAAGAGTTCACATTCGCCGATGCCGATCGAGGTCATGGCCTTGATGGCGTCGTCCAGCGAAAGAGTGCGGAAGCTGTAGGACTGCACGCCGATCCGCACGCCGTTGATTTTGGATTTGATCTCGGCCAGCGCTAAGGAAAGAGGCAGGCCGGCCAGGACGATTTTGCCGAAATCTCTTCTCGAATACCTCGAATACAGGGCCCTGCTGTCGTTGGTTTCCATAAGTGGTTTCTCCTCAGGTCAACCTCTAGCTGATAGCGTTTCTCAGTTGTCTGTTCAGGAACCGCTTGCTGACGCGCGGTCGCGGTACCGCGACCGTGAGGGAGCGGATGAATTCTCCTTGTGGATGTTGGTTGATCCCCTCCTCTTATCAGAGGGAGCCCGGCGCAGCGGGGTCTCTAAGAATCATCCCCCTTGGTGACTCCTGCGCTGAAGGCTAGTACGTTTCATCCCCGCGAATCGTCACAGAATTCGGTGGGGGATGCGGAGATAGAAGGGCCTCAGATCATTCACCTGCCTGTCGCCCGGCCTCTGTGCCCGGCCCCTTAAAAGCGAAACGGACCTTCGCAGATCGTCTCCCCGAGTTTCCGGCGGTCGCTGGGTGCTTCGCGCTCTTGTAGCTTTTCGGGGAGGGCTTGCTTTGGCCCGGGCTTGCCGACGGCCGCCATCGCCTCGACGCGGAACCCCTCCGGAATGCCCAGCGCCACCCGCGCCCGCTCGTAATCGAACCCCTGCATGCCGTGGACGACGTAGCCCTTGAGCGCCCCTTGCAACGCCAGGTTCTCCCACGCCGCCCCGGTGTCGAACGAATGCGTGATGGACGGCTGGCCGTTGAAGTCGAAGGTCGTCTTCGAGACGAACAGCAGGAGCGCCGCGGCATCCTTCGCCCAGACTTGATTCGCGTCTACGAGCAGGTCGAAAAAGAGCGGCCAGTGCTCACTCTGGCGGCGGGCGTAAAGGATGCGCCACGGCTGGTTGTTGTAGGAGGAGGGGGCCCAGCGCGCCGCCTCGAAGAGGACCATCAAGTCCGCTTCCGGAATCTCCTCGCCCGACATCGCGCGGGGCGACCAGCGGTCGAGAAAGAGGCGGTCAATCGGATGGTCGGCTTGTCGTTTCTCGCTTCCTTTGATCATAGGGACGATTATCTCACTCTCGGGTCAGTGGCGTGAAGAGGACTAACCACACCACTCAGCGGCAGCGGATGGTTAGGCGGTCTCCCACGGGCGGCGGGCCAGGCAGTCCGCACGGGCCGGGCCGGCGACCAGCCGCATCACCCCGTGCCCCAGAACCACCATTAGGACGTAGCTCGCGGAGATCGCGAGGACAGGGGCGACCCCTGGCCCGTAGCTGCCCCATTCCGGGAAATGCCTCATGTACCAGTAATCCCGCGGCGGCCCGATGACCGCCAAGACGACCAGGACCACGGCCAGCCCGCGCCAGCCGAACCGGCGAGCGATCCGCCAGGTGATGAGGAAAATGAACGCGCACATGGCGAAGCCGATCAGCATCAGGGTCAGGAAGTACGGCTCCCAGGTCATCACCATGTGCCACCACCCCACCCGCTCACCGAGGGCGATGATCCCCAGCCCCACCACACCGACGGCCACCCCGCCAGCCAGGGCACCCGCGATGCGCCGCCCCGTCGCGCGCGTGAGGACGGCGACAACGACCAAGACGACCAGGTACAGGCCGTTAAAGAGGTAGAGCTGCTGCATGGTCATACATCATCTCCGCGCCGCCTAACGGCCATGTTAGGCGGCTTTCTCAAACAACCAGATCCTTGCCTTTTGCTCCTACCATGGAAGTAACCAGGACCATCGCTGGCCGCGACCGACAAACTTCGATGCTCCACGTGCCTTCAGAAACATTCAGGCTCGTCCCGTCGTGATGTAGTTACGTCCCCTGGCCGTCTTCCACCCAGGAACCTTGCCGATCCCGAAATGCTGATTGGCAAATGCAATGCGCCTGTAATGTTCGGCGCGGAGTGCATTCTCAGGAACGCCAGCTTTAGAGGCGCGCGCCTGCCAGAACTGCTTGATGAACTGCTCGTGTTCAGCATCCGATTTGAGCAGGAGGAACGCCCGCTTCTCTTCGGGGGTAATTATGTAAACAACATCCTCGCTCGCCCATCTTTCATAGGCCGACTTAAGGTCGGTATGAGATGGGTTGCTGGAAGGCTTACGTGTTTGCGTCTGGGCTAGTGCGAAGCTGCACGCGAAGGCTACGAGTCCGATTAACAAAAAAGCTTTCCTCATCTTTTTCTACTCCTTTCAAAGTTACACTGCAAAACGCCTAACGACTTCTTAGTCCGGCATCAGGTCTGGTGATTGTTCGCGTCCCTCCGGCGTCAGCCTTCCGGCGTCCAGCCGAGGACGATGTCGAACCGCGCCGCCAGTTCGCCGAGGCGCGACCCTGTGATCGGGGCGAAATCAACGATCACGGAGTCGCGGGCCTTGGGGTCGCGAATCCCTCTGAACACGGAGTCGCGCTCGTTGCCTGGTTCTCCTTTGATGTAACACTGCGTGGTGAACTTCTCTCGCCCCTTCAGCTTGACGGCGAAGTGAATGTGCGGCGTGCGCCCAGGATACGGGACCGGCTTGATGGTGCGGAAGGAGTACTCGCCGGTCGAGCCGGTCAGGAAGCGACCGAACCCCTGGAAGTTCGCGTCTCGCTTGTCCCGGTTCACGCTGCCGGAATGGAGGTAGGCGCCGTGGCTGTCCACCTGCCAGATTTCCACGAGCGCCCCCCGGATCGGTTCGCCACGCCGGTCAAGGATCCGCCCGCTCAAGTAGGTGACCGCTCCCACGGCCGGGGTGATCGCATCGTTGATGATCAGCAGGTCGTTATCGGTGTCGAGGGGCAGCTTATCCGGGTAGAACGGCCCCTCGGTCTGGCGTGGCGTCTGAATCAATTGGTCGGCAAAAACACCCGGCGTCAGGAAAGCCGCCGTCCCGACGGCCCCGACCGCCCCGGCGGCGAGGCCGCTCAGAACATGCCGGCGTGTGCAAAACAGGTTGTTTTTATTCATGGCTTCAGAGTCTCCTTTCAAGCGCACTTCATCAATGCGGATGTTAGGATCTGTTCGAGGATAAATCAAAGGAAATGGGACAAGACCGAGTATTATCCGACAAAACTCTTCGTCCTTCACGTCGCTACGCACGGAGGTACGACGTTTGCTTTCACATCATGCTCGGCGCCGTGCCGCCAGCACGGGAGGCTGAAACCTGTTCGATCATGGAGCACCTTGTATGGCCGCTGATGCGAAGAAAGACAGCAAGCAAGTGGGCGGAATGAGCGAGGAGGAGATGCGCGAGCGCGTCATTCGACTCGCGTTCGGCGGGGACCCGCGGCGCTTCCAAGAGTTCTGCGACGTACTGCGTGCAGAGCTGCCCGAGGGCACGGGGGCAGCCCTCCGAGGCAGCGCCGTCACGGGCGTGCGCTATGACGACGGCGCGCCGTTCGATGCCGACGGGCCGGGCACGAGCGATCTGGACCTCACGCTTTTAGGCGACGAAGCGATTAAGCTTTATATCCTGGACGGGTTCTACGTTCCCAAGATTCACTCGAAACCGCTCAGCGACAAAGACCCCGACATCGCGCCTGATTTGATCCCGCTCCGCGAGAAGCTGCAACGCATGGTGGGCCGGCCGGTCAACATCCAGGCGACGAGAGACTTCGTCATGTACCTCCGAGGCGATCTCATCGGCCAGCCGTATCTGACCTTGATCGAGAAGGCCGAAGACGCATGACCTTGAAGCTGCTCAGCTACAACATCCGCTACGGCGGGGTCGGGCGGGAGGACCATCTGGCCGCCGTGATTCGGGAGTGTGCCCCCGACCTGGTCGTGTTCCAAGAAGCCACTCGGCCGCAGGTTGTCGAGCGGTTGGCCGCCGAGACCGGGATGAATGCCTGGGGGGCACGCTTGGGTCACTCCCTCGGCTTCATCAGCCGGCTGGGGATTGCTCATCACGAGTGGCACCGGCCTCCGGGTGCGAGACACCCCTTCCTGGAGATCGTTCCGGCGGGGACCGAGTTTCGTGTCTTCGGCCTGCACCTCAGCGCCGTCCACTCGAATTGGACTGAGCGGCGGCGGGTCCGCGAACTCCGCGCGCTGCTCAAGGGCATCGAGCGACACCAGGAGGGCTTCCACGTGCTCATGGGAGACTTCAATACCCTCGCTCCCGGCGAACTGCTCGACGCGCGACGCCTGCCGGCCCGGCTCCGGACGCTCGTCTGGTTGAGCGGCGGCAAGATTCGGTGGGAGACGATCCAGATCATGCTCGACGCCCGCTACGTGGATGGCTATCGCACCCTCCACCTACAGGAACCGGGATTCACCTTCCCCACCTGGGCCCCGCACCTGCGGCTCGATTACGTCTTCCTGCCTGCCTCATTCACCGACCGGTTGAAAGTCTGCCAGGTCGTCCAGGAGATCCCAGCAGCGGCTCAGGCCTCGGATCATTTCCCGCTCCTGGCGCAGCTTGAGGTCGCCTGAGCTCGGTGGTCAGAAACGGCTGCGACGACGGAGCCGCTCCACGATCGCGGCGGGCGCTTTGCTGGGTGATCCCGCCTGGAATGGCGGTTGAGGATCGTACTCGATCCCGAGTTGGATGGCCTGGGCCACCTCCTCACCGCATTCACGCGCGGCTAAAGTGAGGGCCATGTCAATCCCGGCCGAGACTCCGGCGGCGGTGATGATCTTGCCCTGGATGACCACGCGTTCGGGTGTTGGCTCGGCGCCAAAAGTCTTGAGCACATCGAGGGCGAGCCAGTGGCTGGTGGCCCGCAGACCTGCGAGCAAGCCGGCGGCAGCTAGGATCAAGGACCCTGTGCAGACCGAAGTCGTCCATCGCGTGGTTCGATGGACCTGGCAAATCCAATTCAAGACCTCCTGATCATCCATCAAATCCGTTTGCCCCGGCCCGCCGGGGACGACCAGGATGTCAGGGGAGGTCACTTCCCCGAGGGCAAAATCAGCCGTCAGCGCCAGGCTCCCGACATCAGTGCGCTTCGGTCCCGGCGCTTTGGCCACGAAGCGCACCTTGGCTCCGGGCATCGACCGCAGCACTTCGTACGGGCCGACCGCGTCAAGCGCCGTCAACCGATCGAACAGCAGGATCGCAATCTCCACGGGGATACCTCCGCCTTCAAGCGCCTGGGTGCGCACGCTTCCAGCGTGCTGCGGTGGGAGGGCCGCTTGGCCTCCAAGGGGTGTGTGACCGTATACGGCACGCTGGAAGCGTGCGCACCCAGGAGGCACACACTTCTAGTTATTTCCGGAGCGCAGTGTAAAGTCTGCGGTGGTAGAAGGCCACGACGCTTTGGGCAAACTCGATGACCTTCTCACGTAGGGCGACCGGTTCCACAACCTCTACCTGCGGCCCAAAGCTGACCACGTATTCGCAAGCTTCATCCTCCATTTGAAACTGCATCGAAATCCTCACCCACCCTTCCGCATCAGGCGGCCCCACGTGCAGGACTCGCGCGAACCGACCCGCGTAAGGCAGGCGCGGGAGGATCGCCGGGTCAGCGCGCAAAGTTGCAAAGTACTTCGGGAAATTGGCCTTGAAATGGGCCGATGATTCTTCCCAAAACCTGGCCAAGTCGAAGTCCTGGGGGCGAACGCACGGCTGGTCAGTCAGCTCGACCCCTTGCACACGAGAGACGCGGTAGCTGCGGATGCCCCCTTCGACGGCGGCGACCAAATACCAGACGCTCCCTTTCGCCACTAGACCCAGCGGGTCGACCAGCCGCTCCACTCTACAGTCGCCCCCACGTTGATAGGTCAGGTAGAGTTTTCGCTCCTGCCAAATCGCTTCTTGCAGCCGGTGAAGATGCGGGACGGCCTCCTCCGCGCGGTTCCAGCCTGTCACGTCGATATAAATGCGTTGGCGCGCATACTCGGCATCACGGCGTGAGGCGGCAGGCAGCGACGCCAGCAGCTTGATGAGGCCGGCTTCGGAGGCTTTATCCAAGCTCAGGTCGGCCAAGAGGCGAGACGGTTGAGTGAGGAAAAGCGCCTGAATCTCAGCCTCGTTCAGCCCCGTCAGGTTCGTGCGGTATCCGTCTACCAGCATCCAGCCGCCGCCTGCCCCGCGCTCCGCGGTCACCGGGACCCCGGCCATGCTCAAAGCCTCCATATCCCGGTGGATGGTCCGCTCCGAGACCTCCAGCCGGCGTGCCAGCTCACGCGCCGTCATCCGCCGGTGAATTTGCAAGAGCAGTAAAATCGAAAGCAGTCGATCAGCGCGCATATTCCTGGCTTTCCCTGATCCGGCCACCATCTAAAGCAACCCTCTAGTCATGGGGACAGGAAAGTTCACCACAGAGGGTGCAGAGGGTCACCGAGGAGGCATTAACATAGAACTGCTCTGTGACGCAAGATCGTAAAAACTTGGTTTGTTGACAAGAAATCAGGTAGCCAACAAAGCTACGTTAGCTGCACGAATTTTTAGCGCCGTGGCCATCACTTCGTGCCCTTTCTTGGTGATTCGATAGTAACTCGTCGGAGTGCACCCCTTGATTGGGAACTTTTCGCGGAGCGTGACTCATTTTGGTTGCGGCTTTGCCGCGCTGTGCCGCTGTGGTTGGTCTTCGCTGTCACATCACGCTAAGATTGAGAAAAACCTGGTAAGAATCGGAAAGACCCAGGGGCACGGCTTTGGCTAGAATCCTCCTCGTCGGCAAACAGCCAGAGGGACGACGAGGAGGAGAGATGCAGATCAAAACATTCTGGGAGATGATCTTTGTCATGTTAATAGCGATCGCGCCCGCCGCGCTGGCCGGTGGCGATGCGGCGCAGGAAGCGATTCAGCGCGGTAACGACGCCTTCGCGCGCGGGCAGTACGAACTGGCGATCCTCGAATATCAGGAGGCGTTGCCAGGATTCACCAGCCATTATTCGACGGCGCGATACAACCTCGGCGTGTGCCGCTTCAAACTCGGCCAGACGAAAGAGGCCGTGGTTGAATTTCGCGAAGCCATCAAAGCGCGGAGCGGCCATTACCCGCCAGCGTCATATGCGCTCGGCCTGGCGCTGGAGGACTTGGGCGACTGGCGCGAGGCCAAGGCAGCCTTCAATCAAGCGCTAGATGCTTCACACGGGCGGCACGCGAGGGCGCAGTTTGAGCTGGCGATGATCCATCATCGCCAAGGCGATTACCGGGTGGCTGCCGAAGGCTACCGCCAGGCGATCAAACAAGCGGACGGCCGCTTCGCCGTGAGTCATAATAACCTCGGCATCGTGCTGGCCGCGCTTGGGCACTGGGATGAGGCCGAGCGCGAGTTTGACCTCGCGGCCAGACAGTCTAAAGGGCGCTTGGCCGAGGCGGCGCACAACCTCAAGCTCTGCCGTTCTCTGCGTGCTTCCCGCTCGCCCTCTTTGCTGGCCAGCCTGATGACTGCCGGGCAAGCCGCGTTCGGAGAATGACGGCGCGCCGGGTCAGTACCGCGAGCGGCAGCGAGCGTGTTTCCCGCCACCATCTGTTGGTGGAAGCCACGCTCGCTACCGCTCGCGGTACTGACTCGCTCTTGCCCGCCCTTCTATCAGAGCCACACCTGAATCATCAATGGCCGTTTCCTGACGCCATTGCTGTCACGATGACCTGGCGGTGTAACCGCCAGTCATGTTGGCGGCCCTTAACTTAATAATCATCACACCCTTCACCATACACTCCGTCAATACACCTCGAGTCTATGGGACCTTTCTAAACTCATAGCAACCTTCCACGCTGTCATCAGCTAGCCTCTTTCGTGATCACTGGCACACACATTGCGATTTTGAGGGTAAAACGAAAGGTCTGACAAGGGAAAGGAGGTGTGAGATGCTTAAGGGCCGAATAATACTGGTTCTATTGTTGACCCTTTGTTGTCTGCTCTCACCGTTCGAGGCAGCCGCTAAATCCCATCACAGATACAAGCATGCTCAACATCATCATAGTTCATTTAAGCACAAGGCCGCCTGGGCTGGCGCGGGCCTTGCGGCCGGTCGAGTGGCCGGACCGGGGGGGAGTTTGGCCGTCGGTGCCGCCAAGCACCGCCGCGAATTGAGGGCCGGCGGGCACGCTAGAAATAAGGCGCTGGTCAAGATCGGCGCGCCAGTCGCGGCGGGAGCGGCTTTGGGTCCGGCGGGCAGTGCGGGCTACGCCGCATTCGCGCACCGGCGCTGGATCAAGCACCACCTGGTGCCACATCAACATCACCACCATATTCATCGGGCTTAGAGCGGTTTGCAAATCAGTGTAGGGGCTGAGCTGCGTGTCAGCCCCGGCTCGCAATTCGGGACCGGGCTGATACGCAGCTCAGCCCCTACCAGACAGGCAATTGCAAACGTTTGATGGTCCCGATAATGACCGGAGCCTTGCGCTACCTCGTGGATGCAGCCCTCGTTTGATTTACCCTTTCTGACAGTGGTAAGCTGTCGCCTTCGGAGTTATTTCTCTTCCTATTGCTTGGTAATAGCCATGCCAGTCTAAATGATTCTCAGCGTCACCGGACGTAAGATTCTAGTTCGGTTGCTGTCGCTTCTAGTCGCGGCGGCGACCGGGTTGAGAGGCGGTCATGAAATATTGCCCCAAGTGTCAGCGGCAATTCCCCCGCGCGCAGCGGTTCTGCTTGGACGATGGTGAGCCGCTGTCGATCAAAGACCCATACAATTTCATTGGCCGGACGATCGAGAATAAATATCGGATCGACGCGCTGGTCGGGATTGGAGGGATGGGGGCTGTCTACCAGGCCCACCAACTTGGCATCAACCGCCGCGTGGCCTTCAAAATCCTGCTCCCGCATCTGGCGCTCGGCCATGAAGGCGTGATCACTCTCTTTGAGCGGGAGGCGCAGTTGGTCGGCCGACTGAGCCACGAGAACATCACGGTCGTCTTTGACGCCGGCCGCACCAGTGACGACACAGCTTATATGGTGATGGAATGGCTCGACGGCCAGACGCTCGACGAAGAGCTTTCCGCGCACGGGAGACTGAGCCTAGGGCGGACGGCCGATCTGCTCAGTCAGATCACCGCGGCGCTCGAAGCCGCCCACGCCGCGCACATCATCCATCGGGACCTGAAACCGTCGAACGTCATGCTCGTCAAGCGGCCGGGGGGTGAAGCCGGGCGCGAGCAGGTGAAGGTCATGGACTTCGGTATCGGCAAGGTGCTCGGCGATACGGGCGGCTCGCCGGTCTCCTCCATCATGGGCACGCCGCATTACGCCAGCCCCGAGCAGTTCAACCTCGGGGCCTCGATCGACGGGCGAGCGGACATCTACTCCTTGGGCGTCATGCTCTACCAGATGCTGACCGGGGTGCTGCCTTTCAACGCCCCATCGATTCATGAATTGATCCGGCTCCAGCAAACGGCGCTCCCGCCGCCCGTCCGTCAACTTCGACCGGAGTTACCGGTGACGGTCGAGCAATTGATCAGCCGGATGCTGATGAAAAAGCCGGAGCAACGCCCGCAGAGCGCGGGGGAGGTCAAGGCACTATTTCAGCAGGCACTGGACTCGCTCGATGAATCGCAGGGAACAACGGAAGGGGAGGCCCCGACCTGGATCTTGGGCGCTGAGAAGATCGCGACGACCGGCAGCGGCCCGGCCGGCGGAACGGCTTATCAAGGGCCAGAGACTTTGCTTGCGAACTCGGAGCAAAGCGAACGCTCCTTGAAGGAATTCCGCCTCTTCTTGGAGGAGATCTGTTGCAACCTCTGCCGGTTCAAGCACGCCGACCAGGATGGGGTGGCCCCGGAGCAGATAAGAATCAATCAAGAGGTTTATTTAGGCCTGCCCGGATGCTTTGCCGACATTAGGGTGAAAGTCCCGGGCTCTCCCGCGTATTACGTAGAAGTCAAGTATGGTTTTCCCTCTGACCAAATCGCCGGCGATCTGGTTCGTAAATATGGGGTCGATGCCCCGCGGCTCGAAGCAGGGGCGAAGCTTATTTTAGTCGTCGATGTCTACGGGCGCCAAGATTGGTCTGCACTCCAACAGCAAATCGAAGCCAGCCTGCAAACAGGATTGGAGCTGGAAGTCTGGGATGAGCCGTATCTGTTAGCTCTCAATCAGGAGAGATTCGGCCTGGAGATCGATCTGACTTCGGAAGATAAGATCCTTGACTTGAGAGTCGCCCTCGATCAGGCGAAAGGACAGTATGCCTTCGGAGATGATTGGGTTGGTGATGAGCTCCAGTCGTCTTTGATCTGGCATTTTGGTTTTTGGAGGCTCAAGCAGTTGCGGCAAAGGGGGCGGCTCTCACCGAGAGCGATCGTGCCGCCGGGGATGTATCGACGGGCGGTGGTGCTGATGGCCGATTTTTGCTCTTTTTCGAGTTATGTCCGAGACACCCGTGATGAGGAGGTCGTGCGTCATTGTCTGACCTCCTTCTATTCAAAGGCCAGGTACGAAATCTTGAACACCGGCGGGATGATGTATCAGTTCCTCGGGGATCAGGCCGTCGGGGTTTACGGCATCCCTGATCAGCCGGGAGGCTACTTGCAAGCTGCGTTGGAGTGCGCCGAGGCGCTCGTCGATATTGGCAATTCGGTCTCGACCGAGTGGCAACGCCAGATCGACCGGGTCCAAAATTCACAGGGCGTCCATATCGGGATAGCCATGGCGGATGTTCAGGTCGTGTCTTTGCGACCGTTTGGCCGCGCCCATTTGGGTGCGGTCAGTGATGGCATCAACATGGCCGCCAGACTTTTGGCCTATGCCGGTCCGAGCGAAATCGTGGTCAACAACGGTTTTTACCAGGGCTTGGAAAAACGGTTACAAGCCGATTTTCTGGGGGTCGAGCCGATAGAGGTTCGGGAATTGGGGAGAGTCAATGCTTGGAAAAAGAAACGCGGTGGGGTTTGATGCCGCGCATTTCCGAGAATCCATGCCGCGTGTACAAACGGGAGCAGATGTGATTTAATACCGGGCGCTAACCATGACGGACACAAACACCATTTCACGACGCTCATTTCTCGCCTTGGCCTCCGCGGCCCCTTTCATGTCTGCCGCCATCCGAGGCCAGCGCATCCCTGTCGGCCTTGAGCTTTACTCCGTGCGCGACCAGCTCAAAGAGGACCTGCCGGGCACCCTCCGCGCCGTCGCCAAAATGGGCTACGAAGGCGTCGAGTTCTTCGCGCCTTACTTCGATTGGACGCCGGATTATGCCAAGGAGGTCAAGCGGCTGCTCGATGAGCTCCATCTCCGCTGCCTCTCGACCCACAACAGCGCCCGGTCCTTCGCCCCCGACAACCTCGGCCGCGCCATCGAACTCAACCAGGCCCTCGGGAGCAAGTTCATCATCATGGCCAGCGCCGGGAGAGTCGAAGGTCTGGACGGCTGGAAAGCAGTCGCCGAGAACCTGAACCGCGCGGCCGAAAAGTTGAAGCCGCTCGGCCTGCGCACAGGCTTCCACAACCATCAGACCGAATTCACGCCGGTCGAGGGCCGGCGCCCGATCGAAGTGCTGGCGGCCAACACCGGCAAAGACGTCGTGCTCCAACTCGACGTCGGCACCTGTCTCCAGGCCGGGTCCGATCCCGTGGCCTGGATCAAGGCGAACCCCGGGCGCATCGCGTCGATCCATTGCAAAGACTGGTCGCCTGATCCGGCGAAAGGTTACAAGGTCCTCTTCGGCGAAGGCGTGGCCCCGTGGAAGAAGATCATGCAGGCGGCGGAAAAGAGCGGGGGCATCCAATACTACTTGATCGAACAGGAAGGGAGCGCGTTCCCACCGATCGAAACTGCGGAGCGCTGCCTGGCCGCGTTCCGGCGATTACGCGCTTCTTAGTCTTTCACTTACCTGTTTCCTTCGACCAGGGCCGCGCCAGCGAATGTCTAGATCACCATCAATGTCCTAGTTGCGGCTTGATCAATCCGGCCATTAGGTTGCTCGCTTTATCGGATCTCAGTTTAGGATTAATAAAGATGAGTCAAACTTCAGCTGACATACCTGCAAGCGACCATGTTACTACTGAACAGCCGATTATACGATCAAGGCGAATAGGCGGAATATTGATCTACATCGCCATCTGTATGGTGTTAGGGACTATCCAAAGTATCAGCTATTTCCTTCTGGCTGCATCTTTCATTCTGCGTAAGGCGCGATGGGACAGATTGACCCTCCCTACCTCAGCCGCTTATCACCCCTACTGGAAGCCGTATCTGATATTTGATGCACTCTCAAGCACGCTAATTCTATTGGCTAGCATCATCGCACTTGTCCTTTTCTTTCGCAGAAGCAAGCTGTTCCCGAAGTTAATCGTGACTATAATCCCGACGGTGTTCATATTGAACCTGATCAGCTACTATTTACTCGGTTTTATCCCTAGAGTTGCGGAATCAGCGGAATACGCTAAAGCGGGCAGAAATTTAATTGTCAGCTTCATTGCCTTGCACATCTGGATACCGTACTTCTTGGTGTCGAAGAGAGTTAAGGAAACATTCGTCCGCTAATCTCATCCTGGCAAACACAACGGTAAGCTCATGCGATTTCTGAAGCGCTTTGGTGTCCTGTCATACTTGATCGGCACTGACGCTGCCTGGCTCAGCGTGCACGCAGCTTTCTTGATCTATTTGCTCACACCCCTGTTTTTCATCGTGCCTCTCCAGTCACGTCGTGTCGCCCAAGCTGGTGCTGCATCGGACGTGATGCAGGCCACCAACCAGGAGGGCGTCTGATTTGAAAACCTCGGCCCCCAGCCACGCGTCGATTCGGAAGGTGGCGATTGCCAGCTTCGTCGGCACCACGATCGAGTGGTACGACTTCTTCCTCTACGGGACGGCCAGCGCCCTGATCTTCGGCCGGCTCTTCTTCCCGAACTACGACCCGCTGACCGGCACTCTGGCCTCGTTCGGCACCTATGCCGTCGGGTTTGCCGCCCGCCCGGTTGGGGGCATCGTCTGCGGCCACTTCGGCGACCGGGTCGGGCGCAAGTCGATGCTGATCCTGACGCTCCTGATTATGGGGGTCGCGACTTTTTTGATCGGGCTGCTGCCGACTTACCACCAGATCGGCGTCTGGGCGCCGATTCTGCTCGTGCTGCTGCGCGTCGCCCAAGGGTTCGGGGTGGGCGGAGAGTGGGGCGGGGCGGTGCTGATGGCCGTCGAGCATGCTCCCGCGGGGAGACGCGGCTTCTACGGGAGTTGGCCTCAGATCGGAGTCCCGGCCGGCCTCTTGCTCTCGACCGTCATCTTCGGGCAGGTCTCGAAGCTGCCGGAGAGCGCGCTGCTCACTTGGGGCTGGCGGGTAGCGTTCCTGCTGAGCATCCTGTTGGTCGGCGTCGGGCTCTTCATCAGGCTGGCGGTGGTCGAGCCGCCGGTGTTCGCCGAGATCAAACAGACGCGCACCGCTTCCAGGATGCCGATCTTTGAGGCGCTGCGACATCACCCGAGGAATATCGTCTTGGCGATGGGGGCGAGGGTGGCGGAGAACGGGGCGTTCTACCTCTACACCGTCTTCGTCTTGACTTACGCGACGCGCGTCGGGTTCTCCAGCCTGTCGGCTCTCAGGGCCGTCTCCATCGCGGCGGTCGTCGAGTTGTGTGCGATCCCGACTTTCGGCTGGCTGTCGGACCGGTTGGGGCGCCGGCCGGTCTATCTCTTCGGGGCCGTCTTCACCGGCCTCTTCGCTTTCCCTTTTTTCTGGTTGATTGAAACGTCGAATCCTGTGCTCTTGGTGCTGGCGGTGGTGCTGGCGCTGGTCCTCGGGCACGCGGCGATGTACGGGCCGCAGGCGAGCTTTTTCTCCGAGCTCTTCGGCACACGGGTGCGGTATAGCGGCGCCTCACTCGGCTACCAACTCGCCTCAGTGATCGCGGGAGGGCTCTCCCCGCTCATTGCCACCAGCCTCCTCAAGCGGACTGGCGCCTCTTGGCCGATCGCGCTGTTGGTCGTGGTGATGGCGGCGGTGACTACGGTGTCGGTCTACTGGGCGGATGAGACTGCCCATCAAGACCTCGCCGCCGAGTCCGCCGTTGGTAATGTGAGGGGGGGACAGTCGAGGCGGTGATGATGAGTGCTGCTGTCATCATCACTTTTGATTTTTGCTGGGGATTCCAGAGCGGATAGGAAAAGCGGGCCGGTTAGCGCGCCGGCCCGCTCTCATTGTGATCGACCATTCTACCAGGAGCGCCAACTAGGGCTTCTTGGGGGTCGTCGTCTTCTTCCCGGTAGCGGCGGTGCCGCCCGTGGTCGAGGTGCTCGCATTAGTCTTGGCAGCGGCCTCCACGGTGATGTTATTGGTGACCGACTTGGCGCCGCAACTCTTGGCCAACCTGGCCACCCCGCCCTTGTGGCCTTTCACCTTGGTCGTGCCGGTGAAGGTCGCCACGCCGTTGCTCACCGCCACTTTGAAGCCGTCGCCCTTGAGAGCGGCTGAGCCGGCAAGCTTGTCTTCAATGCACTTCTGAATGTCGGCGTCACTCTTTGGGGCGACCGTGTGCTTGGTCTTGGCCGGCGCCGTGCGATTCGCCGCCGGGGTCTGCGCCAGGGCGCCGAGCGCCAGGACGGCCATTAAGGCCAAGCTGCTCATCACAGCAAACATCTTCTTCATACTGCTGATACTCCTTTTATCTAGTTAATGGATGGTGCCCATGAATTGCCCACCGGAAGGGTGGAAAATACACCGATGCTGATAGAGCAAGTGATGTACCAGTCGAGCCACTGAGTCCGCCAGCTAGGGCCGCGTTCTTAAGTCTCCGTGCGGGAAGGAAAATCGAGCCTGGTTAGGCCGTCCCAAGATCACCGGCGTCTTTCAGTGGGGCGATTACGTGGGGCCATTCTGCCGAGCCAGCTAAATCGCCACGACGGTTCGTGCAGTACGATGCTTGCCTTGGTGGATTTAGGGTGATAGGGTTTGGTTCTCGCTTAATTTCCAGGCTTAGCTATGCCTCAGATGTCCCCCGGTAGTGGAAGACCAACTCGGCTGAAGGAGGAGGTAACTTAAGATGGCGGAGAAGACAGACAAGTGCGGGCATGCGGGTTGTCATTGCCCTGCGCCGGCAGGGGGCGACTATTGCAGCGATTACTGTGCGAAGGAGGGTGATGATTTTGAAACCGGCTGCGGCTGCGGCCACCCAGAGTGCCAGGTGAAAGTGGCGGCCAACAGGTGAGCGCGAGCTGCGCGAGGAACTCAAGTCTGGCACGTTCTAGATCTACCTTGGGCCAGGCTGCGATCTGTCAGTAGACACAGGTCAGGGAATTAGCTTCGATGGCATAACTGCCTCTTGACACCGGGCGGTGTCCCACCATCATGGAGGTGGTGAAGCTAAAGCGAAACACGCCACATGGGTATAGTCCGGGGAGCGTGAGCAACCTGGCGCCTGCCCAGAGCGCCTCTCGCGAGGCCGTCAGGTCGCTCACGCTCCCCGGACGGTACCACTCCAGGAGGTGAAACCATGCCTCGACACCGAGTTCTCGCCGAGATCCTCCGCCTCGACCCGAGGCAGGATCACCAGCGGATCGTCTTTCTCAGTTCGTGTTACGAGTTCCCCTTTGACACCACGCGCGCCCTCGAGTTCGCGCTCTTCCGCACCTACGCCGTGCCGAGCATCTCAGCCTTACTGGACCGGACCGGCGAGTTCACCCGGCGGACGCAGAAGCGCTACGACGACACCGACCTGATCGTGAGCGAGATGGTCGAGCACGGGTATGAGAGCGAGCGCGGGCGCGCGGCCCTGCGCCGGATGAATCAGCTTCACGGCCGCTTCGCCATTGCCAACGACGACTTCCTCTACGTCCTCTCGACCTTCATCTTCGAACCGATCCGCTGGAACGCGCGCTTCGGCTGGCGGCCGATGGTCGAGCAGGAGCGGCTGGCGATCTTCTACTTCTGGCGTGAAGTGGGACGCCGCATGAACATCAAATCGATCCCGGAAGAGTTCGCGGTCTACGAGCGCTTCAACGTCGAGTACGAGCGGGAGCATTTTCACTTTACTGAGGCGAACCGGCGCGTCGGCGCTGCGACCCGCGACCTCTTGCTCGGTTGGCTGCTCCCGGCCCCCTTGCGCCGGTTGGGCGAGCCGGCGGTCTACGCCATGATGGACGAGCCGTTGCTGGAAGCTTTTCGCTTCCCCAAGCCGTCCCCGGCGTTGCGGCGTGTCGTGGAAGGCGCGCTGACACTCCGGTCGCGTGTGGTTGCCGTCTTGCCGGAGCGTGACCATCCGCGACTCCGCACCCAGATGAAGCGGCCCACCTACCCGCACGGCTATCGGGTTGAAGAACTCGGCCCGTCGGCGTGACCGAATGGAGTTCACGAGGGATGACGGCATCCCACGCTCCGCTTGCCGATGCAGCTTCTGGCCGCTCCAGCTAACTTGAAGCCTGCAACCATGGGACACGGGTTCACCACAGAGGACACAGCGCGGCAAAGCCGCAACCAAAATGAGTCACGCTCCGCGAAAAGTTCCGGCACAATTGGGTGGCACAAACTCATTAGCCGGAGGCCCATCGTGGAGCGTTTTCTGAAGCGGTATGAAGACCGCATCGTCGGTACTAGAGCAGGTTTTGATGGCGCTAAAATTTCGTGCAGCTAACGTAGCTTTGTTGGCCACCTGATTTCTTGTCAACAAACCAAGTTTTTACGATCTTGTGTCACAGAGACAACACCAAGATTCTTAGGGTTTCTCTTTGATTTCTCTGTGTCGCTGTGCCTCTGTGGTTGTCTAAGGATGCCAATATTGCCTGTTTCGATTTAGCCTGACGTCGCTTCACGCCACGCTTTGGGAGGCATCGCCGTGTGCCGCCGGAAGAGGGTCGTGAAGTGGCTCTGAGTTTTGAAGCCCACGCGTAAGCCGATTTCGACGATGGGCAGGTCGCTCGCGGCGAGCAGCGATTTGGCCCGCTCGATGCGGCTGCGGATCAGGTATTGGTGCGGCGTCAGGCCGGTCGTTTGCTTGAACGCGCGGGTGAAGTGAGTCGGACTCAACTCGGCGATAGCGGCGATCTCGGCGAGGCTCAAGTCTTCCTCCAGGCGCTCGTGGATGAATTCAGTGACGCGCCGGAGCTTGCGTTTGGTCAGGCCGCCGCTGGATGACTGTTCCGAATGACGGGCAGTGGAGTAATGACGGAACAAATGCAGGGCCAGCGCATTGACCAGCGATTCGGCATACAGGCGCCCTGCCGGTCCTTCAGTCTCGGCCTCGGCCATCAACGCCAGGCCGATCTGTCTGATCAACGGATCGCTCGCGCCGTACGCTCCAACGAGCTCTACTCGTTCGGGCAGCAACGCATCGGAGGCGGCGCGGGCGATGAGCGCCGGGTCGAGGCGGATCGACAGGTACTCCATCCCATCATCCCACTGCGCCGTGTAAGCCTTGCCCGCCGGGATAATGCAAGTTTCCCCGGGCATCTCGTGAAGCACCAGGCGCCTTCCGGTCGCCGACTGCACCTCGGTCGTGATCGGGCCGGCGAGCGGAATGGTGATCTGATGCTCGGGGCACAGGTATTCGGCCAGTCGGCCGCCGAGCAGCCGGTTATGAAAGAGACTGGCCCCGTCCCACGCCGCTTTTCGAGCAAAGAGAATCGGCGACTGGTCTGGCGGGACGTTCCAGGTAATGATCATGTTATTCTCCACGACTATCTTCCTCCTGAGAGCTTTGTCTGCGCCTCCGCCTGTTCTCATCACGCGTGCCCGGCAGTCAAGCGCAAGCCAGGCACAGCATTATCGGGCTCGCTCCGGTAAGAGATTCGTAGTTCTTACGACCGACGCGGCCGAATTGTTCAGTCCGTCTTGACCCAGGGGGCATTGACCGTTTACCTTCCTTGTCCCGCGACCTGTCAGGTTGCGGTGGCTTCCATCGAGAAGGCTAATGGGTATCAAAGGGCTAATGGTGCATGCCGCCGCAACCTGACAGGTCGCGGGACATTTATAGCTTTCGCCGAGTGTGTCCAGATAAACTTTGGTCCGACTGGCCGGTGAGAGTCCGGTTGAGATCGTTCGGAAAGGAATGATTGCCCATGCTCCGCCAGACACTCCATCTCCTGTTGCTTCTGCCGTCGCTGGCGACTTTCGCCTCTGATTCCACGCCGCAAGTGGTCTACCTCTGGCCGAGTGGCGCGGCCACGCTGCAGGGGGCCGAAGAAAAGGAGATCACGGTCCCGCCGCAGCCGCGTCCGGGTGAGCGGATCACCTCGATCAAAAACGTCCACACCCCGTCCATCGAAGTGCACCTGCCGCCGCCCGACAAGGCCACCGGCGCGGCGGTCGTCGTCGCTCCGGGCGGCGGTCACCAGCAACTGGTGTGGGGCACGGAAGGCATCGACATCGCGGATTGGCTCAACAGCCTGGGTGTGGCTGCCTTCATCCTGAAGTACCGCCTGGCGCAGACCCCAAACTACCACTACACTGTCGAAGGCGAAGCGCTCCAGGATACGCAGCGTGCCATCCGGATCGTCCGCGCTCGCGCCAAAGAGTGGGGCGTCAATCCGGGTCGCGTCGGCATCCTTGGATTCTCCGCGGGAGGCGCGCTCGCCGCGCTCGCGGATATCCGGTTTGACCGCGGCAACCCGAACGCAACGGACCCGGTGGATCAGCAAAGCTGCCGGCCTGACTTCGCCGGCCTCGTCTACGCGGGCTGGGCGCCGATGGACATCACGGCCCCGAAGGACGCGGCGCCGGCTTTCCTCACCAGCGCCGGCAGCGATGATCAATTCCACGCGCGGCAGACGGTGGAGTTCTACAATTCCCTCTTTCGCGCCGGGGTGCCAGCCGATCTGCACATTTACGCCCACGGCGGGCACGGAGGCGGCATCCGCAGCCGCAACGGAATCCCGTTCGGGACCTGGCATCACCGGTTCCAGGAATGGCTGGCCGACCTCGGCATGCTGAAGAAGCCATAATCAGTACCGCGAGCGGTAGCGAGCGTGGCTCCCGCTGCGAGTCGCTTGTGGGAGCCACGCTCGCTACCGCTCGCGGTACTGACCCGCATTTCAAGAGGAGCCTGCATGAATCGTTTCACTCCGACATTGCTGATGCTTTTGAGCTTCGGCCTTCTCCTTCCAGCCGGCTCCGTCTCTTCCCAGGATTCAGCGCTCGGGCTGTTTGAAGAGCGCCGTGACATTGGCGCCGTCCGTAAGCCCGGCTCGGTTGAGTACGATGCCGCGCGGAAGAGCTACCTCATGGCCGGCGGCGGGGAGAACATGTGGGCCACCCGCGACGCGTTTCACTTTGTCTGGAAACGGACGTCGGGCGATGTCTCGCTCGCGGCCGACATCCGCTGGGTCGCAACCGGCGGCAACCCGCATCGCAAGGCCTGCTTGCTCATCCGCCAAAGCCTCGACCCCGATGCGCCGTATGCTGACGCCGTGCTCCACGGTGACGGCCTCACGTCGCTGCAATACCGGGAAGTGCGCGGCGGTCCGACGCGCGAGATTCAGTCCGACGTTACGGCGCCGCGCAGAATCCGGATCGAGAAGGAGGGCGATTACGTCTTCATGTCGATTGCCCGCGAGGACGAAGCGCTGCATCCGGCCGGCGGCTCGTTCAGGATCACACTGAGCGGGCCGTTCTACGTGGGCCTGGGCGTCTGTGCCCACGACGACAACGCACTGGAGAAGGCCGTTTTCTCAAGCGTCGAAATCACGAGCGGACGGCCGCCAGCCGCCAACCAGCCAACGCTGGAAAGCACGCTGGAAACGATTGCCATCGCTTCCAAAGATCGGCGCGTGGTCTATCACGCACGCGATCATTTTGAAGCTCCCAACTGGTCGCGCGACGGGAAATATTTTCTCTTCAACCGTGGCGGTCGCATCTACAAGCTGCCGGTCGGGGGCAGTGAACCTCAATTGATTGACACCGGATTCGCCACGCGCTGCAACAACGACCACGGCCTCTCGCCCGACGGCGCGCAACTGGCCATCAGCGACCAGTCTCAGGAGCGCAAGTCAATCATCTATATCCTGCCGGTTGCTGGCGGCGCTCCGCGCCGGGTCACTCAACTCGGGCCGTCCTACTGGCACGGCTGGTCGCCGGACGGCAAGACCCTGGCCTACTGCGCCGAACGCAGCGGCGAGTTCGACATCTACACCATCCCGGTGGACGGCGGCGAAGAGAAGCGATTGACGACGGCAACCGGTTTGGACGACGGGCCCGATTACTCGCCCGACGGCCAATCCATCTACTTCAACTCGGAGCGGACGGGGAGGATGCAAATCTGGCGGATGAAGACCGACGGCAGCCAGCAACAGCAGGTCACCTCTGATGACTACAACAACTGGTTTCCGCACCCGTCTCCGGACGGCAAATGGATCGCCTTCCTGTCGTACGAAAAAGACGTGAAAGGGCACCCGGCGAACAAGGACGTGATGCTCCGGCTCATACCCGCGGGCGGAGGCGAGATTCAAGTGCTGGCCAAACTCTTCGGCGGCCAAGGCACGATCAACGTGCCCTCGTGGTCGCCCGACAGCCGTAACCTGGCCTTCGTCAGCTACCGGCTGATCAATCGCTGACCGAGTTGCGGCGGCGAGTTTTCTGAAATCGCATCTCGCTTCCAATCTCATCGGTAAAATATGAGTTAGGTGCCCTTAGTGCGTAGCGAACCTTGACGGAGTAAAGCATATTGATGGACGGAGAAGTATTGTTGAGAAAAGCTCTGCTTATTATATTCTGTACTTTGGGTTTGACACTCACATTTCTGCGGGCCTACTTGGACTATCAATTTTACTATACGCGCCCAACAGAAGCTAATCCCGTGGAGGGCAGAGTGTATCTCAAAAAGGTACACCACGGCGCAACTGTTTACTTAACTAAGCAAGAATATCTATTGATTGATTCTTCATTCTATCTTTCAGTCTTCTTTATAATAGCGGCTATATTTATGCACGGATATTATAAGCCTTTCAAAAGCAGGGACAGTTCTTGAGCGAAATACAGCAAGGAGCAAAAGAAAGCATGGGGGCTTGATTGCTTGAAGCTACACCTAACCCCAATAATACTGCCGTTAGGCAGACGGAACGACAAATGTACAGATGGCTAGCGCGCCTCCTGATCCGCCGGTCCCTTGAGCGACACAGGGCTGGGGATGTAGAGGGATTGCTCAAGACTTACGCGGACGATGTTCGCTTCGTTTTCCCGGGGCGCAGTTCCTGGACCGCGGATCTGCGCGGGAAGCAGGCAGTCGAGGTCTGGCTCCGCCGCTTTCACCGAGTCGGTCTGCAACTCCAACCGCACGAAATCCTGGTGGGCGGCCCGCCTTGGAACACAACCGTCTGCGTGCACTTCACAGACCGTGCGACGGGACCGAACGGAGAGATGGTCTACGAGAATCGCGGGGTACTCTTCGGCAAGGTGAGATGGGGAAAGGTTAAGTACTACGTTGTATACGAAGATACGCAGAAGGTCGCAGAACTCGACGAGTACTTGGCCCAGCATGAGCGGACTGAAGCCTGACAGCCCTCAAGGTAGAAGCGATGAAGGCAATACTTTCCAAACAAACTGTCGGAGTGATGGGCTCAGGCAGTAATGAATATAACGAACTCGCGCGCGAAGTCGGCGATCTCCTGGCCGGGCTTGACGTGAATCTGCTCACTGGCGGAGGGCGTGGTATTATGACGTCAGTCAGTAGGGCATATACAACAGCTCCACGGAAGTGTGGCATCTGTCTCGGCATCATTCCTTGTTCGGGTACACACGATCGCAGCACACCCAAAGATGGCTACCCCAACGAGTTTGTCGAGCTACCTATCTATACGCACCTTCCGTTCAGCGGCAGGCTGGGCAAAGACGATCTTTCCCGTAATCACATCAACGTTCTCTCCTGCTCTGCCATCATCGCGCTGCCGGGAGGAGAAGGAACTGCAACCGAGGTTGCCCTGGCGATGGACTACAGGAAGCCAGTGATCGCGTACTCTCCGGATGTGACGCTGGTGAAAAGCTTCCCAGCGGCAGTGAGGCGCGCTACCACTTTGGCAGAAGTCAAGGAATTCTTGCTGAAGCATCTGGGACGGGCGGCCTAAGAGCATTGCTGAAAAGTTCTGGTTGCAGCCCCAACGGGGCCCAATGTGATAGCCCGGCGCAACGCGCCGGGTTCACCATGTGCGCGCCCCCAAGCCCTGAAAGGGCGCGATCACACCGCGCGATGACGCCCCTTCAGGGCTTGCGGGGCGGTCGGTCACAGTTCCCAGGGCGGTGCCCTGGGCTATTACATCATGCCCCGTTGGGGCTGTGAGCGACCAAGCTCAAACTTTTCAGCAACGCTCTAACAATGAGCGACGGAGCACTTCTGCTCAAACAGCTCGGTGTCCTGGCGTAAAGTCAAAGGGAATTTACCGCCACAGTTCGAATCATGACCGCGCACCAAGAATCCATCATCGACCAGTTCACCCGCCAGGCGGTCCACTATTCGCACATGCCAGGGCATAACGATGAAGAGTCGCTGCGTCTCTTGATGCATCTGGTCGGCATCTCCGGGCAAGATACGGTCCTGGACGTAGCTTGCGGCTCGGGGATCGTGGCTTGTGCGTTTGCCACGATGGCCAGTCAGGTCACGGGTATCGATCTTACCCCGGCCATGCTGGAGCAAGCTCAAGCCCTGGCCCAGCAGCGCGGTTTATCCAACCTCTCCTGGCGGCAAGGTGACATTGAGAGGCTACCGTTCGCTGACGACAGCTTTTCGATCGTGCTGAGCCGTTATGCGTTCCACCATTTCCTGAAACCAGGTCTAGTTTTATCCGAGATGGCGCGGGTGTGCTGCCCCGGAGGTAAGGTCTTAATCGCCGATGCCGCCCTTCCGCCCGAAAAGATCGATGGCTACAACCACTTTGAAAAACTCCTCGACCCATCCCATCACCGCGCCCTGACCTTGGATGAGTTTCGGAGTCTGGTGAGTGATGCGGGGCTGCAAAATCCGCGGCTGGCCTTTTACAAAATGGAAGAGGAGTTGGAGCGGCACCTGGCGGCTTCGTACCCCAACCCAGGCGATGACGAGAAGGTTCGACAACTCTTGAGAGAAGACCTGGGGGTTGATCGTCTCGGCGTCGGCGCACATTTGCGCGGCGGCGAGATTCATTTTGCGTATCCAGTGACAGTCATCTTCGCGGAGAAAACAGGTTGACATCCTCGAAGATCCGCGATCAGCTGTAATCGCTCAGTGATGAGTGGCAAAGTTTGGAGTTCAGCCTTCAGGCTGCTGTTTTTTCAAAGCCATCAAGCTAAAGCTTGTACTCCAAACAAGACTCGCCTCCCATCACTGAGCGATTACCAATCAGCTGCGGTTGTTTTTGTTTCCCATGGCATCGGTGTTATGATGCCCGAATTCAGGAGGAGGACCACTATGAAACGATTAGCGGTATTGTTGGGCCTTTTGATCGCCGGCGCAATCTCTTTGCTGGCCGCGCAGCAGCAACAGACGCCGGCCGCCCTCGAAATTCAGAAGGTGAAGGATAACCTGTACGTGATCATCGGCGGCGGCGGAAACACCGCGGCGTTCATCACAGGAAAGGGCGTCGTCGTCGTGATACGAAAAAACCCTGGGATGGGGCCAGCCATCTTGGAGAAGGTCAAGTCGGTCACGGCCAAACCCGTGACCATGATCATCAACACGCATACGCACGGCGATCACGTGGGGAGCAACAGCGCCTTCACCGGAAACGTGGAGTTCATCGCTCACGAGAATTGCAAGGCGAGCATGGAGAAGATGCCGGCCTTTCAGACCGAGGAGGGGAAAAGGTTTCTGCCAGGCAAGACCTTCAAGGACAAGCTCAGCGTGCTGAAGGGTGACGAGAAGATCGATCTCTATTACTTCGGCCGCGGCCACACGGGCGGCGATACGCTCGTCGTCTTCCCCGCGCTGAAGACCATGCACGCCGGCGATCTATTTGCCGGGAAGAACGCGCCGATCATCGATATCAACAACGGCGGCAGCGGCGTGGACTATCCCGCCACGTTGATGAAAGCCGCTGCCGGGATCCGAGGCATCG